>Ga0194128_10006430_pt1 | contig 15828 bp, 35 predicted proteins | sample TA2KigCa65mmetaG_FD_148650 | JGI IMG/M metagenome (GOLD analysis project Ga0194128, IMG submission 148650) | Freshwater microbial communities from Lake Tanganyika, Tanzania - TA2015037 Kigoma Deep Cast 65m | ecosystem: Environmental > Aquatic > Freshwater > Lake | place: Tanzania: Lake...
ATTCCGTATCCTCCAGGTATTATCTCCGCTCATGGCGACAAATGCTATAGCTATGAAGATGCCTTCAAGGAAATTAATATTACTTTTAATCAAGGTGTAGTTTCCCGGCATTGATCGGAATAAGGTTGGCAATAGGTAAGCAGATAGATAGCTAAAAATGGCTGGGTTTATCCTATTGATTGGATTAAACAAAACTATAAACAATTCATTCACCTATTGCCTTAATTGTACCAAGAAAAGTTATAAAAATTGAAATTAAAGGATTATTAAATGTATCTGGTGGGAGAAAATGGAGCTAAATGGATGGAAATGGGTTAAAAATGAGGCTAAAGGGTTCTAACTTCCTTGCCATTTTGACACCTTTTAATTAAAAAAAGTTCCGCAAAAAGCGGTTTTTAATTAAATAAACCCGTTTTTTAATGGATTAAAGGCATTTTTAACTGTACCAAATGGGATTAAATGGTTAAAAACTGGCCATATAGCTCATAAACTGCATTAAATGGCCTATAACGAAGTCTACCTATATAATTGATTAGGACTTCATTTTAGCTAATAGAATCAATTATAATTAAATCTGGACGCATTAGAGGGGTATTTAGAAGATTCTTTTAATTTCATCTTCGCCTACATCATTATTAGGTTGGCCTGGACCTTTGGCATGGTATAGGGGTTTCCAATAACCGGACTTTCGCATTTCGTCTTTTACAGTTTTTGTACATTTGCCGCAAAATTGTGGTTAATGGGTGATAATACGGCAGATCATCGTTGACACTGGCGTTTTCCTTCTAGAAATTGGATAAAAGTTTGTATAATTGGTATGTAGGGTTGGGATATTTAATTGTACCAAGGGTATATCATGAGCTCCCCGAAGATGTGGCGATGGAGTTTTGGTGAGTATTTTCAGGAAGTGATGCATTATTTGGTGATGAATCATAAGTGGGATGATCCATATGCGTCGATAACACCTATGTTTGATCCAGAGGGACGATGGTTAAATAGGGTATTTGATGCCTATAATGAATGTACTGATACAAAATTGGTAGCTTTTTTGATTCATTGTGAGAGATTTGGGGAAGATGATAAATAGGGTATTTGATGCCTATAATGAATGTACTGATACAAAATTGGTAGCTTTTTTGATTCATTGTGAGAGATTTAGGGAAGATGATTAATTGTACCAAGTGAGTTCGTGTAAAATTAACTCAAAGGGGAATAAAATGAACATTCAGAAGGTAAATTTCTTGCGGGTTCGTCGTCCATTGTCTTTTCAGCGTCAGAATGTGGTGAATGGGGTGGATATAAGTGGAAGTTGGATGACAGTTGAGTTGGAAACACCGCTTTATAGTGAGGAAGTGGATAAGTTTATGTGTGAGGAGTTGCCTGGGTGGGAGTTGCAGGGTTGTAGTGTGACGAATCCAGGTCCAGATTTCAGTAAGGCTGCATAGCGCTGGGAAATTTTCTCTTTTTTTCTCAAATTTGGTAGTTTAACATAAGTTTAATTGTACCAAAGGGTTGTGACGCAGGAAAATTTCTTGTTTTTTTCCTAGGGGGTTAAAATGTTTGTGATAGCTATTGGTGATGCATTTGATGCTAACGGTGTAGAATGGCATATAGTTGAGGTTAAGACGCTACAAGGTAGTGAGTACGATTCTTAATTCAAAGGTGTAAAATGATGAGTACGATTCTTAATTCAAAGGTGTAAAATGAGAAGTATTGCTGATAAGTTGTGGTTAAAGAAAGTAGATAACTTTAAGGTACGGCAAGCCTTAATGGTAATTGGATTGGATAAGAATATACGTTGGTGGCTAAGGGAAAATGACCCAATGGCGTTAAAGCAAGTCGAAGAGGCGTTGCACGATGGATGATGAGGTTAGGAAGGAATTGAGTTTAATTTAATTGTACCAAGAGGGATTATGACATACAGACAGATAAAGCGGTATGGTGATGCGGAGTTTTTCCAGATTGATGCTTTGACGTTGGCAATGAATCCAGATGTTGAGGCGGCTGCTAGTGATGTACAACCGATCATATTGTTTACTGAGTAGATAAGTTTAGTGATGATTTTTCTGTAAAATAAATTTATTTTTTGATTTACAGAAAAGAAAAATGGGATAGAATTTTAACTGTACCAAGTGAAAACGTAGGGTAAAACAAAACTTTTTAAAGGGAGAATGGACAATGGCTCACATGGTTGAAACGATGGCATTTGTTGGACAGACGCCTTGGCATGGATTGGGGACGGAGTGTGAGGAGTCGGATCAGTTTGACATGAAGGCTTTTCAAGTCAAGTCTGGATTGGATTGGGAAGCGGAGTTGGTTCCGTTGGTTACGCAGGATAGTTTGCAGTTAGTTGACCATCGTGCGGTGCGTCGTAAGACTGATGGCAGGGTGCTCGGAATAGTGGGGGATCGTTATCGGGTTGTTCAGAATAGTGAGGCTTTTGATTGGTTTAGTCCGTTCCTTGAGGCGCAGGAAGCGTGTTTGCATACGGCGGGTGCGCTTTGTGAGGGGAGTCGGATTTGGGTTTTGGCAAAGTTGAATAAAGACCCGATGGAGATTGCTCCGAACGATGTTGTTTCTAAGTATCTTTTGCTTAGTCATTCGCATGATGGCACGTTGGCTGTTCGTGTTGGTTTCTGTCCAATCAGGGTCTTGTGTGCGAATACAATGGCAATGGCGCATCGTGATAAGGCGAGCAAGTTGATTCGTGTTAAGCATACAAAGGATGTTCTTGTGAATATGGAGAACATTCGGGATACGATGAATCTTGCGAATCAGGAGTTTGAGGCAACGGCGGCGCAATACCGTTTGTTGGCAAAGAAGGACATTAACCAGAAGGATTTGGAGAAATACTTTAAGCTGGTTTTGGATGTCAAGGATGAGGAGAAGGTATCGACCCGTACTAAGAATATGATTGGTGAATTGACCAATTATTTTGAGGCGGGAAGGGGCAATACGCTGCCTGGGGTGAAGGGAACGTATTGGGCGGCTTATAATGCGGTGACTGAATGGTTGTCGCATGAGCGTGGACGTTCTCAGTCGAGTCGGCTTAATGCTTTGTGGTATGGTGTAGGGGCAACTACTAATCAGTCTGCTCTTGACTATGCTTTGAGCATGGCAGTTTGATGTGTCTTTGTATCTGTAGTCATGCTATAATACGGCATGACTACAGATACTTTATTTCTTAAATGTTGGGTATGTAAAGAGACAAAATTTGCAAATGATTTCTGGAAAGATAAAACTAAAAAATCAGGCTATCAGTCAGCTTGCAAATTTTGTCAGAAAGAACAAGCTAAACGGTTTAAGTTAAGTAATCCAGAATATTTTATAATTAAAGGAAGAGAGAAATATGCAGCGATAGAGGATAAAGAGGCATACAATAAAAAACGATATTCTGATAAAAAAGAAGAATATTTGGCGAGACGGTTTGCATATTGGAAAAGTATTCGGGGCCGATTTAAGGAATTGCTTTGTTCAGCGAAAGGCAGAGCGAATAATAAAAATATTGAATTTAATTTAACATATGAATGGATATTAGACTTATATGACAAACAAGGTTGTGTATGTTCGCTAACGGGAATAGCATTTGATTTTGACAATAAACCTAAAGTTAAAAGATCATACAATCCTTATTCTCCATCCCTTGACCGCATAGACACTTCTAAGGGATATACACAAGACAATGTAAGATTGGTATTAACTGCAATCAATATAGCGTTAAATGATTTTGGTGAAGAGACATATAGGATAATTGCTGATTCGTACTTGAATTTTAATTGTACCAAGAAAACCAGCGAAGATTACCAAATTTGAGGTTGATATGTTGTATAGCTTGATGCGTCGGAATGAGGTTTACTTGACGGATACTTACAAGAAGTGTATGGCAAGGAAGCGGTAATTGGAAGTAAGTCAGCGTAATCAGGGTGGTGCTGGATATGTGATAGTGGAAGCGGGAGATAATGTAAAGTATCGTCGTCCGCCAGCGATGAATTTTGATCCTAGTGGGGATGCTGGCAGTAGGAAGTATTTGAAGCGTAAGGCGGCATCAAAGCGTATTAGGCAGAAGAATCCACGTTAATTGTACCAAGATGGGATATGGATTAGTTTTGGCCTCGAAACATTTAATTGGATGATGACCAGCCTTTTAAGCTGGAGAATTCGGCTCGATTCCGAACGGGGCTACTTTGGCTAACTGGTATCTATATAGCAACGGATTAAATCCCGTATACCAGTTAGTCGTTCTTAATTGTACCAAGGGAATATCATGAAGGCTTATCCTGATCCAGATAGGTTAAACAGAGATTAATTGTACCAAGGAAGGTATAACTTTTAATTGGAGAAGCAAATGGGCATGTTGGAAGCTAAGGTTGAGGCGGTGAATAAGGCCAATGAGTATGCTGCTAAGTTGCATACTCAGTTGACTGGTGTGTTTAATGATTTAGTAGGCAAGAAGGTATTGAAGGCAGATGGGATAGTGTTAGAGAAGTATAAGAAGGTAATGCCAGAGTTGCCTAATACTCCTGGCTTGCGGGTTTACGCAAGACCGGATAAGGCTCGATATAGTTTGGCCTGGAATGTGAATGTTTATGTCTTTCATGACCGTGGTAGTAGTTATCATGAGACTACTGTATATGTGGGATCATTGAAGGATGGTGTTTTGACTGAGTTGACGCCATTTGGGGAAGGTTATAGGACGGATTATACGGCGGAAGAGGTAAGGAAGTTGCGAGAGACGTATAAGGAAGCGAAAAAGGCATCTGATGAGGCGTATAGCAAACTTTACTATTTTGGGGAGTATGATCGTTGAATAATTTAATTAATGCTGCTAGGTGTGCGTTGGCTGATTTGGCAGGTCGATGGGAAGATGGCACGATGCAAGATTGGGAGTGTCAGACTTTCATTGATTTGTATACAAGTTTGGAAGAGGTAGGGCAAGATGTATCTGATTACAAAGAAGATTTAGGATATATTTTGACGCATCAACAAGTTGTGGATAGTTATAGTTAATTGTACCAAGTGATGATGGGGAAGTCGATAATGGTCGCTGGCTAATCAACCATTACAAACTAACAGAGTCAGCCTTCCCTTTAACTTTAATTTTGGAGAAAGAATGATTTTGGTTCTTGAAGGTTTTAACGGTATTGAGGGTGATCTTCGCAATGAGTTTACTGTTACTGAGAAGGCAACGGCGATGGGTATTGCGGAGTTGTGGAATGTGAAGGGATGGAAGCCTGTTCTTTACAGTAAAACGTATGATGGCCGTTTTCATACTATTTACAATTACAAGAGTCGTCAGCGTAAGGCAGCGTAAGCAATTTGTCGGTAGGGGGCTAAGAAAGTTAGGTGTACTCTTCAGCAACCGATAAGTCCTGTAACACCAATTTTAATTGTACCAAAGCAAGTTATGAAATACTACTATGCAAAAGATTACTGTGTAGAAGTAGTTTGCCCTGATGGTCTTTACGAAGCTACATTCAATTGGAAAGATGAATTGGATAGTGGCAAGGATTTTGAGATACCTTTAATTGGTATTGGATGTAATGAGAAGGAAGCAATAGGTGATTTAGTTATCAGGATGCATGAACAGCATTTGATAGACCAACAGGATTCTAATTATCAGGATGCATGAACAGCATTTGATAGACCAACAGGATTCTAATTGTACCAAGGGAAGTCATGGAAAACTACAAATGGCAGGATGATGACTTCGATTACGTTGAACCTGAGTATGATTATTCTGACATGCTTGAGGTTGGGTGTAATTGGGTTGGTGTAGAGTGTGACATTCCTGAAACTGAGATTCCTTTCTAGGGGATTGCAATGAGTGTTTATGATGATGCTTTGAAGCGGTTGAAGTCGCATGCGGAATTGGACCATGTAAATCATCCTCAGTATAAGGGACATTACGACAATCATCAGCTTGGATTGATTCTGAAGAATAGTGGACGGTTTAAGTCTGGTTCTTATTTCATGAAGCATGATTGGGTTTTGTTTAAGTATTGCAGTTTTGATAACTCTCAAGACATTTCAATGGTTAATAGGGTTGAGGTTTATTGTCCGCAAACTGGCGTCAATTGTATTTTGGGTGCTGATTACGTCAAGCCTCTTTAATTGTACCAAGACATTCTAAAGGATTACGAGAACAATCCAGAGGAATTGCGGGAATTGGTAGAGAATTTAGCTAAAGTTTAATTGTACGAAGGGAGAATATGAAATACAATCTTCGAGCAAAGTCGAGTAATCCGAATGGGTCAATCACTAAAAAGCTTAGCTTAGTACAATTAAAGTACCCCCCTATACCGCCATATTGAATTTTAATTGTACTAAGTTGATAAGTGGCTGATAACTCGGTTAATCACGATAGGGTTTAATGGGAAGATTCGGTTAAGCCCACCACTTATCACTTAAAACAAAGGAACGTCATGGACCTTGTTGCTCGCATTTCTGACCTTTGCAAGCGGGCTGATGAAATTACGGCAGAGCATTGGCAGAAGATGAATTTTACGTTTTCTCCACCCCCTATTCATCGTGCTGAGTTCAGTGAAAATTGGTGCAAGATTATCACACAAGAGGAACGCAATGGGCAATGGAAAGATAGTTATATCTATGCCTTTGTTGCTCTCAAGGATAATTTCACGAAGAATTTAGGGCAGATTATGGCGGGTGACATTCATAAGCCTGCAAGTTATAAAGCACCTGCCAAGCATCGTCGAGGAAGTGTGTTTTCATCTGATTTTAACAATTGTCTAACTCCGCATGGCATTGTATACATGAAGTAAATTTAACTGTACCAAGGAAAGTCATGACTACTCAACAGATTTTCAAGTTGGCTGAGTTGAATCCTTCTTGGCTGATGTGTGACAGGGCTGCGCCGCATTTTTGTGTTGCGGTGCGTGAATTTGATGGACCTTGGGTTACTTTTATCTTGACCAATTGTTTTGATGGCATGATTACTGGATATGAAGCCATTAAAGTGCTGTTCAAGGGACATAAGGTTGACATTGTTGTTGAGTTGTTGACGCCAGAGGAAGATGGGTTTGCATCCACTTACTTGCGGTTGCCTAGCAAATTTTAATTGTACCAAAACAGTTACCTCTAACACAAAGGGCTAACATGGTTGCTCGTATTCTTGGTTACAAAGCACGTTTTTGCAATTCTGGTTGTGCTGAATCTTTCAAGGCTGATCGTGAATGTGGTCTTAATTATGGACTACATCGTATTAATGGCGTTTTCTGTTTGCATCGTGAAGAATGGTCATTGGCGGCTTGTGCCTGTGCTTACTGTGGTGAAGAAGTGGCTGGCAAGGTTCCCGAACAATTGAAAGAGAAGTTTTCGTTATGTTAGTTAAGGGTATTTCGCAAAAGGGCAAGAATCGAATCAGGGAACATGGTAATGATTGGGATATTGTTTCCGAAATGGATGAAGTTTGTTGAAGGAATGATGGCCGTATGGTGGAATGGTAGACACGCTTCTCTTAAAAGGAAGTTTCCGAAAGGGAGTGCTGGTTCGACTCCAGTTGCGGCTACTAACTCTTTTTAGAAAAGGAAACCAATGCTTAATACAGTAAATGTTATCGAATGGTTCAGCGATACGATACAACGCATTACTTCTTTTGCCGATGATAAGAAAGGCAATGAACAAGCGGAAAAGTTATTCACTGATTTAGCAGAAGAAAATGGATTCAGTATTGATGACGTAGATAAAGGTTTGGAGGATGGACATTTAGAAAGAGACGATTATGAATTGTTTTTAGTTCATTCTACTAATTAAATTAAAAAGACAGGCTAACAACCTGTCTTTTTTTTGTTTTTATTCTGTAGGTATTTTAATTGTACTAAGTTAAAATATCTAACAGGAGCAAAACAATGATGACTGCAATTCTGGTGCTGGCGTTCATGCAACCACAAGCCGCTGAGATTGATTTGAGGATTGATGCAAGTAAACATTCAGTCTATGCCGTCATAATGAATGGGAATGAAGTGGGACCGGGTGTTTATCGTAGCACTCCCTTTCGTGGCGAACAGACTGTAAAGATAATTTTCGTTGTCCAGCAAGGGGAGAATCTTTATATGAGGGAACTGCAATATAAAATCAAAGCTGGCGAACGAAAGACTATCATGCTTGAGATTCCAAGAGTTTATCCTACTGTTGTGCAAATTTAATTGTACCAAAGAGAGTAATGTTCACTAATAGACAAAAAATAGTGTTGCAAGTTGTACTTGGTTATGCCATTAGCAACATTGATGACCTTAATGATTGCTTGGCTTTTGATGATGATGATGATGATGATGATGATGATGATAAGGAAGATTCGTTACAACTTGACGAAAAAGAACTGATTGACCTTACTCACCTGATTGGATTGCCATGCGAATCAAACGACGCAAAAAGCTGATTAAAATTCTGAACCAAAAAACGGGCAGGATTGTCTTTGTAGGAAGGTTTGCAAATGCCTGGAAACATGCGTGTAGTTATGTCCAGGTAAGTCAAGACAAATACGTTTTAATGCCCGTTGCTGCTTAATTGTACCAAATAAAGCTATGGAACGCAACTAGTAGAGTTTGAACCGATTTTGGTAATCAACAAGGAGATATCATAATGAACCCGTATGTAATTCAAAATCAAAATGGTACTGAGTATTGGTCAAATGATGATGGATGGGTTGACATAAAATCGGCCACTCGTTTTAGTGAACAAGAAAAAATAACAGTAAATCTCCCCATGTTTGGTACATGGAAAACATTGTGGGAAATCAACAGCATCCAATTTGCTCGATTTATTGCAGAATGTGAGGCTTGTGGAGTTTTTAATGATGAATATAGACTTGAGCAAGTAGCTGACTCAATGAATTTAGACATTGATGAGGTTTTTGAACTCGTCAGTCGGGCACAAGAAAGTTGGGACGATTACAAAGCAAGTATCTAACAATTAAATCGCACCCGCATCCGAAACGAAAAGGGACAGGTCGTATCTGTCCCCGGCTTTGTCCGGGCCTGACCGGACAGGGAAGGGACTGCCACCTTCCCTTTTTTATTTCAAATTTTTTTTACATACTTGTACTCTCAAAAGTTCTAGATAAAAATCTGGACAAACCTATCCATTGTCCAAACTGAATGTGTCCTTCTCTCCTTTGGTTTCACTCATCATCGACACAATCCTAATCGTCTCGGATTCGCCACGGGAAGATGGATTTTAATTGTACCAAAAGAAACTACCTCTAACACAAAGGAAATAAAATGAAGATTACTGTGAATGCTCTGGCTACGTCGCATGGTGTTGAGTATCAGGTTGCGGCGGGTTTGATGAACTATCTCCGTGCCAAGGGAATTGCGGTTGAAGTAGGGATTGACAAGATTCCAGGCACGAAGGGGAAGGGCAAGACGATTTACGAAGTGCCGGAATGGTATGTAATTAATCTAGCCCCTGTTTCGCAAGCTGCTTAATTGTACCAAATTGTTTGTCCCTTTAACCTGGAGATAACAGTGACCAAAACATAAATTTGCTTGCTAGAATTAACGCCCGTCAATCTTGGCGTGAAACCGAGATTGAAACTATTACCGGAATTACTTATGGTGAAGCAACAATACTGGCAAGAATCCTAGATAATTGCCCGACTTACGATCCTGATTTAGAAGGTAGTCCATCTGGGATTGCTTATTTAGAAGGTAGTCCATCTGGGATTGCTTACCAAAGTTGGATGGGATTTCTTGATTGGTATGAGCAAAAACATCTTGAAATAAGCTATGAATATACTTGTGTAGTGAGAAAGAAGGTCCAGAAGGAAAAAAAATCGTGTTTATGATTGCAGAAAACATAAAGACGTGCCAGATAGAAATATGATTGAACCAAGCCGAATTTTCGATATGGCAGCTGCTTAATTGTACCAAGGAAAAATAAGTAATCGCCCTTATAACTATACAGCATTGGTTAAAATGTAAAAACAATGCTGTAAATTGGCTCGGTGCTACGTTGGAATGGCATACAGCCTTTCAAGCTGTAATACAAGGGTTCGATTCCCTTTCGAGCTACTATAAAATGTTCATTCAATACAATTCACAGAGCGTAAACCTCTGTGGAAGGGGGAGAAAGCCAATCCCCCTTTTTTGCCATAATGCACCCAGCAAGTAGATTAATTGTACCAATACAGTTATCTCTAACACAAAGGAATAACATGAGTGTTGCACAAACAATCTTGGCACAACTTGGTGGCCGACGTTTCATTGCAATGACCGGAGCAAAGAATTTCAGCAGCGACGATAACAGCCTAACCTTCTGCCTGCCCGGTAAGCCTGGATATGTCAAGGAAGGCATTAACGTAGTCAAAATCGAATTGACTCCAGCCGATGAATATGACATGACCTTTAGCCGATTCTACAACTATCAGCTAAAGGAAAAGCATAAGTTGGAAGGCATCTATTGCGACCAGCTACAAGAGTTGTTTACTGAATACACCGGATTAGCTACGCATCTTTAATTGTACCAAGTCAATTATCTCTAACACAAAGGGGAATGCGATGGATTTCTTGATTGGAGTAATTGGCGGCATTGGTATTGTTTTGATTGTTGATTTAGTGTTGGATGCTGTTCAATGGAAACCAAAGGTCTTAATTGTACCAAATAGTGTATCACAAAGGATATAGAGTATTGATGGAACCGGCGCTTTATTGGGATGCTCTTGAGCGTATCAAGCATCATCCGGCTCTTGGATAGCCTAAAACTCATCACGCCGTTTTGGAAGGCAAGAGCGTATCGAGCCTTATCCGGTCTTGCGGGAATAGACCTAAAACAGCGTCCGGCTCTTGGATAGCCTAATAATCACCAAGGTTGGCAAACTAATAAGCCCGATTTAGCTTTGTGTTGTGTGTAATACCAATCGGCTAAATCGTTTTCTTATATCTTTAATTGTACCAAGTCAGTTACCAAACTTTAATTGTACCAAGAATTACCATGAGAATCTGCGAACAAGTTGATAAGACGGGCGAGAAACTGACCTATTCCTGGCTTCTTGATGGTGCATACGTTTACCGAAAACACCTGAAAGCCTGGAAATGGGTTCCCGGTCTACGTTGTGCCGGTTGCTTTGTAACAAATGACGAAAACTTGGCAAAAGAAACTGCCAATAAATTTAAGCTAAATGTCATAAGCAACGGCACACACAATTGCCATAATGCACCCAGCAAGTTGTTTTAATTGTACCAAGGTAATCATGCACAACACTACTCAAAAACGTGATGACCGCATGTTTCTCCCTACCCTCGCCCTTCGCCTGCGTAAACCAAAGCAACGTGCCGCTATCTTCGCTGACCGCCGCACGAAACGCATGAAAACCCGCTCCACCCAAAACCGTTATGCTCTTGCGGAGTAATGGTAACTTTAATTGTACCAAGGGATAACATGCAACACAACTTCATCAACCTGGACGGTAAACAAGTATCTGATGGTACAACGGTTACAATCGACCACAATGTTGATACCATGACCATCACCTTTCGCTCCCTTTGCGGCGTTTCACCATCAGCAATCAAGGAATATCTGCAACGGAAATGGGAAGTTGTAGATATTTCCGACCATCACCGGGATAGTTTTGTTCAGTGTGGCATGGCAGATTTTTAATTGTACCAAGGATGATATCTCTAACACAAAGGAATTGGCCATGAAAATCGTATCCCTCTTTCGCACCGACGACGGCAAGACCTTCGAGAATAAGAACGATGCCCGCCGACACGAAATTGAATTGGAAGCATTGAAAAAGCTAGGCGAACTTCTTAAAACTTCGCTCCAAACAATGCGGCCCGATTCCGTTCTTAAGCAAATACTGATGGAATCAAACGAAATTACCGCAATCCTGTCCACTTACCGCAAGAAACAACCAATTGAGAAAAAGGAAGCCGCCTAATGGTTTCATTCTGGAGATTATTGCCCTATTTGGCCGAAATATGCCGTAAAGTGGAAAGAAGGGAAAAGTCACGAATCGCCGCCCATCCCCGTCCATTTGATTACAACGTAAAGAAACGCAAGAAAAATAAAGCAAGACGGCAAGCAATCAAGCGACAACGGGCTGCTTAATTGTACCAAGGAAGGTATAACCCCAAAGGAGAAAACAATGGAAGTGTTTGTCGGCCTTGGCAAGATTCTGCGTCGTATCAAGGAACAACATGGTTTCATCACCGACCTGGAATTGAAGCACCTTGCAAAACAAGACCGGCTACGTCAATGCCTGGTCCGTTGCAACAATTGCCGTTTCCTGGCCGCTGCGCAGGATGTAGCCCATCTTGTTGCTATTATCGACGCCAGCAACAAAGACTATGTTCGTGACGTAAGCCTACCCACGACTGACCCAATTTGGAATGATTAATTGTACCAAGGATGATATCTCTAACACAAAGGATGCGAAAATGACGCAGCGTGAGGCGATTTTCAAGGCTTGCGAGGAATTGAATGTTCGCTCCAGCTTACCTGAAGTTTCGGCAGCAGCATCACGACATTACGGCAGTTTTGTTCACCCAAATACCTGTTGCAAGTTTCGGCAAGAGTACAGGAAGAAAAAGAAATTAAAAGTTGATTGCCGGACATATAGCGGTCAACCACGGCGAAATATGCTGAACGATAAAGAATGCACCTTGCCGCAACTGGAACGCCTTAATCTGTTTTTCCGCCGCACGAAAGTAGCACCTGCCCAATTGTATGCGGTCATCGGAGAAGGGAAAGATAAGTTTGCTCCCTAGAACAATTCGCAATCCGTGGGCTGGAGAATCTGAAAGCCGCTTAATTGTACCAAAGAAGGTATAGGAGAAAGGCATGCGTCTTTACGGTCTGAAACGAAATTGGGCTGATGTTGAGGATTATTGCTGGTCTGGAACACAAAGCCGCAAAGTTGCCCAGCGTCGTACCGAAAATAAGAAGATGCTTCACCGCAAGGCTCGCCGCACCTACAAGTTGCCCAAAGATTAATTGTACCAAGTTGAATTGTTCCGAAACCATCACAAAGGAGAAAAAATGAAGAAGTCCGATTTCGTCAATGAGAAGGCTCTGCCTGTTGTCATTAATGGCACTCCCCTTCTCGCCAAGCCCCGCAAGTTTTCAACCGGCAGCGTGGGTTATAACGTCAATGGTAAGGTGAATGTCCTGTTGTCGGATGGGACAATTGCCAAGTTGCAAGTTTCCGGCAATCTGACCGTTGTTGGCAGCAAGGATTGGCCGCAAGGTGAAGCAACCCCCGAACAGCCGCAAGCCGATGTAGCGTAAACCTTTGTGGAAGGGGGAGAAAGCCAATCCCCCCTTTTTTTGTCCAAACTTCAGATTCTTAATTGTACCAAAGAAGGTATCTCTAACACAAAGGGGAATCGGATGTTTGACCACAAGATCGAAGCCAAGCAATTCTTCATCGACACTGGCAAGACGAACTCCAAGGGCAAGCCGATCACCGTCCGTATCGTCATCCAAACGCTTTACCTGAACGGCGAGAAACCGGAATTGTTCAGCAATGCCAAGAAAACTTCTGTCCAGTCTCGCAGGATCAAGGTTGTTCGCACCGTCCGCAGGGGAAACGTAAGCTACAGTATCTCAGCAATCCCAGAAGCGGCAAAGCAACGGTGGACAACGGCAGCGCTCAAGTTGCAACCTGATGAAACCGTAACCTGGAAGCGACTGGAAAGTCTGAACGAACAGGATTTTGCCAAGTGGCTTCTGTATCGTGTTGCCAATCCCGCAGCGGTCCTGGCGCAATTCGTTAACGCCATGCCACTCGCAGCTTAATTCCTAAATCGCCCATCGCCCCCCTTTTTCTGATTCTTAATTGTACCAAAGAAGGTATGGAAATCCTACTGGTTCTGAAAGCGATGTTGGTTATTGCACTTCTGGATTGGCTTCTGGAAGGGATTGGGAAGTCTCGCAAACGTTAATTGTACCAAGAAAGGTATCTAACGCAAAGGGGACCGACGATGTACGATGAGTATGACATGCCCATCTATGAGGACGTTGAGCCTGCGACGGATGATGTGGAGGCTGATGCCGACGTGCTGGCCAGCGCAGGATGCAGCAAGGATGAGGACTATGGTGGCTATGAGGATTATGAGGATTATGGGGATTACTAATTAATTGTACCAAGAGGGGTAGGCCCAACCCCTCCCTTGTTTCATAATAAACATCTAAACAATTCCGACCAAAAAAGTTTAGCTTAGTACAATTAAAGTACCCCCCTATACCGCCATGACACCCCTTCTTTATAAACAAATCCCTTTTTTCCACGCCCCCAGCGGTTTTAACAGGCCAAAATTATAAAAATGGGAATAAAAAGCATGTTTCAAAATTAAAAATGTAGAAAACTTCCCTTTCCAGTATAAAACTAAAGAAATTTTAAAATTAGTTTTTCAAAAAAATAGCCGTTACCATTTTTTCACTCTAATGATAAGTTTTTAAAACAATTGATTAAATTATAAAAAAATATATGTTATAATCAAGACATGGATATGCAAAAAACCTGCGCTGGCTGTAAGGAATTTAAATTAATAAATCAATTTGGGTTAGATAAAAATCGCTCTGATGGTAGGGCACCTTATTGTAAAGACTGCCGCCACATAATTTCTCATAAATTATACGAGAAGCATAAGGAAAAAATTCTAAGGTCGCAAAAATTAAAGAAATTAAACAAACCAGCTTCTGTAACATTTCGTGATATTTACATTGAGAAAGCAAGGGACGCCATTAGAAAAAACCCAAGTTTATGCAACTCTACGATAGCAAAGATAGCAGGTGCTACTTATAATTTTATATGTAGAGAACGTAAAAAGATGAAAAGGAGATGCACAATAAATACAAAGAATTAAACACATATGAAGGAGAATGGTTTGAACCTTCCCCTGAATTATTGGCATTTATAGAAATAATTAAGCAGAAGTTTTCACAGAAACTAATACAACAAATTCCAGAAATTTATAGAAATAAACGTGTACAAATTCCAAAAAAAGAAAACCTTTATGCCAAAGAAGGCAAGAAACAATGTACAAAATGTTTACGCATTCTCCTATTTAATGATTTTTATAAAAACAACAGAAGCGGCGATGGACTTACTGGCCATTGTAGAGATTGCATGTGTAAAAAAATTTAAAGTCCTTCTAATGCGTCCAGGATTAATTATAATGAATTTTGACGGTTAAATCTGTCTAGTATTACAAAGAGGGCATTGGGCGAGCCAGGAGACTTTATTAGGGCAAAATACCATATTAGTTTCTTTATGGGCATCTATGTCGAAGGTACAGCCGCATCTTGGGCATTCTAGGGTATTTTTGGTGCCACGGTTTTCGATAATGATAAATTCAGCTTCGATAATTTTTTCGTCCATTAATTTAAATTAGTTATAAATAATTAATTATGGAGATACCTAAAACAATTAATATAAGTTTCATGGCTGGGTTGGGCGATATATCAATGTATTATAGTTCTATGGATACGGAGTGTGCTTATATAATTGATTTAAAAAGGAAGCATGATGTTGATTTAAGGGCAGTTATATGTACAGTTAATAATTCTGTGCCTGATTTGTTTAAGTACAACCCATATTTTAAAGAAGTTTCTTATCATACGTGGATTGATGATCATTATGGTGTAATGCGAGAGCAAGGGAAGGGGCATCCTTATTTGCATGAGCTTAAGCATATAATTGATAATTTGGAGAAAATACAATTTCCATTTTTTTTATCTGATGAAGAAGCCATAGTTTTGAAAGAAATAACTAAGGATTGTTATATTTGTTTGCATTTATTTGCTGGGGATGGGGAAAGAAGGTGGTTCTACAAGATAGGACATGCTGGTGTCGAGCGGATAGTCAAT
>Ga0194128_10006432_pt1 | contig 15824 bp, 15 predicted proteins | sample TA2KigCa65mmetaG_FD_148650 | JGI IMG/M metagenome (GOLD analysis project Ga0194128, IMG submission 148650) | Freshwater microbial communities from Lake Tanganyika, Tanzania - TA2015037 Kigoma Deep Cast 65m | ecosystem: Environmental > Aquatic > Freshwater > Lake | place: Tanzania: Lake...
CGGCTGGGGCAGCACCCCAAGCTTGCCCCGGCAGCCAATCACAGGGACCCGGCAACAATGCTTCGGTAACATTCCTGGATCAGTGAATCATCTGCCCTTCGGTAACATTCTTGTTTGAGTTGACACGGGCTGGCGCGATTTACAGAATGCTAGAGACTCGCACTCGTCTCCTTGCTGGGAGGCGGGCAGGCAGGTGCTACAATCCAGGTGCCTGTTGAGGCGCGACTGCGGGGACTGCTCAGAGCAGTTCTCCCCGAAATAAGGATGGCCGGTATGGACCAGCATATAGATTCGTTCCTCCAGCACCTCACCGTAGAAAAAGGGTTCTCCCGCAATACCCTGGAAGCCTACCGCAACGATTTACAGCAATTCGACGAGTTTCTTCGCTCGCGCCTGAACGGGACCGCTGGCAACAATCCCTGGGCGCAGGTGGATGTTAATTTGCTGAACGAGTACGTCACCGATTTGCGGGGACATAAGGGCTACCGGGAGACCACCACGGCCCGCAAAGTTGCCGCTTTGAAATCCTTTTTCGCCTTTCTGGCCATGAACGGCACCGTAGCGGAAGACCCCACCGAGAGCCTGGGTTCGCCCAGGGTAGGCCGGACCCTTCCCAAATGTCTTTCCCAGCAGGAGGTGACGCACCTGCTGGAAGAAGCGGCCCATGCGGGCACCGCCGAAGGGCAGCGGGACGCCACCATCTTGGAACTGCTTTACGCCACAGGCCTGCGGGTCAGCGAGCTGGTCTCCCTGAACGTTTCTGACATTGACTTTCAAGAGTCCCACCTGCGGTGCCGCGGCAAAGGCTCCCGCGAGCGCATCGTTTATCTTTACCCCAAAGCTCTGGCGGATCTCCGCCAATACGCCGACACTGTGCGCAAAACCCTGGTGGGGGACCGCAGCCAGCAGCCTGCCCTGTTTGTCAACCATCGGGGCGAACGACTCACTCGCCAATGGGTGTGGAGCATCCTCAAGACCCACGCTAAAAAGGCCGGCATCGGCGAACACATCACGCCCCATACCTTGCGGCATAGCTTTGCCACCCATCTGCTCCAGAACGGGGCATCTCTGCGCCACGTCCAGGAACTGCTGGGCCACTCCAGCATTTCCACCACCCAGGTTTACACGCACTTGACCAATGACCACGTGCACCGGGAGTATGAAAAGAGCCACCCCAGGGCCTAGCCCTCAGGATGGTCCTCCATTAAAGGGCCTCCCTTTGTTATGTTGCCAGGCATCCTTCGAAAGGTCAGGTCGAGCGGTGTCTGTCTGCCCACGGTAAGTCCTTCGGCTGAGGGATGGGCTTTTCTAACCAGATGCGTTACCTTGCACGCAGGGCTGATTCATTCCCGCAGAGCTGTGGGGGCGTCCCCTGGCGCGTCCCGTTGTCTACCAGGGCGCAGTGCAGTCTCGACAGGTCGGGACACCCCTACAATAAGGCGAGGGTGCATCACCCTGACTGTGTATGTAAGCCCTGATGCGCCTGCGGCATAATGTGGTATAGTGGTACCAAGGCGTAGAAACAGGTTTGCAGGCCTGAAAATGCGCCGTCAAAGCCAGTCCCAACGAGGAGCTTATCAATGGCGGGAAAGGGTCGCAGGGTAGCATCGCGACAGGCGGAACTGAACCGGAGGCGTCGCCGGCATGTTCCGGCAGGGGGACATCCCAGCAGCGGTGTAGCGGTGCAGGACCGTTTGGAAGGCAGCGCACCTGCTGGAACACCGGCCGGGACCGCCCAGGCCGCCCTCCGGCCCGCCTCTGCCGCGCCAGCAGCGCACCCTGGGCCTGCCTCGCGCGCCAGGGGCGAGGCATCCTCCATTTATAGCTACGTGGGGCCAGAAATGCGCCGCATTGCGCTGCTGATGGGCGCAGTTATCCTAATCCTGGTGATCCTCTCCTTTATTCTGAAGTAAACAACATGGCCCGGTCCGCCTTTGAGCACCGGCTGCGGGTAACTCCCGAGCGGCCTGGGGTGTACCTGATGAAGGACTCCCAGGGTGTGGTGCTGTACGTTGGCAAGGCTCGCGTGCTGCGGGACCGGCTCCGCACCTACTTCGGTTCGCCCGCAGGATTGATGCCCAAAATCCAGCGCTTGGTCGAACGCATCGCCGACTTCGAGTTCATCGTTACCGATACCGAGGCCGAGGCGCTAATTCTGGAAAACACCCTCATCAAGCGCTACCGTCCCTACTACAACGCCCGGCTGAAAGACGATAAGACCTACCCTTATCTCAAGGTTGACCTGGCGGAGGATTTTCCCCGCGTTTACATTACCCGCCAGGCGGTTAACGATGGCGGCAAGTATTTTGGCCCCTTTGCCAGTTCCAGCAGTGTGCGCCACACTATGGACCTGGTCAAGAAACTGTTTCCCTACCGCTCCTGCACCAAGGCCATCACCGGCAACGATCCACGGCCATGTCTGGAATACTTTATTCACCGCTGTGTTGCTCCGTGCAGCGGCTATGCCAGCCGTGAGGAGTACGACCGGGTCATCCAGCAGGTAATCCTGTTCATGGAAGGGAACACGGAGGCGGTGACCCAGCAACTGCATGGGCGCATGGAGCAGGCCGCCGATGGCATGGAATTTGAGCGGGCGGCAGTGCTGCGCGACCAGATACGCAGTATCCAGCAGGTGGCTGAGGAACAACGAATCATTGTGGATTCCAATCCCATCAGCGACATGGACGCCATTGCCTTGGCCCAGGGCGCCAACGAGACCTGGGTGGAAGTCTTCTTTGTCCGCTACCGCAAGCTCATTGGGCGGGACCACTTCTTTATGGAAGGCACCCACGACGAGTCCCCCGGCCTGGTCCTGGCCCAGTTCGTCAAGCAGTTTTACCAGTCGGCCTCGGCAGTGCCGCCCCATATCCTGGTTCAGCACCCCTTGGAGGATATGGAGCTAATCGGCAGCTGGCTGCGGGAGCGCCGCGGAGGTCCGGTCCGGGTGGTTTGCCCCCAGCGGGGCCATCAAAAAAAGCTCATGGACGTGGTGGCGGAAAACGCGGTCCAGGGGCTGTCCCAGCAGCGCGTCAAGTGGCTCAACAATTCCGACGTGCTTGGACAGGCCATGACGGAACTGCAAGAGGAGCTGAGTTTGCCCGCTGCGCCCACGCGCATGGAATGCTACGACATCTCCCATGTGCAGGGCACCAACGTGGTGGGAAGCATGGTGGTGTTCCAGGATGGGCGGCCCAAAACCGCTCATTACCGCCGGTTCAAAATCAAAACAGTGGAAGGAGTGGACGACTACGCCAGCATGCGGGAGATGCTGCGCCGCCGGTTCCGGCGTTTGAAAGACGCCCGCGCCCCGGTGGAGCCGGGGGATTCCAGTCCTCCGGCGGCAGCGGCGGACGCCTGGACTACTCTGCCGGACCTGGTCTTGATTGACGGCGGCAAGGGGCATCTGTCCGCGGCCCAGGAAGTGCTCCTGGAACTGGGCCTGGAACGTCTGCCGCTGGCATCCCTGGCCAAGGAAAACGAGTGGATATTTGTGCCCCATACTCCTGAACCCATCGTGCTGCCGCGCCAGTCCCAGGGCCTGTACCTGGTGCAGCGCATCAGGGATGAAGCCCATCGGTTTGCCATAACCTATCACCGTAGCCTGCGCAGCAAGGGCAGTCTCCAGTCTTCTCTGGACATGGTCACTGGCATCGGCCCCAAGCGCAAGCGTATGCTGCTGCGCCGCTTTGGCTCGGTGCAGGGCATCAAGGCGGCTGCGGTGGACGACATCGCGGCTGTCCCCGGCATGACTCGTTCCCTGGCCCTGCGCCTCAAACAGACCCTTTAGGCACATCAAGAACCACTGACAAAATGCCGAAGTTGTCACTACCCTGAGCGAAGCGAAGGGTCTGGGGTGTCCCCAGAAATGCCCCTTTCTTCCCCCTTTCCCGCTTTGCGGGGCTTGCCTCAAGACTCAATCATCGCACCGGCGGAGGCCGGTGCCCAGTTCCAAAACGGTCCAGGCTATCTACCAGGGTTTATAATCTACACAATTTGGCCTGCCAACACGGCCTATTTGTGTAGCTTCGCTTCCCCGCCGCCAGAGAATATTAGTTGGATTAAGATGGATCCTGCAGCCAATTCTGCCCTGCCTCCTGATGCCAGTCCGAAAGAGCAGGTCATTGGAACCGACGGTCGTCTCCGCGAAAAGCTGGTACTCCAGATTAGGGAATTGCTGGAAGCCGGCCAGCTGGAAGCGGCGCTAACCAGATTTAACCAGCTTCATCCTGCCGACCAGGGTGCGGTACTGGTAGAGCTGGCGCTGGAGGGTCGCAAGGGGGAATTACTGGATAAGCTTCCCCCTGATGTAGCCGCTGAAGTCCTGGAGCACCTGGACCCAGAGGAGGCGGTGGAAGTATCTGAGGGCGTTGCCCCGCCTGTACTCTCGCGCATCCTGGATGAGACTAGCCCAGACGTAGCGGCGGACATCCTCCAGGAGTTGCCGGAGGAACGGTCGCGGGAAGTGTTGCGGGGGATGCACGGCACCGATCAGGTGACGTCATTGCTGGAGCATCCCGAAGACTCCGCGGGCGGGGTAATGATACCTGGGTACCCTGCATTGCCGGAATCCGTCAGCGCTGGAAACGCTCTGGACCGGATTCGTCTGCTGTCTGCCGAAGACCAGGTTGTGCACACTCTTTTTGTGGTAAACCAGCAGCAGAAGGTGATAGGCTCCCTCAACGTAACGCAGCTGGCCCTGGCCCGGCCCTCCGCTTTGGTGGGAGAATTGGCGGACCGTGAAGTTATATCCGTCCGGGAAGATACTGACCAGGAAGAGTGCGCCCGGCTAATGCAGCGCTACAACCTTGGGCGCCTGCCGGTGGTGGATGCGGAGGGACGCCTGAAAGGCGTCATTGTGGCCGAGGACATTGTGGATGTGATGGCCGAGGAAGCTACCGAAGATATGTACCGCATGGCAGGCTTGCTGGGTGAGCGGGTTTTCGGCCCCCTGACTGCATCGCTGCGCAGCCGCCTCCCCTGGCTGTTTTTGAACGTTGCTACGGTGTTCCTGGCGGCCTGGGTAATCGGACTTTTCGAGACTACCATCGGCCGCCTGGTGGTGCTGGCGGCCTTTCTGCCGGTGGTAGCGGGCCAGGGAGGCATTGGCGGCACCCAGGCAGTCACCCTGGTGGTGCGGAGCATGGCCCTGGCGGGTGCCCCGGCGCCTGGGCACGCGCCTGCTGGGGCGGGAACTGGTGCTTGGCCTGATAAATGGCGCGTTATTGGGGTTGGTCGTAGGACTGCTGGCAGCCGCCTGGCAAGGCATTCCCATGCTGGGCATTGTTGTAGGGATAGCCATGCTGGGCAACATGCTGGTAGCGGGTCTGACAGGAGCGGGCGTGCCGCTGCTGATGCGGCGTCTGGGCCTGGACCCGGCGGTATCCTCCGCCATATTTGTGACCACCTGCACCGACGTGGCAGGCTTCACCATGTTATTAGGCTTGGCCACGCTGTTCCTGCATTTGCTTACGTGAGGTCAAGGCCCTTGTCTGGGCGAGGAGTACGGCGTCCAGCGCGCCTGAACCAGGTTGCTTCTCCTCTTCAGGTCAAGTACCATTGGGATGGCTGGCCCGGCCAGCAAGGAGCCGGCGAATGGTCAAAGTCTCCATCACATTGCCCAACAATGCTCAGGTGACCGTAGAGGCCGAAGAATCGGAAGTAGCCCACGGCATAGTGGGCATGGTCCTGCGGGACCTGCCCCTGGACCTGTTGCAGCCCCGCGCCCACGAGAATGGCAACGGCCATGCACCTACGGCGCGCCCGGAGCCTGCTCCCGCCGCGGCCGCTCACACCGCGCCGGGAAATGGCCTGCCGGAATCGCCAGAGATGGAGAAAGCCGCAGTGGTTCGGGCCGCTCGCGAGCTGGATGCGGAGCAGAGTGAGCGCTTTATCCGCTTTTGCCAGGCAGCCAATCCCCTGGGAGACATGCGGCGGGTGGTAGTGGCTGCGGAAGGGGCCAGACGGTTCCTTGGACAGCCGGATGTGGACATGGACTCCCTGGGCGCGCTCTTTGATCTGGCGGGCTGGCGGCGGCCCCACAGCTTTACCCAGACCCTGCGCAACGCCGCCCGCAGCAAGTTCCGCTGGCTGGAGCGCGTGCCCGGGCGAGCCGGAAGTTATACTGTTACCGAGGCGGGCCGGGCGGCGGCCCTGGACGGGTCTTAGCCATAGCCAACTTGACCAGATATCCTTGCCAACCCTAAGATGGTGGCGCTCCAACCAACCTCTGTCCGCCATTATCAACCAGGCAATATGGCAATATAAGGAGGGTCGGCGCTATGCAGATGTACCTGAACGGCCAGTGGGTGGACCGTCCCCGTACCATGCCTGTGGTAAACCCGTTCGACCAGTCAGTGGTGGATATTGTGCCCCGCGGCACTGCCGCCGACGTGGACCTGGCGGTGGCCAGTGCAGTGCGCGGCGCTGCGGTTATGGCCAAGCTGCCCGCCTACGAGCGTTACTCCATATTGCGCCGTGCCGCTGACCTGATTGTCCAGCAAACTGAAGATTTGGCCCGCACCATCACTTTGGAAGAAGGCAAGGTGCTGGCAGAAGGCCGTGCCGAAGTGGGCCGGGCGGTGCAGACCATCACCCTGGCCTCGGAAGAAGCCAAGCGGCTCCACGGCGAGACGGTGCCCCTGGATGCCGCGCCCGGCGCGGTGCGCCAGTTTGGATTCACCATCCGGGTGCCCGTGGGCGTGGTGGCGGCCATTAGCCCCTTCAACTTCCCACTGAACCTGGTCTGCCACAAGGTAGGCCCCGCCCTGGCGGCAGGCAACGCCGTAGTGCTCAAGCCTGCAGGCAACACACCCTTGTCGGCCCTCAAGCTTACCCGCATCTTGCTGCAAGCTGGACTGCCTCCCGAAGCCATTCAGTGCGTCACCGGGCCAGGCGGCGAAATTGGCGATGCGCTTACCGGCGACCCGCGGGTGCGCAAGATTACCTTCACCGGCAGCCGGGAAGTGGGTGACCGCATCTGCCGCAACGCCGGTATCAAAAAGGTGACTATGGAGTTAGGCTCCAACAGCCCCCTCATAGTCATGTCCGACGCCGACCTGGAGAAAGTGGCCGCCGCCACGGTGGCGGGCGGGTTTTCCAACGCCGGGCAGGTGTGCATCTCCACCCAACGGGTGCTGGCCGACCGGCGCATCTATGCCGACTACCTGGATGCTCTGGCCGCGCCGACCCGCGCGCTGACCTTTGGCAACCCCCTGGACGAATCGGTGCGCATGGGCCCCATGATTCGGGAAGCTGATGCGGTTCGGGTCAATCAGTGGATTCACGAAGCCGTGGAGCAGGGCGCCCGCATTGTAGTGGGCGGCGAGCGCCAGGGCACCATGCACGCACCCACCGTTGTGGCCGACGCCACGCCGGACATGCGTATCTCAAGGGAAGAGTTGTTCGGCCCGGCGGTGGCGGTCAGCCCCTTCAGCGACATTGATGAGGCCATTGCCATGGCCAACGACAGCCGCTACGGGCTTTCGGCGGGCATATTCACCCAGAACGTGGACTGGGCGCTGAAGTTCGCCCGCGAGGTGGAGTCGGGCAACCTGCACATCAACTCCTCTCCCCAATGGCGCGCCGACCTGATGCCCTACGGCGGGCTTAAAGACAGCGGTATGGGCAAGGAAGGCCCCGGCTACGCCGTGCTGGAGATGACCGAACTTAAAATGGTGGTGTTCCACATGTAGCGGGCGGCTTTGCCCAAAATGTCATTCTGAGTCCCGATGTAATCGGGACGAAGAATCTAAAATCCTGGAAATTTAGACCCTTCGTTTCGCTCAGGGTGACAATAATTGGGTGCAACACTTTTCTGAATGTCGAAAGCCGTACATTCTGGGCAAAGCCTTGTAGGGGGCAGCAATTAGCAGTCAGCCGTCAAGAGCCACCCGTCAGTGCGGGCAAACGTCGGCCGCTGAAAGCTGAAGGTCAATGGAAATCATTACTGATCCGCCCCAGCGCGCCCTGGTGGTCACGCCCCATCCCGACGACTGCGAAGGGGGCTGCGGCGGCACCATTTCCCGCTGGGTGCGGGAAGCCGGAACCCAGGTTGTGGTAGTGCTTTGCACCGACGGCGGCAAGGGGACCTCTGACCGCCGCCGGTCCCCGCCTCGCCTGGCGGCCTTGCGGGCCAAGGAGCAGCTGGCCGCTTCCAGCGTACTGGGGGCTGTAGAGACAGTGATGCTGGGCCATCCCGATGGCGGGCTGGAGGATGGACCGCTTTTTCGCAGCCAGTTGGTGCGGGAAATCCGCCGCCACCGGCCGGAGGCCATCTTCTGTATTGACCCCTACCGGACTACTACCCACACCCACCGTGACCACCGCATGAGCGGCCAGGTAGCCCTGGACGCTGCCTTTACCTACGCCTGGAGCTACCTGCACTTCCCAGAGCAGATTGCCCAGGAGGGCCTCCAACCCCACCGGGTGCGCGAGGCTTTCCTGTGGGGCACCGAGTCGCCGGATGCTTACGTGGATATTAGTAACTATCTGGAGGCCAAGGCCGACTCACTGTTGAGCCACGTCAGCCAGTTCCCCGATCCCCAGGGAAGGCGGGCACGCGTGGGCACTGCCGCCGCGGAGACGGGGAAAGCCGCCGGGCTGCCCTTTGCCGAGGGCTTTCGCCGCATACGCTTTGAGCTGGACACGGCCGCCTGGCGATATCTTCACGCCTGAAAGGCCTTAGGTGTGAGAATCTGTGCTGAAAGATCGCTAATACGTCCATGTCCATCCTTCGATAGGCTCTGAGCCTGGTCTGAGCCAGCCGGAGGGGTGAGCGGTTCCCCCCACTCGTGGTGAGCTTGTCGAACCATGAGCGGTCTATTTTTGTCACAAGCTCTGTGGGTCTCTGGGGAATTCTGCTCCAGCCTCGCTAAACCGCACGCCCTGAGTGTGCATCAGTGCCGTGGCGTTGCTGCGGGCGATGGCGCGCAGTACATTGGAAACAATTCCGGTGGTCTTACGGACCGTTTTGTCTGGGGCAGGGACCACGGCTGAAGGCTTTTCATCCAGCAGTCCCCAGCCTTCGGGCACCTGCCGCTGGGCAATCAGCCTGCCGGGGGCCATCAGGTAATGGTAGTCTGCGATGGCCAGAAAAGCCGGGTCGTGGAACTTGATGCTGAACCGTTCCAAGCGCCGCTGGTAAGCAGCTTCTTCGCGCTCCAGCCGCTCCCGGTCGGCGGCAGCCTTCCGATAAGCGGGCGTCTCCTGCTAACTGGTGGGTTGGCATTGCTGGGCGTAGCTGGCGGCCTGCTGCAAAATTTGTTCTGCCAGGCCGCGCCGGTCCCGGTGGCAGTCTTGCAGCTTCTGCAACTTAATCCAGTCGTTTAGGGTATGGTTGTCCCGCAGGAAGTCCGCCCGGCTGGCTTTGACTTCTACAATATAGATGGCGTTCTCCGGTCCGACTGCCGCCAGGTCCACCACCCTGCCTCCCGGCCCCTCCAGCTTGACCTCCATGCCAATACACCGGCACTGGGCGGAGTTGTAAAGCCATTCCCAGGCCGCCCACTTGAGCTGGTGGGTCAGCAGCGTTTCACCGCCGCGCCGGTAGGCCATGGGAAACAAACTCAACCAACTTTAGAATGCGATATATTACTTTGCTTTTAGTGCCAGTGAGTGCAGGGGCAACTCGACGGAGATGGGCCCTTCTGCCGGAAGTCTGGCCCGGTGGGCAGGGCCCATTTATGGATGCGCCTCTTCCGGTAGCAATTCCTCTGTCTCAAATGTATCCAGCAGGTCTTCCACCACTTGCGACAACTTGTCACTCTCTTGGTCAATGGTCTGCAAGAACTGCCGCTGGACTTCCGGAGGCCATACCATGTCCGGCTGCAGGAGTGATGTGCTGTAACCTTTGATAGAAGTGAGCGGGTTCCGGAAAGAATGGGTTAGCTCGGCCAGCAGCTCCCGTTCCAATTGGCCAGGCTCCGCGCCATCATGCAGCTCCTGGTGGGAATCTTGCAGCCGGCGCAATTGGCATGCCTGGCGCATGGCGTGGCGGCGCAGTCGGTAGGATTGCAGCGCTTGAGTAAGGTGGGCTGCCAACCGAATAAGGGTCGCTTTTTCCGCCGCAGTGAATTCGCCCGCACTGTGTCTGCGCTCCACCACCAATCTGCCGATAGTGTTCTTGTCCAGGCTCATGCCAACGTGCAAAGTAACAGGCTTTGCTGGTTGTTGCGAAGCTCCATGTCCGTTGGCTGGCGCAATCCCAAACTCGACGCTGTGAGTATGTTTCTTGGAAGCATTACGCCAGGATGCCCTGACCCAGTCCACCGGGACCAGGGCAGTGATGGCCTCAGCGACCCTGGGAAAGGCGGCATTTGCGTTGGAGGAGCAGGCCAGGGCGTAAACAGCCTCGTGGAATTCAGTGGTTGCTGCGGATTGGCCGTTATTCCGTTCGCGGGGCCACATTGCGGCCACCGATTTTCCTAAGTGGTTGGCTGCCTGCTGTAGAAACTCCTGATGGTAGCGCTGGTAAGAATTAGGGAAAGGGTGGGAAACGCGGACTGCGCCCACTACACTTCCACCAAAGATAATGGGCACGGCCAGTTGCGACCTGAGTAGTTTGCTGCACCGGGCTACTGGATAGTGTTGGTCCGTAAAGCTTTTCAAGAGCAAGTCGCCAACAATGCAGGGTTGGCCTGCAAACATTGCTTCCAGCCAACTGCAGAGCTTTACGGCTCCTCCGGCTTCAGTCAATTGGTGGGCGCCCTGGCCGGTGGCAAACACGCACTTGGCCCGTTTCCCCGCCGAATCCAGGGCGTAAATCCCCAGTTGGCTGAATTCCACCAGATTTCTTGTATGGCGGGCGAACTCCCGGCATACCAGCCCGAAGGTGCTTGATAGCACAGCTTTTTCGCCGATGGCCATGAGCGCCTTAACTTCCGCCACCCGGTGGACCAGGAGTTGGCGCAGCCGGAGGTTTTCCAAAGAAAGCGCCAGCGTTTGGGCCAGCTGGCGGGCAATGTGCTCCTCCTGGACTCCGTAGCTCTGCGGTGTTGGACCACGTAGCAGGGCCACACCTAGAATCTCTTCCCCTGTTTTGAGGGTAATGCTGAGCGATTCGGTGCGGGGACTGGGATTGATGACCGCGGCTTGTACCGACCAGTTGCTGCCCACAACGGCAAGAAAGGCTGCAATTTGGGGTTGGGGCGCCCCAAGGGGCATTACGGGCATGTCGAAGTTCTGGGCTGCCTGGCGTCCTGGGGATTCCGGCCAGTTGAAAATCACCGGCCTGCCTTCCACCTTGGCGTCTAAGACCACGAGGTCCAGGCGCTCCAGAGGCAGAAGTAGCCGTACCTGGCCCAGGAATTGGGCGCAAAGCTCGCGGATTTGAGAACTGCCGTCAGCATCGGCACTGGGGCGAATCATCCCTATCTCTGCCTTAACTGTGTTTGTTTTTACTGTAAAATTGCCACAGAGAATAGCATAATCTTTCGAAACGTGCCAGAGGTAACATGTTTTGATACTAGTTCATATTGGGTCCCGTCATTCCGGCGCAAGCCGGAATCCAGTAAAGTACGTCAAGCTGGAGCATTCCTGGGCACCGGCGGAAGCCGGTGCTACGGAGGGGGCCCAAGCGACTGCCCCACTACCCATGTTTTGGTTCATTGTTGGTTCACCAGCGGCCTAACGGCAGGGGCAAGCCTACGCGTGCGCTTCCGGCACGGCTGCTATCCCTTGGACTCAGACGTTTCTTGAAATAGCCGGTCAGTGCGGGCCGCCATAATAAAGTCGTTCCGGTGCAAGTTCTTGATTTTGTGGGTCCACCAGGTCACTGTAACGCGTCCCCACTCCGTCACCAGCCTGGGATGGTGGCCCTGCGCCTCGGCCAGTTCACCCACGCCGTTGGTAAACTGCAGTGCTTGCTTGAAATTGCGAAAGCGATATACCCGATCCAGCTTGCGAATGCCATCCTCGGTGCGCAGCTGCCAATCCGGCACCTGGGAATGCAGCGCTGCGGTTTCCCTCTCATCCACTGTGGGAGAATCGGCGCGGCAGGCCACGCAGACCTCCTGTGTCAGTTCCGTCATGGGCTTCCCTCAAATTTACGATTATTGAGCCTTGCATTAGTTGCTAAACTTGGCTACTAGCCCGCTCACCCTGAACCTGCCGAAGGGCGAACGGGCAATCCGCTCGTGGTGAGCTTGTCGAACCATGAGCGGTTTAAACCTTGAGGCAGGGGCTTGCAATAGGGCAATTTTAACATAGCAGCAGGGCCGGGACCGGGGCGCAGGTGGGGTCAGCCAGGGGCAATTGCATTTTGTTCAGCGCCGAAAACAAAATCCCCCCAGGCCCCCCTTTGCAAAGGGGGATGCAGGGATTTCTGCGTTGAAAGTCTTCCGCTGTGTTCAACTGCTGAGGCCCATCGCCTGTCTGCTTGGAGAATTGAAAGAACCTGCGGGGTCAGGACTTGCATGGTTGTCGGGTGGCGCTGGCAGGAGTATATTGCCCTTGATTTCCCATGCGATTGATTGGAGGAATGGCCAATGCTGTACGGGGCAATTTCCAACTCGTGGCGGGAGCAGCTTGCCAGCAAACGTTTAATTGAACTGGTGGAAGAGGCCCAGCGGCGCGGCGCGCGCCACGTGGAGTTGCGGCAGACCTGTTTGGGGGAATGTGAGACCGGCCAGGGAGATGACTGGCGTCCCGTGATGGCCCAGCTTAAGGCCATTGTGGACCGTTTCCCCTCCTTGACCTTTGATCTGGCTATGGCCTGGCCCTGCCTTAGCCGCCCCGCAGACCCTATGGGCGCGCAATTCCAGGCCGCATTGGCCGCCGCCAAACTGGTAGGGCGTACCAACCCCCATCTGCGCGTGGTAGACTCCGCCAAGTTCGACGCAGCCTGGGAAAAACCCCAGGACATCCCCGCCGTGGCAATGGGCGTGGCTGACCTGGCGCGGGAGGCTGCCCGGCAAGGCGTAATCTTCTCCATGGAAAATTCCGGACAGCCCATCCGCAGCATGGCCATGCTGGTCAAGGAGGCCAGGTCCCGTCTCGCCTCCAGTGCCCGGCCATATCTGGGACTCTGCCCAGACCCCACCAACCAGCTGCGCTCTTTCCCCCAAAGCAATCCCCTGGCGGAGCTGGATGCCGTTCCTCTGGATATAATTAAACTGGTGCATTTTAAACAGGCCAGGGCCGGCAAGCCTCACCCCACCGTGGACACCGGGGACTTGGACTGCATAAAGATGCAAGAAATTCTGGAAACGAAGGGCTACCGGGGAGTCGCCATCATGGAGATTCCGCCCCATTCCGATGTTTTCAATAACCTGACTGCCAGCTTTCGCTTTTTGGGCGCGGCCGCTGCAGGAGACTAGGGCATGACCGGCTTCTTGGATTACGCGGTTTCCATTCACTACGACCGGCGCCTGTACCGGCAGGACATTGCTGGGTCCAAGGCCCATGCCAGGATGCTGGCCAGGCAGGAGATTATCTCCCAGGCGGACGCCCAGCAGATTGTCCAGGGGCTGGAAAAGGTGCAGGGAGAGATAGAAGCGGGCCAGTTCCCCTGGGACCCGGCGCTGGAAGACCTGCACATGAACATCGAGCGCCGGTTGCACCAGCTTATCGGCCCTGCGGCAGGGCGTTTGCACACCGCCCGCTCCCGCAATGACCAGGTGGCCCTGGACATGCGCCTCTACACCAAGGAGACCATCGGTGGCACGGTCAAAGGCCTGCGGGGGGTCCAACGGGAACTAGTGGCATTGGCGCAGCGGTACTCCAGTGTGGTGATGCCTGGTTACACCCACGTCCAGCGGGCCCAGCCGGTGCTGGCGGGACACCATTTCCTGGCCTACTTTCAGATGTTCCAGCGGGACATAGGCCGGTTCCAAGACTGCCACCGCCGCACCGACGTTATGCCCCTGGGCAGCGGCGCACTGGCCGGCGTGCCCTATCCCACCGACCGGGAGTCGGTGGCGCGCGAACTGGGGTTTGGGGCCATCAGCCGCAACAGTATGGATGCGGTGGCTGACCGGGACTTTTTGCTGGAATTCCACAGCGCGGCGGCCATTGCCATGATGCACCTGTCTCGGTTGGCGGAAGAATTGGTCCTCTGGTCCAGCCGGGAGTTCGGCTTCATCAGGCTGGCGGACGAGTTCACCACGGGCAGCAGCATTATGCCCCAGAAACGGAATCCGGACTTTGCCGAGCTGGCCAGGGGCAAGACCGGCAGGGTGTACGGCCACCTCATGGGCTTGCTGACCGTGTTGAAAGGCCTGCCCCTTACCTACAATCGGGACATGCAGGAGGACAAAGAAGGGTTTTTCGACACCGTAGACACGCTGCAGGCCACCCTTTTGGTGTTCCAGGGCATGTTAAAGGGTCTGACTTTGGACACCGAGCGAGTCGCAAGCCTGGCCGGGGAGAGCTACATGCTGGCCACTGACCTGGCCGATTACCTGGTGGGCAAGGGCGTGCCTTTCCGGGAGGCCCACGGAGTGCTGCGGGAACTTTGCCGCTATTGCGAGGGACAGGGCAAGGGGCTGCAAGACCTGACGCTGGAAGAGTACCAGCGCTTCTCCAGGCATTTTGACCAGGGAGTTTACGGTGTGACCGCCCTGAGTTCAGTGTCGGCCCGGAATAATCCTGGCGGCACGGCGCCCCAGCAAGTGGCGCGGGAAGTGGAGCAAGCCAACCTCATTCTGGAGGCGGCGGGCGATGGCTTCTGAAGCGCGAATACTGATTGCGCCATCGGTGCTGGCGGCGGACTTCGCCAACTTGGGCCAGCAGGTTCGGGACGCCACAGCTGCAGGGGCTGATCTCATACATGTTGACATAATGGACGGCCGGTTTGTCCCCAACATATCCTTTGGTGAAGCCGTGGTGGACGCCATCCGCGGCTGCACGTCACTGCCGCTGAATGTGCACCTGATGATTGAAGAGCCTGACGCGATGTTGCCCCGGTTCATGAAATCGGTTTCAGACCAGGTGATCGTGCATGCCGAAGCCTGCCGGCATTTGCATCGCACCGTGGGAAGCATAATGGAGAAAGGTTGCCAGGCCGGGGTGGCCATCAATCCGGCTACGCCTCTGGCGGCGGTGGAGGAAGTGCTGCCTCTATTGGACCTGGTGCTGGTGATGACCGTTAACCCCGGGTTTGGCGGGCAAGTCTTTATTCCCCAAGCCCTGAGCAGGGTCCGGCGTTTAAAGGAGATTATCCGGCGGGAAGGCTACAAAGCTCAGGTGGAAGTGGACGGCGGCGTCAAAGCTGATCATACCGCCGTGGATTCGGTACGGGCTGGGGCCACCGTCCTGGTGGCGGGCACCGCCATATTTAATAAACAGGAACCAGTGGCCGACGCCCTAGCCAGATTGCGGGAGACCGTGCGGCAAGCTTAAGGGGTGGGAGTTTAGAGAGCGGCCAAGCTGCGGGCTACCCGGCGGGACTTGTGCACCGAGCGGAGGCAGCGGGTGCACACCTTGATCCTGATGTTCTGCCCATTGTGAAACAAAGTCTTCTGGTGGACGTTGGCGACAAAGGTCGTCTTGGTCCGGCGCTTGGAGTGGCTGACGTTATTCCCCGTCATTTTAGTCTTGTGGCAAATCTCGCACCGCATAGCTGGTGAGGGTCCTTCGTATTCTGGAGTCCCCGGCGACTGTGTACGCGTCGAAAGGGCAATTTAAAGGATTCGGTAGCTCAGGGTAACATACCGGCTTACTGCTGGCAAGTATGCGAATTGACTCACAATAAAAGTTACCGAAGGAGGATACGTTGCCTCAAAATGCGTGTTACCGAAGGGGAGGTAGACATGATGACCCGAGGCAGCGTGGAAGAGTACGTGACGGCGGTACAGGAAAGGTATAGGCGGGCCAGCCGCCGGGAGAAG
>Ga0194128_10006441_pt1 | contig 15812 bp, 11 predicted proteins | sample TA2KigCa65mmetaG_FD_148650 | JGI IMG/M metagenome (GOLD analysis project Ga0194128, IMG submission 148650) | Freshwater microbial communities from Lake Tanganyika, Tanzania - TA2015037 Kigoma Deep Cast 65m | ecosystem: Environmental > Aquatic > Freshwater > Lake | place: Tanzania: Lake...
GCCTCCGGACCGACCGCCTCGACGACGCCCGTGAGCTCAAGGCCGGGCGCAAAGGGCGGCGTCGGTTTCTCCTGATATTGTCCGCGCGCAAGCAGCACGTCAGGAAAGTTGACGCCGGCGGCATGCACCCGCACGAGCAGGCCATCGGGCGGGCAGGCGGGTTCCGCGATCTCGCCGAGCGCGATGTCCTCGATCCGCCCGGGCGTGGTAATGAGCGCGGCTTTCATTGGGGTGAGGGTGGAGCCGAGTGCAGAAGCGTCGCAGACAACGGGACTGCCCTATTGCCGCGCGCTTGTGCCGCCATCGATCACCAGCACCGCGCCCGTGGTGTAGGACGCTTCGTCGGACGCGAGATAGAGGCAGCCGAGCGCCATCTCATCCGGCGTGCCGGCGCGCGCCATGGGCGTCAGGCGCTCGGCGGCCTCCTTGTCGTCGAACAGGTACATCACCTTGGCGATCATCGGCGTGTCGGTGTAGCCCGGGCAGACGGCGTTGGCGCGAATCCTGTCCTTCGCGTAGGTGACGCAGATCGAGCGTGTCAGATTGATCATGCCGGCCTTGGCGGCGGTGTAGGTGTGGGCGACAGGCATGCCGAGCATGCCGGAGATGCTCGCCACATTGACGATCGAGCCGCCGCCCTGCTTCTGCATGATCGGGATCACGCCGCGGCACATGTAGAAGCAGGTATCGAGGTTGAGCGCCATCACCTCATGCCACTTGTCGGGCGTGGTGTTGACCACGTCGTTCATCGAATCCGGGCTCTTGTCGAGCCAGCTATAGCCGACGCTCGCAATGTTCGCGAGGATGTCGATCCGACCGCCCATGGCCTTTTGAGCGGCCTTGATCGCGCTCTCGGCGCCCTCGGGATTGGAGAGGTCGGCCGCGAACACGTGGCCCTGGCCGCCGGCCTTCTTGACCAGCGCGAGCGACTCGTCGAGGTTCGCCTGCGTGCGCGACACACCGAACACGGTGGCGCCCTCGCGCGCGAAGATCTGCATGCAGGAGCGGCCGACGCCGGTGCCGGCGCCGGTGATCAGCGCCGTCTTGCCCTCAAGTCGCTTCATCCTTGAGTCCTCCGTCTCGTCGATCGGCTCGTCTTGAGCATGACCTTGCATTGGTCGGTCGGCTTGCGCAGCGCCTCGAAGGCCGCCGGCAGCGCGGCAAAATCCACCTTGTTGGTGAGCATCGGCATGGGGTCGACCCGATCGGCCGCGAGCAAGTCGATCACGATCTCGAAATCGCGCTTGGAATAGCCGAGCACGAACTGCACCGCGGCCTCCTTCAAGATTCCCGAGATCGGCACGATCGTATCCGGCTGCATGCAGACGCCGACCACCACGACCTTGCCGAAGGGCGGCAGCATCTCGATACAGCTCTGAATCAGGCCCTTGACGCCGACGCACTCGAAGATGAGGTCGGGCGCGCCGCCGGCGATCGAGGCGAACTGCTCGGGCACCGGTGCCTCGCCCGGGTCGATCGTGTGGGTTGCGCCGAAGTTGAGCGCGCGCGCGCGCCGACTGGGCGCCATCTCGCTCACCACCACCTTGCGTGCGCCGGCGAAGTGCGCGAAGAGGGCGCAGGAAAGGCCGATCGGCCCGGCGCCGAGCACGAGCACATTGGCGCCCGGCTTCATCCCTGAGCGCTCGACCGCGTGAAAGCCGACCGCGAGCGGCTCGACCATCGCGGCCTCCTCGTCGGTCACCGCGTTCGACAGCTTGAGCACGTGATGGGCGTCGGCGCGCAAATACTCGGCATAGGCGCCCGGAATACCGAACCCGGTGATCTGGTTGTTGGGGCAGTGGATGCCGAGGCCAAGCCGGCAGGTGCGCCCACAATTCGCGCAGGCATTGACCGGAATCGTCGTCACCCGCTCGCCGACCTTGAAGAGCCCCTTTGCATCCTTGCCGACCTCGATCACCTCGGCCGCCACCTCGTGGCCGAGGATCGTGCCGTCCGGCACCACGAACACGCCTTCCTGCGTCGCGTGCAGGTCCGAGCCGCAGATGCCGCAATAGTTCACCTTCATCAGCACATCGCCCGGGCCGCACACCGGGTCGGGCACGGTCTCGATCGAGAGCGGCTTGCCGAGGCCATGGAAGACGGCTGCTTTCATCGCGTGTGCTCCTATCGCGCTCGACCGCGCGGAAAATGTCCTACAATCCTGCCTGACGGTCACGCCAGCGACCAGCGCAAAAGTGGGCGTCGCGGAGCAAGCCCTCCGCCTAGTTCGAGATCGGCATCGAGAAGGCAGGATTGTGCGGATGTCTCTGCCCGCCGCCTCGTCCTGCGCCCGTCGAGAGACGTAGGACAAGGGGGCGGCTAGAGCGTAGCGGGTGCTTCAGTCCTCATGCTTCAACAGGCTCAGCATGAGGACCGGGTGACGATCCAAGTCCGTTCGCCATCCTCTTCCTGCGACAAGCTCAGTACGACGAACAAGCAACGTCGCGTCAACGGAACAACACTCAATTCGGCTTGCCCCTGCCGTGATACTTGGCGTCGACCACGTCGAGCGCGGCGTCAAGCGCATCGACCGCGAGGTCGATGTCATCCTGCGACACGGTGAAGGGCGGCCCGAGCTTCAATGTGTTCGGCGTGAAGCCGCCAAGGAAGACGCCGCGCTTGCCGGTCTCCTTGTAGACGATCACGTTCGGGTGCTCGGAGAGGTCGCCGGTGAACGCGCTGAATCGGTCCTCGGGGATGATCGGCTTGCCCTCGCGGTTGACCAGGTCAATCACCTGGAAGAGCCCGCGCCCCGAGATGCGCCCAATCGAGGGATGCTTTGGCTTCAGCGTGTCCAGCCGCTCGCGCAAATACGCGCTCTTCTGGCGCACCTGCTGGATCATGTTGTTGGCCAGCATGTATTCCAGATTGCCGACGATGGTGGCACAGACCAGCGGATGACCGTCCCAGGTCGAGCCGCTCCACCAGCGCGCGCGCTCGAAGTGCTCGGAGATTGGCTTGCTTGCAACAACGACCCCCACGGGCAGCGCGCAGGAATTGGCGCCCTTGCCGCCAGCCAGGATATCGGGCGCGATGCCGGGCCAGTGCTGATAGCCGAACCACTCGCCGAGTCGGCCGAAACCGGTGATCACCTCGTCATCGATCCAGAGAATGCCGTATTTGCGGGCGAGGCCGACGAGCGCCGGCATGTAGTCCTTGTGCGGGAAGGTGCCGCCGCCGCCGAGCATCGGCTCGGTGATGACACCCGCGACGTTCTCCGGCCCGAGCGCGCGCAGGATCTGCTCGGTCGCAACGATCGAGGGCAGGGGTCCATTCGCCTGATAATCCTCGGGCTCGGGCGGCGGGATCGGGATGTAGCCGTGCGGCGGGAAGCCCGGCACATCCTGCACTGCGTTGAGATCGCCCGGCGGCGTCAGGTTGTTGCGATAGCCGCGCATCATGGTCGAGCCCATGACCATGCCGTGGAACGAATGCGCCTGGGTCAGGATCACGGTGCGACGGGTGTAGAGCCGCGCCATGTTGACCGCGCATTCGACCGCATCGGTGCCCGAGGCGAAGACACGCACGCGCCCGGCCCAGGAATTGGGGCCAAGCACGTCTTCCACGATCAGCTTGGCCGCGCGGGCGCGATATTCGTTCGCGAGGCCGAACAGCACATGGCCATAGCGCTCCATCGCGCGCTTGAGCTCGCCGTGGATCGCGGGGTGGCGGTGACCCATGCTGTCGGAGATCAGCTGGCTCTGAAAGTCGAGGAGCCGCGTGCCGTCCGACAGCGTGAAATAATTGCCCTCCATCGAATCAACGGCGGTGAAGACATGCTCCGCCGCCGCCTGGGTCGAATGCAGGTAGTAGTTGCGGTCCCAGCGCTCGAGCTGGGCCCAATCGCGTTTCTCGCTCATGACCGTGATGATCCTTCGCTCAGGGCGCCAATTTCGGCCGCACCTTGTGATGCTTGGTCGCGCGTTGATAGGCATCGCCCACCTTCACGAGGGCGGCCTCGTTGAGGTGCCGCGCGAGCAGCTGGAAGCCGAACGGCACGCCGTCAGGGTCGATGCCGGAGGGCAGCGGCAGGGTCGGTGTGCCGGCCATATCGAATGGCGCGGTGAAGCGAATGAGATCGGGCCAGTCGCTCTCTTTTGTGCCAAACTTGTCGAACTCGGCGACCGAGAGCGTGTACCGCATGCCGGCCGGCGCGAGCACGACGTCGACGTCGTCGAACACGGCGTCATACTGCCCTCGGAAGATCATGCGCACATTGTGTGCTTTCGCATAGGCGATGCCGGTGGTCTTCCAGCCGCCCTCTGCCATCTCCTTGAGGCCCGGGCCGTAATCCCCCGCGCGCGCGGGGAACGTGGCTTCGTGGGCGGCGGCGCACTCGGGCGGGCAGATCGAGAACCAGGCGTCCAGCACTTCATCGGTCGAGGGGAACTTGATCGGCTTGATCTCGGCACCGGCCGCCTTCAGCACGTCGCAAGCCTCGCGGATGGTCTTGCTGATCGCGGGAATGACGTGCCTGGTCGAATACGCCTCGTCATAGCCGATGCGGATACCCTTGAGCCCCTGGCCGAGGCCCGCGAGATAATCAGGCACAGGCGTGCGCAGCGCGGTCGGGTCCTCCGGGTCGGTGCCGGCGATCACGCCGAGGATCGCGCCACAATCCGCGGCGCTACGGGCCATCGGGCCCAGATGATCGAGCGACCAGGAGAGCGCGGCGACGCCGGCCTTGCTGACCCGGCCCCAGCTCGCCTTGATGCCGGTGACGCCGTTCGCAAAGCAGGGCAGGCGGATCGAGCCGCCGGTGTCGGAGCCGAGCGAGCCATAGCAGAGCGCCGCCGCGGTGGCGACGCCCGAGCCGCTCGAGGACGCGCCACTCCAATACTTCGCATTGTGCGGGTTGACCGGCACCGTGACGTCGGGGTGGTGATGCGCGACCGCGCCTTCGGTGAGCTGGAGCTTGCCGAGGATGACAGCGCCCGCGGCGCGCATGCGCGCGACTGCGGTCGAATCCTTGGTCGCGACATTCTTGCTCCTGATGCGCGGCATGCCGGAGGCGGTGACCACGCCCTTGGCGTCGCACAGGTCTTTAACGGCGATCGGCACGCCGTGCAGCGGGCCGCGATGCTTGCCGGAAGCGATGTCAGCGTCGGCTCGCTTCGCCTCGGCCTCCGCGGAGTCCCGCATCAGCGCGCAATAGCTGTAGAGCTTTCCGTCAAACGCCTCGATGCGCTCGAACATGGCGCGGGTCGCCTCGACCGACGAGACCTTTTTGGCCTTGATCGCGGCGCCGAGCTCGAGAAGCTCCATGTAGGCAAGATCGCTGTTCGCCATGTCCGTTCTCCCCCTTTGGCGGTGTGCAACCCGCATTGAAGCGCACGGGCCGGGGAGCGGCAAACCGAAAGTGAGGGTAAGGCGATTTCGCCGTGGGGGGCGTCATCCTTTGAGAGCCACGCAGGGCGGCCTCATCAGAATGGGGGAGGTTCGGTGGCTCAACCCCCTCGTTCGTCATTCCCGCGAAAGCGGGAATCCATCTTGCCTTGGGTTCGCCTTGCGGCGCGATGGGTCCCGGCTCGCGAGGCTCACCAGGGACCTGAGGTCCCTGGCGCTCGCCTTGCGGCCGGGATGACGCGGTCGAAAAGACTTGACCGTCAGTTCATCAGCATCGAGGCGTATTTCGGCTCGAGGAAGTCCTTGATGCCGAGTGAGCCGCCCTCGCGGCCGAGGCCGCTTTCCTTCATGCCGCCGAACGGCAGCTCGGCGGTCGCGATCGCGCAGTGATTGACGCCGACGATGCCGGTCTCGAGCTGCTCATAGGCCTCGTTCGCGGTCTTGAGCGACCTGGTGAAGCAGTAGGACGCGAGGCCGAACGGCAGCTGGTTGGCGCGGCGCATCACCTCGTCGAAATCCTTGAAGGTCGTGATCAGCGCGACCGGCCCGAACGGCTCGGTCGTCATGATCTTGTGGTCGTCCTTGAGGCCGGTGATGACCGTCGGCTCGTAGAAATAGCCGCGGTTGAAGCCCGACGGCTGCTGGCCGCCGGTGCGCACGGTGGCACCGCTACGTCGCGAGTCCTCGACCAGGTCGTTGATCCAGTCGAGCCGCTTCTTGTTGATCAGCGGGCCGACATCGACGCCGGCATCGAGGCCGTTGCCGATCTTGATCTTCTTGACGCCGGCGACGAAGCGCTCGGTGAAATCCTCGGCCTTGCTCTCATGCACGAAGAAGCGCGTGGGCGAGACACAGACCTGGCCATTATTGCGGAACTTGGTCTTGACGCCGGCCTCGACCGCCTGGGTCATGTCGGCATCCTCGAACACGATGAAGGGCGCGTGGCCGCCGAGCTCCATCGAGGCGCGCTTCACGGTGTCGGCCGCGAGCTTCAGGAGCTGCTTGCCGACCGGAATCGAGCCGGTGAGCGTCACCTTGCGTGTGATCGGCGAGGCCAGCAGGTGCGTCGAGATGAACGGCGGGTCACCGACCACGGCGTTCACCACGCCGGGCGGCACGCCGGCATCGTGGCAGGCCTGCACCACCGCGAGCCCTGCGGCCGGATCGTCCTCGGCCGGCTTGACGATGATCGAGCAGCCGGCGGCCAGGGCCGGCGCGATCTTGCGCGCGACCAGCACGACCGGAAAGTTCCACGCGGTGAAGGCCGCGACCACGCCGACCGGCTCGTAGCGCAGGAAGTTGCGCACGTTCGGCATGCGGCTTTCGATGGTCTGGCCGTAGATTCGGCGCGCCTCATCGGCGAACCAGTCGAACTGATCGGCCGCCGCGCCCACCTCGAGCCGGGCCTCGGCAATCGGCTTGCCGGATTCGAGCGTCAGGGTCTTCGCGATCGTCTCATTCCGCTCGCGCAGGATATCCGCGACCTTGCGCATGACCTTGGTGCGCTCCCAGGCGGTCGTCTTGCGCCAGACCTCGAGGCCCTTCTTGGCGGCGGCAAGCGCGTCGTCGAGATCGCGCGAGTCGGCGTTCGGCAGCTCACCCAGCACTTCCTCGGTCGCCGGGTTCAGGATCTTGAAGGTGCGGCCCGAGTGCGAGGGGCGCCATTTGCCGTCGATATAAAGACCAAGCTTGTCGTACATCCAATTTCTCCGCTATTCGGGGCCGCAAGGCGGGGACGCGCGGATACGCGCCTTCAATGCCCGGTGCCGGCAAGGGCGCGGAGAGTAGCAAGGGCGCGGCGGGTTGGGCAGGGGCTTTGTCCTAATTCCGACGCCTCGAAATCGACGAGCCAAGTGGCTGAATCGAGTTGGGGGGTGGCATGAGCGCGTTAACGGATCAGGCCCTGCGAGAGCTTATGTCGTTCGCCCACCGGCTCGCGGATGCCTCGGGCGAGGTGATTCGGCCTTACTTTCGAAGTGGTCTCGAAGTTACAGACAAAAAAGACAAAGGTGAGGGCAGATACTCGCCGGTAACCGCCGCCGACCAAGGCGCCGAGGCGGCGATACGAAAACTGATCAAGGCGTTTCATCCCGATCATGGGATTTTGGGTGAGGAGCACGGCCACGAGAATCCGGGCGCGCGCCTGACCTGGGTGATCGACCCGATCGACGGCACCAAGGCCTTCATTACCGGCCTGCCGACCTGGGGCACGCTGATCGCGCTCAATGACGGCGGCCGGCCGGTCCTCGGCGTGATGGATCAGCCGATCCTGCGCGAGCGCTTCTCCGGCGGGCCCGACGGCGCATTCCTGGGCACGACCAGGCTGAAGACTCGGGCCTGCGCGCGCCTCGCCGACGCCGCGCTGTGCTGCACCGAGCCCGACATGTTTGCGGCCGGGCCCGAGCGCGAGGCGTTCGACCGGCTGGTGCGCCGCGTCTCGCTCCGCCGCTTCGGCACCGATTGCTACGCCTATGGCATGCTGGCCCACGGCTTCGTCGACCTCGTGGTCGAGGCTAGCATGGCGCCGTGGGACATTCAGGCGCTGATCCCGATCGTCGAGCGCGCCGGGGGCGTCGTGACGGACTGGGACGGTGGCTCGTGCGCCGAGGGAGGGCGCGTGCTCGCGGCCGGTGACGCCGCGCTCCACAGCGAGGCGATGAAGGTGCTACAGGGGCGGTAGTTGTCGGGGAAAGCGGTGCGTCCCGACTTTGTGGCTCTGGATCCCCCGGTCGAGCCGGGGGATGACGAAATGAAGAAGTAGAGCGCCCCGACAATTCGTCATGGCCCGGCTTGACCGGGCCATCCAGAGCGACCGCGCGGCGGCCTAAGGGCGCTGGGTCTTGTCCAGCCCCGCGACCCAGGCCTTATAGGCCTTCACCGAGAAGCGCTGATAACCCTCGATCTTGTGGACATAGCGGCCCTCGGCGACCAGCCGCGCAATCTCGCCATGTTCCTCGCGGCCGACCGGAATGAAGCGCACGCGGTCACCCGCGCGGAGCAGCACGAGCCCGCCCTCGAACGCGCGCTTGAAGCGGCGCTTCGGGTCCCAGATCGGCACCGGCGTGTGGCCGAAGAGCTGATAGCCGCCGGGAGATTCGACGCCGTAGATCGTGTTGGAGACGCCGCCCATGCCGATCGTGCCCGCCGGCGTGAAGGTGCGCGGCGGGTTGTATTTGGGCGCAGAGACGACGCAGCGCGGGTCGAGCGCCATCATCGCCGGAATGCCGGGATAGAACCCGATCGCAGACACCCAGTACTCTGTCGCGGCGTGCACGCGTGCCAGATGCTCGGCGTCCTTCAGCCCGTTGATGCGTGCGACGAAGGCGGGGTCATATTCCTTCGGCGTGATCTTGGCTGAATAGTCGTCGATGCAGGCCTTGGTCCAGGGATCGAGATAGTGCGCCTCGATATAGTGCAGCCGGCTGTCGAGCGTGACGTTCTCGATGCTGCCGAGCTGGCCCGCCATGCGCAGGAGCTCGCGCGCGAGATCGCCATGGCGGATGCGTTCGGGGTCGTAATGCACGAGGAGCGAGGCGAAGCACGGCACGGTCTCGATCACGCCCGTGACCTTCTGCTCGACCAGCGCCTTGGCCAGGCCCTGCGCCATGAAGTTGAGATCGAGCGTCAGCTCATTGCCGAACTCGACCGTGACATAGCGGTCGCCGCCGGTGAGGATCTTGAGTTCGTCGTAGATCATCGTCCTACATCGCGGTCTCGTGCGCGCTCATGCTTCGACAAGCTCAGCATGAGGGCCACTTTTCGCCTCATCCTGAGCCTGTCGAAGGATGAGGCATGCCCCTGCCATTTGAGCCGGCAGCGGCATCACGCAAACAGCCTCTTCGTCGCGCGGCGGGCGCCTTCGGCGAGCGTGGCGAGCTTGGCCCAGACCACGTCCTCCGCGACGAAGGAATAGGCGGCAAAGGTGCCGAAGCCGCAATCGGTGCTGGCGATGACCCTCCGTGGGTCATCCATCGCCTCGGCGAACTGACAGATGCGATCGGCCACCACCTCGGGGTGCTCGACATAGTTGGTGGTGACGTCGATTACGCCGGGGATCAAGACCATCGGCGCTGGCGGCGGGTTTTTCCGGAGTGCCTTCCAATCATGCTGATGGCGCGGGTTGCCGCAGGCGAGGCTGAGCGCGCCGACCTTGGCCTGGTAGAGCAGGGGCAGCAACGGTTCGAGCTCGACATCCTCGGTGTGCGGCCCGTCCCAATTGCCGAAGCAGACATGGAGGCGGACCTTCTCGGGCGGGATGTCGGCCAGCGCGAGGTTCAGCGCCTCGATGTGAAGCTCGACCCGCGCGAAGAACTCCGCGATCGGCCGGTCCTGGAAATAGGCCTGCTTGTCCATCGCGAGGTCGGGCGCATCGAGCTGCAGCACGTGCCCGCGCGCGACGATGTGGTCGTACTCCTTCTTCATCTCGCGCCCGAGCGCCATGACGTAGTCGCGCTCGCTGCGATAGGCCGGGTTGTCCGCCGCGCGCAACATCGTGGTCGAGACAATGCCGGGTGAAGCCGCGGTGACGAAGGTCTCCGCCGGTCGCGCGCTTTTTGTCCGCTTGAGCGCCGCTTCGAAGTGGTCGAGCTCGGCGCGCACGTGCGCCAGTGTGTCGTCATAGTGGACAGCACCCAAGGCCTGCGGCGCGTTCCACACCTTCGGCAGTTTCTGCTTCTTTGGGTCGAAGGTGCGGCGCGCCAGCATCTCGGCATATTTCGGGAAGTTCTTGAGATCGATCGAGCGGTTGCGCTTCGACTCGCCGCCGAAGCCGCTCATGCGATCCTTGGCATAGATTGAGAAGCCAATGCGCGGCAGCTCGCCGTCGCTCACCACATCGACGCCGCTCGCAATCTGCTTATCGACGATCGTGTCGAGCGCGACATCGAGCGCCCGGTCGAAGGCGTGTGGGTCAACCTTCTCCCCGTGGTCGCGGGCGATGAGCAGCTGCGCCAACGCCTCGCCGCGCGGCAGGCTGCCGACATGGGTGGTGAGGATACGCGTCTCGCTGGCTTTCATCGGAGAAGTCGGGCTGGATTGTGAGGCTTGAGTGTTGCCTCGGCCGCAACACCCATCAACCGCTTTTTGTCGTCATTTCGCGGCGGCGTCCGCACCGACCGGGGACTCCATCGAGCACTGAACTCGCTGATCGATGGATCCCCCGGCCCGCGCTCCGCGCGTCCGAAGGATGACGATGAAACAAGGTGCCTAGCCCAGCCGCCTCAGCTGCGTGTCAGCGGCTTGAACTTGATGCGGTGCGGCTGGTCGGCCTCGGCGCCGAGGCGGCGTTTGCGGTCGGCCTCATAGGCCTGGTAATTGCCCTCGAACCATTCGACATGGCTGTCGCCTTCGAAGGCCAGCATGTGGGTCGCGATGCGGTCGAGGAACCACCGATCGTGGCTGATCACGACGACGCAGCCGGCGAAATCCAGCAGGCCGTCCTCGAGCGCGCGCAAGGTGTCGACATCGAGGTCGTTGGTCGGCTCGTCGAGCAGCAGCACGTTGGCGCCCGACTTCAGCATTTTCGCGAGGTGCACGCGATTGCGCTCACCGCCCGAGAGCTGGCCGACCTTCTTCTGCTGATCGGCGCCGCGGAAGCCGAACAGGCTGCAATAGGCTCGGCTCGGCATCTTGCGCTTGCCGCCGAGCTCGATGTCATCGCGCCCATCGGAGATCTCCTCCCACACGCTCTTCTTGGCATCAAGCGCGTCGCGCGACTGGTCGACATAGCCGAGCTTGACCGTCTCGCCCACCTTGAGCGCGCCTTTATCGGCCTTCTCGGCACCGACGATCATGCGGAAGAGCGTGGTCTTGCCCGCGCCGTTCGGGCCGATCACGCCGACAATGCCGCCGCGTGGCAGGCGGAAATTGAGATCCTCGATCAAAAGCCGGTCGCCATAGCCCTTCACCAGGCCGTCCGCCTCGATAACCACCTCGCCGAGGCGCGGGCCCGCAGGAATGACGATCTGCGCTGTCTCCGCCAGTTTTTCCTGGCTCTCCTGCAGCATCGATTCATAGGCGGTGAGGCGCGCCTTGCTCTTGGCCTGGCGGGCACGGGGCGAGGCACGCACCCATTCGAGCTCGCGCTCGAGCGTGCGCACACGCGAGGCCTCCTGCTTGCCTTCTTGCTCGAGCCGCTGGCGCTTCTGCTCGAGCCAGCCGGAGTAATTGCCCTGATAGGGAATGCCCTGGCCGCGATCGAGCTCGAGAATCCAGCCCGCGACCTCGTCGAGGAAATAGCGGTCATGGGTGATCGTGACCACCGTGCCCTTATAGTCGGCGAGGAAGCGCTGCAGCCAGGCGACGGACTCGGCGTCGAGATGATTGGTCGGCTCATCGAGCAGCAGGAGGTCGGGCTTCTGGAGAAGCAACCGGCAGAGCGCGACGCGCCGCCGCTCGCCGCCCGAGAGCTTGGCAACGTCGGCATCGCCCGGCGGGCAGCGCAGCGCGTCCATCGCGATCTCGACGGTCCGCTCGATCTCCCAGCCATCGACCGCGTCGATCTTCTCCTGCAGCTCGGCCTGCTCGGCAAGAAGCGTGTTCATCTCGTCGTCGGACATTTCCTCGGCGAAGCGTGCGCTGACCTCGTTGAAGCGGTCGACCAGCGCCTTCACCGGTCCGAGCCCCTCCAGCACATTGCCCATCACGTCCTTCTTGGGGTCGAGCGTCGGCTCCTGCGCGAGATAGCCCGAGGTCGCACCCTCGGCCAGGAACGCCTCGCCCATGAACTCGTGGTCGAGCCCCGCCATGATGCGCAGAAGCGTGGACTTGCCTGCGCCGTTCGCGCCGAGCACGCCGATTTTCGCGCCCGGCAGGAAGGACAGCCAGATGTCCTTCAAGACCTCGCGCCCGCCGGGGTAGGTCTTGGACAGGCCTTTCATCACGTAGATGTACTGGTAGGCGGCCATGGGGGCTGTGCTCGCGGCTGATGAAATTTGGGCGCCTACATAACAGAAGCGGGAGGGCCCTGCCATGGCGCTGTCGGTCGCCGATCCCGCTTGCCTCGACGCCCCGTCGCGTCCTATGGAGACGACGACATCCGCAAGGGGAGACGATCACCATGGCAAGTCCGCAGCCCGGCATCCTGATGGAGGAGAAATCCAGCGCGCTGTTCCTGGTACTGAAGGCGCGCCGTGGCGCAAACGGACGCACTCTGATCCGCGCGGCCGCTACCGCGCCGGCGCTCACTGCGAATATGGCTACGCGTGACGCGCGCGCAGGGCTTCGCTGCACCGTGGCGTTCGGCGGAGGCCTGCTCGCGCGCACGAGCGGATGGAAGACGATGCCCGCCGAGTTCGAGGAGCTGAAACCGCTTCGCACGAACGCGGGCACGGTGCCACGAACGACCGCGGACGTCCTGTTCCACATTGGCTCGAGCCGGCATGACCTCAATTTCGAGCTGGCGCAGGCGCTGCTCGGCGAGATCGGCGATCTGGCCGAGGTGGTGGAGGAAGTTTCGGGCTTCCGCTATCTCGACGGCCGCGATCTGACCGGCTTCATCGATGGCACGGCGAACCCGAAGGGACGCGAGCGCGCCGACGCCGCGCTTATCGGCGCCGAGGACAGGGCGTTTGCCGGTGGCAGCTTCGTGCTGATCCAGCGCTATGTGCACCAGATGCGTGCCTGGCGGAAGCTGAGCCAGACCCAGCAGGAGGCCGCGGTCGGGCGCACCAAAAAGGACAGCGTCGAGCTGCCCGGCAAGAAGAAGCTGCCGACCGCGCACATCAGCCGGGTCGAGATCGACGGGCCGGATGGCCAGGAGCTGGCGATCGTGCGCCACAGCTTTCCCTATGGCGCGGCGGGTGGCGAGAAGGGCCTCTTTTTCATCGCCTACGCCAGGCAGGCGTCCACCTTCAACGCGATGCTGGCCAACAGTTCGGCGCCGGCGCTGACAGCCTCTCCGATCGACTGATGGCGTTCACCAAGCCGGTCAGCGGTGCGATTCTGTTCGCGCCGTCGATGGCGACGTTGCGCGCCTTGGGGCGATAGGTAGCAGGTACGCTCCAGGGCGTCCCACTTTTCGTCATTGCCGGGCTTGACCCGGCAATCCAGGATGTGTGCACCACAAAGACACCAAGGCACGAAGAAAGTGCTTTGTGTCTTCGTGCCTTGATGGTGAGACGACTTCCTGACTGTTTTCTTCGGACTGGATGGCCGGGTCTTCGCCCGGCCATGACGAGACTAAGCGGCCGGCGCGTTTCGCTTATGCCCCCTCGATCACCTTGCGGATGACCGGATGATAGGCGTTGCCATGGCCGGCGGCGACCGCCTCTTCGAACAGCTGTCGCAGGAGCAACGCGCCGCGCGCGTTGACGCCGGTGTCGCGCGCGAGGTCGAGCGCATAAGAGAGGTCCTTGAGTGCGTAGCGCACCGAAAAGGCGTCGGTGGGGTAGGCATTGGGCAGCGCGCTCTTCAGGCCGTGATTGCGCAGCGCGAAGCTGTCAGCCGAGCCGCGCGAGAGCGTTTCCAACAGAAGCCTGCCGTCGAGGCCGGCGCGCGTGCCGATCACCAGCGCCTCGCAAACCGCGTTCACCGTCTCGAACAGCACCATGTTGTTGAGCAGCTTCACCACCTGGCCGGCGCCGACCGGGCCGCAATGGCTGATCTCGCTGCCCATGAGCGCGAGGAGCGGCTTCAGTCGGGCGAACAACTCATCGCTCGCGCCGACCATGATCGAAAGCGTGCCATCAGCCGCGGCTTGTCTTGTGCGCGCGATCGGCGCATCGGCGAAGGCGACATTCTTTTCGGCGAACCGCGCGGCCAGCTCGCGGGCGAGCGCCGGCGGCACGGTCGAGGTGTCGACCACGGTCTGACCCGTCCGCGCATGCGCGAGAATGCCGTCCCTGCCGAGGCAGACCGCGCGTACCTCGGGCTCGCCCGGCAGCGACAAAATGATGGTGTCGGCCTCGGCAACTGCCTCCTTGAGGGAGGTCACGACACGCACGCCGAGCGCGGCGACGCGAGCCAGTGGCTCCTTCCGCAGGTCATGAGCGACGACCGGCCGGCCGGCCCGCGCGGCCAGATTGCGGCACATCGGTTCGCCCATCACGCCAAGGCCGATGAAGGCGATCGCGTCGGTTCCGCTCATGGCGAGCCTCTGGCGAGCGACAAATAGATCGATTTCGGTTGCGTATAGAGGCGCACGCCCTGCCGGCCCTTCTCTCGGCCGAGGCCGCTTTCCTTCATGCCGCCGAAGGGCGCCGCGATCGAGAGCTCGCGATAGGTGTTGATCCAGACCGTACCGGCCTCGAGGCGGCGTGCGATGCGCCAGGCCTTCACGGTGTCGCGGGTCCACACACCGGCGGCGAGGCCGTAGCTCGTGTCATTGGCCTGGGCCAGAAGGTCCGCCTCGTCATCGAACGGCAGGACGCAGAGCACCGGGCCGAAGATTTCCTCGCGGCAGGCACGGGCCTTGTTGTCGAGACCCTCGATGATGGTTGGGCGGTAATAGGCGCCGCGCTCGAAGACGCTGCCGAGTGGGCGTTTGCCGCCGGCGAGGATGCGCCCGCCGTCTTCGCGGGCCAACGCCACATAGCGCTCCACGCGTTCGCGATGACCGAAGGATGCGAGGGGCCCCTGGTCGCTCGACGGGTCGGTCGGTGGCCCGAGCCTCAACGCCTCGGCCCGTGCGACCAGCCGATCGACGATGGCGCGGTAGACGGGGCGCTCGACGAACAGACGTGAGCCGGCGACGCAGCTCTGGCCGAGTGCATCGAAGATGCCGCCGAACACGCCCTCGGCCGCGCGGTCGAGGTCGGCATCGGCAAATACGATGTGGGGCGACTTGCCGCCGAGCTCGAGCGCGCACGGAATCAATCGTTCGGCCGCAAGGCGTGCGATGGTACGTCCCGTCATGGTGCCGCCGGTGAACGAGATCATGGAGACGCCCGCATGGCGCACGAGCGCGTCGCCGACGATCGCGCCCGTGCCGCTCAGGACGCTCAACACGCCGCTCGGCACGCCCGCCTCACAAACGATGCGTGCGAGCGCGAGGCCGCAGCCCGGCGTCATCTCGGAGGGCTTCAGGATCACGCTGTTGCCGGCGGCGAGCGCGGGCGCGAGCTTCTGCGCCTCCATGGTGAGCGGCGAGTTCCACGGCGTGATCAACGCGACCACGCCGGCCGGCTCGTAGACCGTCAGGGTCAGATAATCGCCGCGCGGCGTCGTAAGCTCGCCCTCCAGGGTCTCGCACACCGAGGCGAAATAGCGGAACGTCGCGGCCGCGGCTTTCGCCTGCGCACGGCACTCCGTCAGCGTCTTGCCGTTCTGTCGCATCTGGATCGTGGCAAGCGTCTCGGTCTGATCGGCGATGCGGCGCGCAGCCTCGAACAGAATGGTCGCGCGCTCATGAGGCTTCTTGTCGCGCCACACGCCGCGCTCATGGGCCGCGCGCGCGGCATGCACCGCTGCATCGACCTCGGCCGGTGTCGCTGTCTGATAGCGTGCGGAGACGTCGCCGGTAGCCGGGT
>Ga0194128_10006454_pt1 | contig 15796 bp, 13 predicted proteins | sample TA2KigCa65mmetaG_FD_148650 | JGI IMG/M metagenome (GOLD analysis project Ga0194128, IMG submission 148650) | Freshwater microbial communities from Lake Tanganyika, Tanzania - TA2015037 Kigoma Deep Cast 65m | ecosystem: Environmental > Aquatic > Freshwater > Lake | place: Tanzania: Lake...
ACTGCCGTGTTCCGGATGCAGGAATTCGTACGAAAAAGCCTCTTTGCGCGGCGATGCACGGAGAATGTCCACCGGTTCCGCGACAGGCGCAACGAAGGTTTTGCGGTCCACCGGAGTCGTGACGACCGGAGGATGCTTCACTTCGAACACTGTGGTGCAGCCGACATGATGCAGAGCATTCAAAAGCGAGGCTTCCGTGAGCCAGAAACTCTCCGTGTTGTCCGCGGAAGCCCATGTTTTCTCTGATTTCTGCACACTGGTCGCCTGTGCGGCGTCCTCGGGATACGGACACCCCGCGTACGTCGCGCCGTTCCAATCAAATGTGTGCGTAGGATGAAGAGCAATGTGCGTGTCGATGATGAGAACACCGCGCAACATGCGCATGAGCGTCTGCAGAAACGGTAGTAGTGCCTCTCTCTGCAGGTGATAGAGAATACCGGCGCAGAGAATCACATCAAATCCACCGAGTGTTTCGGGACAGAGATTCCGCACATCTTCGAGGAGAAACTTCGCGCGACCAAGCCCCAGTGCTTCTGCAGCAAAACCGGCCTTCGCGATACTACCCTCGCGAATATCGATTCCCAGAGACTCTGCGCCATGCGCAGCGAACTCAATAGCGAACAGACCTTCCAGGCACCCAAGATCCAGAACACGCATCCCGGAAAACGGTCTGCGTAGAATATCGGAAACGATCTGCAAGTACTGCCGCGCACGCACGCGACTGATGGGTTCTTCTTCGCGGATCGTGTATATCCCTTCGCCAAGAAGAATATTGTGCGCCGTCCATTCGCCATAACGGTGAATGATCTCCCGTTTCCGCCGAAGGATCTCTTCCGGATGCATAGGAGGAGCATCATACCGTCCCGGCAAGGCGACTGGGCAACCCGAACTTGCGGAAAACCCGATGAAGCATATAGACGCTGCATGGTGAAGTGCGGAGTACGTGTTCTGCTGCGGATAGGCGTCATGCTTCCCACTGCGAATGCACTGGGGGCCCTTCGTGTTGCTACGGCACGTCGGAATCAACACTGAGGAGATGACACCCCGACAACAGGCCACACTGACCCCCGATGATTTTGAAACTCAAGCAACACCGGAAGAACCGCTCGGTGAAGAGACATTCAGAGCATTGGTGAAGACCATCCTCTGACGTATACTGCTCCTCCTATGTATAGATTCTGGGAGAGCATCATCGAGCCTTTGCTTGCAAGCATCGATGCGCATGCAGTGGTGGAAATCGGTGTAGCAGACGGGAAGAATACAAAGCATCTTCTGGATTTTGTACGCGCGCGCAACGGCATCCTACATGCCGTAGACCCTGCCCCGAGATGCGATACAGATGCATTGCAAAGCACGTACGGAAACGCTTGGCATTTCCTGAAGGAATTGAGTCTGAACGCATTGCCGGACATCGCGCAGTACGATGCGGTACTGATCGACGGAGACCATAACTGGTACACGGTCTACAACGAGCTGCTCATCATCGAAAAATACGCAAAGCGCATGGGAATATTCCCGTTGGTGCTGCTCCACGACATCGGCTGGCCGTACGCGCGGCGCGATCTCTACTACGATCCCGATCGCATTCCCGTCGGATATCGCAATGCATACCTCCGGGGAGGAATACTTCCCTCTTCGCACGAAATAACGCAGGGACACGGGATGAACGCGGAATGTTTTCACTCGATCTACGAAACCAACGTGCGCAACGGTGTACTGACGGCAATCGAAGACTTCATCGAACAAACGAGCATCGCCATAGAATTCCTTCCGATTCCGGGCAACCACGGTATCGGCATCCTCGCATCGCGAGCGATGATGGAAAAGCATCCGAAGTTCGCGGAATTCTTATCCGCAGTCCGCCTAAGTCCGGAGATGTTCCGGTATATAGACGATTTGGAAACGGAACGTCTCGGTTCGTATGTTCATGAAAGGCAACTGCAGAAAACCCTGGATCAATCAAACCGGACCGATCCTGAGACGGAAAATGAACGTGAGGCGCTGAAGCGGGAACAGGAACGCCTGGAAAGTGAACGAACCGCGCTCGCTGCACGGGAAAACCGGCTCCATGCGCTGACAGATGAACTCCATCGCCTGCGGGCCGCACAGTCACCTGCATTGGTCGTCATGGAACAACAGAGATGCGACATGGAAAAAAGGACGATGGATATCCAGGGAAAAACCGATACATTGGCAAAAGAGCTGCAGGACACGGCGTGGTTGCGGAAGGAAGCGGAAGCGCAGATCAAAGAGAGTCAGAAGCAAATTTCCTGGGCAAAACTGGAACAGGAGCGTTCCGTGAAAATCGCCTACACTTGCCGCAGGGAATCACAGGATCTGGGAAAACAGGTCAAGCAGTTGGAGAAACTACTGGAAGAACGCGAAGCGCACATACAGCGCATCCTCAACTCGAAAAGCTGGCGCATCACAGCATGGCTGAAGCACCTTGATCGTCCGATGATCCGGCCACTGATCAATCGTATTGCCTATTCCGTGTTCAGAAACCTGAAAGATCTGTGGAGCGACTTCGGCGAACCGTGCCCGGGACTGGCGCGTTTCGTGCGCCACACGTTGCTTGGAACTCTCTGGCCTGTGCAACCCGCTCCCAAGGCAGCTGAACTGCTTCCGCACACCGCAGTGACCGTCGCCGTCATCATCCCCTGTCACAACTACGCACAATTTCTTCCGGAAGCGGTGGAGAGCGTACTCGCGCAAACCGTACAGCCAACGGAAATTCTCGTCGTGGATGACGCATCGGAGGATGGGACACCCGAAGTCGCACGAAGGTACGCGACAAGAGGAGTGCGCTATCTCCGCGGAGACTGGCGTAGCGTGGGCGCTGCGCGCAACGCCGGGATAGCGGCAACATCGGCAGCATTTCTCATCTTTCTCGACGCAGACGACATCCTGCATTCCGAGTACATCCGACTCGCACTCGATGTCCTGCACAACCGCTCCGATGCGGGACTTGCCTACGGGAATCAGCAGTTCTTCGGCGACCAGCATCTGTACTTCGAGGCTCCGGCGGTCTTCGACTGGAAACGCTTCGACAGCATCAATCACCTCAATGCATCCGCCGTCGTCCGCCGTACCGCTCTGCAACAGGCAGGAGGGTTCAGTCACGGCGTCGAACAGGACGGAGACTGGGTGACCTGGAGACGTATTCTTCGGCTCGGCTGGAACGCTGTAAAATTTGAAGGGACCATGTTCTACCGGTCGCACGCAGCAGGAATGACCGCTGGTCTTGCTGAACGGCAATCGTATCCGCAGCGCGCAGGATTCTTCGAGGAAGAGGCAACGCTGTTCCTCTCCCTCTCAGGCCGTGCGTGGGCCTGGCCGAAAACTGCAGCATTCTTAGAAAAGCAGACGTTCCCACACGACCGCATCCACCTCGTCATTCTCGATACATCACAGGATGAGGAATTCACATCGACCGTGCGCCGGTGGCTCGAACACTGCGACTACCGCAGCTTCACACTGCTCAGGGAAAACGTGGGTCCGAAGGGTCTTGCAGACGCGCACAGATCCGATGAAAGAACGAAGCAGACAGTCGCAGAAGCGTGCGCCCGCATCTATAACCGCTTCGCACGCAATTGCACGACGACGCTCGCGTTTGTCCTGGAAGATGATGTCATTCCTCCACTCGATGTGTACGCACGACTGATCGGATACTTCCGTCAGGATGTGGCGACGGTATCCGGATGTTACTACCACCGGAACATCGGGAAACCCGTTGCATGGACGTGGGATACAACGACGGGATTGCCTGCCTTCGCCGAACCGCAAACCGGAGTGACTCCCGTCGGCGGCAACGGATTCGGATGCCTTGTGGTGCGAGGGGAAAGACTTCGGCATACGGTGTTCCATTCCGGCCCCCCGTACGGCAATTTCGACCATAATTTCTACCACACTGTCACAGAACAGGACGGGCAGACGGCGCTCCTCGACTGGGACTGCGTCTGTGAACATCTGCAGGCGCCGTGATGATGCACACCGACTCCAGCAACAGGCCGCGCATCCTCCTCCTCATCGATATCCCCGGCTGGGCGTTCCACACCGTCGCAAAAGAAATCGAACGTCATCTCAGCGATCGTTTTGCATTCACGATCATGATAAAAGATAATTTTCCGACGATCGATGAAGATTGTTTTGATCTCATTCACGTCTTCTACGAATTCGAGGAATACCACAAGCAATTTCTCACCGGAAAAGCAAAAGTTATACGCTCTGTGTACAGTCATTATTGGGAAATCGACCACCATCTCACTCCGATGCAGCTCTATCAACGGTATCTGCATGACGCCCACGCCGTCATCGTTCCGAGCATGCGGCTTTTCCATGCCTTCGAAGGTATTCCGCCGCCGGTCTATCTATTCCCGGAAGGCGTAGACACGGCACTCTTCTCGCCCGGAAAGGCACGGATTGGACCGCTCGTGGTCGGATGGGCAGGGAAAGACATTCCGATCAAGCGTCTCGACATACTCAGGGCGGCATGCGAAGGCATCTGTGCACTGAAAATCGCCGACGGCTCCCTGTCGCAAGATGCCATGCAGAATTTCTATAGAGGTATCGATGTCATCGCCTGTACATCGATTGCCGAAGGTTGTCCGCGCCCACTCATCGAAGCCATGGCCTGCGGTGCATATCCGGTATCGTTTGATGTCGGTGTCGTACCGGAGGTCGTCATCGACGGCATGAACGGTATGATTGTGAAACAACAATCCACCGGAGCATTCCGTGAAGCACTGCAGTGGTGCAGAGACCACTGCGACACCATCCGGGGAACGCGCAGACTGAACGCCGAACGGATACGGGCGACGAGAACATGGCAAAACGTGACTGCCCATCTCGCGGACATCTACTATGCTGTGCTGTAGATGAGTACCATCCCCGCAATCCTGCCGGATATCAGCAAGAGCAGCTGCGCGTCGCAGACGATCTCTGATCCTCACTTTGACCCGCGCACCATCGAAGCAACGGACAGACTGCTCTCCCTGTCACACCGTGAAGAAGGACTTGCGCTGTACGAGTATGTGAGAAGAACGAGCGGTTCTGTTCTGGAAATCGGAACATACTGCGGCTACCTGGCACTGTTTCTGGCATACGGAATGAAGAACAGAGAATGGTTCCGCCGGCAGGGAACGGAAGTATTCACCATTGATACGCACATGGGACACGACGACCTTCGGATCAGGCGCGACCGAGGGCAGCCGGCGACGTTCGGACGCTTCGTAGAGAACTGTAAGCAACACAACGTATGGGACATCGTGCATCCCATCATCGACGATGCCGACGGGGCCCATGCATTGTGGCGGTGGGGCCGGTGCCTCGACCTTCTGTTCATCGATGGCGACCATGCGCATGCAAAGCGGGATTTCAGAAACTACATTCCGTTTCTCAAACCGGAAGGCTTCGTATGTTTTCATAATTATTTCTGGGAATGCCCACAGGTCATTGCCGATGTCGATGAACTAGTTGCGGCAGGTACCATAGAGCCCCTCGAACGGATTCATACGATGTTCATCGCCCGTGTGAATCATGACCCTTTCCGTCTTCCCAGGTTATGAAGGTATGGATGAACCGCTTTCGGGCTATTTGGAAGAAAAAATCTGCTACATGCTCGGCGCATACGCTGCCCTGTGACGTTGCCGTCATCATCCCCTGTCATAACTACGCGCATGTGCTGTCCAGGGCCATCGAGTGCGTCCTCGCGCAAACCAAAACCCCGCGCGATATCCTCGTGGTCGACGACGCATCGAACGACCATCCGGAGTTCGTCACCGAGCGGTACAGCAATCGTGGCGTGCGGTATGTACGAACCGAACATCGCAGTCTGGCGAAAACCCGCAATCTCGGGGCAAAGATGACCCAGTCGGAATTTCTGCTCTTCCTCGATCCCGATGACACCATCCCGGCAGATTACATCGAACGATGCCTCACCGTACTCCAAGACCGCTCTGTCGCCGCAGCGTACCCAAACATTCAGTACAGCGGCGAGCGTACGGATTATGCGGAAGCACCGGGTTTTGATGCCGAAGGCCTTCTGCGAAGCAATTACATTCCGTCCACAGCGCTCATTCGTCGCCAGGCATACGACCTTGTGGGCGGGTACCGAGACGTTCCGCATGCCCTCGAAGACTGGGATTTCTACAGACGCGTCGTTGGCATGGGATACAGGGCGGCAAAGGCGGATACGACGATGGGCTACACCATCCATGCGGCAAGTCTGGTGCACAAACACAATGCGCACCCGTCGCGCTCCTATGCCCGTGATGCTGCACTGGAGCACTGTGACGTGACGATCTTCACGCCGTTCGCCGGACGCAGGGAAATATTCGAACGCTACTGCGACGCTCTCCGTTCTCTGGACTGGAATCGCGGAAACATCCGGCTGCACTGGTACAACACATCGGATGATGGAGAGTTTGACCTGCTTCTTCGCTCCGCAATCACACGCATGCCTTTCGCAGAAGTACGCTATACCAAGGCTCCGTTACCCGACGCATGGCTGCACACGCCGGAGAGCCTGATCCGGAAACGCATTAAAGATCTCGATGATGCGGAATATTACTATCAACTGGCCGTGGTGCGTGCGTACAAACACATGATCCAGACATGTTCGACGGAGTATGTTCTGACACTGGAGGATGACATCGCCATTCGACCCGATACACTCAAACGGCTCACAGAAGGGCTGGACTGGAATGTTGCCGCAGTGATTGCACCGTACAGGAGCGGATTCTTTCCGCGCTACGAGGTGTGGACGCCCAATGCGGACGGGACCGTAACCAATTTCCGTGAGAAGGGCACGGGTATGCAGGAAGTCGGTGGCTGCGGATTCGGCTGCACGCTGTTTCGCATGAGCGATCTTCAGAACATTGCCCCGCTATTCACCGGAGTGAAGTCGCGCCCCATGCAATGGTATGACCAGATTTCCTACACACGATTGAAGGCCTACGGAAAAATTCTGTGCAATTGGGATGCGGAAGTTGAACATATGGCGACGGAACGTTTTACCGAGGGCCTCGCGACAACGTTCACCTGAAAATAATGAAAGACGCCATACTCTCCTATCAAGCATCGCTCAGTCGCACTGAACTTTCCGATCGTTATATCCATGGAAATTGATCGTCCTGGTCATACTCTCGGTCTTACTGCCGCGTACACGCACATGTATGATAGGCATCTGCATCGTGGCCATCGCAACGAACGGTATCTATTCCCGCAGAGATCGTATTAAATGGGAACGAACAAGCATGCTGCAGGTGCAGGCAAAAAGCTGCCTTGAAAGTTACACAACGACGAGCGACGCCTGTCTCCACTGGCTGTATCCATGGGACATTCCCATGGACCATCTCCCCTGTACAGCGGCGCCGCTACTGGAGAACATGAAGTTTCTGGATGTATTCACTGTCCCCCCAGATGCAACGTTCATCGACACTCCGGATCACTCATACGGTGCCATGGAAAAATCGGCGCAGCGCCTACCCTGCCGGAGCTTTCAGGAATGGGAACCATCGTTTCGGGTTGGGCAATGCTGGATGGCTGCAATTCCCCGGAGCATGTGATCCTGACTTCAGGAATGAACCACACGATGATCGCACACACCACAGCGCACCTTCGCAGAACTGATATCACTGAAGAATACGGTCGCTGCTACCGAAAGACAGGATGGGAAGTCGAGCTGCAAAAAGACACACCGACGCGTGGTATCGCCGCCTGGGCGTATGATCCTTTAAGAAAGCGTTTCCTTCGGCTGAACGATTCTTCTGCGCAATGACCGGAGTCCTGCGTCGAATAGTGTCACGACGACAATGACACCCACCGCGTGAATCGGCATGCTGCTGGGAAGAGCAAAACGGGATTCCGGCGGTATCGATATTGCGGTGACCAGTGTATGGATAACGACGGTACTCAGTACTATCAAAGCAAAACGCGCAACAGCCTGACTCACCGGAGTATGCACGAAAGACACATGTCGGAAACGAAAGTACCCTATGAAATATGTACAGAGTATGGCAAGAACAAACATAGTCACTGCAGTGGAAGTCGCAAGAGAGTGCAAGCGTCGCTGCACTGGATTTTCACAGCAGAGATACTGGAATGTCCGAGCAAACCTCCCATCGTACGTCAAAACTGCCGGGCGACCGTGCGGGTGTAGCGTCCGGAAGAAATCTGCATTCATAAGGATAAGTTGTGCGTAGAGTTCATTTGGATTTTCCCTGAACTTCAAATACTCCATACCGGCGATCCACCGCGGTGAAAGTAAAGCGGCTGCGTCTCTCAAAACGATACGAACATAGCCGTACGGGTGCTGGTACATGATGCGGCGAGCAAGACTCATTGCGGCTATATCGACATCGTACACATCATGGAGTGTTGAATCTGACGTCAGTGTATTGCCGGTTTTTTTTAATATTTCACGGGAAATATCCGTATGCATGACATGCCCGGCGCGCATGGAAAACACGGTACTCAATAGATCCGCATTGAGATTCGCATCATCGACAAGCGCCGTATTTTTGTCGATCAGTTCTTCGGTCTTATACAAAAAGTGGATACCTTTTTGCGTATACCCGTGCCATTCTCCCATCAGAATGCCATTGCGGACATGCCACAGCCCCGGAGGCATCACAAGCAGCATGAGTGCGGCTGCATACCAAAACATCGTCGAGCGGACATACGGTGATCTTCGGGTGCGAATGATCAACAGACAAAGTGCCGGAACCCACATCAAAAGAAAGACGATGCCGATCGGCCGGACAAGGCAGGAAAGCCCAAGCAGAAAAAACCCGAGCAAGCCGATTCCGGAGCATGTCGTCCGGGACAATGCAAAAGCAACAAGGAGTGTGCCAGCAAAAACGACGTGCGCATACAGTGTATCGGAGAGGATCACCGTGCTATAGAAAAGTATGCGCATGGAAAACACCTCGATCAGAATGAATAACAATCCGGAAAGGAAACCCTTCCGAGAAGAATGGAATATCTCGCCGCAGAGAAGCGCAACGAGAGCTGCATTGATCATAAATAACAATCCGTGCATTAAAAGAACACCAACGGCAGGCTCGGAAGCGTACCCGGCAACCCGCAGCAACAAGGCAAACATGGGCGGTCGGTAGTTATCAGGATACGAGAAATGCAGCAGCGAAAACTGCTGACTCTGAAGTACATACACGCCGGTATCCGGCAAAGAATACCCGTAGGGGTACACTTGAAGAAAAGCCCACAATACGACAAGGGCAAATGCTGCAACAAGGCCGCTCCAGAAAAGTCGCACGGCATTCGTGCGCACGAAGGGATGACGGAATATGGTGGATGTCATACGGAAGCAACTGCAAGCTGTTGTGGCCGAGGTGGACAAACGGCCTCTTTCGTGATCAGGCCGTTTTCCAGTGTGATCAACCTGTCGCACATCTTACTCAGTGCCTCCGGAAACTGCCCGACGAGAATCGCGGATTTTCCCTGGCTCTTCATTGCGTTCAACCTGTCTATGCACTTTTTCTGGAACGAAGCGTCGCCGACGGCAAACACTTCATCGATCAGATAGATATCGGATTCCAGAAATGCCGCTGCGGCAAACCCGAGGCGCATGCGCATGCCAACGCTAAAGCACTTGATGGGCACTTCTCTGTGGGAATCGATGTCCGCGAACTCAAGAATGGCGGGCATCATGTCGCGTATTTCACGATTCGAGAGCCCCTGCAACACTCCATGCATGTGAATATTCTCCTCCGCACACCGTTCCGGATGAAATCCGACACCAAGCTCAAAAAAACACGACATGTGACCGTTGCGATGCACCGTACCGCTGTCCGGAGACATCAGGCCGGCGAGAATCCTGAGCAATGTGGTCTTACCGCTGCCGTTATGCCCCATAATCCCGAGCCACTCTCCACGCTTCAGCGACACACTGACTCCCCGCAGGGCATCGTGATGCCATTTCTTCCGGTGTACCTTCCACCGTATGACGTGATCCTGCAGGAATTGAATCGGCACGGCATACTGCTCAAAGCTCTTGCGGACATCGGTGCAGGAAAGGACGCAGTCTTCCATCGGGGACCACTCTAGCACGGACAAGCCGCCGTCAAACGTCTCTTCTAGTACTCCTCGATGAAGTACGGGCTGCGCTTGCGGAAGATACGTATGCCGTAGAAAAATATTGCGACGCAAATGATGGTAAACGCAAGAAGATGCTCGAGACTCGGCACACCGGATGTGTCGGAATAGAGCAGAATCCGCCGCGCATCGAGCATGAGCAGGGAGAGCGGCTGGAACTGAACAAAGCCGTCGAAAATCCGCGTGAGGGTCGGATACCCGAATTCGTCGACAAATTTCAGAAATGACTGCCACATCGGCCCCTCCGAAGGGTGCTGGTAAAAAATAGGGGTGAGCCAGAAAAGCACGTAGAGAACGAGCGACCAAAGATGCTCGATATCACGGTACTTGAGGGAGTACGCACTCAGAATGGTGCCTACACCGAGCGCAATAAGCGTCATCTGCACAAGAAGGAGCGGCAGCAGGAGATAACTCCACCCCGGGAGAACGTCAAACAGCAATGAAAATGCGACAAAGATGAGCAGGTACGTGAGAAATACGATGAGGTTGGTCCACCCCACCATGAAGACGAGGAGGATTCTCGGAAACGCGATCTTACTGACAATTCCCTGCTTTTGCTGCAGCATGACGACGCATCCGGTTGTCGTATTCGCAAAGTGCTCGAAGATGATGATGCCGAGAAAAAGGTACAGGGGATAATGATGAATGCCCTGACTGACGAACGGACGAGTGACGTAGTAAATGACAATGAATTTCACAACCGGACCGATGAGAGACCACAGGTATCCGAGTACCGAACCATGGTACTTCAAGACGAAATCATGCCAACCGACGATCATTACCGTCGTACAGGCTCTCCATAGAGTGAACCGTCTTTGAGGCATGCAGCAATGGTAGCATGTTTGGTGCATGCGTTGCTTTACTGTTGGTTGCTAACGCCGCAATAAAAACATATGACAACAACTAACAACTAACAACTAACAACCAACAGCTAACAGCTTATCACTTCTTCCCGCTCCGGCATCAATACCTGCATGGCGGGACGAACATGCCGCATACGTTCCGCAAAAGGCTCCATCTGCGCCAACTCGCCGTGAACGAGAATGAGCCTTTGAACACCCTGCGTCGAATAGACGAAATTATCGAGATCGTTCATATCTGCGTGACCGGAATATGCGTTGATGTACACGGTTTCAGCGCGCTTGCGGTACATGCGATCGAAAATTTTCACTTCCGTGATCGTGGGATCAATCACCCTCCTTCCGAGCGTATCATCGGCCATGAAGCCAACGGCTATGACGGTATTGCGCTCATTTTCGATCTCGTTTTTGAGGTGATGGCGGATACGGCCCGCCTCGCACATACCCGAACCCGCCATGATGATCATGGGGCCGGGGGTTCCGTTCAGGGCTTTGCTCTCTTCGGGAGTTTCCGTGTAGCGCACGAGGGAAAACTGGAAAGGATTGTGGGCTCTGCCGAGGAATTGGTCGTACATCTTCTGGTCATAGCACTCCGGGTGCTTCATGAAGACATCGGTGACTTTGGACGCCAGGGGCGAATCGATGACGATCGGTATCGCGGGGATTTCCTTCGCATCCCACAGAAGATGCAGGTCATAGACGATCTCCTGCGTCCGCTCCAATGAGAACGCCGGAATCAGTACTTTTCCGCCGCGCTTTGCCGTGCGGATGATCACATCCCGCAGCGCATGCTTCGCGCTCTCAACATCTTCGTGTTGACGATTGCCGTACGTACTTTCGCATATGAGCGTCTCCACTTCGGGCATCGGTGCAGGATCGCGGATGATCGGCAGCATGGAGCGGCCGAGGTCACCCGAAAATCCCACACGCTTCGTCCTGCCGTCCTCTTCAATTTCAAGAACGATCATCGCGGCACCCACAATGTGCCCTGCATCCAGGAACATCGCGCGAACGCCGGCGCACACAGAGAACCAATCGTTATAATTGCATCCTGTGAAATGCCGCATGCATTCTCCAGCGTCTTTTTGCGTATAGAGCGGACCGTCACACTTCACCATGGATTCCTTTAGGTGCTTACAGAAGAATTCTTCGTCCTTTTCGTTGATGTAGGCGCTGTCCTTGAGCATCACCGCTGCAAGATCCTTCGTCGCATACGTACAGTAAATAGGCGCCTTCCATCCTCTCTTGTGCAACAGAGGAACCCTGCCGACATGATCGGCATGTGCATGGGTCAAAATCATCGCATCCATGTCCTTCGGCTCGAAGGCAAACTGGACATTCTTCACGGCGGCCTCCTGGCGGTGCCCCTGAAACAGACCGCAATCGAGGAGAATTCTCCGCTCACGGGGATACCTGGACGATGCATCGATTCTGATTTCATGGCATGTGCCGGTTACTTCCCGTGCCGCGCCGTGCGGGATAATTTTCATAGAATGTCCTGACGAACTGGATAAAACGCATGGCTTTCTGTCCTCATATTATAGCCTAAAAAAGTGCAAAAAGGTACCCACGACACTATAGTAGCATTTCCATGCGACGGGTTATTTGCAGCGTCTTGGCATTCCTCGCCGTCACATCGATGGGCACCGTTTCCGTGAGTGCCACATCCGTCCTGCACGCGAGTCCGGGGGTGCAATCCCTCACCACACGGGTAGAGCAGAGGCGCCTGGAACGGCACATGGAAGACCGGCGTTCCACATTACGGAGCATATCGTCACGGCCTTCCCGCAGAAGTAGTTCCGCATCCTCCATTCGGTCACTTCTCCAGCGAAGAGAGATGCGCACACGGGTACGCTTGCAGCCGACACAATCAGACACAATGACGACAAACCTGCTTGAGGCGATCAATATCGAGCGCGCCGTACAGGCTCACACCGCGCTGACGTTGAACGCACAACTATCATTGTCCGCACAGCGCCATGCGGAAGACATGATTGCGAGGGATTACTTCGCACATGAGAATCCGGAAGGTTTGCGCGTCGGAGACCGCGTGCGTGCGACAGGCTACGGGGACTTGAATGCCCAGAAGTGCAGGTGTTCCTACCGCATCAGCATCGCGGAAAATCTCGCAAAGGGGCAAAAATTCGTCAACCATGTCATCCAGTCATGGCTGGATTCGCCGAAACATCGCGAAGCGCTGCTCGCCGACGTCTATGACGAAGTCGGCATCGGCATCGCGGGCGACGTGTGGGTACTGAACTTCGGAGGAATCGAAATCAATAGCGGGACGAGCACGCAACAGTAATATCAGGTGATCTCAACGGCTTGCAGTAGGGTATCTACCTCATTCTGTTCCAGAGCACGCAACTCTCCCGTCTTCAGCGTATCGTTCTGCAGGGTCATGATCCGAACGCGTCTGAGATCCCGCAACGGCGCCCCCACCTTCTGACACATACGACGAATCTGCCTGTTTCTACCTTCTGTGAGGATGATGCGAAACGTATCTTCCGCAACCTTTTTCACTTTGGCAGGTTTTGTTTTGGATCCGTCAATCATGACCCCGCGCATCAATTTCAATAATTGACCTTCGGTCACCGGATCGGTCGTGCGTACTTCGTACTCTTTCTCGTGATCGAACTTCGGGTGCGTCAACCGGTACGCCAACACTCCATCATTCGTCAGAAGCAACAAACCGGATGTGTCTTTATCCAATCGGCCAACAGGAAAAATTTTGCCGCGCAACTCGGCTGGAAGAAGATCCTGCACGGTTTTCTGTCCGGGCATGTTGGCATTCGTCGTGACCACGCCAACGGGCTTATGCATGATGTAATAGAGCATTTCTTTTCTGGCTTCGATCACCGCGCCGTCGACTTCGATACTATCCGTCTCCGGGTCTGCCTTTTGACCGATGACTGCAGTCACTCCGTTGACCTTCACCAAGCCCTTTTCGATGTACTCCTCGGCCTTGCGTCGGGAACAAATGCCGCGCGCGGAGAGGATTTTCTGGAGACGTTCCTGCATGTCTGTATTGTAGGCGATCGAGATGCCATTGCCACGGATTGCATTGAATATAGGTGCGGATACGATCCAAGGCGTCCTTATCGCGAATGATACGGTCGTGAAACCGCGGTTGCCACGCAAAACCGGCAATACCCATCGCACGAATGCGTTTGGTGGATACGGATTTGCATTGCGCAATAATCGATCCCAATGATCCGGCCGGACGACGGGGTAATGGGATACATAAACGTATCGCCGTAGAGACGCACCGCCGGTGCGTCTCTACCACCGACGTAACGGGATAATTATCGTCAATGACAATGATCCCATGAATATGGTCGGGCATAACCACAAATGCATCCAACGTAATATTGGATCGAACCAACGCCGTTTTTTGCCATTCATCACATACCACCACCCCCGCATCCGACAAACACATATATCCATTGCGTATATATCCAAACCATGGAATCCGATTTTTGGTACACATCGTAATAAAATACCACCCACATGATGCGTAATCATGTCCACGCATCCGTGCGGATTGAATCCGGTATTTCCCACGAAACAACGCGCCATCATCCATGGCGCCGACGAATACAATGACGAACGTACCGTTGCAATACCGCCAAATATTCCATTTCCTCATCATGGTTTTTCGACTGCAGGATATGGCGATGCAGCAATGAAATATGATCCGAAAATTTCTCCGGAGAGAGCAGCCGGATATGGAACGCGAGTCTAGGCATGCAAAAGGCTCCCCAGTACAGCAGCCGGAACAGCCGATGGGGATACCGTTGCATCAATGATCTGCGTACCCATTTTCAATTCATCCCTTTGTAGAAACAAAAAAACCCGTTCCATGCGGTGACGGAACGGGTCGAATGCGAAGGGAATTCCTTACTGGATGGATGCATCCGCAAGGACATCGAGCTTCAGACGCTCGTAGATGATCTTACTGGTTTCTGCCCTGTTGATGGAGTCCTCCGGGCGGAAAGTTCCGACCTCGGCCCCCTGTGCGTTCTTGTCGCCGCTGACGATACCGTAGAGGTTCGCATAGGCGATATCAGCCTCATACGGATGACCGTTGGTGTCCTTGAATGTGGCGTACAGCGGAAGCACTTCATCATGGAAGACATCCAGGACGACGGTAACGACTTCCGCCCTCTTGGCAGGACGGTTCAGGTCCGCCGGATGCATCGGATCAAACATGCGCACTCCCAAAGCTTCTGCACAGGCGACGTACGGCTTTGCCCAGTGTCCCGTTGCCTGCGGATGCAGGGGGACATTTGTGCAAGAACCAACATCGACCTTTGCAGCCTCCATGGACATCTTCAGGACCTCTGCCACGGTGACATTATTTGCTGGACGGAATTCACCCGTGGACTTTCCCTGAGCATTCTTGTATCCGGAAACGATGCCCCACTCGGCAAGGGAGGCAACGTACGGATTGAACCACGCATCCTCACCGACGTCACGGAAGACCGGACCGGTGATATCATCCAATTGCTCGATGACGTCGCTGAAGTCGGCGGCGTTTGCCGTCTCCCAAACCTGCAGCTCTTCCTGCAGTGCGACGATCTCATCGAAGAAAGCGCCGGCTGTACCAGCGAGAAGCGATGCCGTAAGCGTCGCAGGGATGACGAACCTCTTGAGAGTACGCATGGATGTGTGTTGTGAATGTTCCTCATTATTGTAGCACGAAATACCTGCAGGAACAATTCCCACAGCTGATGCTATTACTTTTGGCTTTCGTTAAGCCATTAAGCAGTTTTCTGTGGAGTATTCGGCACATCGGTCGAAAGCTTCAGAGTGTAGGT
>Ga0194128_10006462_pt1 | contig 15782 bp, 11 predicted proteins | sample TA2KigCa65mmetaG_FD_148650 | JGI IMG/M metagenome (GOLD analysis project Ga0194128, IMG submission 148650) | Freshwater microbial communities from Lake Tanganyika, Tanzania - TA2015037 Kigoma Deep Cast 65m | ecosystem: Environmental > Aquatic > Freshwater > Lake | place: Tanzania: Lake...
GCGCCTCGCGGTAGAGCGGCTGCCCGCCGCCGCCCCGCGGCGGGGCCTCGAACTGGGTCCGCACGGTCTCTTCGCGCGAGAGCCCGCGGTCGTAGTCGATCGCGCGCGAGTAGGTCGCGTGGAACTTCGGATACGGCACGTCCGGGCGGTAGTTCTGCGCGAAGGCGTACGCGAAGCCGGTACCGGAGTACTCCACGGTCCTCACCTCGTCCGCGCCGAGCGCGCGCGCGACGTCGCCGAGGACCGCCGAGGCATCCTGGAGGCCGGCGCCCGCGCTCCCGAGCGCAAACGCCGCCAGAACGGCGAAACCCCGGGCCCGCATCACCAGGCGAACCGGATCGCCACCTCGCCCTGCTGCCGGTTGAACGACTGCCGGATTCGGCCGAACTGGTTCGACAGGGCGTTGGTGACCCACGCCGCCTGCAGGTTATCGCGGCCGAACAGGTTGAACACCTGTCCGATCAGCTCCAGCCGCCGCGTCCCCCCGACGGCCAGCGTCTTGCTGACGCGCACGTCGACGGCGCTGTAGTCGTTCTGGTCGATCTGCGACGCCTCGATCGCGCCGAGCCCGCGCGAGGCGCGCCACGCGTTCACGGCCTGGAGCAGGCGCCCGTTGTCGCGGTTGCCGAGGTTGCGCGTCGTGCCGGGCACGTAGTCGGTGTTGACGCCGTCGCCGTTGAGATCGACGCCCGCCTGCGCGCTGAACGGCATGGCGGACCGCACCTGCCACACCGCGCCGAGGCTGACGTCGTACGGCAGCAGCACCGAGCCGCTGGCGACGAGCGCATGCCGCCGGTCGTTCACGGCCGGCCCCTCGTCGAGGCCGGGCGCCTCCGACTGCGTGATGCGCGAGTTGATGCCGCCGGACGGAACGTTGCCGTCAGACTTGGCGAGCGTGTACGACACCGTGTAGAGGAAGCGGTTGTCGAAGCGGCGGTCGAGGCGCAGCATCAGCGCTTTGTAGTCGATCTCGCCGTTCGAGCGCGTCTCCTCGATGCGGGCGAACTGGTTGAGCGGCCGCGGCCCGGTCGTTCCCTGCGCGCGCGGGTTGATGTCGATCGCCTGCGGCACCTTGGTCATGCGGTTGTAGACGACGTCCACGTGGACGCCGAGGTTCGTCGTCAGCTCCTGCGAGAACCCCGCCGTGGTGGCGTGCGACTCGGCGTTCTCGAGGTCGTTGGCGAGGATGGAGACGTTCTGCGGCGCCGTCGAGACGAAGCGGAGCGGATCCTGCCCCATGTACGGGTCCGGATACGACGGGTTCGTGATCGTGATGTTGGCCTGCCGGAAGTTCGTCCGCTCGACCGTGGTGACGATCAGGTTCATCGGGTTGTAGTAGATCCCGTAGCCCGCGCGCACGACCGACCGCCCCTCGTTCAGGTCCCACGCCAGGCCGAGCCGCGGCCCCCAGTTGTTCCGATCGCCGCGCCTCGAGAAATCGACGTACGGAATCTGCGTCGGCGTGCCGGTCGTCGGAAACCTCGTGCGGTCGTTGATGTCGAGCTCCTCGTTGAAGGCCTTGGACTGCAGGTCGTAGCGGAGCCCCAGGTTCAGCGTGACGTTCGGCCGCACCCGCCACTCGTCCTGGATGTAGCCGTTCCACATCTGGTTCGGCACGTAGCGCGGGAACTGACCGAGCGCCGCCGTGAAGAGACGCGCCCCGGTGAGATTCCGCATGATCGCGGCGTTGTCCGGGTCGAACCGCTGGTCGTTGGTGAACGTCCAGGTGCCGATGTTGTCGCGGAGGTCGCCCATGATCGTCAGGTGCAGGAACGCGCCGCCGAACTTCCACGTGTGGGCGCCCGCCGCAATCGAGAGGTCGTTGCGGAGCTCGCGGGCGTACTGCGTGGTGTAGTAGTTGAGGTTGGTCCCCCACGTCAGGCTCGGAAAGACGTATACCTGCGTGAGCGGCGCCGTGCGCGCCGGCGAATTGTCGAACAGCCCCTCGAGCGGCCGCACGCCGGGCGGGTGCTGGCGGAAGTGATAGTTGGTGACCTGCCCGCGCATCTCGTTGAACACGCGCGACGAGACGACCCACGTGTGCCCGGCCACGAGCGCGTAGCGCTTCTGCTGGATGCCGTTGCCCGAGAAGAACGCCTGGTTGCCGCCGCACCCCTCGCAGGTGAAGTCGGAGTCCTGCCACGCGTAGCGCGCAAACGCCGTCTGCTCCGGGTTGATCTGCACGTCGCCCCGCGTGAACACCATGTTGCTGTACTCGGGGATCGCGAACGTCCCTTCGATGGCGCCGTAGAGATCGGGCCGGCCGGTCGTCACCGTCGCGTACGGCGTGGTGTCGGTGCGCTCAGCCGCCGTGAAGAAATGGACGCGGTCGCGCACGATCGGTCCGCCAAGCGCGCCGCCGAACTGGTGCCGCTCGAAGTCGGGCTTCCGGATGCCGGCGGCCTCCTCGAAGAGGTTCAGGGTGTTGAGGCTCCTGTTGCGGAGGAACTCGAACACCTCGCCCGTCCAGAGATTGGTGCCGCTCTTGGTCGCGAAGCTGACGGCGCCGCCGGCGGTCCAGCCGTACTCGGCCGGCGCCTGGCTGACGAGCACGCGGAACTCCCGGATCGCCGCCTGCGGGAAGTCCTGCCGCGGCTCGCCGGTGTTCCCCTCCTTGTTCCACACGCCGTCGACCAGCAGCGCGCTGCCGTGCGTGAACGCGCCCGCGCCGATGTTGGCGTTGAACTTCCGCGGCCGCACGGCGTCCTGGCTCGTGCCGGGCAGCAGGAGCGCGAGCCCGATCGGCTGGCGGCTCTCGAGCGGCAGCATCTGCATCTGCTCCTGCGTGACCACGCTCGAGACTTCGCTGCGCGTGGTGGCCACCACCGGCGCTTCCGCGCTCACCTGGACCGACTCCTGCACGCCCTGCACCTGCAGGGTGACGTCGCGCACCACTTCGCCGCCCGTGGTGAGCGTGAGGTCGGTGACGGTGACCGGGCCGAATCCCTGCAGCTCGACGGTCAGGTCGTAGCGGCCGGGCGCCAGCCCGGCGAGGCGGTACCGGCCGTCGCCTTCGGTGACGACCGTGCGCGTAAAGCCGGTTTCGGTGTTGCGGACCGTGACGGTCACGCCGGGCAGCACGCCGCCCTGCGCGTCGTTCACCACGCCGGAGAGCACGGCGTTGGTCGTCTGGGCGGCGGCGGGCGCGGCGCCGACGACCGCCGCCACCGCCGCGAGGATGCACGCAAGAAGCCCTGCACGAGTATGAATACCGAACATCAATGACCTCCCGGAGGCGAACCGATAAGAGGAGCGCGATTATACTACCCGCGAGGGAGGCAGCATGCCGGCCACACGTCATCGCAGTCTCGCCGCGCTCGCCACGGCGTCGGTCGTTCTCGTCCTGTTCGCATCATCCGGATTCACGCAGGCGCGCTGGACGCGGCTCGCGCCGTTCCCCGAGCCCGACGAGGAGCTGTACGGCGTCTCGGTCAACGGCAAGCTGTACGTGCTCGGGGGATTCGGGGCCGGCAAAGCGCGCGGCGCGGTCTTCGAGTACGACCCGGCGGTCGATCGCTGGACGAAGAAGAGACCGATGGCGCGTCCCGTGCACCACCAGGCCATGGTCGCCTATCAAGGAAAGATCTACGTCTTCGGCGGATTCGTCGCCCCGGCCACCGGCGGCGGCTGGGAGCCGGTCGACAACGCCTGGGAGTACGACCCGGCGGCCGATACGTGGAAGGCGCTGGCGCCGCTCCCGATGAAGCGCGGGTCCGCCGTGGCCGTGGAGGTGGGCGGCCGGATGTACGTGATCGGCGGCGCGACGACCGTGGAAGGGTCGAAGGAGCCCGCGATCAACGGCGGCGGCCCCGCCCGCGTGCTGACGAGCAACGAGGTGTACGACCCGGTGGCGAACACGTGGCAGAGCCGCGCGCCGATGGCGCTCGGCCGCAATCACGCGTTCGCCGGCGCCGTCAACGGCAAGATCTACGTGATCGGCGGGCGCACCGCCCACGCCTTCATCACCGTCGCGACCAACACCGACATCGTCGAGGAATACGACCCGGCGACCAACATGTGGTCCGGGCTGAGGGCCAAGATGCCGACGGCGCGCAGCGGCGGAGGCTGGGGCGCCTACAACGGGCGGATCTACGTGGCGGGCGGCGAGGTGTCGACGCCGGAGCTGGCGGGCGCCTTCCGCGCCGTCGAGGTCTACGAGCCGGCGACCAACACGTGGACGAAGATGCCGCCGATGCCGATGCCGCGCCACGGCGTGGCTGGCGCAGTGCTCGGCAACCGATTCCACCTCGTCAGCGGCATGATCACGACCGCGGCGGCCGGCGCGGGACAGGATCCGAAGATGGAGACCCACACCCAGCTCCACGACGTCATCGAGCTGGGCCCCGGGGGGTCGAACTAACCCCCTGCAAGTCGCAAGTCACAAGTCACAAGTCACAAGTCACAAAGAAGGCTCACGTCACAAAGTTTGTGACTTGTGACTTGTGACTTCTGACTTGTGACTTGTGACTTGTGACTTGTGACTTTATTTATTGGGTGAGCCACGTGGCCTCGAGCAGGTACGCGTAGCACTCGTACTCGAGGATCTCCGCGCCGGCGTCGACGCGCCGGTAGAGCGGCATGCTCATCTTCCAGGGCCGGGTGAACACCTTCGGGTCCTCGATGGTGACCTCATAGTGCAGGTGATCGGGACCGGTGGGCGTGAAGCGCTCCACCGTGTGGAGCTGCTCGCTGTGGAAGTTGCCGGCCCTGTCGAACCACGTCTCGCCCGTGAAGTGGATCGTGTCGACCACCAGCGTGTCCCCGTCCCAGCGTCCGCGTGAGTCGCCCATCCACCACTCGATCGGCCCCTCCGGGTGCGGGTTGCCGTTCATGTAGACGTGCCGCACCGTGTGGTTGTACTCGTGCAGCAGCGTGACGCGGTCCTCCTGCTGCACGATCTGAAACGGATACGGCATGTAAGTGATGCGGGGGACGCCCGAGAGCAGGCACCGGCGATCCGGGTCGCGCATGGCGCGCTCCGCGGCGTTCTGCTGCCTCCGCTCGAGCGCCCACGGCTGATACGGAATCTCGTTGCCCTCGACCACGCCGCGGCCGGCCGGGACGCCGAGCGAGGCGCCGTGGTCCTGGATGTCCCACGCGGCCGTGTTCATCGCCTGCCAGATCCCCTGCACATCCGGATGGCCGGACGGGGTGCGCGGCGGAACGTACGCCGCTCCCCCCGCCGTCTGGGCGGCGGCCGCCGTGCTCCACAGGAGGAACCCGACCGCGGCGGCCATGGCTTTCACGCAGGGAATTCTATCCCGGCGGACGACCATCTCCGGGCCTTCGGCGTGGGGCGTGGAGCGTGGGGCGTTGTGAGCGCGCAATCGTGGTAAAAAGGACGCCGGAGGCATCATGACGACGCACCTTCGTGTAGTGACGTTCGCGCTGCTGTGTGTGTCGGCCGCGGTGGTCGGCGGCCAGGAATCGGGCCCGCCCCCGTGGGCCTACGGATTCACGGGCCCCGGATCGGATCCGGCGGCGCCTCCCTGCACCAAGGAATCGAAGCCGCTCGACTGCGCACGCCTCGGCGCGCCCCGGCCGAAGGACGTCGTGCACAAGCTGCCGGACACGACGCGCACGTTCACCGAGTACGACATCCACTACGACTACGGTCCGGCGGACTGGTACCCGGAGGACCATCCGCCGATGCCCGAGATCGTCGCCAAGGGCCGCGAAAGCGACACGCTGCGCGCCTGCGCCCTGTGCCACTACCCGAACGGCCAGGGAAAGCCGGAGAACGCGCCCGTGGCGGGCCTCCCGGCGTCGTACATCCTGCAGCAGCTGCAGCAGTTCAGGGACGGGACGCGCCGCAGCGCCGACCCGCGGAAGGCCAACGCCAACGAGATGATCCAGATCGCGCGCTTCATGAGCGACGCGGAGATGAAGGCGGTCGCCGAGTACTTCTCGTCGATCAAGTGGCGGCCCTGGGTCAAGGTCGTGGAGACCGAGACGGTGCCGAAGACCAAGCCGGGGATGAACGGGCTCTTCCTGCCGCAGCCGGGGAGCGAGACCGAGCCGCTCGGCAACCGCATCATCGAAGTGCCCGAGAACCCCGAATGGACCGAGCGGGCGCGGGCGCCGCGCTCGGGCATGGTCGCCTACGTGCCGGTGGGCAGCGTCAAGCGCGGCGAGGAGCTGGTGCTCACGGGCGGCGGCGGCAGGACGACCCAGTGCACGATCTGCCATGGCCCGGCCCTCGAGGGGCTCGGGATCGCGCCGCCGATCGCCGATCGCCAGGCGAGCTACGTCGTCCGTCAGCTGTACGACATGAAAGTCGGGACGAGGCAAAGCAAACTCATGGAGCCCGTGGTCGCGAAGCTGACCGAGGACGACATGATCGCGATTGCCGCGTACCTCGCGTCGAAGTGAAGGTCCGGCTGAAGCCGGACACTCCGTACGACTCCGCACGACGTACGACTGAGGCCATCATGAAGAAGACGATCGTCCTCGTTCTCGCGGTCACGGTGCTCGCGGTTGGCGGGAGGGCGCAGGACGCGAAGGCCACTCTCGACGCCGCCTCGAAGGCGCTCGGCGCCGCCGGTCTCACGACCATCGAGTTCTCGGGCTGGGGGTACGACTACGTCTTCGGGCAGGCGTACCACGGCACCTCGCAGTGGCCGCGCTTCAACGTCCCCGGCTACACGATGACGATCGACTTCGCGGCGCCGGCCGTGCGCGACGACCGGCGCCGGGCCCAGCTCGAGAACCCGCCGCTCGGCGGCGGGTTCCAGCCGCTCTTCGGCGAGCAGCGCCAGATCTGGGTCGCCAGCGGGCCGTACGCCTGGGACGTGGTCGGCGGCAACCCGGTGGCGCCCCGCTTTCGCGACGACCGCCGGCCGACGGCGGAGGGGCGCCTCGAGCAGATCACGCTGACGCCGCACGGCTTCATCAGGACCGCGATGGCGCACAACGCCACCGTGAAGACCGAGACGATCCGCGGCACGCGGAAGACGATCGTCTCGTTCGCGACGCCCGCCGCACGCTACGAGGGGACGCTCAACGACCAGCATCTGGTCGAGCGCGTCGAAGGGTGGTTCGGCCACGTGGTCCTGGGCGACACCACGATCGAGGCGGCGTTCAGCGACTACCGCGACTTCTCCGGCGTCAAGTTCCCCACGCGCATCGTCCAGCGAGAGGGCGGCTACCCGCTGCTCGACGTGATGGTCACCGAGGTGCGCCCGAACGCGCCGGTCTCCATCACGGTGCCCGACAACATCCGGACCGCGAAGCCGCCGTCGGCCGTCGGCACCCCGCAGCAGCTCGCCGAAGGGGTGTGGCTCATTCCGGCGTACGCGCAGAGCGTCGCCGTCGAGTTCCGCGATCACGTGGTCGTCATCGAGGCGCCCGAGACCGAGGCGCAGTCGATCGCCGTGATGGCAGCGGTCCGGACGGTCGTGCCGAACAAGCCGATCCGGTACGTCATCAACACGCACTCGCATTTCGATCACATCGGCGGCCTGCGCACGTATGCGGCGGAGGGCGCCACGATCGTCACGCACCGCGACAACATCCCGTACTACCAGGCGCTCTGGAGCGGGCCGCGGACGATCACCCCCGACCGGCTGGCCACGTCGGGGCGCACCCCGGCGTTCGAAGGCGTGCTCGGGTATCGACTGATGTCGGACGGCTCGAAGTCGCTCGCCATCTATCACTACCCCGGGAACATGCACAATCCGGGCATGCTGATGGTCTATCTGCCCAGGGAGAAGATCCTCGTCGAGGCGGATTCGTTCTCGCCGCCGGCCGTGCCGCTCACCTCGCCGCCGAACGCGCTCCCGAACCTGATTCACTGGTACGAGACGGTGCTGCGGCTCAAGCTCGACGTCGAGCAGGTCGTGCCGATCCACGGGCGCGTCACCACCATGGACGAGCCGCGGGGGATCATCGAGCGCTTCTCGCCGAATCAGACGAACTAGGGGGTAGCCGGTAGCGGTAGCTGGCAGCCGGTAGCCGGGAGCACAGCGGGAGAACACATGGCGCAGGCAGCGTGGCGGATGAAGGGGCAGATCCTGATCGCCTGCAACTGCGATTTCGGGTGCCCGTGCAACGTCAACGCGCCGCCGACGCACGGCGACTGTGAAGGCGGCTGGACCTGGCAGATCGAGCAGGGCGCCTACGGCGACGTGAAGCTCGACGGCCTCTGGGCGGGGCTGTACTCAGACTGGCCGAAGGCGATTCACGAGGGAAACGGCGTGGGCTTTTACCTGATCGACGAGCGCGCCGACGAGGCGCAGCGCTCGGCGCTTCGCACGCTCCTCGAAGGGCAGGCGGGCGGACCCTGGGCCGTCTTCCGCAAGACGCTCCGCGAGCTGCACGGACCGCACTACACGCGATTCAGCGCCGACACCACAGGCGCGCTCCCGCGCGTCCGCGCCGAAGGCATGGTGGAGCTGACGACGGAGTTCATCCGCAACCCCGTCACGAAGGAGACCGCGCACCCGCGCCTCGCGTTGCCCGAGGGGCTCGTGGTCAAGGAAGCGGCCCTGCTGGGGTCGTCGACCTTCGTCGTCTCGCACGACCACGTGCGGTACGACCACTCGGGCAAGTACGCCGCGACCGGCTACTTCCAGTACGTGGGACCGTAGCCGCCATGCCCGCGCCGCTCACCCGCCGGCCGCGTCCCGGGCGCTACGCCACAACCGCCCTCCTGGTGCTGGCGCTTGCGGCGGCGGCGGCGGCGCAGCGCGGCCGGCTCCCCGAAGGGCTCATCGTCCCGCCGAAGTACCCGCCTGCGCAGATGGAGGACGATGCGTTCCGCATCTGCAAGCTCATGTACACGAGCGTGCGGCGGGAGGCCAACGGCATGGGATGGTCGACCGACTGGCCCTTCGCGGGCATCCATCTCATGACGCGGGTCTCCGAGCTCACGAGGGTCCGCATCAGCCGCGACCGGCATGGCGCGCCCAACCATTGGACGGTGCGTCTGACCGACGATGCGCTCTTTCAGTGCCCGTTCATGACGGCGTCGGACGTCGGGACGATCCAGTTCTCGTCCGAAGAGGGGGCGCGCCTGCGGGCGTACCTGCTCAAAGGGGGCTTTCTCTGGGTGGACGATTTCTGGGGAACGGCGGCGTGGAACCAGTGGTCGTCGGAAATCCACCGGGTGCTGCCCGAGTTTCCGATCTTCGACGTGGCCGCCGATCATCCGATCCGCCACACGCTGTTCGCCGACGCCGTGCTGCCGCAGGTGCCGGGGATCAACTACTGGACCTGGACCGGGGGACGCACCGACGAACGCGGATCCGACAGCGCGGCGCCGAACTTCCGGGCGATTGCGGATCACCACGACCGGATCATGGTCGTGATGACGCACAACACCGATGTCAACGACTCCTGGGAGCGGGAGGGCGAGAACCGGGACTTCTTCCGCCAGTTCTCGCCGGCCGGCTACGCGCTCGGCGTCAACGTCATCCTCTACTCGCTCACGCACTGAGCCCAGCTACGGCCTACCAGCTACCGGCTACCGGCCAGGCTACCGGCTACCACCTAGGCTACCGGCTAGGCTACCGGCTACCGGCTACTACCTACCGGCTAGAAGACCCAGCCGCTGTCGGCAATGCGCTTCCGCGCCTCCGGTCCACCCAGCGTGCGGACGAAGGCGCGCGCTGTGTCGGCCGCGCGGGATCCGGCAAGCACGATCGCGTCGAAGCTCGTGTAGTTCTGCACGGCTGAGGGCAGCGGTCCGACGAACGAGACCGCCCAGAGCTCCTCGCCGCGCCGGATCTCGCTGACCTGCGTGAACCCGACTTCGTTGCCTGTGCCCGCGGCCAGGCGCTCGAGCATCACGTCGCCGGTCGTGAGCTGCTGGCTCCTCGCCTTGAGCTGGTCGGCGATGCCCAGGTTCTGCAGCAGCTTCTCCACGTAGACGCCGGAGGCGCCCTGCGTGTAGAGCACCCTGTCGGCCTGCTGCAGTGCGCCCTTCAGCGCGTCGACGCTCGACACGTCCGGCCGCCGCGCGCCGCGCCGGATCGCGATGCCGACACCGCTGCGGCCGACGTGCACCCGGCCGTCGGCGAGCGCCTTGCCGTCTTTGACGGCCTGATCGGCCGCGGCCGTCGCGAGAACCAGCACATCGATCCCAGCCACCTCGCCCGCAGCCAGCCTGCGCGCGATGGCTGGCGAGGTCTCGAACATCACCTTCACCTCGGTGCCCGTCTGCCGCCTGTAGTCCTCGGCCAGCGCCGTGAGGGGCCCGATGATGGCGTTGGTGGCCAGCACGGAGATCGTGGCGGCCGGCCGCCCGCCCTGCGCGGACGGGGCCGCGTCGGCCAGTTCGAGCACGACGAGCACGGCCGTCAGTGAACCGAGCACGGCACGGGTCATCGGTTCCTCCCCAGAAGAGCGTTGACGCCGCCGGACCGGAGTCGTATGGTCTCGGCGATGAAACGCCGCATCCTACACCCAAACGCGCCCGCGCTGGGCGCCGCGGTGCTCGCCGCCTGCGCCGCCATCAGCGCCCAGAGCCGTCCTGTCGACCACGCCATCCCCTCGCGGCCCGAGACCGTCGTCTGGGGGTGGATTCCGCTCGATCGTCCGGCCGTCGCCACCGTGCAGCCCGGCCAGACGGTCCGCATCGACACGCTGTCGCACCACGGCGCCACGCAGGATGAGCCGCCGGACGCGCTCCTCATGCCGTACGGCGTGCGGCCCGACGAGATCCTGCCCGACGTCCGCGACTTCTGGGCCTCGCGCCCGGGGCGTCCCCGCGAGGGGCGCGGGGGCGCCCACATCCTGACCGGCCCCGTGGCCGTCGCCGGGGCGGAACCGGGCGACGTGCTGGAGGTGCAGATCCTCGAGCTCACGCCGCGCGTGTCGTGGGGGGTCAACACGACCGGTCCAGCCAGCGGCGTCCTCGGCCCGGCGTATCCGGGCACGCGCCCGGGCGATCCCACGCTCGACATTCCGCCGGGCACCCGCCACGTGATTCGCACGGGCCTCGCCGACGGCCGCCCGGTGGCGCGGCTCGCCGACGACATTCACGTGCCGCTCGCGCCGTTCATGGGGATCATGGCGGTCGCCCCGCGCAACCCGGCCGTGGGCGAGCCGGGCGTGACGCTGCCCGGCGTGCAGAGCTCCACGCCGCCGGGCGCGTACGGCGGCAACATGGATCTCAAGGATCTCACCGCGGGGAGCACGCTCTACCTGCCCGTCTTCCACCGCGGCGCGCTCTTCTACGTCGGCGACCCGCACGGCGTGCAGGGGCACGGGGAGGTGAGCGGCAACGCGCTGGAGCAGTCGCTCACGGGCGTCTTTCGCTTCGCGGTGCACAAGGGACGGACGATTGCGGCCCCGCGGGCCGAGACTGCCACGCACTACATCCTGATGGGCATCGACGTCGACCTCGACCGCGCCATGCGCAAGGCGACGCTCGAGGCGGTGACGTTCCTCGTCGAGGAGAAGGGGCTCACCGCCGCGAAGGCGTTCTCGCTCGCGAGCCTCGCCGTCGACTTCCACGTGGCGGAGGCCGTCGACCTCGCGCAGCTCGTCGCGGCGAAGATCCCGAAGGAGATCTTTCTCAGGAAGTGAGCGGTCGTTCGGACCGTTCGGGCCGTTCGAACGACCCGAACGGCCCGAACGATCCGAACGACCCGAACGGTTCTTCGTTCTAGAACTGCAGCCTGAACCCGAGCTGCACCGCGCGCGGCGAGTAGGCGATGTTCGCGCTGCGTTCGGGCTGGCCGTACTGCCGGCTGGCCTCGTCCAGCACGTACAGGCCGTAGTTGGCCCGGTTGAACAGGTTGAACATCTCCACCAGGCCGTCGGCCCGCAGGCGGCCGCCGAGCGGAATCCGCTGCGAGAGCCGGACGTCGACGCGGTGGATCGGCTCGCCGACGAAGTTGGCGCGCGGGATGATCGTCCCGTTCGGGCGCAGGCGCTGGCTGCCGCCCCCGAGGTCACGCAGGTCCTGACCCCAGAAGCTGTCCTCGCGCTCGCCCGACCCGAAGAAGTAGATCCCGCTCACCTGGAAGCCGTACCCAACCTGCCACAGGCCGTTGAGCGTCAGCCGGTGGCGCTGATCGGTCACGCCCAGCGTGTACTCGCCGCCCAGATCGCCGGCCACCGAGAACGGCACTTCCCTCACCACGCCGCCGATCATGGCGAGCGGCGGGGGATCGCCGTTCCAGTAGCCCGACAACGTGTAGCTCGCCGCGGCCTGCCAGTTGTCGCTGAAGCGCTTGGTGATCGACGTCTGCAGGGCGTGATAGTTGGCCCAGCCGTGGTACGCGTAGAAGCCCACCTGCCCCCACGTCGGGATCGGCCGGTTGGCGGCGGTGCCGAACGGCCGGTTCGCCCCGGTCCGCTCGTCATAGGTCACGTTGACGTTCGGATGGATCACCTTCTGGTTGTCGTCGTGCTTGTAGACGTAGTCGATCTCGAACGCCGTCTGCGGCCCTATCTGGCGCTGGACGCCGATCGTGGTCTGCCAGCTGCTGGTCAGCCCGGCAAGGCCCTCCGGCGGCGCCAGCTCCTCGGCGGCCCGCAGGATGCAGCCGGGGCGGTTGTTGACGTTGCACGTCTGCTCCAGCGCCTGCGAGTAGTTCGGGTACGGCCCGTTGAACGGGCTCGACGGAAAGTCCGGCCGCCGGTCGTTGTTCGGCTCGAGGAACGTGACCGTGTTGATCCGCGTCGAGTGCGTGAAGTTGCCGGCGATGATGTCCGGGTAGTACAGGCCGGCCCCGCCGCGCACGACCGTGCGGTCGTTCAGCTGGTAGGCGAACCCGAGCCGCGGCTGGATGTTGTTCGCATCCTGCGACCGACCGGCGAGGATCCACGGCTCCGAGACGGTCTCCTGGTTGGTCGCGTTCCAGATGAGGTCGTAGCGCAGACCGAGGTTCAGCGTCAGCCGATCGGTGATGCGCCAGTCGTCCTGCACCCAGGCGGCGTACTTCGGCTGATCGAACCGCACCGGGAAGTTGTCCGAGATGCCGACGCGGTAGCGCCGCGTGATGGACGCCAGGGCATTCAGGTTCCAGGTGTCCGCGTTGTTCCACACCGGCAGGATCTGCTCGATGTTGGCCGGCACCGGGCCGCCCCGGGCGTCGATCCGGCCCATGCAGAACGAGCAGTTGGCCGAGACCTTCTTGTCCCAGAGGAACTCGGCGCCCGTCTTCAGGTCGTGGCGCCCGCGCGCGTCGTACGAGATGGTGAAGTCGTCGCGCACGCTGTACACGTCCTGCGTCCAGTACCGCGGCCAGTTCGTGTTGCCGGCCACGTTGAAGCCGGTCAGCTGGATACGCGGGTGGCCGTTGGTGATGCCGCGCGACGCCAGCGGATGGCTCGACCACGTGGTCAGATTGCGGTTTTCGAAGCCGTAGCCCGCGTAGCCCACCTTGATCTCGTTCAACGCGCGGCTGCTCAGCACCTGGGTGTGCTGCAGCAGCAGGCCGGTCGTCTCGTTCTGCTCGGTCCCCGAGCTGGCCGGATGGTTGCTGCCGAGCTCCATGAAGGGGTTCGTGAACGTCGTGATGTTCCCCTTGAACATGAGCCGGCTCTCCGGCGAGAGCTGGTAGTCGAGCCGCGTCGTCGCCATGTTGGTGGTGTTGGTGCCTTTGAGCGAGATGTTGAAGCTCGGCCACGGCGTGTTCGCGATGCTCGTCCGCGGCTCGCGGTCGTACTCGTAGTGGCCGAAGAAGTGGAACCGGTCCTGGACGATCGGACCGCCGAGCGCGCTGCTCCACTGCTGCTCGGAGCCCGGCACGACGCGCCCCAACACGTGATCCGCCGCGTTCCAGTCGGAGTCGCGGAAGTAGCCCGAGAAGAGCCCCGCGTACTGGTTGGTGCCGGACCGGGTAATCGCGTTCACCTGCACGCCCGTCGAGCGGCCCTGCGTCGCGTCGAACCGGTTGGCGATGAACTGGAACTCCGCGATGGCGTCGCGGCTGAACCGCGGCTGCCCGCCGGGCCCGAGCTGCGCGGTCACCTGCTGCCCGTCCATGTTCGTCTGGAACTCGGGATTGTCTTCGCGCGAGTCCTGGACGGGGACGCCGCCCATGTCGTTGGTGCGGTTGCCCGCGGCGAGCAGGGCCAGCGTCATCCAGTCGCGCCCCTGCACGGGAAGCTCCGACATCTGCTGCGGATCGACGTTGGTGCCGAGGTCCGACGTCGTGATGTCGAGCAGCGGTGCCTCGCTCGTCACCGTCACGGTCTCGGCGACGCCGCTCACCGTCATCTGGAGCGGGACGTTCGCCGTCTGGCCCACGAGCAGCGTCAGGCCGCTGCGCATCACGGTCGTGAAGCCGGACAGCTCCGCCGTCAGACGGTAGCCGCCGACCCGAGCAGGTATGCGATAAATGCCACGTTCGTCGGTAACTGCCACGAAGGTATTGCCGGTGGCCTCATGCACGGCCGTCACCGTGACGCCCGGCAGGACGCCGCCGGTCGAGTCGGTCACGGTACCCGTGATCACCGCCTCCTGGGCGAAGCCCGCCGCGGGCAGGGCCAGGAGGGCGGCTACGATGGTGAACCATCGCCACGCACCCAGTTTCATGAACATCCTCCTCAGTCAGCGAAGCCGTCCCCTCGGGCGCGGCTCCCCCGTTCGAGCACCGTAGCCCACGGGGCGAAGGTCCGTCAACAGCGAACAATGGAGTCCCCTAAATCAGCGACGCGATCGCCTCGCCGACCTCGCGGGTCGACGCCGTGCCGCCCAGATCGCGCGTGGTCGTCTTCCCCTCCCCGACCACCTGCTCGATCGCCGCCACCACCGCGCGCCCGGCGTCTTCGTGCCCGAGATGATCGAGCATCATCGCCCCGGTCCAGATCTGGGCGATCGGGTTGGCGATCCCCTTGCCCGCGATGTCGGGCGCCGAGCCGTGGACCGGCTCGAACATCGATGGATGGGTCTTCTCCGGGTTGATGTTGCCGCCCGGCGCGATGCCAATGGATCCCGCCACGGCCGGGCCGAGGTCGGACAGGATGTCGCCAAACAGGTTCGACGCCACGACGACGTCGAACCAGTCGGGGTGCTGCACGAAGTGGGCCGTCAGGATGTCGATGTGGTACTGGGCGGTGCGCACGTCCGCGTACTCCTTCGCCATCGCCGCAAACCGCTCGTCCCAGTACGGCATGCTGTGGATGATCCCGTTCGACTTGGTGGCCGAGGTGAGATGGCGCCGCCGGCGCTTCCGCGCCAGCTCGAACGCGTACCGCATCACGCGGTCGCACCCCTTGCGCGTGAACATCGCCACCTGCACGGCGGCCTCCTCGGGCGTGCCGCGGTAGAGCCGGCCGCCGATCTCCGAATACTCCCCCTCGTTGTTCTCGCGCACGATCACCATGTCGATGTCGGCCGGCGTGCGTCCGGCCAGCGGCGACCGCGCGCCGGCAAGCAGCCGGACCGGCCTGAGGTTGATGTACTGCTCGAACCCGCGGCGGATCGGGATGAGCAGCCCCCACAGCGAGACGTGATCCGGCACGCCCGGAAAGCCGACCGCGCCCAGAAAGATCGCGTCGAACGGCCGGAGCTGGTCGAGGCCGTCGTCGGGCATCATGCTGCCCGTCTTCGCGTAGCGCTCGCAGCTCCAGTCGAACGTCGTCCAGTCGAGGGTGAAGCCGAAGCGGCGGCCTGCGGCGTCGAGCACCCGCATCCCTTCGGGCACGACTTCCTTGCCAATCCCGTCGCCCGGGATCACGGCGATGCGATGTTTCATGGTCGATGGTGCAGTATTCTAAGCGACCGAGGAGCCGCAATGAGACAGGTCCGGCCGAATCCCAGGCGCGCGGCGGCCGCGCTCGTGCTGGCGACGGGCGTCGCGGCGGCCGTCGCCGCGCAGGGCGGG
>Ga0194128_10006464_pt1 | contig 15781 bp, 17 predicted proteins | sample TA2KigCa65mmetaG_FD_148650 | JGI IMG/M metagenome (GOLD analysis project Ga0194128, IMG submission 148650) | Freshwater microbial communities from Lake Tanganyika, Tanzania - TA2015037 Kigoma Deep Cast 65m | ecosystem: Environmental > Aquatic > Freshwater > Lake | place: Tanzania: Lake...
TGGGTGGCTTGTTTTCATAGTAGGACTTGTTACCTCTATAGTTATGTTTTCAAACACTAAGAAACTTTATCATGTGTTCTATGTAGCATCGATATCATTATACATATTTACTGCAGCATTTTATATGGATGTTTTTAATCTAACCAAGGGTGGAATACTGACTGTTTTAGTAATATCTGCAGTATTATTCATGGTCCTTGGATGGTATTTCTCTAGAATATTCTCAAGTGAAAATAGAAGATGAAAAATACAATCCTTGCAATTATACTTGTTTTAGCGATAATTTTTGCTGTTGCAGCAGTTATATTTTATAATGTTCAAGACTATGAATATAGCCTCGATTTAGAGGAAACAATTTCTACTGATAAAATATTTGTAAAACTTTCTCCTGAAGCACAACTTTACAATGCTTTCGGAGGCTTAATAAATAATTCCATTGCCCCTCCTAAACGAAACATGCAGTCATTCTCCACTACTCTTGGAAAAATGACTTTTGAAAATAAAGGGGCGTTATCCCGTGTTGTAGAAATTCCTCGTTTAGTGGCTTGTCTTGATTTGGGAGAAACAGCTATTTTCTCTTCAACCAATACTATTCCCACCTATTCTTCTGAGGTAACTGCTTACTGGACCGTTTACACAACTAATGAGCCTAATTTTAATAATCTATATCCAAACGTTCCTCAAATTTATTCTAATGAGGTAGTTAATGAAATCTACCCTCAATACAACTATGCTCGATATGGCAATCAACCAGCAGTTGAAGTCAAAAAAGGAGATAAATTGACATATTATATTTCATTAAGAGACTCTTATCTGTATATAGAAGGGAATAATTCGAAGATTTTTAAAAATGCTGAAATTAGGGTTTATGAGATTCCTATGAAATTCCCTAATCCATTATCTGATGGAGCAAATTATGACATTTTTGCATATAATCCCACATGCAATGTTCTTTCTAAAGATTTTGAGCCATTAAAAACAATTAAAGTAGTTTAGCTCTCTTTGAAAAAGTTTTAGTATTATTTATTAAAGCGTAGAAATAGATAAGTTTATGCAAATTTATCAGAAAAAAATCACTTATTTTATTTTAATTGCTCTTGTGTATATTTTATTTCTTTTTTTATCTATAAATAAAAGTGGTCAGGATGGTTTATTAATTAATGATGTAAGTAGGTTAAATCCCACTTATGTGAAAGAAATAGTATTTAATAGTGAAATAGAAGGAATAAGAGAAACATTAAAAATTGCCAGGGAACAAAACCTAAATGTCTCTATTGCAGGAAAGCGCCACAGTATGGGAGGACATGCATTTTATCCTGGAGCTGTAGTCTTAGATATGACCTCTTTTAATAAAATATTGAGCATAAATACTACTGAAAAAACAGTTACAGTTCAAAGCGGAGCAACTTGGAAAGATGTAATAGAAGCTGTTAATCATTATAATTTGTCTGTCAGAGTAATGCAGGCATATAATGGATTTACTGTAGGCGGATCTCTAAGTGTTAATGTTCATGAAAGCGATCCAAACTACGGACAATTAATTGAAACTGTGAAGTCATTTAGATTGCTTCTTTCCAATGGAACAATTTTAAATGTAGACCGAAAAGAAAATTCCGAGTTATTTGGATTAGTTATTGGAGGATATGGATTATTTGGAGTGATTTTAGATGTTGATTTACTTTTGACAGATAATAAGATATATGAAAAAAGAGAGATAGTGATTGACTATAGAGATTACAATGAATTCTTTTTTGAAACTAAGAAAAACCAAAATATAGGCAGTTTATTCGCACGCCTATCGATTGCAAAAGATGATTCATTGCTTAAAGATATGGTTGTTACAGTATATGAAGTATCTAATGAAAAAAATGAGACTTATTTTATTTTAGAAAATAGTTCAAGTGGTTTTGTTAAAAAATTTGTATTTGGATTGTCTAGAAAATATGATTGGGGGAAAAAACTAAGATGGTATTTACAAAAAGAGAAAAGTGACTTGACTGACCCTCCAATTATATCTCGAAATAATTTAATGAATGGAGATTTAAGATTCTTGGACTACCATTCTTCTAGAAAGACAGACATATTACAAGAATACTTTATTCCAGTAAATTATTTATCGGAGTTCATTGATGATTTACGTGAGGTTAATCAAAGAGAAGACCTTAATCTGCTTAGTGCAACAATACGTTACTTGCCTGCAAATAATGAATCTTTATTATCTTATAGCTTGGAAGAATCATTTGGAATAGTTTTATACTTTAACGTTGGTTTAAGTGAAAAGAAACAAAAAAAAGTAGAAATGTGGACGAGGGAATTAACTGATAAAGCTCTTGAATATAATGGAACTTATTATTTACCTTACAAATTATATGCTTCAAGTGAACAAATTAGACTGGCATATCCTAAGCTAGATGAATTCTTTGAAAAGAAAAAACAATATGATTATGATGAAATATTTATGAATAATTTTTATGCAACTTATAAAGAAACAGAATAATTATATTAAATCTCTGCTTGTATCTCAAAGCGTAACTTTGTTTGGAACAGGGCTAGTTTTCCCTTTCTATATTTTATTTATTAAAGAAGCAGGAGCAAATTTTACAGAATTTGGAATAGCTTACGCCTTATTCTCCTTAAGTTCTGCTTTAGTCCATAAACTAATTGGGCAGTGGTCTGATAAATTTGGAAGAAAAGTATTTTTACTGATAAATAGTTTTGGAACAGCAATATTATTTCTTCTTTTTCCGATAGCTTCGGAATTATGGCACGTGTATGTGTTACAAATAGTTCTTGGAGTATTTGGAGCAATGCATAAGACCAGCGAGAAAGCGATTGTTGCTGATTTTACAGATGGGAAAGAAAGAGGAAAGATAATTGGAAAATATCATGGATGGATAGCTATCTTTTCTGCTCTTGCGGTAATAATAGGAAGCTATATTTCTGACCTATTTAAGTTATCAGTTATTTTCTATATAGGCTCAATTATTTTATTTGTAAGTGGAATATTAGTTATTTTTCTAAAAGAAAATATATCTTTTATTAAATAATCTTATTTTTATACTCTAAAAGATATATTTTATTTTGATGGAGCATTTTATTGAATCCCAACAACTTACTCCTGAAATCATATTTGACATATTTTCTCGCGCTGATGAATTTAGAAAGGATAAAATTTATGATCCTATTTTGAGGGGCAAAGTTTTAGCTACTCTTTTTTATGAGCCTTCAACAAGAACTCGCCTCAGTTTTGAAACTGCTATGCTTCGTTTAGGGGGAAGTGTTGTTACAACTGAAAATGCTCGCGAATTTTCTAGTGCTGTGAAAGGAGAAACATTACAAGATTCTATTCGCGTTGTATCAAATTATGCTGATTGTATTGTAATGAGGCATTATGAAGAAGGAATGGCTAAAATTGCTTCTGAAATAAGCAAGGTTCCAGTAATAAATGCAGGAGATGGCAAAGGACAACATCCTACTCAAGCATTACTTGATTTGTATACTATTTGGAAAGAAACTGGGAGACTTACTAACTTGAAGATTGCTATTGTTGGAGATTTGGCTTCTGGAAGAACTGCACGTTCTTTATGCTACCTTTTAGGCAAATTTCCTGGGAATGAAATAATATTTTTATCTCCTGAACACTTAAAGATGAAACAAGATATCAAAGAATATCTTTCTCGCCATGGAGTTTCATATAGGGAGGAAAAAAACTTGGATGAAGTTTTACCTAATGTAGATATTGTTTATATGACAAGAATCCAGAAAGAAAGAATTACTCTTGATGAATATAACTCTGCACGTGGAAAATATACCATTAATCAAAACAATTTTAATTTACTTAATAAAAACGCTAGAATTTTACATCCTCTTCCAAAGATAGACGAAATTGTTTTACCTCTTGAAACTGAAGAAAAAGATGATCGGGTAGCTTATTTTCGGCAAGCCGAAAATGGTTTGTATATTAGAATGGCTTTGCTTGTGCATTTAATGATGTAACTAAAATTATTCAAATAATTCAAGATATGTTCCTAAAAGCTGTAGATAACTTAAAGTAGTCGGATTTTGTGAGGCTATAGACATTAAACCATGAAGTTCTGCTCTGTAATCTTTTGCCTCTTCTAGTTGTAAAGACTCATCTAGTCCGAGAAAACTTTGTGAAGTTAAATAATCTAGCGCTCTAACTGCTTGTTCGCGTACATCTAATGAGCCTGAAAACCTAAATCTTGAATCTCGAGTCATGGGGTTTTGTGAGAAAAATTTCATTTATAAAACTATATCTTTTAATAATCCTAGAAGCTTTTATTCAAAGTTAATTGAAGATAACATGCATAAACCTTGCTTAAACCTGAACGCAATGTTTATATACTATATTTTGGAACACATGTCATTAAGATGGAACACGTCGTGAGTGTCTTACGTTATATAGTCGAGGTTCATCTCTCGGCAATTGCAAAGTAAGATATGATGTATGCAATCGGTTAATTAGTATTTCAAACAAATGCTTTATTTTTTGGAGCGAGTGCGAACGAACATTTTGTAAAAAAGATGTTCAATATTTTTCATAATAATAATTAATGCAATCTTGCCAGTGCATACGAGATCGATAAGATTTTCAAAACTCAAATTTCAACTTACAAGAAGAAATTTGAGACCTAGAAAACATCAGTTTTCTAGTTCATAAAAATTCTAACGAATTTTTAGAAATCCAGTTGATCCCGCTGGCGGTTGCGGCTATCTGGTTTGACTTAGACATGCAAGTCTTCCGAAAGGAGGCGAACTGCTCAGTAACACGTAGATAACCTGCCCTATTGCCCTTGATACCCTCGGGAAACTGAGACTAAGAAAGGATAGGCGCCGACTACTGGAATGTGTTGGCGCTCAAAATTTGCAATAGATTGGGTCTGCGGTGGATTAGGTTGTTGGCGGGGTAAAGGCCCACCAAGCCGATGATCCATACGGGCTTTTAGCGAAGGGGCCCGGAGAGGGAGTCTGAGACACTACTCCCAGCCCTACGGGGTGCAGCAGTCGGGTATTTTCTGCAATGTACGAAAGTATGACAGGGCGAGCCAGAGTGATTCTCTATATTTGAGAATCTTTTGTGACATGTAAATAGTGTTACGAATAAGGACCGGGCAAGACTGGTGCCAGTCGCCGCGGTAATCCCAGCGGTCCAAGTCGCAACCACAATTATTGGGTCTAAAACATCCGTAGCTTGCTTAGAAAGTCTCTTGTGAAATCCGGCCTCTTAAGGGTCGAAGAGCAAGAGATACTTCTTGGCTAGAGACCGGGAGAGGTAAGAAGTATGGTCGGGGTACCGGTAAAATGGGTTGATCCCGTCTAGACTAACAACAGCGAAGGCATCTTACCAGCACGGATCTGACAGTAAGGGATGAAGGCTAGGGGCGCAAAAGGGATTAGATACCCCTGTAGTCCTAGCAGTAAACACTGCACACTAAACATTGGGGCCTCTTCGAGAGGTTTCAGTGCTGTAGCGAAGGCGTAGAGTGTGCTACCTGGGAAGTATAGTCGCAAGACCGAAACTTAAAGGAATAGGCGGGGGAGTACTACAACGAGTGACGCGTACGGTTCAATTAGATTCTACACCGTGAACCTCACCAGAGCCGACAGCAGAATGAAGGTCAGTCTGAAGGGCTTACCTGACACGCTGAGAGGAGATGCATGGCCGACGTCAGCCTGTGTCGTGAGATGACCTGTTAAATCAGGTAACAGGCGAGACCCATATGTATATTTAATTTTCAATATACAGACTGCCTTGGCAACAAGGAGGAAGGTGTGGGCTACGTTAGGTGAGTACGTCCCAAATGCTCTGGGCTACACGCGCGCGGCAATGCTGCACTCAAAGGGTCGCAACGCCGAAAGGCGAAGCTAATCTCATAAACTGCAGCTTAGTTCAGATTGGGGGTTGCAACTCACCCCCATGACGCTGGAATTCGTAGTAATCGGGCGTTAGCAACACCCGGTGAATATGTCAATGCTCCTTGCACTCACCGAAATAAATGTGCTTGGCAGCTTATTTTTCTAGAAAGTGAAAATCTTTCAGTTATCTTTCAACCAAATGTGCAGAAAGATAATTTAGCCAACAACGCAGGCGTAATTTGGTAACAAATACGCTGGAGGGCGTGAGGCAAAATTCAGCCAGTAACCTGTAAGGGTTTCCACAACGATATCTACAACGGGTCGGTGGTAGATAGAAGTTAATAGGGACGAGACTTGGATGAATGAAACAGAATTGTAAGTGACCCAAGGAGATCCTAACTACTTTAGAATTAAAAACAAAGTATATTAGGAAGTCAGCTTAGTTCATAGTACCTTAAAGGGAAGGAACTAAACCTTAATGCTAAATCCGGAATATGTAATTGGCTTAGTAGATGGTGAAGGATCATTTTACGTTAGAGTAAATGAAGATCCTAAACGAAGAAATAAGACTGAGTTTAAATTCAGTGTTAAACTTCGACACCATGATAAAGAGATTCTTGATAATCTAAAACAATTTTTTAATTGTGGCAATGTATATCTACAAAAAGATTCGAGGCCCAATCATACAGATTGTTACAGATTTGAAGTTAATAAGAAAGAAGATATTTTTAACAAAATAATTCCTTTTTTTGAAAAGAATCCTCCTAAGATACAAAGCCGAAAGAGAGATTTTGAATTGTTTAAGCAAATTTCAAAGTTATCTCAAGAAAGTATTCTTGATAAAGAGAAAATTAAATCTCTAAAAAAAGAAATGCATTGGGGGCTCGCAGTATACGGGAAATCCGTTCGTACTGTGGGGAACCAGTAACTCTAAGACGAAATAGAGTGAAAAGGAAATGCCCGTCAAACCAACCGAGTTATGCATTGATGAGGCCCGTTAGGGACGAGTCTTTGTATGTCGAGGTAGGTTAAGTCGTCACAAGGTATCCGTAGGGGAACCTGCGGATGGATCACCTCCTAAATTTATTACAAATTGATTAAAGTTATATTGATTACTGGTTTGCCGATTGCGTACTGACGTGTTCTATCTTTATTTTTTTAGATAGTTTTATAAAAGATTGTTTTTGATATTTTTCATGGTAAGACGAAATGGAAACCATTTAGAAACTGTAACGTCTGAAGGCATTTATTCTTTTAGAATGGTTCCTCATGTAGATGGAGGGTTTGATATTTCAGGAGATAACTATAGAGTAGATTGGGAAATTAGGCCTCAAGAATTATCAGACATTCCGCGGCCCATTAGACTTAAAATGTTTAATGAAGCAATATTGGCTGGACAAGAATTTAAAAGAAGATACAGTGTAAAATCGACTGTTATTTATGTTAGTGCTAGTGATTTCTCAAATCTTGTTCGTACTGTAGCAGAATAATTTTTAAATAACAATCTGCATTAAAATTTATGGAAAAGAGGAAACATGTTTTCTGGGAGCTGATGCTTATTATTGGCTCTGTATTTGTTTTCAGAAGCCTTTGGATTTTGATGGATAGAATTGATCTTTTTAATTCTGGAAAGAGCCTTATCATATTCTTCTTTGTAGGAGTTGTGCTTACAGGTATAGGGTTTTACAAGATAGTACATTCCGACAAGGGCTGGGAAAAAAGACATTAGCTTTCTAGATGCTTTTTGCATGCAATTAGTTTGATTTCATATTTATTCTTTATTTTTTCTACAATACTGACGCAGGTATTTCCATATTTATGACTATAATCTTTGACAATTTTTCCGCCTTCTTCTTTACTTCCTGTTGTGAGTGCTAATAAAGTCAAACAAACAGAACCATGAGCAACTATAATCGCATTTTTACCAAATTTCTCTATTTCTTTAAAGGATTCACTACATCTTGAGATAAAATCTTTTAGAGATTCATCATTAATATCATCTATGAGTCTAGAGTCATATTTAATCTCAACATTATGAAACTTGTTTATTTCTTGCGCTGTTTCTTTTGCTCTTTGTAATGTAGAACAAAAAATAATTTCTATTTTTTCATTTTTTAATCTTTCTGCAACAGCCCTTGCTTGAATTAATCCCTTTTCTGTTATGGGGGTATCTGACCATTCATCTTTGTTAGCCTGGCTCATATTTTTAGAATTGGCTAAAGATTCTGCGTGCCTTACAATTATTAGATTCATGAATGTGAAATGGACTCGCCGAGGATCGAACTCGGGACCCCCCGGTGCAAGCGGGGCGTTTTACCACTAGACTACGAGCCCATAATTTAGATGATAAAAAGATGATTTTTAAGTCTATCTAAAATATGAAATCTTACCTGTGAGACTTTTTATTTTCAAGCATTATATACTCGAGTAAACGTTCTACACCTTCATTTACCTCATCTAAATAAGCCATTGCAAGACCCCATCTAAAAGTTGCTATCTGATGAGATTCCCTACGCTCTTGTAATGTTGAAGGTGTTTTTCGCTCATCATTTTTAAAAATCAATTCTACAACAGGATGTAACCTGTAACTTCCAAGTGACGCTTCGTAATCTACCATTGTTCTAATATTTTTGAATGGTTTTTAAACCTTGACATTTTCATTTTTTTAGAATAATTTTAAATATGATTGTTACTTACTTTTATCATGAGTAAAACTCAAACAGGGTTAACTTTTATTGCTCTTTTTTCTTTAGGAGTTACGGGTATACTTAATTATCAAAGTAAAGGTCTGGATTTGGCCGCGAGACTATATGGTAAAGCAGCTGGAAATGATGGTGTGCTGCAAATCGAAGAGAAGGGAAGATTATTATCAGGTCTTGGGCTTGATGCAAAAATTGCTGATGAAGGATCTCTTTTAATAAGACCTTCGGAAAAAAGTGAAAGATTAGATTTGTATATTGTTAGAGGAAGTTCTTCAGAGTCAGCATATAGAAAAATTGGAGAAGTAGAATTTAAAATTGCTGAAAGATATTTGTTGAATGACGAATAATTTCTCGAAAACTTTATGGCGAAAGCTTTTTAAAGACATTATCGCTGGAGTTGTTTAGATGTTACGCTACCAAAGATTACACTTACTTGCCGGAGAGTTAGTCGACGGTATTTAAGATAACTTTCTAGCGCATCATCACTCATAGGGTGCGCAATCATTGGTTGCGTTATCTTGCAGAGTTGATATTCAATGACGCGCGTACGCAGGAAAACACAGAAAATAAGAGAAATTTTATTTTCTGTGCGATCGACATGCTGACTGATAAAGGAAGCATGATCGACGCAAGCAAATCTAATTCCTAATAGGAAAAATTTGTGAGTTTAGAAGAATACTACAACGTATTTTTTATATAAAATTCTGATTGAAACTGAAAAATTTCGACACAATTAATTTTGTGTTTTACTATGCTAGTTAACGGATAGCTTGGCTTGAATTGTTATGAAGGACGCGGCAAGCTGCGATAAGCTTTGGGGAAGTGCATGCGACTTTTGATCCAAAGATCTCCGAATATGACAACAGACACTTTTAGTGTATGCCGAGAGGCAAATGAAACGCAGGGAATTGAAACATCTTAGTACCTGCAGGAAAAGAAAGAATTATCGATTCCCTTAGTAGTGGCGAACGAAAAGGGAAGAGGGCAAACCGAATCTCCTTTTGAAAAGAAGGCAGAGATGTGGTGGAGATACATGGCTGCGATACCGAGCAAGAGTCCTCTGGAACGAGGCGCCTTAGAGGGTGATAGCCCCGTATGTGAAGGTATTATGTCGTGCTCCGAAAGAGTAGGGCTCCTTGGATAAGGAGTCTGAATACCGGTGGATTAACACCGAACCCTAAATATAGATTCAAGTCCGATAGAGAACTTAGTACCGCGAGGGAAAGCTGAAAAGTACCCTTAACCGGGTGTGAAAAGACTTGAAATTGACTAGCGACAGCTGGTTACGGCTTTTAGGAGTCGTAACGTACGTTTTGAAAAACGAGCCAAGGAGTTTTACTAAGTGGCAAGGTTAGCGAAAGCGAGCCATAGCGAAAGCGAGTCTGAAAGGGCGCGAGTCACTTGGTAAATACCCGAAGCCGGATGATTTACTCGTGAGCAGGCCGAAGTTCTCCGAAAGGGGGATGGAGGGCCGAAGTGGTGTTATGTGCATGTACTCATATGACTTACGAGTAGGGGTGAAAAGCCTATCTAATTCGGCGATGGCTGGTTCCTGTCGAAATATGCCTCAGTATAGTCTCGCGCAGTTATGGTGGCGGGGTAAAGTACGGATATGGTCCGCAGGGTCGAAAGATCACGGGACTCTTTCCAACTCTAAACCTGTCATCGACGTAACGCGGGAATGGGGGCCGGTGCGTAAGGTACCGTTCCGAGACCCGAACAAGGGAGACTGGAGTTAAGGTCCCAAAATGTATGTTAAGTGTATCAAAAGGAGTCTTGATCCTGAGACAGTGGGGATGTAGGCTTAGAAGCAGCCACCATTTAAAGAAAGCGTAATAGCTCACCCATCGAGGCTCGAGGCCCTGAAAATGGACGGGGCTAAACATACTACCGATACTCCAGAGGCGCTCTGTATGAGCGTTCTGGTAGGCAGGCGTCTATGTTGCGTAGAAGTATTTCCGTGAGGAGATATGGAGCGACATGGAATGCAGATCTTGGTGCTAGTAAGATCAGATTGTCCTGAGAACGGACAGCGCCGTAAGAGCAAGGTTTCCTTGGCACTATCGATTAACCAAGGGTTAGTCGGCACCTAAGTCACCCCTTAGCTGGAGGTGGCGAATGGGAATCCGGTTAATATTCCGGAACACAACCTTCTTTGACATAGAATAACTTGGGGATATGCTGGTACTCGAGAGAGTGCTTTGCAAGAGAAATTAATGGATCGTTATGATACGAAGTTAATCAAACTTGCAAGCGAAAGCAGCAGAGTCCTTGAGTCCATGAAAAAATTTATGTCGTGTGGGGAGGTTGGGCCGTACCAAGAATCGACACTGATGCTCTGGCTGAGTAGGCTAAGGCGTGCAAGGGATACGTTGGGTAAGGGAACTCGGCATATTGGCCCTTTAGCTTCGGTATAAGGGGTGTCTATAATCGTCTTTGACATTAGAAGGCGATGGTAGATCTCAGTAACAAGGACTGTCCGACTGTTTATCAAAAACGTAGCTGGTTGCTAATCTGAAAAGATGTGTATAACCGGTGAGATCTGCCCAGTGGCGGTGTTTCAAAGCTCGGTTCAACGGGCCTAAGACCCGCTAAACGGCGGGCCTAACTATGAGGCTCTTAAGGTAGCGTAATGCCTTGTCGTCTGAATGGCGACGTGCATGAATGGTTTAACGAGATAGTCACTGTCCCTACCCAATACCTTCTGAACTCACTTACCGGTGAAAATGCCGGTGACTCCTTGTGGGAAGCGGAGACCTTGTGGACCTTTACTGCAACTTGTTGCTGTACCATTATGGTGAATGCATAGAATAAGTAGGAGCGTCGAAACTCGTTTTTAGGAACGATGGAGCACAATATGTAATACTACTCATTTGTTGTCATGGTGCTCACCTCGCGAGAGGGACACCAGCAGGCGGGCAGTTTGGCTGGGGCGGCACCCTGTCGAAAAGATATCGATAGGGCCTAACGACAAGCTCATTCGGGTTGGAAATCTGAAGTTGAGTGCGAAGGCAAAAGCTTGTCTGACTGTATTCCGAACGGCAAGGGATGCAGAGATGAAAGTCGGGCTTAGCGACCCCACGTAGTTTCTTAATAGGACTCGTGTGTGACAGAAAAGGTACCCCAAGGATAACAGGCTTGTCGCGCCCGATAGTCCATATTGACGGCGCGGTTTGGTACATCGCTGTCGGCTCTTCCTATCCTGGTTGTGCACAGGCAGCCAAGGGTGTCGGAGTTCACGCATTAAAAGGGATCGTTAGCTGGGTTAAGAACGTCAAAAACGCTAACGCAAAATAATTCCCGTACCAAAAATTAATTGTTATTGAGAGAAACTCACTTCAGAAATGAAGAACTGTTAAAAAGAGTTATCAAAATAATTACTAAATTTATTTACCGCATACTATCAAAATACGGCGTTGCATTCAAGCGATTGAATGAAAAATAGAATCAGCTCATATCGGTGAAGTCTTTCTCGCAACAGAGAATGATAATCCCGAGGGAAGTTTTACTCATGAAGTAAAACCCCGTAGAGACTTTAGTTTTTTTGAAATAAATAGGCATCGTCAATGCTGACAAAACTAGGAATTATTCGATCTGGATTGATCTCCAGGAAAAACTTAAGTGTTTAGAATAGTTAAGACGCTGATCGCTCATTAATTTGAGATGAAGGTATAGTCCATACTAATCGAAGAAATTAAGATTAGAGTATATACGTGAGACAGTTTGTATGATATCTGCAAGGAGCGTTGTTGTTTGAGTGGAACGAGGATTTAGTACGAGAGGAACGATCCTCGGATGCCTCTGGTAAACGGTTGTTATGAAGCAGGCCGTGTAGCTACGCATTGTTTGGATAAGTGCTGAAAGCATCTAAGCACGAAGCCATCCGCAAGACGAAACAACTAAGGCCGTCATAGAAGATGACGTTGATAGAGCTGGTGTGTACGCCCTAAGGCAACGAGGGGTTCAGCATACAGCTACTAATAGCCTCAAATGAATTTGTTTAGAAGTAAATCAGAATTTTAGTAGACTCACAAATTTTTGCTTAATATTTCCTGCGTACGCGCGTCTATGATTTTTTAGTAGACTTTAAATATTGATGATTTTTTATTCAATTATGAGAGGATATTCAAATAAATCTATCATAAGCATAAGTCTTGGGATACTGTCCCTATGGTTACTTTGGATAGTTATTATTAGTGTCCCTTTAGCAATTCTTGCAGTAATATTTGGTTTTATTGCACTAAAAGAAATTAGAAAAAGTAAAAATAAAATAGAAGGGAGAACATTAGCTATTATTGGTTTAGTTACTGGAATAATTTCGCTTTTAAATTATATTCTTATATTTTTAATATAATTATTTCTTATCTGATTTTATAAAATAGAAAATTGTATAAAATAGAGCTAAAATTATTCCTATTATGAGAAAAGTTGTTGTGTAAAATCCTTGATATTTCCTCGTTAAAGCGTAGCCTACGCTGATTATTCCCCCTAAACTTAAGAATAATCCTAGAAATCTATTGCTTGCCATGATGAACCTTGTCCAAATTAAATATAATGTAAGAACTATTCCAGATATTGCTCCAAACATTATTTGAGTTAATCCGAATGTTGCATCTGTTTTTGTACTTAAAAAATAGAGAAATAATTCGCAAATTAATATAAATAATACCCCTGAGATTACAGTTAACTTATCAAGTGCAAAAGTCTTAGAGTTATCTAGATCCTCGTCTTCTTCATAATCATCTCTTTTTACCATGGTTTTTTTTGTTTTGTAGTTTTATATATCTTTAGAAGATAATCTTATTTGCTTTCTGTATTTTATCCAAGAGTATATTGCATATAGAGAAGAACCAAATATTCCGAATGACAGGTCAATTATAGTGTCGCTAAGTGGATCTAAAATCAAATTGAACTTATCTAATCCAGTTATATCTCTTAAATAAACTCCTTGCAACTTCCAATTAAAAAATGAATCTAATACAAATTCTAAAATCTCGAAAATTCCTAAAAATGCGATGACTGATAAAACTGTGAAAGTTAACTTCCATTTTATTGCTAATTTTAGTTTGTTAACCATGAAGAACATTATAGAACATAAAGGTATTGGAATGATGAAGTGCTGGATTTTATCATAAGTAGGGTAAACAAAATAAAAAGAGCTCATCATTATCGTGATAACACCTATTATAATAATAAAAACATAATGCTTTATTTTTAATCTGATATCGAAGAGATGGTCTGTTATATAAGAAGCTAAAAGAATCCCAATAAATGTTGAATATCTTAAAGTTATTGAAGAAGAATCCTTGAATAGATAAATTGCGACTAGAAGCAAAACAGTTATTATTCCTACAATAAGTCTTTTGTGTTTGTAGGCTTTTTGAATTTCTTCGCGTATTTTTCTTTTTATTCTTTCCTTTCTGGATTTTTTTTTCATTGTTAGATTAAAGATACAATAGCTTTAAATATAGTTCTTTTCGCTCATTTATGTGAGTCGGGCAGCTAACTTACGAAGGTGTCTTTCGATAGACAAGAATTTTTATGAATTCTCCTTTGAGGAAGGTCCGGACATCATTAAACATGACTTCCTGAAAGGGAAGCAGTCGCGAGGCTGAGCTCCGCAACAGAAACGAACCAACCTTTTAATTAAGGGAACGGATGAAACGCACTAATTGTGCATAGCACAATGGTGACTCCAACTCTCACGAGTTGAAGTGGCGCCTTCATGGATGCAACCGCCGAAGCCGCGGGCTTAGAAAGATGTTAGCGCACACAGTTTGTCGCAAGACGATGTTTGACAAAATCTGGCCTATGCCTGACTCACAATTTTTTTGTATTTTTCTTCTAACAAAATTATAACCTCTTCTTTTTCATAGTTCTCGCAAGAAGTGCATAATATATTCTCCTTACTCCCATCTAAATATTTTAAGTAATGGTAATCTTCAATTATAGATGCTTCCTGTTCAGGATTATAACTCTCTGAATCTAAAGAATAAAGATAAGCATGTCCTCTTGAACCTTTTGTTATAAATGCTTTAAATTGATGATATAAAGAAGATAAACTATTTTTTACACATCCTTCTTCTTTATTCTGATATATATGTGTAGACTCATGAATTATTAGAGATTTCAAACTATTATCTGTTAATTTTGATGGATTTTTGAGATATATAGAATTACAAACCGTTATGCTAGAAAATGTCTGAAATATTCCTTTGCTGTAAAATTTTACATTATAATCTCTTATAAAATTCTCTCCGAATATATTTTTAATATTTTGTTCATAATTTTCTATTTCCATCTTTTCCCTCAAAATAATATTTAAAATAACTAAAAAGAAAATTAGCCCTATGAGAGATATTAGAATTATCCATGTCTTGCTTAGTTTTCTTTTCATTGAATTAATGAAATAACCATCATTAAATAGGTTATTAAAAAGATTTAAAACCGCTCTTTTTATTGATGTTTTAGAGGGGCGGGTAGCTCAGTGGGAGAGCACACGACTGAAGCTCGTGGTGTCGGGGGTTCGATTCCCTCTCCGCCCATTAAAGTGGAATCGAAGTGCTCACAAACTGATGTTCGTGGCAACTTAAAATCTAAAGATTTAAAGTATTCCCTCTCCGCCCATTAATTAATAACAAAACCAGTTATTTGAGAATTAAGAGGTTTCTCAAAAGTATAGTCACAAGGCAATGCGTTACCTTCTGCATTCTTTATTATTGGAGTAATAGATAACTGCCTTCTTGAGATATCCTCTAAACTAATTTCTTGAGATATCGATTGACCTGGATTGACTACTAAATGTATTTTTTTTACATCGATATTTTCAAATTTGTCTTTTATTTTTAAATTGAATCCATCAATAACTTCGTTTCCTGTATTTGTAGCTTCAATAAAGTAAACTCCTCTTTCCTCATGTATTCCTGCATTAAAAGATACTCTTTCACAATAAGGCGCTGGAGCAAGTTGGGTAATAAATTCGTTGCTTGAATTATAAACTATAAAGCCTAAAGTAACTGTTATAACAATTAGAATCACTGTCGCAATTATGGGAGATACTCCTTTTCTCATTGAATAGTTAAAATTTAGGAATATTTATAAACATCGGCTTGTTTTTCTGAGTATGAAAAAAGAGATGATAGATAGAGAGATTAGGCACCATGATAATAGCTCAGGGGTTGCGGGTGTCATTTTTGGGATAA
>Ga0194128_10006465_pt1 | contig 15780 bp, 9 predicted proteins | sample TA2KigCa65mmetaG_FD_148650 | JGI IMG/M metagenome (GOLD analysis project Ga0194128, IMG submission 148650) | Freshwater microbial communities from Lake Tanganyika, Tanzania - TA2015037 Kigoma Deep Cast 65m | ecosystem: Environmental > Aquatic > Freshwater > Lake | place: Tanzania: Lake...
AAGCCACGCCGGGCGAGGACTTGCGCGTCTTCGGTTTGGGATTGGGTTGGGCCGGAGTTCATGAAGCGCTGGCAGGTCTGCCGCCCGGTTCCCCCAAGACGCGTCTGGCTCTGCGCGGCAGCCGCAACGTCGAACTGGCCGTCCAGGACGCAGACCTCTACTCGGTGCGGGCGCCGTTGCCGGCCGATCTTCCGCCGGGCGATTACGAGGTTTGGGTCCACAACGGCTGCGGCGGGCCGCAGGCCTGGGCTCGCTGTCCGGAGCCGTTGCGTGTCCAGCGCGCGGCGCCCTGGCCGGAACGTGAGTTCAACGTCCTGCACCACGGCGCGCGCGGCGATGGCGCCGCCGACGACACCGGGCCGGTGCAACACGCGCTGGATGAAGCAGGACGTGCGGGAGGAGGCGTGGTGTGGTTTCCGTCCGGCCAATACCGCTTCAACCGCCCGCTACGGATCCCCCGGCGCGTTCTGCTACGGGGCGCGAGGCGCGAGGCGACGTTGCTGTATTGGAGCAACCGTCACTTCGCCCGACTGCGCGGCATCATTCATGGCGAAGCGCAGTTTGGTCTGGAGGACATGACGATCTGGTATGTCGGCGCAGAACGCGGCATCGAGAACATGGCGGAGGTCGAAGGCAAGTCGCTCTACTCGAACGCGAATCGGCCGACCTGGTGGCAGGAGGGAGACATCGTCCTGCGGCGACTGGTGATCCGCTGGAGCCCTTACGCCGCACGACCGGGCTGGGGACAGTTGAGCGACACCATCGAGATCACGCGGCAGTTGAACTTCGAGTCGCTGGATGCCGCCGGCACTGGCGCGGCGGTGTGGCTCTGCGGCCGCGACATCCGGGTCGAGGACTGCGACATTTACTCGGGCGGCTTCCCGTTGCTGCTGGCGTTCATGTCGGATGGAAGTCTCGTGCGAAACAACCGTCTCTACACCGGACGTGGCGGATTGGTCTGGGCCCAGCGCGGACGCAAGGTGATCTGGGAAAACAATCAGATGCTCGGCGCCGACAACATGTCGCGCGCGGGGTGGAGCACGAAGGCGCATCCGTATTACGATCAGGTTTACTTCCGCGGCAACACGGTCGCGTTCGCCCAGTCCGCTGACTACGAGATCGTCGGCTCGGACGGCGCCTCGCCGGTTTACTACGGCGGCGTGGCGTCCGCCGCTGGAACCTCGGTCCAACTCAGCAAGGCCGTTCGCTCCTGGCCGTTCGAGCCGGAGGGACATCTGGCGTTTGTCATGGCCGGTCGCGGCAAGGGCCAGGCGCGAACGATTCAGCGCGGCACCACCAACTCCATCGAAATCGACCGCCCCTGGTCCGTGCCCCTCGACTCCACGTCACTGCTCGGCATCAACCACAGCTTGCGCCAGTGGCTGATGGTGGGGAATCGCATCGCCGACGGGGATTCGATGCAGATGTATGGACTGAACCACGAGGTGGTCTTCGCGGAGAACCAGCTCGAACGCGTCGGCGGCAGCTCCGAAGCCGCCCTCCGTTTTCTCGCGTTCCAACACACCAGCGACGGCCCGGAGGCGGCGGAGCCTTCGTTCTTCTCGCAGATGCTGGGCAACCGTCTCGTGGCGCCGCGGCTCGACATGCGGCGGTTCGAGTCCGGCACGGCCGCCATCGAACTGAGCGGTGGCGACGTCGATTCCCTCGGCCGGGCGGAGACACCCTGTCTGATGAATGCCGCGGTCCTGCGAGGCAATGACGTGCGCGGTGGCAAGATCCTGCTGTCCGTCGGCAGCCAATTGCCCTTCCGCGCCGAGGATATTCTGATCGAGGACAATCGCATCACCGACGCGCCCGAGGGACTGGACATCGGGCCGCGCACGGCGGGCGTGATGCTGCGTCGCAACCAGCTTCAAGGCGTCCGCCGCCCGCTCGTGGGCGCCGGTATCGAGGCCGCCTGGATTGAACCGGGTCGCCGGGTCGAATACTGGTTCGAGGCATTGGAAGGTGTGCTCAGCCGACTCTCGAAGCGGCCGGTCGCGGACCTCCGACCATTCCGGGAGCAGGCGGCGCAGCTCGGCGCCGGAGCGGAATCGGATCCGCGCTGGCTGGAACTGAAGCGCGCGGTCGCGCAGGCGGTCACGCGGTCGTTGCCGCCGCCGCACAATCCGGACCTGGCCGAGGTGCTCTTTGGAATCCGGCTCCGCGCCTCGGCGGCGGGAGGATTGAACGATACGTTGCAGCAGGGCACAGGCGGCGACGCCGAATGGCACGTGAACGTCGAACATCGCGGGGCCGAAGCCGCGACCATTCGCGTCACGCCTCAGTGGTCGCACGGCTGGCAGGGCGAACCGGTCGCAGCATCAGCGAACCCTCAATCCAATACCACTGTGCGACTGCCGGTCCGCGTTCCCGCTGGCGCACGGGGAACGTTTGGGTTTCCCGCACGCGTTCAGGTCACCGTCGGCGACGCGACGGTGGCGTGGCAGGAGACGCTCCAAGCAGGACTCGGAGAGGTGCGGGACTGGCTGGTCATCGGCCCGGAAATTCCCGGCGCCTCGCTGGAAGCGTCCTTCATCACCAATCGTGTCCATCAATGGCGCTGGGATCAGCCCGTGCGTTTCGGTGCGAACGAGAAATCGTGGCAGCGCGTGGAGGGCGTCTCGCCGCTTACGTTCGGAAAATGGTTTCCAACTCCGACCAACCCGCCGGCAGGGACGACGGGCGCCTTTGCGGCTGCTGCGATCCAAGCCGACGCGGGGGTGTGGGTCGAATGGACAGCGGGCCTGGGCGGTCCGGGTTCGCGCCGGGAGTCGCAGTTCTTCCTCGACGGACGTGAGCTCTTCGATTTGCGGCTGGGGCGCGAGACGTGGTCACCAAAGCGTCTGCCCATGTACCTGAGTTCGGGCCGGCATCTGATTCTCGTGGTGGCGCGAACTCGCGACCAACTGCCCGAAGTCTCGCTCTCCATTCGCGAACTGAATGACAACGGTGGTGGGCGCGTGCGACCCGTCGCGCCGTGGGCCCACGATTGACCAAACCGGAACCGACCATGAAAGACATGATGAACTCTCAACCCGTCACCGTCCGCTCAGGTCGCAGCTCAAGCGCTTCGGGCGCCGAAGATTTTCGCAGGATGAAAGTTATTGCAACGGTATACCGTTTTGTTGCAATTTACGGCATACAGAATGAAACCAAGCGCCATACCCCGCCCTCGTTCTGACCAGGCTTTAGCCTTTCTTCGCGGGCGCATTCTCGATGGCGATCTCAAACCCGGGGTGCTGTTGGCGGAGTCGGCGGTCGCGGTGGATCTGGGCGTGAGCCGGGTGCCGGTCCGCGAGGCGCTGTTCACTCTGGAGAGCGAGGGCCTGGTGGAGTTTAGCGGGACCGGGCGGGCTTATGTGAAGGATCTTTCACCGCATGATTTTGAGGAGTTGTATGTGTTGCGCCTGACGCTGGAGCCCGTGGCGGCGCGGCTGGCGGCTGCCGCATTGCGGGAGGATGCGTCCGCGCTGGAGAAGAACATCGACGCCACAACACGGGCGTCTTCCCTTATCAAGGTGACGCATCTCGACCTCGATTTTCATGAGATCATTCTGGAGGCGTGTGGCAATGCGCGGCTGCTGAAATTGTGGAGATCATTGCGCAACGAACTGGAGCTTTGGCTCGGACGGCTGCATCGCTCGAAGCAGATTCAAACTCACGGCACGCGTGAGGAGACCGTGTCCACGCACTGCGGTCTGCTGGAGTGTTTCCGCACCCAGTCTCCGGCGGTCGGCGAGCGCAAGATGCGCGAGCACATCCTCGGCTGGCGTGAATGGTTGCCATCAATGGAGGTGCACCCATGAGACACCTCGCCGCCTTCGCCCTGCTGGTCGCCGCTCCTTCATCGCTTGCGGAGGATCATGCGTTCTTCGAGCAAAGGGTGCGTCCGGTGCTCGTGGAGCACTGCTACGAGTGCCATGGCGGCGAAAAGACGAAAGGCGGCCTCGCTTTGGACACGAAGCAGGGCTGGCAAAAGGGCGGTGACAGCGGACCTGCCATCGTGCCGGGCAAACCGGATGATTCCTTGCTGATCAAAGCCGTTCGCTATCACGATCAAGACCTCGCCATGCCACCGGAGAAGAAGGGCGGAAAGCTGGCGGAAGAGATCATCGCCGATCTCGTCGCATGGGTAAAGATGGGCGCGCCGGACCCGCGCGTGGCCGCAGTGAAGATCGCGGGCATGAAGGCGGACGAAGCAAAGGCATGGTGGGCTTTTCAGCCGCTCAAAGTGGCTTCGGCTTCAGCCGAAGATGTTCAGTTAAAGCTCAAGCCACTTTCCATCGACCACTTCATCAACGCGAAGCTCGCGGATGCAAAACTCACCCCCGCGCCGCCTGCCGACCCGCGCACGCTCATCCGCCGCATGAGCTACGACCTCACCGGCCTGCCACCCAGCGCGGAGGAGGTGGAGGCGTTCGTCGCCGACTCAATCAGAAATCCGCAATCCGCAATCCAAAATCTCACGGAGCGCCTGCTCGCCTCACCACAATACGGCGTGCAATGGGGCCGGCACTGGCTGGATGTAGTGCGCTATGCCGACACGGCGGGCGAGAACACCGACCGTCCGCTCATGCATGCGTGGCGGTATCGGAACTGGGTCTTCGATGCCTTCAATCGTGACCTGCGCTACGACGACTTCGTGCGGCAGCAGCTCGCGGGAGATGTTGTTTTCGACAAGGCAGACACCAGCGAGCGCGCGGAGGGCATCGTCGCGACCGGCTACCTCGCTATTGCGCGGCGGTTTGGTCACGACATCGAGAAGGACATGCACCTCACGCATGAGGACGTGATCGACACACTGGGGAAGAACTTCCTCGGCCTCACCACCGGCTGCGCCCGCTGCCACGATCACAAATACGACCCGATCACCGCCGCGGACTACTACGCGCTCTACGGTATCTTCAGCAGCACGCGCTTCGCCTTTCCCGGCTGCGAGCCGAAGGGCCAGCCGCGCGACATGGTGCCTCTCATTCCACAGGCGGAGGCCGATGCGCTGATGAAGCCGTGGCAGGTGAAAAACGCGAAACTCGAAGTGGAGAAGAAAAAGCACCTCGCAGCCACGAAAGCCGCTGGAGAGGCGATCACGAAACTGGGCGGCCCGAGCAGCAAGGTTCTGGCCGAGTCCAAGATCGCCGAAGGAGCCAGCGTGCCATTTGAGCATCTCGTCCGTGTGCGCAAAGGCGAGGTCGTGCAGCTCGCGGTGTCGCCCAATGCCAGCCACGGCGCGGACACGACTCTTGTCGAGTGGCGCATCGCAGAGACGGAGGGAACGAAGCGTTCGTGGAGCGTGACGGAGCTGGTGCCGGACTTGATGAAGGGCAATCCGCATCCCTCGCGCGATGGCGCGTCGTGGTGTTTCCTCGAAACGACGAGCGCGCCGGTCTTCCTCATCGAGCAGCGCCAGAGCATCAGCGGCAGCAGCGCTTTGAAATCCTGGGGCCTCGGCAGCGAGCCGTCGGTGTTCGTGAACTCGGCGGATCAGCAGGTGATGGTGTGGACCACGCTCGCGGCGAAGTCGTTCTTTGTGCATCCCGGCCCTAAGCGGCCCGTGGCGGTCGCGTGGATCAGCCCGCTCGATGGCGAGATCGCGCTGAGCGGTCGTGTGGCCGATGCGCATCCGACCGGCGGCGATGGCGTGGCGTTTGAACTCAAACACGTCGCCGCGCCCGAGTATGGCCCCGCGCTCGCGCAGCTCGGCGCCAATTTGAAACCAAGCGCCGAGCCCGAGCCGATGCCGGTGATCCCTGTCGCTTACGCCGTCGTGGACGCGAAGCCAAAGAATGACCGCCTTCATCTGCGGGGTGATCCTGAGAAACTCGGCGACGAGGTGCCGCGCCGCTGGCTGTCCATCCTCGGTGGCGAACCAGTGCCCGCAGACTCCGGCAGCGGACGCAAGGAACTCGGCGACTGGATCGCCAAGTCCCCGCTCGCCGCCCGCGTGATGGTGAACCGCCTCTGGGAATGGCATTTCGGCAAAGGCCTCGTGCGTTCCTCGAACGACTTCGGTGCTCGTGGCGAGAAACCTACGCATCCCGAGTTGCTCGACTGGCTCGCGGCGAAGTTTGTGGAGAGCGGTTTCAGCGTAAAGGCCATGCACCGGCTCATCCTCCGCAGCCAAGTGTATCAGAGATCGAGTTTTCCCGCAGATTCAGGAAGGACAGCAGATTCTTCTTCTCAATCTGTGGGCCTCCTTGAATCTGTGGGAGGACTAATCAGTGCCGATCCCGACAACCGCTTGCTCAGGCACTTCCCGCGCCGCCGCCTCACCGCCGAGGAGATGCGCGACAGCCTGCTCACCGCCTCCGGCCAGCTCGACATCACACCATCCGAGGCGCATCCGTTTCCCCCTGAGGCGACGTGGAAGTTCACCCAGCACGATCCCTTCAACGCCGTCTATGAAAACAACAAACGCAGCGCCTACCTCATGGTGCAGCGCCAGCGACGGCATCCCTTCCTTTCGCTCTTTGATGGCGCCGATCCCAACGCCACCACCGCCGCCCGCCAGACCACCACCGTTCCCACGCAGGCGCTCTACTTCATCAACGATCCCTTCTTCCACGGGCAGGCCGATGCTTTGGGAAAAAAGCTCGCATCACTGCCAAATGAGGACACGCGCATTGCCGCAGCTTGGCGCACCCTATTCCAGCGCCAGCCCACTGCTGCCGAAACGCAGCGCACAAAGTCCTTCCTCTCCAGCTATCCCGCTGACAACGCCGCCAAATGGACTGCGCAGGTGCGCGTGCTGATGGCGAGCAATGAGTTCCTTCACATTGACTGACATGAAACCGCCACTCAACCGTCGCCAGTTCCTCCGCTCCGCTGCGGCGGGTGCGCTCGTGTTTCCCGGAATCGTGCAGCGGTTGCTCGCGGAAAGCGCGGACCCGCTCGCGCCGAAGACGCCGCATTTTCCGGCGAAGGCGAAGAATGTCATCTTCCTCTTCATGACGGGCGGCGTGTCGCATTTGGACAGCTTTGATCCGAAGCCGGAGCTGGTGAAAGGACATGGCAAAGAGATCAAGGCTGACCATCCCGAGATCAAGAACCGCCCGGGCTACGAGCGCATCTACCTGAAGCGACCGCAGTGGGAGTTCGCGAAGCACGGGCAATGCGGCACGGAGGTGAGCACGCTGTTTCCGCACATGGCGACCTGTGTGGACGACATCGCGCTGATCCGCTCGATGCACACCTCGCACTCGAATCATTACAACGCCACGCTCGGCATGCACACGGGCTCGTTTGCGCAGTCGCGGCCGAGCATGGGCTCGTGGGTGACCTACGGCCTCGGCACGCTGAACCGGAATCTGCCCGGCTTCGTCGTCATCGCACCGAAGCAGACCTACGCGGGCACGCAGGTCTTCGCGAACGACTTCCTGCCCGCGGCTTATCAAGGCACTCTCGTAGTGCCGGGAGCGGAACCCATCGCCAATGTCGCGCCGCGTTTGCCAACGAACCGCCAGCAGCTCGAACTCGCCGCGCTGCGCCAGATGAACGAGGATCACCTCGTCACACGCGCAGGCGATCCGCTGCTCACCGCGCGCATGCAAACCTTCGAGACCGCCTTCGGCATGCAGATGGCCGTGCCGGACGCGTTTGATTTCAAACAGGAATCCGATGCCACGCTCACCAGCTACGGCCTTCAGCGCGGGCAGACCACCAGCTTTGGCTGGCAATGCCTCGCCGCGCGGCGACTCGTCGAGCGCGGCGTGCGCTTCGTGGAGCTCATCGACACCGGCTCCTCTGGCAACTGGGACGCGCACGGCGACATGATGACGCACGTGCCGCTCGCGAAGAATGTGGACCAGCCCATCGCCGCGCTGCTGCGGGATCTGAAGCAACGCGGCATGTTCGAGGACACGCTCGTCGTCTGGACCACCGAGTTTGGCCGCACCCCCTTCAACAACACCGCCGAAGCGAAGGGCCGCGAGCATCATCCGTGGGCCTTCAGCTCCTGGCTCGCCGGCGCGGGCGTAAAGCGCGGCATTGTCCACGGCAACAGCGACGAGATCGGCCTGCGCGCTGTCGAGAAGCCGGTCCACGTCCACGATTTTCACGCGACGATCCTGCACCTCATGGGCTTCGATCACGAGAAGCTCACCTACCGCCACGCCGGGCTCGATTTCCGCCTCACCGGCGTGGAGGAGAGTCACGTCGTAAATGAGGTCCTGGCATGAGCGCCCACCGAAGCCGGCAACCCATCTCTAACCTCATACCGGCGATGCATTCCATCGCCCGACGCCTCGTCATCGGCGAATGAACTGATTTTCTAACTCCAGCAGATTCGGAGAGACCAGCCGTTTCAGTCATGGACGCATCGGACCCTGCTGGAGGCCCAATCTGAACCGAATCCAACCATGCCCACCATCGCCATCACCGACTACACCTTTCCCGATCTCGGCATCGAGGAATCCATTCTTCGTCCCAATGGGATCGAGGTTGTTTCGTTCAAAGAGAAGCGCTCACCGGCAGAGCTGGCCGGTCTGGTGCGCGATGCGGACGCGGTGATCGCGCAGTTCGCGCCGGTGAATGCCGAGGTCGTGAACGCGATGAGCCGCGCCAGGGCCATCGTGCGCTACGGCATCGGCTACGACAATGTGGACATCGCCGTCGCGCGCCAGCGTGGCATCCCGGTGTGCAACATCCCCGACTACTGCGTGGATGAAGTCGCGGATCACGCGCTGGCCTTCATGCTCGCGATCACGCGGCAGGTGGCCCCGAACGCGCTGCATGTGCGCGAGGGCAAATGGGGCCTCGCCACGGCGCTCACGGCGATGCAGGCGCTGAAATACCTTACGGCCGGCATTATCGGTTTCGGGCGCATTGGACGCGAAGTGGTGGGACGCCTGCTCGCGTTCAAGGCGCGCGTGCTCGTGTTTGATCCGGTGGTGGATGCCGCGCAGATCGTCGCCGCAGGAGCGCAGGCGGCATCGTTCGATGAACTGCTCGCGCAGAGCGACATCGTTTCGCCGCATTGTCCGTCGCTGCCCGCGACCAAGCAGATGTTCAACGCCGCGGCCTTCGCAAAGATGAAGCGCGGCTCGGTCTTCATCAATGTGGGCCGCGGTGATCTCGCCGACAGCGCGGCGCTCACGGCAGCGCTGCAATCCGGCCAGCTCGCCGCCGCGGCGCTCGATGTGTTCGATCCCGAGCCGATTCCCGCCGATCATCCGATCCGCTCGATGGCGAATGTCATCCTCGCCTCGCACATCGCCTCGGCGAGCCCGCCCGCGGTGAAGACGCTGCGCGAAACCGCCGCGCGCATCGCGCTCAAGGCCGTGCGCGGAGAGACGCTGCCGAACGTGGTGAATGGCGTGGTTTGACGATTCACACGCGATGTCCGATTCAGCATCCAGCTTTGTCTCCGACGCGTCTGATGTCGTGCTCATCGGCAGCGGGATCATGTCGGCGAATTTGGGCGCGATGCTCAAGCGGCTCGATCCGCGACTGAGCATTCAGATGATCGAGATCAATGGTGAACTCGGGCGTGAGGCCTCGGACGGCTGGAACAATGCGGGCACGGGGCACGCGGCGCTTTGCGAGCTGAGCTACACGCCGGAGCGCGACAGCTCGGGGAAAGTTCCCATCGGCAGGGCGCTGCGCATCTTCGAGCAGTTCGAGCACTCGAAACAGTTTTGGGGATACGCGGCCACGAGCGGCATGGCGGGCGAACCGGCGGAGTTCATTCAGGCGATGCCGCACCTCGCTTTCGTGCAGGGCGCGGCGGATGTGGACTTCCTTCGGGCGCGTCATGCGGCGATGAAGGAGCATCATTTCTTCCGCGACATCGCGCTGACCACTGATCCCGCAGTTATTGAAAAATGGACGCCGCTCGTGATGGAAGGCCGCGCTTCTGCGCCGGTCGCGGCCACCACGGCCATGGGCACGGAGGTGAACTTCGGCCTGCTGGCGCGCAAACTGTGCGCGTGGCTCGCGCAGCAAGACCACTGCGGTGTCGCGACCGGATGGAAGGTGACCAGACTTCAGCGCGGCGCCGGCGAGTGGCGCCTCACCATGAAAAGCCAGACCACGGGTGAAACACGCACGCAGCGCGCGAAGTTCGTCTTCGTCGGCGCGGGCGGCGGCAGTCTGCCGTTGCTGCTATCGACGGGCCTTCCCGAAGTCGCGGGGCTCGGCGCATTTCCGGTCGGAGGCCAGTGGCTGGTTTGCGAGAACCCATCCGTCGCCACACGACACAACGCGAAGGTGTATGGCGTCGCCGATCCGGCGGCTCCGCATGTGGGCACGCCGCATCTCGATCAGCGGCGGCTCAATGGGCAGTGCCAGCTCCTTTTCGGCCCCTACGCGGCGTGGACCACGCGTTTCCTGAAGCACACCGGTCGCTGGAGCGATCTGCCGCGATCCATTCGAGCAAACAATCTCATCACCCTGCTGCGTGCTGGCGTGCACAACCACGCGCTGGTGCGTTATCTCGTGACACAGGGGCTGCAAAGCATGGAGCAGCGCATGAAAACGGTGCGTCACTACTACCCCAATGCACGCTCCGAGAACTGGCGGCTCGTGCAGGCGGGGATTCGCGTGCAGACCATCAAGAAAGCGGATCGCGGCGCGGTGTATTTCGGCACGGAGGTGTTTTCATCGGCGGATCGCTCGATCGCCGCGCTGCTGGGGGCCTCGCCGGGTGCATCGGTCTCGGTGAATATCGCGCTTGAGATCGTCCAGACCTGTCTGCCGCACTTGCTTGCCAGCACGGAGGGCGTGGAGCGCATGAGGCAGATGATCCCAACTTTTGACCAAGACCTGAAGCAACCCGACAACGCCGCTCTGTTCGAGAAAACGAGCCGCGAGGCTGCGGAACGGCTTCAACTCCATTTCCAAGCATGATCACCCTCACTGACAAGATCGCCCTCATCACCGGAGCCGGTTCCGGCATCGGAGCCGCCATCGCTGTATGCTTCGCCGAAGCCGGAGCGCTCGTCTTTGCCTCAGATCGTGATGGAACCGCCGCGCAGCAGACGGCGGCGCGCATTTGCGAAGCCGGCCACCGCGCGGAATCGCTCGTGCTCAATGTGAGTGATGGCGGCTACACCACCGGAAAGTAATCAATCTCTCAACTCAACACCCACATCCAACCCATGCGCATCATCCGCCACCAAACCAACGACGGCATCATCCAGCACGCAGCTCTTCAACCCGACGGCACCGCCCGTCGCATCGATGGCGACCTTTTCGGCAGCTTCCGCGTCACCGATGAAATCGTCACGCCGGGCAAGCTGCTCGCGCCGTTGCGGCCGACCGCCATCCTGTGCATCGGCCTGAACTACCGCAAGCATGCCGCGGAGAGCAACGCCGCCATCCCGCAGTATCCCGTGCTCTTCATGAAATCGCCCGGCGCGGTGCAGAATCCTGGCGATGCCATCGTGCTGCCACGCCATTTGCAAAGTGACGAGGTGGACTACGAATGCGAGCTGGCCGTCGTCATCGGCAAGGCCTGCAAAAACGTCCCGAAAGCCAACGCGCTCGATTACGCGCTCGGCTACACCTGCGCCAACGATGTGAGCGCGCGCGACTGGCAGATCAAGCGCGGCGGCAGCCAGTGGTGCCGGGGCAAGACCTTCGACACCTTCGCCCCGCTGGGTCCTTGCCTGGTGTTGAAGGACGAGATTCCCGATCCGAACACGCTGCGCATCCAGACCATCCTCAACGGCAAGTCCATGCAGGACTGGAACACGAACGACATGATTTTTGACGTGCCCACGCTCATCGAGTTCCTCAGCGGCAGCACCACGCTGCTGCCCGGCACCGTGATCCTCACCGGCACGCCGCAAGGCGTCGGCGCGGCAATGAAGCCGCCCGTCTTTCTCCAGCCCGGCGACACCGTCACCATCGACATCGAAAAAATCGGCGCGCTCACCAATCCCGTCGTCGCGGAAGCATGACCTCAACACTCTGACAAAGCCATGAAAACCAGCTTATTGCTCCTTCTCGTCTGCACCGCCACCGCAAGGGCTCAGGTGGCTGCCGAGCATGTCCACGATCTCTCGCTGCCCGTCTCGCCGGAGTGGCCCTGTGTCTGGCCGCTGGGCATGATGCAGCACATTACCATTCCGCGCTTCACCTTCGGACCCGGTGCTTTTCACCGCGAGACCATCTTGCTCGACGAGCACACGGGCACGCAGTGGGACGCACCCGCGCATTTCGTGCCGCCGCCGGACTCCGGCCTGCCCGGCGCGGGACCGATGGGGTTGGTGACGGGGGAAAAAGTGCCCGCCTGGCAGTTCGTCGGCGAGGCCTGCGTGATCGATGCCTCCGCGCATCGTGACGACGCGCCGGGCGGCTCCAGCTTTCTCATTCGTCCCGAGCGCGTGAAAGCCTGGGAGGAGAAGCACCGCCCTCTGCGCGCGGGCGACGTCGTGCTCTTCCGCAGCGATTACACGGACACCTACTACCAGCCGCTTGGCCGCGGCGGCTTGCGGTTCGTCGTGCATCCGCTCACCAGGCGCGCGCCTGGCTGGCCCGCGCCGTCGCCGGAGACGATGAAATACCTTGGCGAAAAGGGCATCATGTCCGCCGGGATCGACGGCGCGAGCATGGGGCCGCTGCCGGACCTCGCCGTGGCCACGCACCAGGCAGGCGGGGCCTTTGGCATGATCTGGATCGAGTGCGGCGCGAACTTCAAGGCCCTGCCACCGTCGGGCGCCTTCTATGCCCTGCTGCCCGCGAAGCATGCCGGCGGCTCTGGTGGCGAGGCGCGGGTGCTCGCGATCACCGAGCCAAAACTCGCCGCCCAGCTCATCGCCGCCGCGCGCGCCAAACGCGTCACCGATGTGTCCGTCACACTTGACAAGAACCTGCCCGTGACCTGGCAGGGACACGGCCCGGGCGAAGAGGCGCAGCGTTACCTTTCCGAGCCGCTCAACCGTTTCGAAAAATCGCGCGGCCCCTATCTGGCCTACAACCACACCTTCGACAGCCAGGTGGGCACCCATGTCGTCACGCCGGCCTTCACCCTGCCGCCGCCGGGATTCGATGCGGAAAGGTTTGCGCCGGAAATCCGCCAGCTCCGGGTCGAGTTCGAGAAAAAACACGGCCCGCTCGGGCACAGCACCGACACCATCGACAAACTGCCGTTGAACCGCATGATCGGCGCGGCCCGCGTCATCGATGTGACTAGACTCCGCGGCACCACCAGGGAAGCAGCCTGGCCCGCGTCGCCGCTCATTACCGCGCAGCAGGTGCTCGATCATGAAAAAGCGCACGGCCCCATCGCAGCGGGCGAAATCGTGCTCTTCCGCAGCGGTTACACGGATGCGAAGTTCAAGCCGCTCCCCGATGCCCCCGCGCAGGATGAGTGCTTCGCCGCGCCGCTCGCCGGCAAATCCGAGGGCTGGCCCGCGCTCTCGCCGGAAGCCATCGCGCTGCTCGCGGAGCGCGGCGTGCGCTGCGCCGGCATCGATGCGCCCACCGGAGGCGGCGTGCAGCGCGACGCCTCGCTCATGACCTATTGGGCTGCCGCGAAGCACAACGTGCTGCTTGTCGAGTTTCTCATCGGCCTCGGAACCGTGCCGGAAAAGGGCGCTTGGTTCCTTTTCGCCCCCATCAAAATCGAAGGCATTCGCAGCGGCCACGGTCGCGCCCTGGTGCTGCAACCGTGATCAGCGCGTCATGAATCCCGTGCCCTCTGAATCGACCGCCGTCGATGTCCCCGCCCTGCGACGCAAAGTGGCGTGGCGCATTCTGCCGCTGGTCATCGTCCTCTACATCATTGCTTACCTTGACCGGGCGAACGTGGCGTTTGCCAAGCTGCGCATGGGCAAGGCGCTGGGTTTCTCGGAGGAGGTGTTTGGATTTGGCATTGGCGTGTTTTTCATTGGTTACCTCATTCTGGAGATTCCTGGCGCGTTGCTCGTTGAGCGATGGAGCGCGCGGAAGTGGTTTGCGCGCATCCTCATCACCTGGGGTTTCATTTCGGCGGGGATGGCGTTCGTGAAGACGCCGGAGCAGTTCTACTGGATGCGCTTCCTGCTCGGCGTGGCGGAGGCGGGATTCTTTCCCGGCATCATCGTCTATTTCTCACACTGGTTTGTGCAGCGCGAACGCTCGCGGGCGCTTTCGTTGCTGCTCATCGCGGTGCCGTTCAGCCTCGCGTTCGGCGCGCCGGTTTCCTCGCTGTTGCTCGATGTGAAATGGTTCGCGCTCGATGGATGGCAGTGGCTGTTCATCGTCGAAGGTCTCCCCGCGGTGTTCCTTGGCATCTTGGTGCTCCTTTGTTTTACCGACCGTCCGCGCGACGCGAAATGGCTTACCCAGGCCGAGCGCGATCATCTCGAGGGCGAACTCGCCGCCGAGGCCGCAGCCAAGGAGGCCACCGGCAAGTTCTCCGCTTGGCAGGCGCTGCGTCTGCCGATGGTATGGCTGCTCGTGCTTGCCGTCATGATTGGCAACAGCGGCGGCTACGCGCTTACTTTCTGGCTTCCCACCACGGTAAAAAATCTCTCCGGCGGGTCCGATCAAATGACGCTGTTTTACAGCGGACTCTACTACGCCTGCGGCATCGTCAGCGTGCTCGTCTCCGGCCACACCGCCGACCGCACGGGCGACCGCAAATGGCACGCCGCCGGCGGCATGATCGCGACCGGCATTTTTCTCCTGTGCAGCACGATTCCCGGCCAGAGTTTTGGCACTCAGATGACCTGGCTGTGCGTCACCGCGCTGGCCGCCTTCTCGTGGATCTCACCATTCTGGACACTCCCCTCGCTCACGCTCACCGCCACGGCCGCCGCTGCGGCCACGGGCCTCATCAACATGGGCGCCAACTTCGCCGGCTACGCAGGCAATCACGTCACCGGCTGGCTCCGCACCAACGGCTACAACGAGATGCAGTGCCTCCATTTCCTCGCCGCATGCTTCATCACCGGCGGCATCCTCCTCTCGCTCCTGCGTCTCAATCCCAAAACCGCCTGAATCTCCGACGCCACTCCATGAGTTCTTCAGCCAAAACCACACCTCTCGCGCTTTACCGCACCATGCTCGTCATCCGCATGGTCGAGGAGCGGCTCGCAAAATCGCATCAGCGTGGCCTCATCCACGGCGCGTGCCACACGTATGTCGGCCAGGAAGCCATCGCCACCGCCGTGTGTGCGCATTTAAAGAATGAGGACGCGGTGTTCAGCACGCATCGCGGTCACGGTCACGCGCTCGCGAAAGGCATGGAGCCGCGGCAGCTCATCGCGGAGTTGTATGGACGCGAGACCGGCTGCTCGTGCGGTCGCGGCGGTTCGATGCATCTGTTTTCGCCCGAGATCGGCATGATGGGCACGAGCGGCATCGTCGGGCCGTGCATCCTGCAGGCGGCGGGCGCGGGCTACAGCTCGCTCATCATGAAAGCCGGGCATCTCGGCGTTGCGTTCTTCGGCGATGGCGCGGTGAACAACGGCGCGTTTCACGAAGGGCTGAACATGGCCAGCATCTGGAAGCTGCCGGTCCTCTTCGTGTGCGAAAACAACCAGTTCGCCACGGAGGTTCCATTCGCCACGGTCGCGGGAAATCCCAGCGTCGCCGCGCGCGGCGCGGCCTATGGCATTCACGCCGTCGAACTCGACGGCAATGACGTGCTCGCCATCGAAGCCGCCGCGCGTGAAGCCGTGAAGCGTGCGCGCAATGGCGAAGGCTCCACCTTGCTCGAATGCAAGACCTACCGCACCCGCGCCCACGCGGAGGGCATGGGCGACTTCACCTACCGCACGCGTGAAGACGTCGAGCAGTGGAAAACGCGCTGCCCCATCGCCCGGCTGAAAAAGCATCTGCTCGATCAAAAAC
>Ga0194128_10006468_pt1 | contig 15777 bp, 24 predicted proteins | sample TA2KigCa65mmetaG_FD_148650 | JGI IMG/M metagenome (GOLD analysis project Ga0194128, IMG submission 148650) | Freshwater microbial communities from Lake Tanganyika, Tanzania - TA2015037 Kigoma Deep Cast 65m | ecosystem: Environmental > Aquatic > Freshwater > Lake | place: Tanzania: Lake...
ATTCCGCCCGGTTGTGGGCCGGATCGACGCAAACCGCCGCCGCCGCAGAATCCTTCCCCGGGGCGAGCCTGCCGGTCAACCGCCGGAAGGTGTCTGCGATAGCTTCGTATATCGATACCGCCCCGCCGACCTTGCCTCGCAAGTCGTTGACCGTCACTGCGACACCCGCAACGCCCGGAGCGCGACCTCGCGGATCGCTTCGTCGCGGTCCACGCCGGCCGGGCTGGGCGTGCCGTCGAGCACGGACGAGTAGTATTCCTCGAGCACGGCGATCTGCCCGGGTACGTCCTCGCGGAGCACGCGGGCCGCGTGTCCTTGCGCCGCGAGGTCCGCGTCGTCGAGGTCGAGCGATTGCGCCCAAGCGTACGCGGGCGACGTGCACATGGCGGACAGCCCGGCCGCGACCGCATCGGCCGCCGTTGCGAACGCCACGAGCGCGCGGAGCACGAGCGGCTCGGCGTCGGCGGGGCTGGTGTCCGAGGTGGTCACGTCTTCCCACATATGCGCCGCCCCGCCCGGTGTGTGCAGGTAGACGATCGCGACCGTGTATCCGCACCCGTTGCCAAGCGCTACCGTGCGGATATCGACGGACACGGAGCACCCGGGCGGGGTAATCCGGGTGAAGTACTCCGGTACGGACGTGAAAACGTAACTGCTCATCGCGTGCATTTGCTTTGCTCCTAAAAGCCGCGGATTGCGGCGGGGGGCTCCCCGGGAGTCGGACCCGGGCGCGGCAACCGTCGAGCCCCGAAGGTCCGCTAGAGCGCCGGCTCCGCCGTCGCGGCGATGCTCGCGAGCTGCTCGCGACACCACGTTTTGACGGCCGTCCGCGAGATACCGATCTCCGCCGCGACCGTCGACGACTCGGCCAGCATCAGGCAGACGCAGACGGGGAATCCCTCGCCGCAATCGTCGGCGGTCCGGAGCGCGTACTGGCGGAGAAGATGGGCCTTGGTCGCCTTGCTCAGTCGGATTTGCCTGGTCACTGTTCGGCTCCGTTTCGTGCCGCGGCTTGCGGCGGTAAGGGATACTAAGGGCGGTTTGACGGACGGTCAACAGAAAAGCGACGGGGGGGGGCGGACAGCCGCCCCCCGGGGGCGGGTCGGTTACCGGCGACCCGAAAGCACACGCATGAGCAAACAGAGGCGCCGGGCGACTAGCTCGCCGATAGCCTCATAGGAGTATCCGCCGCAATCGGCGTCGAGCCCTTCGATCTCAAAGTTAACGGTGCCATCGGGGCGGCGGGGAATGATGCGGGTCGCGGTGTCCATGTCCGAACAATGCTCCCTTGTTGCCCGCCTGTCAACATTCTTTTTTCAACAATCGGCCCGGTTGACGCCCCGGCAACGCCCGTGCTACCCTGCCCGACCATGACAGCTCTGGTGCATACGCTCGGACAGCGCTCGCTGGCCTCACACAGGAAAAAGCGCGGCATGACGCTCCGCGACTTTGCGGACCTGCTCGGCTGCTCAGCGAGCATGGTTTGCCGCATTGAGTCGGGACAGCGCGCGCCGGGCAAGGCGCTCATGCTCCGGGCGGAACAGAAGCTCGGTATTCACCCGATCCAGTGGTACCGGCCGGCGGGGCGGAAGTGAGCCTACGGGACTACCAATCCCGCGCCGTCGGGCTCGTGCGCTCTGCCTGGGACCGCGGCGAGCGGCGCGTGCTGCTCGTCGCGCCGACCGGGAGCGGCAAGTCAGTTATGGCCGAAGCGCTCGTGCGGGGCGAGACCGGCCCCGTGCTCGTCGTCGCGCATCGGGTCGAGCTCGTCGAGCAGTTCGTCGAGCGGTTCGGCGACGTCCCGTCCGTTACCGTCCGCTCCGTGCAGACGCTCCGGGCGCATGGCGCGGTAGTCCCCGCCGGGCTCGTGGTCCTCGACGAAGCTCACCATTACGTCGCCGACGACTGGTCCGCGCTCGCGGCCGCGTACCCGTCGGCCCGCGTGGTCGGTCTCACGGCTACGCCCGAACGCGGGGACGGCCGGGCCATGGGCTCCGCGTTTGATGCGCTCGTCGTCGCCGCGCATTACTCCGAGCTGCTCCGCGACGGGCACCTTGTACCGTGCCGCGTGTACCAGCCGCCGCCCGACTTTGCGAAGGGGCTCGCGCTCGACCCGGTCGCCGCGTGGCTTCGGTACGCGGACGGCTCGAGGGGCTTTGCGTTCACGCGCGACGTAGCGTCCGCCGTGGAGCTCGCCGAGCGGCTTACCGCGGCGGGCGTCCGAGCGGCGGCGGTACACCAGGGAACGCCCGCGCGGGAGCGCTCGCAGTCGCTTCGGGCGCTCAAGCAGGGAGCGTTGCACTGTCTCACGTCGGTTTACGCGCTCACCGAAGGCGTGGACGTCCCCGCGGCGCGCGTTTGCATGCTGGCCCGCTCGGCCGGGAGCGCTGCGACGTACCTACAGATCGCCGGTCGCGTGCTCCGCCCCGCGCACGATAAGACCGACGCGATCCTGATTGACCTCGGCGGCGCGTCGCTCGTCCACGGCTTGCCCACGGACGACCGGGTCTATTCGCTCGAGGGGGAAGCGATCCGCTCCGCCCGCTCGGCCGGGATCCGAAACTGCACGGCTTGCGGCTGTACGTACCGCGGCGACACCTGCCCCGAATGCGGCACGACGCCCGAACCGGAGCGGCGGCCGGAGCCTCGGATCTGGTCGCATGAGCTCCGCGAGGTCTTCGCCGGCAGCGATACGCCGGACGACGCGAAGAGCGCCGAGCTCGCACGGCTCCGCAAGCTCGCGGCGGAGCGCGGCTGGTCGTTCCTCTTCGTGCAGCGCGAATACAAGAAGCTCTTTGGCGCGGACCCGGTCGCGACGACCGCGGAGCGCGAGCAGGAATACCGGTCGCTCGCAGCGCTTGCCGAGCGGCGCGGTTATGCGCGAGGCTATGCGGCCGCGCGGTATCGGCAGACGTTCGGCGCGTGGCCTGATAGGAGGTGGCAGCGATGAAGCAATCAGAGGGGAGCATCCAAGACGCAATCCGGCTCGAGGTCGGCGCCATGCCGGACGTCCGCTTGTGGCGCAATAACGGCGGCGTCGCGTCGCATGCGGACGGCTCGCGCGTCCGGTACGGGCTCGCCGTGGGAAGCGCGGATCTGATTGGAATCCTGCGGCCGAGCGGACGGTTCATCGCGCTCGAGGTCAAACGGCCCGGGGAGCGTGAGACGCCCAAGCAGCGGGCCTGGCTCGCAATCGTGCAGAATTTCGGCGGTTTCGCGGCGGTCGTGTCGTCGGTTGACGAAGCGCGGCAAGCTGTGCAACGCGCGCGCGAGGGAGCGAGCGAATGACCGCCGTCGCTCTGCTCCCGGCCGCTATCCTCGAGGCGGCGCTTAGCCTCGCCGCGCGCGGCTGGCACGTCTTCCCAGCGTTCGAGCTCCGCGGCGGCGTCTGTACCTGCCCGCGCGGCGCCGAATGCGGGAGCCCGGGCAAGCACCCGCGCACAAGGGACGGCTTCAAGAGCGCGACGACCGACCCGGAGCGGATCCGTACTTGGTGGGCGCAATGGCCCCGCGCGAACGTCGCGATTGCTACCGGCCCGTCCGGGCTCGTCGTCGTGGACGTCGACCCGCGCAACGGCGGCGACGAGTCGCTCGCGGACCTCGAGGCGCAGCACGGGCGGCTCCCGCATACCGTGCGCGCGCTTACCGGCGGCGGCGGGTCGCATGAGATTTTCCGCGCTCCCGCGGGCCGCGAGGTCCGGTCCGGCGTACTCGCGGCCGGTATCGAGCTCAAAGCCGCGGGCGGGTACATCATCGCCGCGCCGAGCAACCATGCGTCCGGGCAATCCTACGCCTGGGACGCCGGAGCCGACCCGGCAGAGACGGAGCTCGCCGAGGTGCCAGCGTGGGTCCTCGAGCGCGCGACGACCGCGAAACCGCGTCCGACAACCGCGCCGGCCGGAGCCGTGACGGACGGGCTTATCGGCGCCGCCTTCGACGCGCTCGGCTGGCTCGGCCGCGCTATCGGCTCGGACCGCATGACGGCGCAGTGTCCGTGGGAGCACGAGCACACGACCGGGGCGCGGCATGACGGGTCGACGGTCGTGTTCGGTCCCGCGCCGGGTAAGCGGCTCGGCTGGTTTTGGTGCAGCCACGCGCACTGCGCGCACGGCCGGCGCGTCCGCGACGTGCTCGGCGCCGTCCCGCGCGACGTGCTCGACGCAACGCGCGCCCGGCTCGGTATCTCCGACGCGGCTCCGGCCCCTGCGCCCGTGCCGGTGAACGAGGACGGCGAGCCCGCCGGCGATTGGTGGCGCAACGGGCTCCGGCTCGACCAGAAAGACCGGATCTGTCCGGACGCGGGGAACGTGGTCCTGCTCTTGTCGCATCACCCCGACTGGGCCGGCTCGCTGTCTTACGACGCCTTCGCCGACCGCTCCCGCTGGGTCCGCCCCGGGCCGGCCGTGCCGGGGTTAACCGCTCCCGCGCCGGGCGAGGACGTCGCGGACCATCACGCGATCCACGTCGCGCACTGGACGTCCCGGCATATCGGCTCGAACGTTCCCCGCACCGTCGCGGCCGAAGCTATCGACGCGGCGGCTCGAGCTCGGCCGGAGCACCCGTTGCGGGCGTACCTCGAGGGGCTGCGCTGGGACGGAACGCCCCGGATCGACGCATGGCTCGCGACGTACGCCGGAGCGGCGAGCGCGCCGATAACGTGCCAGATCGGCCGATGGTGGCTCATATCCGCCGTGGCCCGCGCGCTCGACCCGGGCTGTCAAGTCGACCACACGCTGGTCCTCGAGGGGTCGCAGGGCGCCGGCAAGTCCAGCCTGCTCCGGATTCTCGGCGGGCAATGGTACCAGCCGACGCTCCCGGACCTCGCGAGCAAAGACGCGGCCGAGTCGCTCGCGGGGTATTGGATCGTGGAGATCGGCGAGCTCGACGCGATCCGCGGAGCGGCGCAGACGCGCGTCAAAGATTTCCTCAGCCGGACCTACGACGTGTATCGACGAGCGTACGCCCGGGCGACCACGCGGCGGCTCCGGAGCGTCGTATTTGCCGGCACCACGAATGAAACCCGGTACCTGGGCGACCCGACCGGAGCGCGGCGCTACTGGCCCGTCCCGGTCGGACGGGTCGACCTCGAGCAGCTCGCCCGGGACCGGGATCAGCTCTGGGCCGAGGCGGTCGACGCCTACCGCGGCGGAGCTCGCTGGTGGCCCGACGAGCGGGCGGCCGAAGCGCTCGAGACCGAGCAGGGCGACCGGTACGTCGGCGACGAATGGGAGCACCGGATAGCCGAGTGGCTCAACGGCCGGGACGGCATCACGGTCGCGGACTGCATGGGAGGGCCGCTCGGCATCCCGCCCGACCGCTGGACCCGGTCCGACCAGACCCGTGTAGGCGCCTGCCTACATCGGCTGGGGCTTACCCGGGTCGAGCGGGCCCGCGAAGGCGGCCGCGCCCGGCGGTACTTCCGGCCCGTCTGAGCGCCCAGCCGGGCTAGGAGCGGCTTTCACCGGCCGCCGGGGGGGTAGGTAGCCTCCCGGCGGCCGCGCCGTTTCTGGAGCATCCTCGCGCTGGTCCAACCTTGGACGCCTGGTCCAACCTTGGTCCAACCTCCTGGTCCAACCTTTTCAGCATCAAAACGGCTCTTGGTCCAACGGTCCAACCTGTTTTCCCACATCGGCTTAAAAAAAAGATTCAAAGGATCTCAGATCTAGGGCGTCCCGTTTCTTCCGAAATAGGTTGGACCGTTGGACCAGGTTGGACCAACAGCCGTTTTGATGCTGGATCGTGAAGCGGGTAGGTTGGACCAAGGTTGGACCGGGGTTGGACCAGGTTGGACCACTGGGCGCCCAATCGGCCGCGACCCCCTGTCTGGCCGGACGTACCTGGGTCGGCCGTGACCCACCCCCCCTGGGTCAGATTTGACCCACCCTGCTCAGCCTACGCGCGCGCGGTTTGTTCTTGACCGGACGGGCGGAAACGTGTAGCGGCCGAGGGTATGGGAGAGAAGCCGAAGCACTACATGGGGCGGCCGCCGCGTACCGCACGAGACGTGCTGCGACTGAACGCGCGGGGCCGCTGGGTTCCGGACGACGGCAAGCCGGGGCGGGCGTTCTCGGGGATCGATAAGCTGGGATTTCCTACGGCATGGTATCCGGATTGCCTCTGTAACTGGGGTAACGCATGGTGCCCGGCCGAGCTGTCCGTACAGAGAACCATGACGCGGTGCGCGTCCGTGCAGTATCGCAAGATGCGCCGAGCCCGCGCATGACGACCGAGCCGGTAACGTCCGTCGCGGTAATCACGGTCGGGGACCATGTCGTCCGCCAGATCATGTCCGCCATGGTCGCCGGCGACTGGGGCGAAGGCTCGCCGGCGCTCATTGCCGCTCAGCACGGCTGTGCGTTGAATACCGCGCGGCAATGGGCGCAGCAGGCGGCGCGGTTCTTGAGAATCCAGCGCGCGCCGGACGTTCTCGAGCAGGAGATCGTGGCGCACCTTCGCGGCATCCTCGAGCAGAGCGAGGGAGACCGCGTCGCGGCGGCGCGCGTCCTGATGGACTACGTCGAGCGGCTCGAGAAGCGCCGCCAAGCCATGCTTGAGCGCTCCGGGTCTATCTCGCAGGCGGACCCGCAAATGCGGCAAGACGCGGTTCGGGCGCTCCTCACGTCCCCGTCTCCGGAGCTCGCCGCGCTGCTCGAGGAGCGGCTCCGCATGCCGTCGGATTGGTGGCGCTCCGCGCTGCTCGCCGCGGGCTGGGTCGAGCGACCGACGAGGGGTTGACGGCTCGGCAACGTTCGGGTATGGGACGGGAGGGAGCCAAGTATGACCGAACGTAGATATGGGTTTGCCTGGGTAATCACGCGCCGCGCAGACGGCGCCGTGCTTGCGTACGCGCCCGACGAGGCCGCGGCGCTCCGCACGGCGCGGGCGCTCGGCGGGCCTGAGCTTGTCGAGGTGCGGCGCTATGAGTGACGCCGAATGGGACGAGCGGGTCAGGCGCATGGAGTTGCGAATGAACCCGGAGACGCTCGACAAGATGCTAAACCGTCCGTCCGGTGCCGGCGAGGCGGTCGCGTCGGCCGTCGCGCTTAGCCCCGGCCCGGCCGCTCCGTCGCCGGCCGAGCTGTTCGCCGCAAGCGACTGGTCGCGCGTGACGTACAAGGCGCCGCTTAGGAAGTCGATCCTGACCGAGCGCGACGCCTTCGAGTTGCGCTACTACCGGGCCAGGCAGGCCGCCTTCGAGTTGAACCATTCGCTCCTCGACGGCATCCTGGCCCCGGCGATGCTCCCGTCGAAGGAGTGGAGCGTGCGTCGCGTGGCTGAGGAGTTCGGCCACTCGGAGAGGGCGGAGGACTGGCCGTGTCCGGCGCAGCAGCTGGTGGAGCTAGCGCTCGCGTCGCTGCATAGTCGGCTGGTGTGCGTCCATGCTGGGGCGTTCGGGTCAGCGGCTTATCACGACCCCGAGGAGTACTTCTGGGGGCTCGGGCTATGACCCCCGTCGACCTCGAAGCGCTAGCCCGGCGCGCGGTGGACCGGTACGGGGCGGCGCACCAGATCGACAAGGCGGTCGAAGAGCTTGCCGAGCTAATCGCCGCGCTCATGCAGCACCGTGCGGGGCGGCACGGCATGGACCCGGTCCGCGAGGAGATCGCGGACGTGACGATCATGCTGCTACAGCTCCGCGATATCTTCGGCCCGGCCGACGTGGAAGGCTGGATCTGTCTCAAGATGGACCGGCTCGCGGCGCGGCTCGACGGGGGCAATCCGTGACGGACGAGGAGCGCGACCGCCTGGTCACCATCATCGACGAGGCGTTCGGGCCCCAGGCGCCGGAGCACGACACCGGATCGCTTCTGACGCTGCTGGAGCGACTGCTGCATGAGCGAGGCGCGGCGCACCGGGAGGCGCTGGGCGAGTGGGATAGGTTGCGGTCGCACTTGGATGCGATCCGTAATCTCCTCGCCACGAACGGGTGCGACTGCGAGTGCGAGCACCACCACGAGGAGCATGACAACGACTGCGAGCGGTGCCTTGCATGTCGCATCGAGTGGGAGCTGCCGCGATGACGCTCGACCTTGACGCTCCCGACCTCGCCGAGCGGCTGCGGGGGCTGGGCTACGCGACGCTGGAGAGGCTGCACGAGGCGCTGCCGCCGCTGGCTGGCGCGTGGGAGCCGACCGAGATGCGGCGCGGCGTGGTCACGGCCTACGCGCGGCCCCTGGTCGGCGCAGACCGGGCGTGTGCTGTGGTCCGGCGCAAGCGTTCCGAGTGGACTGCGCGGGTCGGCGGGCTCTACCTCGATGCAGAGGACGACGCGCCGGGGTTTTGGCGGAGCGCCGCGGAAGCCATGCACGCAGCGGACTGCGCGCTCGCGGGGCATGGTTTCGTGCTTGAGGAGCCGTAGTAGGCTTCCCCCATGACCTCCGCAATCCTCGCCGCGCTGCTCGCCGTCCCGGCGTACCAGCACCCCTCCGAGCAGGCCGAGACGGCCGAAGCGCGCCGCGCTCGGCTGGCCGCCGTGGCCGACGCGATCGCGGCGGTCGCTCGGAACCGCGACGAAGCGGCCGCGCTGGTCGCGCTCGGCCGGCATGAATCCGGCTTCGCTCGGCTCGTGCAGGAGGGCCGCTGCGACGAGATGCCCGCCGGGCAGCGATGCGACACGGGCCGAGCTCGCGGGACGTGGCAGCTCTGGCAGGTGGCCTGTCCGGCGGCGTACCGGCACGCGGCGGGCTCGGCGGACAGCCTCCGCGCCGAGGCGCTCTGCGCGGTCGGGCTGCTCCGCCTGGCCGGTAAGCGCTGCTCGAGCGGCGCGGACGGGACGGACGCTTGGTGGGCCGGAGCGTTCAGCGGCTACGCGGGCGCGGCGTGCTCGGCCCGCTGGGCGCCGCAGCGGGTCGCGACGATGCGGGCGGTAGCGAGGGGGATGCGACGGTGAAAGCTCCGTTTCCGTGGTTTGGCGGGAAGCGCCGCGTTGCGCCGGAGGTCTGGGCGCGGTTCGGCGACGTCGCAGTCTATTGCGAACCGTTCTTTGGATCCGGCGCCGTGCTGCTCGGCCGCCCGGAGGCGCAATGGCGCGACGGTCGGGTCGAGACGGTTAACGACCTCGACGGATTCGTTTGCAACGCTTGGCGCGCGATTCTGCACGACCCGGAAGCGACGGCGCATCACGCGGACTGGCCGGTAAACGAGAACGACCTTCACGCGCGCAACGCTTGGCTTGTCGAGCGCCGCGAATCGTTCCGCGCTCGGCTCGAAGGCGATCCGGATTACTTCGACGCGAAGGTCGCGGGCTGGTGGCTGTGGGGCATGTCCTGCTGGATTGGGGCTGGTTTTGCGGCCCCGTCCGGACCATGGGCGCGGGTAGACGGGCAGCTCGCCCACCTTGGCGACGCTGGGCGGGGCGTCACACGGCAGCTCGCCCACCTTGGCAACGCTGGGCGGGGCGTCACACGGAAGCTCGTCCACCTTGGCAACGCTGGGCGGGGCGTCACACGGAAGCTCGTCCACCTTGGCAACGCTGGGCGGGGGGATGCGGGCAACGGCGAGCAGGGGCTCGCGGCGTGGCTCGCGGCGTTGTCTGAGCGACTCAGAGGTGTGCGCGTATGTAGCGGCGACTGGTCCCGCATCATGTCGGAGTCAGCGATGGCCGTGGCTATTCCAGGGCCGCGCGGCGTGTTCCTCGACCCGCCGTATGGGGCGAGCGACCGGAGCGCAACCTACGCGGAGGAGTCGTTCACCGTTGCTGCCGATGTGCTCGAATGGTGCAAAGCGCACGGCGACGACGCGGACAAGCGGATCGCGCTTTGCGGCTACGAGGGGGAGGCGCACCACGAGCTAGATGTGCTCGGTTGGACGGTTCACGCATGGGAAGCGCAGGGTGGGATGCAACGTGATAAGACGGGCGGCAACAGGATGCGCGAGCGGATCTGGTTTTCTCCGGGCTGTCTCAACCCGAACGCCGCAGGACCGCGGCAAATGGGGCTTTTCGGATGATCAAGCTATGCTCCGAATGCGACGAGCCTTTCGACGCGCCCGTTCGGTCTCAGGGCCGCGCGCGCGCCGAGCTTTGCGACGAATGCCGGCCGGTTGTCACGAGCGGCGCGGTCCGGTACGCGGCGAGCTACGCGGAGATCGGCGCGGCGCTCGGTATCAGCAAGGGCCGAGCGCAGCAGCTCGGCGAGCGGGCGCTCCGCAAGGTCGCCGCGGCGCTCGAGGAGCTCCGGCCGTGACGCTCTACGTCGCCGCGTTCGGCTGGTTTTGCTTGGGCGTAGCGCTCGGCTACGGAGCGAGGAGATAGACGATGGAGCTCAAATCATGGCGGCCGCTCTACCCGGTGAGCCTGGACGGTCCGATGCGAACCGTTTTCAGACTTGCCACGGAGGGAACAGAGCGGATTGAAACCGCGCCGGGCGGCGTGGTAATCACGGTTAAGGGCGTCCGCTGGTACATGACCCAGCCGGGCGTTGGTTGCGTAATGCAGGAGGAGCAGAGCAATGATCAATCAGGACAGAGTGACGGGAGCGGGGCTGGGCGAGTCGTTCAACATGGGGGACGGGACAACGCTCCGCCTCGCCGGCGATAACGTGCTGGTCCTGATGGACCATCACCGGAACGTCCGGGACCAGCGCACGGCGGGTGGAATCTACCTGCCGGACCAGTCGGGGCCGGACGGGCGCGCGGCGGTCTGGGCGACGGTCATGGCGTGCGGCAAGGGCACGACGCGCGAGCCCATGCCGTGCAAGCCGGGCGACCGCGTGTTGGTCGACTCGGCCGCGCAGGGGGACGTCTGTCACATCGCGGGCGTGCAGCACCGGATTATCCGGCAGGATAACGTCATGGCGGTCGACGATGGCTGAGCGGGGTCGGCTGCTCGAGCAGCTCGACGACGCGCCGCTTAACGCCCGCGTATTCATCGCGAGCGGGCCGCGGTACCGCGACGCGCGATGGACCGCCAGCGTGCTTGCCTTGCTCGCGCCGTACAAGCTCGGTTCGGCCGGTCTGTACGGCGCGGACCTTATGGGCGCAGCATGGGCGCACGGCGTGGATCGCGACGTCTGGACCTACACCGGCTCCGCCACACCCGGCCCGTCCCGGGACGCGAAGATGCTGCGCGCGTTCGGCGCCGAGCTGCTCGTCGCGTTCCCGGGCTGTCGCGTCGGGTTGATAAACACGGCGCTCAAGCTCGGAATCAACGTGCTCAGGGTGAAGCCGTGACGGTCAAGCGGGGGCACATAATCACGGACGGGGCCGAGCTGCCGCTAAACGCTCGCGTTATCGTCTGCGGCGGGCGAGACTACAGGGACGCGCCTCGCGTGGCGTTCGTGCTGCGCTCGCTCCGTCCGTCCCTCATCGCCCACGGCGGCGCACGCGGGGCCGACCTGCTTGCGCGCGACTGGGCGACCGGTGACGGCGTTCCGCAGTGCGCGTACCCCGCCGACTGGGAGAAGTACGGCCGGGCAGCGGGGCCGCGTCGGAACGCGGATATGCTCGCTCACTTCAAGCCGGATCTGGTCGTCGCTTTCCCGGGCGGGCGCGGGACGGCCGACATGGTCGAACGCGCGCTCGCGGCCGGGGTTAACGTGGTCAAGGTGGAGCCGTGACACCCGAGCAAGAACGCGCGCGCGATGCGTGCCGGCGGTTGGTGGAACGGCTGTCGCGCCGTCATCACCCGACGCTCGTCGCCGCGTTCTTTGATTGCCTGCAAAGCGCGGCGTGGGCGTCGTTCCCCTATGCATCGAACGATGCGGAGATACTCCGCCACCTAGAGGAGAGGCCCGCGTACTGGCAAGAGCTCGACGACCTAATCCTGGCGGTCGAGGCTATCGCGGAGAAGTACGGGCTATGACGCCGTGGGACTATCTCACAAGCTCGAGCTGGGTCGACTATACCCGCAAGGCAATCTATGCGGCATGGACGGCGTTTTCTGGCGTGGAGCGCGTCCTTGCGTGGGTACATTGCGCCGGCGATGCGCTGGACGCTAAGACCGGCGCGGGGGTGGCCGAGCGGTCTATCGCGCGCGCCGAAGGGCTAGCCGAACTAGCGTTGCGCGGAGCTCCGCCCGCCCCGTGACCCTCGCCCTGCCCGACCTGCTCGACGAGGGCGTGACCGGGCTGCTCGAGGCGTACGCGGGCAGCTCGCTCGTCGTGCCGGCGTACGTGCAGGCTCTCTTTCCCCAGCAACGCTCGTTCGTGGACGCGAGCTCCCGCCGGCGCGCTGCGCTCTGCGGCCGCCGGGCGGGGAAAACCGAGGGGGTCACGGCCTGGCTTCTCGAGGGCGGGCGGCTCTACCCGGGCGAGACGGTCGTCTACATCGCCACGAGCCAACGCGCGGCCCGTCGCATCCTTTGGCCGACCGTCCGGCGCATTATGCACCGGCACGGCCGGGCGGCCGGCGTGGTCGAGGTCGTCGAGCAAACCATGGAGGTCCGGCTCGCGAGCGGTTCTACGCTCTGGGTCACGGGCTGCGATAGCGTCGCCGACGCGGAGGCGCTCCGCGGCAACCGGTACGCGCGGGTTGCAATCGACGAAGCGGGGAGCTTCCCTGAGTGGCTGTCCTATCTGGTCGAGGACGTGCTCGCGCCGGCCCTGATGGACCTCCGCGGCGACCTTGCGCTCTGCGGAACGCCCGGGCTTACGCCGGCCGGCTATTTCTGGGAAATCACGACCGGGCAAGGCGAGCGGCAGCAGTGGCCGACGTGGTCGTGGACGTGTCTCGATAACCCGCACGTCCCGGGCGCGGAGGAGATCGCGCGGGTCAAGCGGGAGAACCGCTGGGCCGACGACCATCCGACGCTCCGCCGCGAGTGGCTCGGGCAATGGGTTTCGGACGAGTCGGCGATAATCTACCCGTACGACGCGGCGCGGAACGCCGGCCGCCCGGCTTCGCTTGACCGGGCGTTCCGCGTGCTCTCGGTCGACCCCGGCTTCGACGACCCGTCCGCGTTCGTCGTGTCCGTGTCGTTCCCGGGCAACCCGTCGGTCTACGGCGAGCGCGCATGGCGGCGCGGCGGGCTAACCGTCGCGGGGCTCGCGGCGCAGATCGAAGCGATCCGGACGAACCGGGACGCGCCGGTGCATCAAGTCGTGGTCGACCAGGGGGGGCTTGGCCGGATGATTGCGGAGGACCTCCGCAAAACGTACGGGATTCCGTGCATCGCGGCGCAGAAGTCGGCCAAGCAGACGGCGATCCACGAGCTCCGCGGCGCGATGCTGGCCGGGACGCTGCTCGTCGACCCGATGCAATGCCAAGAGCTCATTGCCGAGTGGCTCAGCGTCCCGTGGAACGCGGAGCGGGACGACCACGACGAACGGATCCGGGACGACCTCTGCGACGCGATGCTCTACGGCTACCGCGCGCACCGGCTGAGCTACCGAGCCGAGCCGGAGCCGCCGAGCCCGGACAGCCCGGAGGGGCGCGCGGCGTACAAGGCGCAGCGCATCGCGCAGATCACGGCGGAACGGACGCGCGGACGGGTGCGGTTTTGATAGGCTAGGCGCATGCACTACGAACGGACCGGGGGATACGAGACAACGCAACCGCGCGAGGCGGGGAACCGCTTCGAGGAGGCGGTCGAGCGCGCCTTTGGCGAGCGGCTTCGCGCCGCTTGGCCGGATCGAACGTTCGGCGGGGACGTTTGGTCTGGGCTCGGCTGCTTCAATTGGCGGAGCGCGGACGGCGATACGGCGGAGTACACGCAGCGCGCGGCCGGGGACCTGCTCGCGACGATTGTGGGGCGCGGGAATTACATGGACTGGTTCCTAACCGCGCCGGACAACATGCTCACGGACGAGGTCCGCGAAGCCATGGCGGCGGAGGGTTGGTCTACCTAGCCGCGGTAGTCATATGCGCTCTTAGCTATCGCCCGGCCGCCCCGTGCGGGGTAACCGGGTATTGTGCGAATTGACGCGCCCCGGTGGCACGAGCTCGACGGCGACGAATGCGCCGCCGAGGTCGTCTCGCTTTGCCGCGCGCTCTGGGCCGAGGACGGCGAGGGCCGCCGCGCGAAGTGGCTCGCGGCGTACTCGGTTTACGAAGACCGGTGGCTCCATGACGAGACGCTCCGCGGCGGCGCTCCGCTCGGCGCGCGGTACAACGTAACCGCGAGCGTCGTGGATACGGGCGTCGCGGAGATTGCCGCCCGGCAGCGGCCGAAGCCGACGTTTCTCACCAGCGGCGGCGACTGGCGGACGAAGCGCAAGGCGAAGAAGCTCGACAAGTTCGTCGAGGCGCACCTTCACCTTCCGCAAGGTCGCTACCAAGACGTCTGGGAGCTCGGCGAGGACGTGTTCCGCGACGCGGAGGTCACGGGGACCGGGCTCGCGAAGGTGACCATCGACGAGCAGGCCGAGCGGACCCGGTACGACCGCGTCCCGGCTTACGAGGTCATGGTCGACGCCTCCGAAGCGGCGAGCGGCGACCCGCGGAACTGGTTCCACTGCTACGAAATGGACGTGGACCGCGCGCGCGCGGCGTTCGCGCCGTCCGACCGGGCGAAGGGTGACGCGCGGCTGCGCGGCGTGCTCGACGGCGCGGAGTCCGAGGCGCTCCACAAGACCGAGCGGCGCATCGGCCGCCGGGCGTCGCGGACCGTGACGATCTTCGAGGCCTGGTTGCTCCCGCTCGGCCCGGAAGAGCCCGGCGTTCACGTCTACGCCTGCACGGGCGGGCTGCTCTGGCGCGAGGAATGGACGTGGCCCGTCCCGCCGTTCGCGTTCCTGCTCTGGCGGTCTCGCCCGTTCGGGGTATGGGGCTCCGGGCTGGTCGAGCAGATGCACACGCAGCATGAGCGGGTGCAGGAACTCGCCGACCGGCTCCACCGTCGGTATGACCTCTGCTCGCAGAAGCGGACATATTTCGTCCCGGGGCTGGTCGACGAGAAGCAGCTCGAGAAGTCCGACGGCGAGGTCCTGATTCCCGTGACGGACCTCGCGTCCGTGCCGCGCGAGGTGCAGACGCCCCCGGTCACGCCAGCCGAGGCGGCCGCGGTCGAGGACGAGATCCGGCGCTTCTACGACTTGAGCGGCGTTTCGCAAATGAGCGCGCAGGCGCGGAAAGAACCGGGCGTTACGTCCGGCATCGCGCTGCAAACGCTCGGTGACCAAAAGAGCGTCCGCTTCCTGCCGAAGAGCCGCGCGCACGAGCTCTTCTTCTTGCAGATCGGCAAGCTCGACGTGATGGCGACCACGGCGCTCGCGGCGACCAAGCCCGGCGTGCTCGCGCGGTTTCCCGGCAAGCGCTTCGTGAGCGAGATCAAGTGGAGCGATGTTGCGATGGACGAGGACCAGTACGTGGTCCGCGTCGCCGCAACGTCCGCGCTGTCGAAGGACCCGGCGCAGCGGCTCGAGGTTATCGAGCAGCTCGCCGGCATGGGCATGCTTCCCCGCGAGAAGTTTCTCGAGCTGCTCGGCCTGCCGGACCTCGAGGGGGCGCTCGAAATGGCCGGCGCGGAGGCGCAATGGGTCGAGATGCTGCTCGACCGGTATCTCGACGCGGAAGACGCGGACGAGCTCGAGGAGCTCGGCGGGTACACGCCGCCGGACCCGTACATGCGGAACCCGACCGCCGCGCTGGTCGCGGTGGCAGACGCTTACTTCGCCGCGCTGGTCGAGGAATGCCCGGACTTCACGGCTAGCACGCTCCGCCGCTTCATGGCGGACCTGCGGAAGACGCTGCTCCCGAAGCAGCCGCCCGCCCCGCCGGCCGCCCCGCCCGGCATGCTCGCGCCCGCCCCTGCGGCGGTTGGCTCCCCTCCCCCTGGTCCCGTGCCAGGGGCGGGCGCTCCTATTCAGTAGACCGACGGAGGAACCTTGTCAGACGAACCCG
>Ga0194128_10006475_pt1 | contig 15755 bp, 16 predicted proteins | sample TA2KigCa65mmetaG_FD_148650 | JGI IMG/M metagenome (GOLD analysis project Ga0194128, IMG submission 148650) | Freshwater microbial communities from Lake Tanganyika, Tanzania - TA2015037 Kigoma Deep Cast 65m | ecosystem: Environmental > Aquatic > Freshwater > Lake | place: Tanzania: Lake...
CTCTGTTGTGCCGCCTGGAACGCCCTCATCGACCAGCCCTGGAAGATCATGTCCATCGGCCTGCGCGACTGGGCCGCCATCGGTCACCATCAGTGAGGATTGGTATAAGAGACCTTCGGACCGCCGCCTAATCTGAATCGATCGAACGCTTGAAGGCCGGCTCCGCCGGCCTCGATCTCCACCCTCCATCCCCAACCCTTCCTCCCGCCTCAAGGCGGGAGGAAGGGCTATCGAATGAGCTTGCTGACGCTCTTGAACTGCTCCGTGCCCGCGACCTCGAGCCATTCGAACAGCACCATCTCGGTGGTGACGCACGCGACCCCGAGTCGCGACAATCGGCGCACCGCCGCCTTCTTGTTGGCCTCGGTGCGGGAACCGGCGGCATCGGTGACCAGGAACACCTCGGCGCCCCGCGCCTTCAAGTCCGCTGCCGTCTGCAGCACGCAGACATGGGTCTCCGTGCCGCAGATCACCACCTGATCGCGCCCGGCCCGGCGCTTCTCGCCCCAGACTTTCAAAAAGTCCTCACTCTTGCCGGCGCTGAACGTCAGCTTGCTAAGAATGGCTGCGTCGTTGGGCAGCGCGGCCTTGATGGCCGGCACGGTCGGCCCCAGGCCCTTCGGATATTGCTCGGTCGCGATGATCGGCACGTCGAGGTTTCGCGCGGCCTCGATCAGCTGGCCCGAGCGGCGCACGACTTCATCCGCCCCATCGATCGCCGGCATCAGCCGCTCCTGCAAATCGATCACCACGAGGGTCGAGCGCTTGGCGTCCATCAGCATCGCGGGGTCTCCTTGCACGTTGGGCGCGAGCCTGCCGGAGCCGCGCGCCTCCAGCAAGGCTCTTGCCTATGGTGCGCTCGGCGCCGATAACCCCGCGGGGAACCGGCCAAGGGAGCATCGCCGCCATGGACAAGCCCGCCAATCTCGACCACCCGATCCACGACTTGCTGCGCCGGCGCTGGAGCCCTCGGGCCTTCAGCGCCGAGACGGTGCAGCCGGAGGCGCTGCGCTCGTTGCTCGAGGCCGCGCGCTGGGCCGCCTCGGCCTCGAACCTGCAGCCCTGGCACTTCATCGTGGCACGCAAGGAGGACAAGGCGGCGTTCGACACCTTGATGAGCTGCCTCGTGCCCTTCAACCAGGGCTGGTGCAAGTTCGCGCCCGTGCTGATGCTGACGATTGCCAAGATGACCAATGACAAGGGCGAGCCCAACCCGCACGCCTGGCATGACGTCGGCCAGGCCGCCGCTCAGCTGACAATGCAGGCTTCGGCGCTCGGGCTCTACGCTCACCAGATGGCCGGCATCGAGCCCGCCAAGATTCGAGAGGTCTATGCCGTTCCGGCTGGGTATGACCCGGTGACCGCGATTGCCCTGGGTTATGTCGGCAGCCCCGACATGCTGGATGAGAAGCTGAAGGGCCGCGAGATCGCGCCGCGCACGCGCCGCCCGCTCGGCGAATTCGTGTTTGTCGGAAGTTTCGGCAAGGCCGCGAAACTTTAGGGGCCATGGCGGCAACTTCGTCGTTTCAGGGGAGGGAAGCTTGCGCTAGTCTCTCGCCGCCTTTTGGCCAGACCATCCAAGCGGGAGACATTGACGGGCCATGGGTCTTAGCATCGCCGTCGTCGGCTCAGGCCCGGCGGCCTTCTACACGGCGGCGGCGCTGATCGAGAAGGCGCCCGACTGCACCATCGACATGATCGAGCGGCTGCCGACGCCCTTCGGGCTGATCCGCTATGGCGTCGCGCCGGACCACGAGCACACCAAGAACGTGATGAAGGCCTATGGCCGCACCGCGCAGGCGCCGCAGGTGCGCTTCTTCGGCAATGTCGAGATCGGCCGCGAGCTCTCCTTGAGCGAGCTGCGCGGTCTTTACGACGCGGTGGTGCTGGCGGTGGGCGCCGCGCGTGACCGACCGCTCGGCGTGCCGGGCGATGACAAGGAAGGCGTCATCGGCTCCGCTTCGTTCGTCGGCTGGTACAACGGCCACCCCGACTTTGTTGACCTCGCGCCCAATCTCGAGACCAAGAACGTCGTCATCGTGGGCCAGGGCAATGTCGCGATCGACATCGCGCGCGTGCTGGCGAAGACGCCGGAAGAGATGGCGCGCTTCGACCTCGTCGATCATGCCGCACAGAAGATTCAGTCCGCACCGATCGAGGATATTTACATGATCGGTCGGCGCGGGCCGATCGAGGCCAAGTTCACCAATGTCGAGCTGCGCGAGATGGGCCATCTGGTGAACTGCAATCCGGTGGTCGACGCGAGCCAATTGCCCGCCACCGCCGAGGGCGAGATGAGCGATCGCGACCGGCGCATGAAGGAGAAGAATCTCGCGACCCTGAAGGGCTTCGCCGACGCGCCGGCCGACTCCGCCAAGAAAAAGCGCATTCACTTCTCCTTCTACGCAGCGCCGGTCGCGGTGCTCGGTGGATCGAAGGTCGAGGGCATTCGGTTCGAGCGCACCGCGGTGAAGGACGGCCGCGCAGTCGGCACCGGGCAGTTCTTCGAGATCCCGTGCAGGCTGGTGATCGCGGCCATCGGCTACCGTTCGGCCAAGGTGCCCGAGACCCCGTTTGACGACCGCGAGGGCATCGTGAAAAACGCCGACGGTCGGGTCGAGCCCGGGCTCTATGCGGTCGGCTGGATCAAGCGCGGGCCGTCCGGCGTGATCGGCACCAACAAGCCGGACGGCGAGGCTTGCGCCACGCAGATCACGACCGACCTGACCCCAAGCGCCAAGGCCGGGCGCAATGGGCTCGAAAACCTGCTGCGTGCGCGCAAGGCGCGCCCCTTGAGCTTTGCCGACTGGCAGGTGATCGAGAAGGCCGAGATCGCCAATGCCCGGCCGGGCGCGCCGCGGCGCAAATTTCCCCGTGTTGCAGAGATGTTGGCGGTGCTCGGCGCCGGCGCGGTTGCGGCCTCTTAGGATTGACCCCAGAGCGTAACGGGTGGATTTGGCCGGCCCATGTTCCCATTGTTTACCGAGGGGCGCTAAAATGCTGGCTGGTGACAGGATCGGCGTTGGCCCCGGTTTAGGAGCGTAAAGGCGTCATGTCAGGTAGTGCGGCTCATCAGATTGACCCGGCGGAACGTCCCGAGATCGATTCCGTCGTGGTTCGCTTCGCCGGCGATTCGGGCGACGGCATTCAGCTCACCGGAAGCCGGTTCACCGAGACGGTGGCGATCGCCGGCAACGATCTCGAGACCTTCCCGGACTTCCCGGCAGAGATTCGGGCGCCCGTGGGTACGACCTATGGCGTGTCGGCGTTCCAGATCAATTTCGGCTCGCGCACCATCATGACCTCGGGCGACGCGCCCGACGTGCTGGTCGCGCTCAACCCGGCCGCGCTCAAGACCAATGTCGGCGACCTCAAGCCCGGCGGGCTGGTCATCGTCGATACCGGCACGTTCATCGACAAGAATTTCGAGAAGGCGGGCTACCCCGCGAACCCGCTCGAGGACGGCTCGCTCAGCCGCTTCCAGGTGTTCCCGATCGACATCTCGAAGCAGACGCTCGAGGCGGTGAAGGACTCCGGCGTTAGCAAGCGCGATGGGCTCCGCGCCAAGAACTTCTGGACGCTCGGCCTGATCGACTGGATGTACGACCGCGACCTCGCGCCGACCATCAAATGGATCGAAGCGAAATTCACCAAGGAGCCCGAGGTCGGCAAGGCGAACGTCTCTGCGCTGAAGGCGGGCCACGCCTATGGCGAGACCGCCGAGATGCCGGCCGGCGTGCGTGGCGTGACCATTCGCCCGGCCGAACATGCGCCCGGGCTCTATCGCACCATCACCGGCGCGGACTCGCTCGCTTATGGTCTGATCGCTGGCGCGCAGCTCGCGGGCCTCGATCTCTTCTTCGCGTCCTACCCGATCACGCCAGCCTCGGCCGTGTTGCACACGCTGGCTGGTCTCAAGGGCTACAACGTCGCGACCTTCCAGGCCGAGGACGAGATCGCGGCCGCGGCCGCGGCGATCGGCGCGTCCTATGCCGGCGCGCTCGGCATCACCTCGAGCTCAGGCCCCGGCATGGCGCTCAAGACCGAGGCGATCGGCCTTGCGATTGGCGTCGAGCTACCGCTCGTCGTCCTCGATACCCAGCGCGCCGGCCCTTCGACCGGCATGCCGACCAAGACCGAGCAGTCCGACCTCTACCTTGCGGTCTATGGCCGCAATGCGGATGCGCCCGTGGTGGTGCTGTCGGCGCGCTCGCCAAGCGATGCGTTCGACACGGCGATCGAGGCGATCCGGATTGCCACCAAATTCATGACGCCGGTGATTCTGCTCTCCGACACTTATATCGCGAGCGCGGCCGAGCCCTGGCTCATTCCCGATTTCGGCACCTACAGGCCCTTCCCGGTGAAGTTCCGCACCGAGCCTGAAGGTTTCCACCCGTTCCTGCGCGATAAGGACACGTTGGCGCGTCCCTGGGTGAAACCCGGCACGCCCGGCATGGCGCACCGCGTCGGAGGCCTCGAGAAGAACTTCAACAGCGGCCATATCTCTTACGACCCGATCAACCACCAGCGCATGACCGATGTGCGCAAGGCCAAGATCGATGGCGTTGCCAAGGACATTCCGGCTCAGGCCGTCGATCAGGGCGATTCCAAGGGCAAGGTCGCCGTGGTCGGCTGGGGCTCGACCTATGGACCGATCAGCCGTGCGGTCGGAAACCTCCGGCGCGAGGGCAAGGCGGTGTCGCACATCCATCTGCGCCACCTCTGGCCGCTGCCGCGCAATCTGGGCGAGCTTCTGAAGGGCTTCGATCAGGTGATCGTGCCCGAGATGAACACCGGGCAGCTGATCACGATGCTCCGCAATCAGTATCTCGTGCCCGCCGAGGGCCTGAACAAAGTAATGGGTCGGCCGTTCACGATCTCCGAGATCGAAGCCGCCATTCGCAGCAAGCTGGGTTGAGCCATGAACGATACCGTGATGCCGCGCGCGCTGACGCCGGAGAGCTTCGAAAGCGACCAGGAAATCCGTTGGTGCCCGGGCTGTGGCGACTACGCCATCGTGAAGGGCGTGCGCAAGGCGCTGGCCGAGATCGGCACGCAGCCTGACCAGGTGGTGTTCGTTTCAGGCATCGGCTGCGCCTCGCGCTTTCCCTATTACATGGCGACCTATGGCTTCCACACCATTCACGGCCGCGCGCCCGCGATCGCAAGTGGCGTGAAGCTCGCCAATCCGGCGCTCGATGTGTGGGTGGTGGGCGGTGACGGCGACATGCTCTCGATCGGCGGCAATCACACGATGCACGCCATCCGCCGCAACATCGATCTCAACATCCTTCTGTTCAACAACGAGATCTATGGGCTGACCAAGGGCCAGTACTCGCCGACCTCGCGCGTCGGCACGCGCTCGCCCTCGACGCCCATGGGCTCGATCGACTACCCGGTGAACGCGCTGCTTTACGCGCTCGGCGCCGGCGCACACTTCATCGCGCGCACGGTCGATACGCTGCAGAAGCATGTGCCCGAGGTGTTGAAGCGGGCGCACGCGCACAAGGGCGCAAGCTTCGTCGAGATCATCCAGAACTGCATCGTTTACAATGACGGCGCGTTCGATCACTTCACCGCGAAGGACGTGGCGTCCGAGCGCCAATTATTGCTCGAGCACGGCAAGCCGCTCCGCTTCGGCAAGAAGCTGGACAAGGGCCTGCGCTTCGACCCGAAGGCGATGCGGCTCGAGGTGGTGCAGGTGGGCGAAGGCGGCGTACCGGAGAGCGAGCTCGTGGTGCACGACGAGACCAACCTCTCGCTCGCCTCGATGCTGGCCGCGCTCGAGCCGCCGACCTTCCCGATCGCGCTCGGCGTGATCTATTGCAACCCGGCCGAGAGCTACGATCACGCCTTTACCGGCCAGCTCGAAGCCGCGCGCGCCAAGGCGCCGAAGGCCGACATCAACGCCCTGCTCCGCAAGGGGCACACGTGGAATATTGGGACGCAGCGATAGGCCGCATCCGAACCAAGCCTTTTGCTGCTATCCCGTTTGACGTCGTTGATGGCCTCATCCTTCGACAAGCTCAGGATGAGGCATATATCTTCCCTTTTCGGTTAGGCCTCCTCGCCCCGAGCTTGTCGAAGGGCGAGGAGCACGCTCAATCCCCCCTGAGCCTTGGCACGAGCGAGGCGGGCACGTCGAGCTCGAGGCCGAGCATCAGGGCGCCGAGCGTCTTGCCATATTGATCGAGGCAGAGGCTGCGCGAGACGCCGCCGCCGAGCGCGCCATGCGCCACGATGTTGATGACGCCGAGCCGCTCGACTTCGTAGCGCTCGACCTCACCTCTGATCACCCCGGCGAAGTACTGCTTGACGCGCTCCGGCGTCAACTGATCGCGCAGCAGATCGTAGAACATTGGCTCATAGGCAATGACGACGATGTTCGAGATGTCGCCCTTGTCGCCCGAGCGCGTGTGGGCAAGGCGGCGGAGCTGAACGCGCATCGCTCAGCGTCCCCCTCTACTGCCGTGCGAGTCACCCCCACCCCAACCCTCCCCCATCAAGGGGGAGGTGTAAGAAAATGAAATTTCGCCCTCCCGGTTTCTGATCCCTCCCCCCTTGTGGGGGAGGGTGAGGGAGGGGGGTGGAGCAGGCATGGAGGCGTCGACCATCACACGAACTGAATTTCGGGCACGACCGTATCGCGCGGCACGAGCGCCGACCAGATGCCGATGACCTCGCGCACGCGCTCGCCATGGGGTACGCGTTTTCCCGTGTGGCCGACGCCCGAGACCGCCATGGCATCGACCTCGCGCCCGATCTTCTCGGCCTCGGCGCGGGATTTGGCGCGCGCGGCCACACGCACCGCCACCTCATAGGGCTCGTGCACGGGCGGCGGCGACGCCGGCCCGTGGATCGCGTTGACGCCGAGCAGATCGATGCGCAGATCCTCGGCGCTCAGGCCGACGATGCGGAAGCGCTCGCGCAAGATCGTGTCGGCCAGGCGCGCGCGGCCAAGCGCGCCCGGGCCGGCATAGAAGAACATGTCCTCGCCGATGAAGCCGTCCGCCGCGCCGATCGAGACCTTCAGCGTCGGCGTGCGCGGTTTGCCGCCGATGGCGGACACGCGCACCCGGTCTTTGCCCTGCTCCTCGATCTCGGCGCTCGTGAAATCGACCACCACGTCCGGCGTGATGTAGTTGGCGGGGTCGTGCACCTCGTAGAACATTTGCTCGAGCACGGTCATGCGATTGACCACGCCGCCGGTGCCTTCGACCTTCGTGATGACCGCGCTGCCGTCGGGCGCCACCTCGGCGATCGGGAAGGCGAGGTTCCATGGCTCCGGCACGTCCTTGTAGCCGGGATCGGCGAAATAGCCGCCGGTCACCTGGGCGCCGCATTCGAGCAGATGGCCGACGCCCGCGCCTGGGCCGAGATGGGCCACATCGTGCTCGTCCCAGTCGAACTCAACCATCATGGCCGCGAGAAAGAGCGACGGATCGGCGACCCGGCCTGTGATCACCACCTTGGCGCCCGCCTTCAAGGCCTCGACGATCGGTGCGGCGCCGAGATAGGCCTCGGCCGAGATGATCGGATTGGCGATCGATTCGACCGGCTCGCTGGTCTCAAGCAGACGCGCGCCGAGTGTCCCTATTCGGTCGGTGATGATGTTGCCGGTGATGGCTGCGACCTTCCAATCAGGCGCGCCGTGCTCAGCCAATAGCGTCTTCACGCGCCTTGCTGCGCCGACCGGGTTGACCCAACCCTGATTGCTGATGATGCGCGTGCCGCGCTTGAGGCAATGCGGCAGGACCGCCCGGAAGCGATCGTCGAGATAGGTATCATAGCCGGGGAAGCTCGGGTCGCGGCGTGCGCGCACTTGCGCGGCGGAGACGGTCGATTCCGCCATGGTCTCGAAGCACAGATAGTCGAGATCGCCCCGCTCCGCGTTGAGCGCAGCCGGCGAAATTCGGTCACCCCACCAGGCCGAGCCCGCGCCGATGCGAAGCGCAGCACCTCGCCTCAACCGCGCCGCCCAACCACGAACCGCACGCCGCCGGGCGCCACGTCCTCGGTGTGGGCAACATGGGCCGCCATGCGAAACACCTCGCCCGGCCCGTAGGTTTCGCTCGTGCGCGTGCTCGCGATGGTGAGCCGGCCCTCGAGCACCAGGCCGAGTACGTCGAAATCATGCGCGTGATCGGTGCGCTTGCCCGCCGGCCAGCTCTTGATCTCGATCTCGCGGTAACCGTCACGTTCGGCCTCGGCGACGAATGTCTTTTGGTCCATGGCAATCTCCCGCGTGCCAAGGAGTCATCATAGCGTGCCGGCGCGGCCTGGTCAGCAGAGGCCGTGACGCGCGAGGAAATCGAGCACGAGACGCGCCATGCCGTGCTCATAGAGGTTGGTATGGCCGGCAACGGGGATGAACACGCCCTCCTTCGGCAAATTGGCCGCCTCGAACAGGCGGCGGCCGAAGCGCACCGGAATGGTGTGGTCCTCCTCGCCATGGACCAGCAGAAGCGGCGCGTGAACACGCCCAACCTTCGAGAGCGAGTCGAAGCGATCGAGGATCAGCGTGGCGACCGGCGCGATCGGCACGCGCCAGGCGGCAATGTCAGGAATCGAGGTATAGGGCGCCTCAAGCACAAGGGCCGCGGGCTTGCGCGCAGCGGCAAGCTCGACGGCGACACCGGTACCGAGCGATTCGCCATAGAGCACGACGCGCTCGATCGAGCAGCCACGGGCCTCGAGAAAGCGGAGCGCCGCGCGCCCATCGGCATAGAGGCCGGCCTCGTTCGGGTGGCCTTGATTGCCGCTGAACCCGCGATAGGACGTGAGCAGCACGCCGAGCCCGCGCGCGAGATAGGCCCCAAGACGCGGCGCGCGCATGCCGAGATGGCCGGCATTGCCGTGGAAATAGACGAGGGTCGGGAGATTCGCGGCGCGCGGCGGCTGATGCCAGGCCTCGAGGGTCAGCCCGTCATCCGTGTCGTAGCGGACCACATCGACTGAGGGCCAGACGGTGCGGTCGGGCTCGGGCCGACCGCCATGGGGGAAGTACATCAGATGGCGCTGCCACGATAGCGCCGCGCTTGCGACCGCATCGAGGCCCTGAAACCACGAGGCCCACATGAGCTGCCGACCCCTCTCAAACGAAAGCACCCGGCGGGTTGCCCCGCCGGGTGCGGTGTCCGACACTCTTCAGCGCGCTATTCGCGCGAGGCGCCCATGAAGTTCAGCAGCATCATGAAGAGGTTGATGAAGTTGAGGTAGAGCGAGACCGCGCCGAGGATCGACTTCTTCACCATGACGTCCCGGCCGTCGCTCTCGACATACACCTCCTTGATCCGCTGGGTGTCGAAGGCCGTGAGCCCGGTGAACACCACGACGCCGATCGCCGAGATCACGAACTCGAGCGTGGAGGAGCCGAGGAAGATGTTCACGATCATCGCGATGATGATCCCGATCAGGCCCATGAACAGGAACGAGCCCATCTTCGTGAGATCGCGCTTCGTGACGTAGCCGAACAGGCTCGCGGCCGCGAAGGTGCCGGCGGTAATGAAGAAGACGCGCGCGACACTCGCACCGGTGTACCGGATGAAGATGTAGGAGAGCGACGCGCCCATGAGGGCGGAGAACACCCAGAACAGCACCTGCGCGGTCGAGGTGCGCATGGTGCGCGCCTTGAAGCTCATGAAGAAAATGATGGCGAGCGGCGCAATCATGACGATGAAGCCGGCGCCACTGCGCATCATGGCCTCGTAGAGGCCGGTATGGGCGAACACATAGGCGACGATGCCGGTGAGCGCGAGGCCCGACGCCATGTAGTTGAAGACCCCAAGCATGTACTTCCGCAAGCCCTGATCGATTTGGGCCTGGGTCATCGTGCCGGCGCGTGGGGCCCGAAGCTCGATAGTCATGTCTAAATTTCCCCCGTACGTTCCTCGGAAATTGCGTTTGGTCGATATTGGCACAGGAAATTGGATTTTCAACGGGTACGTGGCGGTAACCCTTTACATTTCCGGGCTATTCAGCACGCAAGAGGGGTGCCGCCCGCGCCCGCAGCGCCCGGTAGGTGCCGGCAAAGCCAAAGACCAGGCCGACAAAGACCGCACCCGCGGTAATGGCAAAGATCGGCCCGGGCATGGGCACGAAATCCATCTGCAGCACCTGATCGACCAAGCCATAGGCCGCGACGATGCCAACGCCGGCCGCGATCACGGCGGTGGCCAGCGCAAGCACCCCATACTCCGCGAGGAAGGCAAGCATGATCTCCCGCCGGCGCGCGCCGAGCACTTTGAGAACCACGGCATCGTAGCGCCGCGTGCGTTCCCCCGCCGCGACCGCGCCGGCCAGGACCGCGAGTCCGCTGAAGAGGCCGATCGCGGCCGCCGCCTGCACCGCCGAGCCGACGCGACCAAGCAACTCCGCCAGCGCGTCGAGAATGGCGCGCACCGGTATGGCGCTGACATTGGGGAAGTCGTCAGCCACCGCGCGCTCGATGATCAGGCTCGCCGCCTCATCGGCGTGAACGGTGGCGAGCTTGGTTTGCGGCGCAGCCTCGAGCACGCCGGGGGAAAAAATGACGAGGAAGTTGATATCGAGATCCATCCAGTCGATATCGCGCAGGCTCGCGATGCGCCCACTGATCTCGCGCCCGAGCAGGTTGACCGTGATGCTGTCGCCGAGACCGACGCCCAAGCCGGCGGCGATGTCGGCATCGAACGAGACGAGCGCCTCGCCCTCATAGTCCTGCGCCCACCATTCGCCGGCGACCAACCGGGCATTCGGAGGTGGCGTTGATGCATAGGTGATGCCGACGTCGCTCATCACTGCCCAGCGTGCCTCGGACGCCACCTTGGCGATCTCGAGCTTTGCGCCGTTCACCCCGACGATGCGCCCGCGCATCATCGGCACCTCATTGAATCGGCTCGTGCCCTTCGCGCTCGCGACCATGTTCGCGAATGGCGCCAGCTGATCCGGCTGAATGTCGACGAAGAAGAACGCCGGACGATCGGCACGGGCCTCGGCATCGATCTGGCGCGAGAGATTGGCTTCGACCAGCGAAACCGCGAGCGTCACCGCGAGGGCGCCGCCGAGCGCGACGACGACCGAGGGGGTCGGCGCGCCCGGCCGGCCGAGATTGGCGAAGCCGAGCCTGAGCCAGGGCGCGGACGGCGGCCGCATGCGCCTGGCGAGCGCGGCGAGGAATCGGCCAAGCCAATGGAAGATCACGAGCGCAATCGCGGCCCCGGCAGCAAACCAGATGGCGGTCAGGCGCTCAGGCGCGCTCAGGACCGCAAGCGCCGCGAGGCCAAGCGCGGCCAACGTCGCGAGGCCCATCGAAAGGCGGCCCGGGCGCGGCAGGTCGGGTACGATGACCGAGCGGAACAACAAGCCGGGGGCAATCCGCGCGGCCCGGCCGAGCGGCCAGACCGCAAACACGAGGAGCGTGAGCACGCCGAAGCTCGCGGCCAGCGCGAGCGGCGCCCCATAAAGGCCGGGGGCCAAGGGCACGGGCGACGCGCCGCCGAGCAGCGCGCTGACTACGATCGGCAGCAGCGCGGCCAGAACCAGGCCGATCGCAATGCCGATATTGCCAAGGATCAGAACCTCGATGAGGTAGACGGTAAAGACGAACGGTCCGGTGGCGCCGACGCATTTGAGCGTCGCGATGGTGGCAACGCGGCCTTCGAGATAGGCCCGCACCGCGGCCGCGATCCCGACGCCGCCGAGCACCAGCGCCGCCAGCCCAACGAGCGTCAGGAACTGCCCGAGACGATCGAGCTGGCGCGCGAGGCCGGGATGGGCGTCATCCGAATCGCGCAGGCGCCAGCCGGCATTGGGCGACGCCGCCTCGAGCGCCGCACGCGCAGACGCCGTGGTGAAGCCAGGCTCCAGCGCCAGCCGATAACGATGGCGGACTTGGCTGCCGACCTGGATCAGGCCGGCGTCCTCCAATGTCTGCATTGAGACGATCAGGCGCGGGCCGAGTGTCATGCCGCCGGTCAGGCGATCGGGCTCGTCACGCAGCACGGCCTTGAGCGTGATCTCGCGCGTTCCGAGCGTGAGCCTGTCACCGAGCTTGGCGCCGAGTCGCGCGAGGAGGCCGGCTTCGGCGACCGCACCACCATCGGCGAGCACGTCCGCGGCGCTTGAGGAAGGGTCGAGACCAAGCTTGCCGATCAGCGGATACGCGTCATCGACCGCCTTGAGCTCGACGAGCGCGGGTCGCGCGTTCTCCTTACCGGCCGGGCGCACCATCGCGCGCATGGTCGCGGTTTCGGAGAAGCGCGCATCGAGCGCGGCGATGGCGGCGCGCTCAGGTTCCGTCAGGGTACGGCTGTAGAGCTCGATCTCGAGGTCGCCGCCCAAGAGTGCGCGCGAGTCCGTCACCAGGGCCGCCTGCATCGAGGCGATCAGCGAGCCGACGCCGGCGATCGCGCCAACGCCGATGATCAGGCAGAGCAGAAAGATCCGAAAACCCTTGAGCCCGCCCCGCAGTTCGCGCGCGGCAAAGCGCGCCGCTAGCCCTATCCGGCCGAACAGGCCCCGTTCAGAATCAGACATTGGCGATCCGGCCCTCGGCGATGCGCACGATGCGATCGCAGCGCGCCGCGATGGCCGGATCGTGGGTCACCATGACCAAGGTCGTTGCGTGTTCGGCGCGCAGGCCGAACAGCAGCTCAATCACATGATCGCCGGTCGCCCGGTCGAGATTGCCGGTCGGCTCATCGGCCAGCAGCACCGCCGGGCGCGGCGCGAAGGCGCGCGCGAGCGCGGTACGCTGCTGTTCACCGCCTGAAAGCTGGCTCGGGAAGTGGCGCAAGCGATGGCCGAGCCCGACCGATTCGAGCGCCGTGCGCGCCGCCGCAAACGCATCGCGCCGGCCGGCGAGTTCGAGCGGCACCGCGACATTCTCGATCGCGGTCATGGTCGGGATCAGGTGAAAGAACTGAAAGACGATGCCGATCGAGCGCCGGCGCACCAGCGCGAGCGCGTCTTCGCCGAGGCCGTCGAGCGCTTGACCAGCGACGCTGACCTTGCCCGTGTCTGCCTTTTCCAGCCCGGCGATGACCGCGAGCAGCGTGGATTTGCCGGCCCCCGAGGGCCCGAGCACCGCCACGGCTTCGCCACGCTTTACGCTAAAATCTATTCCGCGCAGGATCGGCACCGGGCCGGCCAGGCTTGGCAAAGTGAGCGAAACCTCGGAGAGCTGGATGGCAGGAGCGTCAAGCATGGCCCAATACATGGCGAAGCGACGCGCGATATTCAAACCCTTGATGGTGCTGGCGCTCATCGCCGCCCTGATGGGGCTGGGTGGCGCGCGCGCCATGGCGCAGCCCGGCACCATCGTCGCGCTCGGCGATTCCTTAACGGCGGGCTTCGGCCTACCGGCGGAGGCCGCGTTTCCCGCCCAGCTCGAGGTCTACCTCAAGGCGCGCGGCCATGATTGGCGCGTGGTGAACGCCGGCGCCTCGGGCGACACCTCGGCGGGCGGGCTCGCACGGCTCGACTGGGCGCTCGGCGATGAGCCCGACATCGTGATCGTCGAGCTCGGCGCCAATGACGGTCTGCGCGGCCTGCCGGTCGAGGCGATGGAAGCCAATCTCGACGCGATTCTCACGCGCCTGAAGGCCGCCGGGGTCACGACCGTGCTCTCCGGCATGAGGGCACCGCCCAATATGGGGCCGGACTATGCCGAGGCGTTCGCCGCCATATACCCCCGGCTCGCGGCGAAGCACGGCGCGACGCTCGACCCGTTCTTTCTCGAAGGCGTCGCGGCCGAGCCCGCGCTTAACCAGCCGGACGGCATTCACCCGACGGAGGCGGGCATCGCGCGCATCGTCGTGCGCCTGGGGCCGCTGATCGAGCAGGTGATCGCCACGCATCAGGCGAAGAAGGCGGGCGGGTGATGAAGCGGCTCTTCGTCGCGCTCGAGCTGCCGCCGCCGATCATCGAGGCGTTGGGCGCGTTGTGCGAGGGCGTGCCCAATGCGCGCTGGTCGGGCGACGACCAGTTCCATTTGACGCTGCGCTTCATCGGCGAGGTCGACAGGATCGCGTTCGAGGACATCGCGCACGAGTTGGCGGGCGTCGAGACCGATGCGTTCGAATTGGAACTTGCGGGCGTCGGACATTATCCGCCGCGCGGCGCGCCCCGTGTGCTATGGGCCGGCATCCGCCCCAACAAGGCACTCACGGCACTGCAGGCGCGCATCGAGAGCGCCATCACGCGCGCGGGCCAGCCACCGGAGGCGCGCAAGTTCAGCCCGCACATCACCTTGGCCAGGCTCCGCAACCCGCCCATCGATCGGGTGAGCGCGTTTCTGATGCGCCACGGCCTGTTCGTGACAGAGCCGTTCGAGGTGGACGCCTTCCACCTCTATTCGAGCCGGCTCACGCCCTCGGGCTCGCACTATGAGATCGAGGCGAGCTTTCCCTTGCGCGGCGCCTATGCGTTCGAGGATCTGTGGACCGAGGCCGACGAGGCCGCCTTCGCTGCGCGGCAAGCAAGAAACCGTCATTCCGGCCGCTAGGCGAGCCGAGCGCCCACGGCGCTCGGTTTGCGAGCGTTGCGAGCCGGAATCCAGGGCCGCGCATGCCGAGCACGGGTCACGATGGACCCCGGCTTGCGCCGGGGTGACAGCCGAGAGTGGGCCGCCTTCGCTGCGCGGGGGCGGCGGCGCTGAGGCGCCCGCCCCCTAATCGTCACCCCGGCGAAGGCCGGGGTCCATTTTCGCAAGGCACCGAAGAACTAGCCCCGGATTCCGGATCGCAAGTTTCGCAACCGAAGGCGTGCCGCCTTCGGGCTCCACTAGCGTCCGGAATGACGATCTCTGGGAATTCGCGCCCCGCTCACGCTTCCTCTTCGATGCGTTCCATCTCCTCGTCCGAGAGGCCGAAATGGTGGCCGATCTCGTGGATCAGCACGTGGCGCAGCACGGCCTCGAGCGTTTCGCCGGTCTCGGCCCAATAGTCGATGATCGGCCGGCGATAGAGGAAGATCATGTCGACGTTCTCGCGCACGTCCGACACGCTCTGGCGGTCAAGCGAGACGCCGGAATAGAGCCCGAGCAGGTCGTAGTCGCTCTCGAGAGTCATCTCCCTGGCCACATCGTCATCCGGGAACTCCTCGATCCGGATCACGACGTCATGCACCAGCGCGGCAAGGCGCTCCGGGATGCGGCGATAGGCGGCATCCGCGATCAACTCCATCTCGGCGGCGGTGGGCGCGCGCTCGCCCGCGCGGGTCATGGCCATGGCACGCTCGTTCCGGTTCGACTAGGCTTTGCTAGAAGTAGTGTACGGCCGTCGGCGGGTCGAGCCCCGCGGCGAGCGGCGGGAGGCACATCATGGCGGGCAGTTTCTCAACGCCTGAGATCAACCACCATCTGCACGAGCTGAAGGGCTGGGTGCTGGTGGAGGATCGCGAGGCGATTCGCAAGACCTTCCACTTCGAGAACTTCAACGCGGCCTTCGGATTTATGACTCGCGTCGCGCTCGTGGCCGAGCAGATGGACCATCACCCGGAATGGCTCAATGTCTACAACCGGGTCGAGGTGGTGCTCGCGAGCCACGACGTGAAGGGCCTGAGCGCGCGCGACTTCAAGCTCGCCCACAAGATGGACGAGATCGCTGCGGCCCGGGATAAATAACCAACCCGCCGGCGACGCTCCGGTCTGGCCGGCGCGAGGTGGTCTGGGCCGGCGCCGACGGAAAAGGACCAACCCGTCGGCGACGCTCCGGTGCCTCTGCAACGAGGTGGTCTGGACCGGCGCCGACGGAAAAGAGGGAAACCTGAAATGC
>Ga0194128_10006476_pt1 | contig 15750 bp, 18 predicted proteins | sample TA2KigCa65mmetaG_FD_148650 | JGI IMG/M metagenome (GOLD analysis project Ga0194128, IMG submission 148650) | Freshwater microbial communities from Lake Tanganyika, Tanzania - TA2015037 Kigoma Deep Cast 65m | ecosystem: Environmental > Aquatic > Freshwater > Lake | place: Tanzania: Lake...
TCCCGAACACGGAAGTTAAGCTCGAACGCGCCAATGGTACTTGGAGGTAGACCTCCTGGGAGAGTAGGTTGCCGCCAGATTTCTCATACGAGGAACCCCCGCGAAAGCGGGGGTTTTTCGCGTTTTCAGGCCTATTTCCTTGACAGCAACGGAAATGGGCGGGATGATGCGAAGCATGACACGAGAAGAAGCAGAAGTTGACGAGGGTGACCTGCATGACTTTGATGCGCCAGCGTCGCGGGGGTACGTGCGATATGAGATTGCCAAACTTCGATCCGACATCTACGAACGAATTGGCGTAAGCGAGTCCCGGCTATGGCTGAAGATCTCCGTAACGATGGGTGTGATGGTCAGCCTGGCTACGTTGGTGCAAGTCATTGGTGTCTAACGTCGTTGCGAGAAGCCCTGCAATGGAGTCTTGATTCGTGAGTCGTGCCATAGCGTTAGATAGTCATGGCACCCGAGAATCGCGACCGTAACGAAGACGACGAAAAGCGGGCTCGTCGCGAGCGACCGCATGGTCGACCTGGTGGCAGGCCGGGCGGGCGTCGAGGTGGCAGAGCTGGTGGCAGCGGAGGCCGGGGACGTTTTGGCGATCGTGGTGATGATCGGCGTGGTCCGCGTGGTCAAGGCCGCGATGACCGGCGTGGGCCGCGTCGTGATGATCGAGGTGAAGACCGGCGTGGGCCGCGTCGTGAGTGGAAGCCGCGTCGTGAAGGTCGGGATGAACGTGGTGGCCCGCGTCGTGACGATCGTCGTGGGCCGCGTCGTGAGTGGAAGCCGCGTGGTGAGGGTCGTGATGATCGCGGTGGTGAGCGGCGTGGGCCGCGTCGTGAGTGGAAGCCGCGTGGTGAGGGTCGTGATGATCGCGGTGGTGAGCGGCGTGGGCCGCGTCGGGAGTGGAAGCCGAGTGGTGAAGGTCGGGATGAACGTGGTGGCCCGCGTCGTGACGATCGTCGTGGGCCGCGTCGTGAGTGGAAGCCGCGTGGCGAGGGCCGTGATGACCGTCGTGGTCCACGTCGCGATGGGCAACGTGATGACCGCCGTCCGCGATTCCGTGATGATCGCGATGATGCGCCAAAGTCTGCGGCGCAGCAGCGTCGCGCGGAGGTGTTCGCGCGTAAGGGCCCGCGCAAGTACGGCAAAGACAAACCGTTTGCCGACCGCCAAGATCGGGATGAGCGTGTCGTCGACGAGGGCTCGGTTCGTGGCAAGCGCTTTCGGGGTAGCGAACCCAAGCGCGCGGAGCGCCGGCCGGGGCGGGATCGAGGTGGCTCGCCGTTCCCAACACCGCCCGCTCTAGATGAGCCCATGGCACGTGAAGTCCGTAAAGCCGTTGGCGATCGGCGTTATGACTTTGTAAGCCGTCAGTTGTCTCGTGCCCTCGTGGCCTACGACGCCGAACGTTACCGCGAGGCACTGGCGGTGCTGGCGCCGGTGCTGGAGGACCTGTGGTTGATCACCGATGTTCGCGTATTGGCTGGTCGCTTGGAGTATCGGGCGCAGCATTGGAAGGCTGCCGCCGAACATCTCGAGTTCTCGCGCGCCAGCGATCGCAGCGATATGACGAACATGCCGGTGTTGATCGACTGCTATCGCGCGCTGAAGCGATACGAATTGGTCGACCAACTGTGGGCGGAGATGAAGGAACTTTCGCCGCACCCCGCCGTAATGGCCGAAGGAAGAATCTCGGCTGCGATGTCGTACGCCGATCGCGGCGATGTGCAGACGGCGATTCGCATCATGACCCACGGTGGCGAACCGCGTCAGGTGCAAAGCCACCACCTCATGGAGTGGTACGTGTTGGGCGACCTGTATGACCGCGCGGGCGACGCCGTCACCGCCAAGAAGTTCTTCATTCGAGTGGCCAAGCACGACACCAAGTACGTCGATGTTGAAGCCCGTCTCGCCAGTCTCGGCGAGTAATTGTTTTGCCGATCTCGGCGAGTAACGCACACACCTCTTTGACCGCACTCGCGGTCGACGAGAGGAGTGCACATGGCACGATCATCAGCACGCATCGCCCGCGGGGCCAAGGAAGACAAGCAACCGTCCACCAACGTCGCGGTAGTTCGCGGCCGGCTGGTTGGGTTACCAACGGTGAGGGTGATTGACCGTCATCAACGGGCGACCACCTTCGATCTCGCCTCGGTGGTCAACGGCAAGCGCGCGGTAGTGCCCGTCGTGGCGCTGAACATGGACTTGCCGATCATCAAGGTGGGCGACGAAGTCACGGCGCTGGGCCACGTGCGGCGACGGTTCTTCCGGGTTGGGGCTCGCACACAGAGCGTCACCGAACTCGTGGTGGAACAGATCGTGGCGGGCGTGAAACCAACGCGACTCGACGCACTCTTCACTTTGCTGGCGGCGCGCGGTCGCGAGACGCGCTCGACGGAGTTGTTGAAAGAAGGCGAGTCGAAATAGTCGATCTCAAACACTCAATGGTCGCATCACCAAACCGGTGCGCAACTTCGGAGTGAAGAACGTCGACTTCGGTGGCATCAGTAGACCTTCGTCAGCGGTGCGGCGAATCTCGGCGATGCTCGTCGGGCGGATGAAGACGGCGACTTCGGCGTGTCCGGCGCGCATGATGGCAGCAACCTCATGAAAGCCGTGCTGGTACGCCACCTCGTGGGTGATGCTGCGCAGTGCGTGCTCGAGGCGGATGCTGTCGAGATCACGTAACCCGGTGAACGCCGCGGAGCGAGGTGTCAGCCACCATCCGTGCATCGAGCGATCCACGAGGCACAGCGACCCCCGCATCGACATCTGACCGATAATTGAGGCATCGAGAGGACCCGAAACGGGTGCAATCTCGAACGAGGCAGCCAGCACGTCACGCAGACGCTCGGCGGAGACTCCCTGATACAGACGATGTATCGCAGCAATACTCAGTTGTGGTTCGACGAGTTCGCCGACGTAGGTCAATGTGGTGCGCGCCGCCTCGGCCAACGCGGTGTCGTGCACTTCATCGCGATAGGTGCGCGCGATCGCATAGCGGTGATGACCGTCGGCTATCAGCACGGGAGCCGAACTGACGAGCGAGGCGATGCTCCTCACCCGCAAAGGATCATCGACGCGCTCAACGCGATGAACCACCCCTTGTGTGTCGGTGAACTCTCCAACCGGTTCTCCGGCTGCCACCAAGGCATCGGTCAGTTGTTCGCGCAATGAAAGACCCCAGACCGGGGAGAGATTCGTCCTGGTCGCCCGCGTGAGATCAAGCCGGTCGGTCTTGGCTTTCGGTGTGGTGCGCTCGTGGGGCAGCACACCGCCCGCGCCTTCGTCGACCACCTCGAGAGCGCCGATCACGCCGACGGTGCTGCGCGGTTGCCCGGAGGCGTCGGTGAACCGCATGCGATACAACGTGAATGAAGGCTTCGGGTCGAGCGCCAGTACTCCGTCGCTACGCCACTGAGTGAGCGTGGCCGCCGCCGATGCGTAGGCGTCTTGACCGATTGGTAGGTCGAGCGCCACGATGTTGTGCTCGTCGAGAGCGGCCAAAGCGTCGCGATCGGCTGCCGAGAGCACGTCGTACGGGGGAGCCGTTACCCGCGCGAGATCGTGCCGTGCCGCGTAACGCAACGCACGAAACGGAAGAAACTGCGGAACGCGAATCGGTGGCTTGACCGTCACCCTTCAAGGTTGGCAGATGCGTCGGCAAGTAGCGTGACTTGCGGCGTGAAATCACCGATTCTTTGCGACCTCGATGGCGTGGTGTGGTTGATGCATCAGCCAATCAGCGGATCTGTTGAGGCAATCGCACGACTGCGTGCGGCAGGGCATCGGGTGCTGTTCGTTACGAACAACTCCTCGGCGACGCTTGCAAAGCAGGAGGCCGCACTGGCGAAAATCGGAATTCCCGCCACCAATGACGTGTGCACGTCTGCCGGCGCTGCGGCGTTGTTGTTGGCACCCGGTGAGCGCGTCTTGGTCGCGGGTGGGCCAGGCATCATTGAAGCAATTGAATCCGTCGGCGCGGTAGTGGTAGCCCGAACTGACGATGCGATCGACGACAGAGACTTTGCCAATCGCGCAGTGCAGATCGACACCGTGATGGTCGGCTATCACAACACCTTTGACTACCGCGGCTTGACCCGGGCGGCAGCCCCGATTCTTGGTGGCGCTCGGCTGATCGGCACGAATGACGACCCGACATATCCGACGCCGATGGGGCTCATCCCCGGCGGTGGCTCGATCTTGGCGGCCATTGCAAAGGCGGGCGGCGTGCGACCAATCATCGCTGGCAAACCATTCGCACCAATGGGACAGTTAGTGCGTCAGCGGCTCGCTGTCGACGACCTGAGTGTGGCTTGGATGGCCGGTGATCGCGATTCCACCGACGGAGCATTTGCCCGTCTCGTGGGGGCGAAGTTCGCGCTCATGCTGTCGGGCGTCAGCGAGTCACCTGATGAACGAACCGTTGCCCCTGACGGTGTCTTTGACAACCTGGCCGGTCTGGCCGATCTCGTGCTCGGCGCCTGACGCGTGGCTCGGCCGCGACGTATTGATCAAGCCCTCGTTGCAAGCGGGTTGGCGCGTAGTGCGAGCGAAGCGGCGGAACTCATCGCTGATGATCGCGTCACCGTGAACGGGGCGCCAGTGTTGAATGCAGCCCGTCAGGTATCGGAACGAGACCAATTGGCGGTCGTGCCACTTGCCAGATACGTCAGCCGCGGCGGCCTGAAGTTGGAGGCGGCACTGGCCCACTTCGCGCAGGAACATCGTCCGCTCGCCGTTGCTGGCGCTCGTGTGCTTGACGCCGGGGCCTCGACTGGTGGCTTCGTCGACTGTCTCTTGCAATCCGGCGCAGCCAGCGTTGTGGCATGCGACGTGGGTCAGGGTCTCCTGCATCCGCGCATCGCATACGACCCGCGGGTTGAAGTGCGCGACGGTGTGAACGCTCGCGACATCGGTTCGATGTTGAACGACGGATCGTTGCGAGGCGAATTTGATCTCGTCGTCGCCGATCTCTCGTTCATCTCCCTGCGTATGGTTCTGGCGGGGCTCGTTGCTGCGCTGCGTGAGGGCGGCGAGCTGCTCGTGCTCGTGAAGCCGCAGTTTGAGGCGACGAAGGAAGAAGTTGATCGCGGCGGTGGTGTGATCACGGATGAAACGATTCGTCGTCGGTGCATCAACGAGATTGCGGTGGCAGTAGCCGATTACGGGGCCACCGTGACGGGTGAGGCCCCCAGCGCAGTTCCGGGGCCGGCGGGAAACCGCGAGCACTGGCTGCGTGCCGTGCGCAGCTCAATAGCCTGAACTACATGGCCAATGTGATGGTGGTGGCCCACCACACCCGCAGCGAGGTTGCGCCACTCCTCACGAGTTTGCGCGCTGCGCTCAGCAAGGCCGGCCATCATCTCTGGATGTGCAAACCCGATGCTCAGGCCCACGGGCTGGGCGATGTGGCGAGCGACCGCGACGCTGCAGACGCTGATCTCGTCGTGGTGCTCGGTGGTGATGGCACGGTGCTGCGGGCCGTCAGCATGTTGAACGGGGCGCCCGTGCCGGTGTTGGGGGTGAACGTCGGTGTGCTCGGATACCTCACCGAGGTGGGCATCGACAGTGCGATTTCCTCGGTGGAAACCGCACTCGCCGGCAAGCCGGGACGTGACTTCATCATCGACGAACGAATGCTCTTGTCGGTTGCGGTCGAGAAGAAAGATGTGCCGGAAACGGCCTGGCGTGCACTCAACGAAGCAGTGCTAGAAAAACAGCAATCCGGCCATACCGTGTGGATCGACGTCGCCGTCAACCACGAACTGTTCGAGCGCTACTCAGCCGACGGTGTCATCGTCGCAACACCGACGGGTTCGACTGCCTATTCGATGTCGGCGCGCGGACCGGTGGTGTCGCCGCGGCACCGCGCACTCATCGTTACACCAGTGTCGCCGCACATGAACTTCGACCGATCGCTCGTGTTGGGGCCCGACGAGCACTTGGCCATGACCGTCGCCGGAACTCGGCCTGTTGATCTCTCGATCGATGGTCGCCGTGTCGCGAGCCTCGCCGCCGGCGACCGTGTCACGTTTGCTCCCGACACCTGCACGGCGCACTTCGTTCGTTTTGCGCCGCCGAAGTTCCACCAGATTCTGCGATCCAAGTTCGGGTTGTCGGAATAGGGCAACGTCTCGATGCTCGTTGAACTGCGGATAGAAGATCTCGGGGTCATCGAAGAAGCAAGCATCATCTTCGGCGATGGTCTGACGGTACTGACGGGCGAGACCGGCGCGGGCAAGACGATGATCGTCGAAGCGATCAACTTGCTGGTCGGACAGCGGGCCGATGCGTCGATGGTGCGGGCCGGTGCCGACGAGTTGCGGGTAGAAGGTCGTTTCATTGACGACTCGGGCGGCGAACGCCTACTGTGCCGAGTGGTGCCGCGCGACGGGAGGTCGCGTGCCTACGTCGACGGACGCTTGGCTACCGTCGCGAACCTGGCCGAGATCGGTGCTGCGCTGGTCGACTTGCACGGTCAACACGAGCACCAGAGCCTGCTTGGTGCGCCAGCACAGCGGGCGGCCCTCGACGCATTCGCCGCCGTTGATCTCGCGGGCTTGCGGGCAGCACGGGCGAAGCTAACGGAGATTGATGCGGCACTTGCCACCATGGGCGGCGACGAACGGGCGCGCGCCCGAGAGATCGACCTACTTCGCTTCCAAGTTGAAGAGATTGCCAAAGCGGCACTTGACGACCCCGACGAAGACGCCGTACTCGAGCAACAGATCGACCTCCTGCAAGACGCGACATCGCATCGCGAATCGCTCGCTGCTGCCATCGCCGGGCTCACCGATGATGAGGGGGCCGTCGACCGGATGACGACGGCGGCTGCCGCGTTGGGTCGCAGTGAAGCGATGCGCGAACACGTCGAGCGCATTCGTGAACTGCAATCGCTAGTTGCCGACGCCGCCGACGATATGCGCCGTGTGTTGGAAACCGTCGAAGAAGATCCCGCTCGTCTCGCCTCGCTGGCACAGCGTCGCCAGTTGCTCTTTGACCTACGCCGCAAGTACGGCGAGACACTGGCGGCGGTCATGGTCTACGGCCAAGAAACAGCAGGTCGTCTCGCCGAGCTGGAGTCATGGGAAGAGCGCGCTGCCGACCTCGACAAGCGCCGCACCTCGGCACTCGCCGAAGTAGCGCGGGAAGCGGTCAAGGTGCGCAAGCAACGCGAGACGGCGGCACCGAAACTGGCGAAGGCCGTGGAGCAACACCTCACGAATCTCGCGTTGGCCGGTGCACGCGTGCGCATCGAGGTGGGTGACGACCCGCAAGATCTGGCCGGTGACGAGGTGCGGTTCCTCCTGGCTGCCAACCCCGGCAGCGAACCCGCGGAGCTTGCCAAGGTCGCCTCGGGCGGCGAACTTGCCCGCTCGATGTTGGCGTTGCGTTTGGTGTTGACGCAAGCGCCCGGCACTCTGGTGTTCGACGAAGTTGATGCAGGTATCGGTGGCGACGCAGCAGTTGCCGTCGCCAACTCGCTTGCCGAACTGGGGGAGCGCCACCAAGTGTTGGTGGTTACGCACCTTCCGCAGGTGGCAGCACAGGCCCACCGTCAAGTAGTAGTAAGCAAAGAGGTGCGCAAGGGGATTACCTACGCGACGGCGCGCAATCTCGCCGACGACGAGCGGGCAGATGAGATCGCCCGCATGTTGTCGGGCAGTATGGCCGTCGAATCCGCTGTGGAACATGCGAGGAACATGCTGAAAGCGCGCACGAAGACGCGCAGTCAACGTCGCTCTGGGTAGACTGACCTCCCGTCAAGGATGAACCTGGCGGAACCCCGTCAGGTGAGAACGACGGGAGACGCGAAGTGCCCAAGCATGTGTTCGTAACCGGGGGCGTGGCGAGCGCACTCGGCAAGGGACTCACCGCTTCTTCACTTGGTCGACTGCTGAAGATGCGTGGCCTACGTGTCACCATGCAAAAACTGGATCCGTACATCAACGTTGACCCCGGCACGATGAATCCGTTCGAGCATGGTGAGGTGTTCGTCACGGATGACGGTGGCGAAACCGATCTCGACCTCGGTCATTACGAGCGATTCATCGACGAGAACTTGAGCCGCGCATCCAACGCGACGACTGGTTCGATCTACCAATCCGTCCTGGCGGCAGAGCGCCGCGGCGACTATCTCGGGCGTACGGTGCAAGTGATCCCGCATGTCACCGACGAGATCAAGCGACGCATCCAACGCATCACCCTAGATGACGTTGATGTCGTCATCACCGAGGTTGGTGGCACGGTCGGCGACATCGAGATCCTGCCGTTCCTTGAATCGATTCGTCAGTGGCGCAACGAGGTGGGCCGCGACAACGTTTGCTACGTGCACGTAACCCTGGTGCCGTTCATCGGGCCGAGTGGCGAGCAGAAGACCAAGCCAACGCAGCACAGCGTCACGGAATTGCGCAGCCGCGGTATCCAGCCGGATGTCATCGTCTGTCGCAGTGAGCAAGCGTTGTCCGACGGGCTGAAGCGCAAGATCTCTGGCCAGTGCGACGTACCGGTGCGCAATGTGATCAACGCGGCGGACGTCGGCAACATCTACGAGTTGCCGCTCATCTTGCACGACGAGGGTCTCGACACGGTCGTCTGTGAGACGTTGCGAATCGAACGTGAGATCGACCTCTCGCCGTGGCAGGCGCTCGTCGCGCGAGTTGAGGCGTCGACCAAGCCGGTGCGCATGGGCTTGATCGGTAAGTACGTCGACTTGCATGACGCGTATCTCTCGGTGGCCGAATCACTGCGCCATGCCGGGTTCCATCACGGCGCCAAGGTGGAGATCGTGTGGATTCAAGCCGAGGAGGTCGAGGGCTTGCTGGCCGACGACCGCATGACCACCCTGGATGGCATCGTCATCCCCGGTGGCTTTGGTCCGCGTGGTATCGAAGGCAAAATTCGTGCGGCTGAGTTCGCCCGCGAGAACGACGTGCCATGCCTCGGGTTGTGCCTTGGTATGCAAGTGATGACGGTGGAGTTCGCGCGACACGTGCTCGGTCTGGCGGATGCGAATTCGACTGAATTCAATCCCGCCACGCCACACCCGGTGATCGACTTGATGCACGATCAACGTGAGGTCACCGACAAGGGCGGCACGATGCGTCTCGGCGCGTACTACGCGGTGCTGCAGCCCGGCACGAAGGTGTCAAGGGCATACAACGAACCGGTGGTGAGCGAACGCCACCGCCATCGTTACGAGTTCAATTCTGGTTATCGTGCGCGCTTCGAAGAGGCAGGCTTCGTCTGCAGTGGTACTTCGCCCGACAAGCGTCTCGTGGAGTTCATTGAACTGGAGAATCATCCGTTCTGGGTGGGGACGCAAGCACATCCCGAGTTCAAGAGTCGACCCGATCGTCCGCATCCGCTGTTTCGCGAATTGATTGGTGCGGCGTTGGCGAATCGCGCCAAACACGGTCGGAGCCAGGTCGAAGCGGTGGCCGATCGCGCTGCTGGCACTGCCGTGGGGCACGCGCACTGACGCGCGGCTCAATGACCCAACGCTCGACCGACCCTGTTGGTGGTTTTCGCTCGCAGCCGTTGGTCACGGTGCACGAGTGGGCGATGTGGTCGCTCGTGCGAGGCGATTTCATCGACCCCGATGGTGAGGCGTTTACCCGCAGTTTCGTGCTGTCGCCTGGCGCCGTGGGGGTGGTGGCGCTACGTGATGGCGCACAGCCCAGGGTCGTGCTCGTGCGCCAATACAGACCCGCCCTGCATCGCATGACCCTCGAGATTCCAGCGGGCATGCGGGATGTGGAGGGTGAAGACCCGCTCATCACTGCAGAGCGCGAGTTGCGCGAGGAGGTGGGGATCGAGGCCGACCATTGGCAACGGCTCGGCAAGCACACGTCGGCGCCGGGAATCTCCAATTCAAGCGTGGAGGTGTTTCTGGCGCGGCAACTGCGGGACGTTGACCATGATCGCCATGGGCCCGAAGAGCGCCATATGACGATCGAGGAGTTCACGTTGCAGGAAGCGCTGGCGATGGTGGCGGATGGCCGCATTGACGACGCCAAGACGGTGATTGGTTTGCTGCTCACCGACCGCGTGCTGCGCGGAGGCTGACCGACGTGTCGCTCGAACCCACCGAGCGTTTTCTGGCATGGTTGCAGATCGAACAGGGTCGCGCGATAAAAACGATCGAGGCGTACCGTCGCGACTTGCGTGACTATGAGGAGTGGTTGGCGATGCGCGGCAAGACGTCAATGACCGCGGGCAGCGCCGATGTCGAGGCGTTCGTTGCGCAGCTCCGCAAGCACGGCAAAGCCGCGCGCTCGATTGCCCGCCAATTCGCCGCCGTACGAATGTTGCACAGATATCTGGCGATCGAAGGTGAGCGGGCCGACGACCCGGCGGCTCTCGTCGACGGAGTGAAGGTGCCGAGTGGTCTGCCGAAACCGTTGCGTGAAGACGACGTCGTACGGCTGATTGCTGCAATCACGGGGGATGACTCGTTTGCCCGCCGAGACCGGGCACTAGTCGAGTTTCTGTACGCCACGGGAGCGCGCATCTCGGAGGTTTGCGGACTCTCGTTGGCCGATCTGGACATGGATGACTCGCTCGTACGTCTCTTTGGTAAGGGCAGTAAGGAGCGCATCGTGCCCTTTGGTCGAAGTGCGCACCGTGCGCTGGCGGAGTGGTTCGAAGAAGGTGGTCGTGGCATGCTCGTGCCGAAACGATGGAAGTCGCGCGATTACGCGGATGCGGTGTTCCTCGGGGTACGTGGCACTCGGCTGACGCGCCAGGCGGCGTTCCACATCGTAAAGAAGTACGCCAACTTGGCCGGCATCAAAGAAGATGTTTCGCCGCACACGTTGCGCCATTCGTGTGCCACCCACATGCTCGTGCACGGTGCAGACTTGCGCATCGTGCAGGAACTGCTCGGACACGCGTCGGTGAGCACGACACAGGTGTATACGAAAGTTGATGATGAGTTGCTCGTGAGCGTGTACCGCGAATCTCATCCGCGGGCGATGCGACGATGAAAGCGTGGCATCTGACGAAGCGGTTCATTGGTGCGGTCACTGCTGCGCCGTTGACTTCCGCCGAACGCGAGAAGATTCGTCGAATTCTGCTGCCAAGCGAACAGAACCTCTTTGATCGCTTCGGCACGGCGGATCAACGACACGCACTGACGGTGTTGTACCGCTTCGCTGACTTCGCCCCTGAAGCCCCAGTCGAGGCGCGGCGAGCAGCGCTACTACACGACATTGGCAAGGTGGAATCCGGGTTGGGAACCGTCGCTCGGGTCGTGGCGACCGTCGTTGGCGCACGCGGGGTGCGGTTTCAGCGCTATCACGATCACGAGCGACTGGGTGTCGAGTTACTGACTGCGGCGGGCAGCGACACCGTCACGCTGCAATTGCTGCGCGGCGAGGGTGACGTATCGTTGCTCACCGCGCTGCAGCGAGCCGACGAGATCTAGGGCATCAACGCGGCAAGACGCCGATGGCGGCATGCGCGCGGGCCAAGGTTGCCGCGGCCACTGCTTCGGCGCGTTCGTCGCCACGACGAATCAACCGGGCAAGTTCGCTACGGTCGTTCATCAGCTCCTGATAGCGCGAGCGAATCGGCGCCAGCATCGCGATGACCGCCGCACCGGCATCGCTCTTGAGCGGGCCGTATTGCGAGTACTTAGTCGCCACAGCACTCGGCGACGAATCGGTGGCCGTCGCCAGAATCTCGAGCAGGTTGGCCACACCGGGTTTCTTCTCGCGGTCGTAGGCAACCACACTGTCGCTATCGGTGACCGCCCGCTTGAACTTGCGTTCGATGGCGGCAGGCTCGTCGAGCATGTAAACGATGCCCGCATCGCCGCTGGCTGACTTTGACATCTTGTTCTCCGGGTTTTGCAAATCCATCACGCGGGCTCCGGCCTTGGGGGTGACGGCTTTGGGCAACACGAAGGTGTCGCCGAAACGATGATTGAAGCGAATCGCGATGTCACGCGTGATCTCGATGTGCTGTCGTTGGTCGTCACCGACGGGCACCTCGTTGGCGTCGTAGAGCAGGATGTCGGCGGCTTGCAACGCCGGATACGTGAACAATCCCGCCGACACGAAATCGGCCTCGCGCTTGGCGGCCTTGTCCTTGAACTGCGTCATGCGACTCAGCTCGCCGTACGACACGGTGCATTCCATGATCCACGCCATCTGCGAATGCTGGGGGAGATGGCTCTGCACGAACACGGTGGCCACATCGGGATCGAGGCCGACGGCAAACAGCATTGCCGCAAGTGAGAGCGTCTGGTCGCCGAGCACGCCAGGGGTTTCGGTGACGGTCAGCGCGTGCAAGTCGACGATGCCGTGGAAGACGTCGTTCTCATGTTGCCCCGACACCCAGTTGCGCAGCGCACCAAGATAGTTGCCGAGATGTACCTCGCCGGTCGGCTGGATGCACGACAACACGCGAGCCACAATCCCAAGTTACTCGCGTACGCAGGGGTACTCTCGTATGAATGCCGTACGCGGTGTCGACCCCGGTCTTTGAGGGCCCGTTCGACCTGCTGTTGCATCTCATCCTGCAGGAAGAAGTCGACATTCACGAGGTGTCGCTCTCGCGCATCGTCGAGGCGTACCTGGCGGAGTTGCAGAAGATGAAGTCGCTCGATTTGGAGATTGCTACCGAGTTCTTGCTGATTGCGGCAACCCTCATTGATCTGAAGGCCCGGCGGTTGTTGCCGACCGGTGATGATGGCGAACTCGACGAAGAACTGGCGCTGTGGGAGGAGCGCGACATCCTGCTGGCGCGATTGCTCGACTGTAAGACGTTCAAAGACGTCTCAGCGGTCATGCACGATCTCATTGAACGCGCAGAACTCACCCACCCGCGGTTGGCAGGACCCGACGAGCGGTTCGAATCGTTGCTGCCCGACCTCCTCGAGGGCGTGTCCCCGTTGCGCGTGCAGCGCGCCTTTCTGCGGGCCACCGAGCCGAAGGGCCCGGTGTCGATTGACCTCTTTCACGTGGCGCCCATCCGGGCGAGCGTTGCCGATGCGCTTGACGAACTCGTTCGCTTGCTGCCGTCGCGTGGATCGGCGACATTCCGCGAACTCGTCGCCGGCATCACCGACCGCATCGAAGTGGTGGTGCGGTTCCTCGCGATTCTCGAGTTGTTCAAGCAAGGACGCGTCGAATTGGCACAGGCCGAGCGCTTCGGCGAGATCTCAGTGCGTTGGAATCCCGACGCCGTGGCCGACGACCTCGGCGCAATCGACAACTACGACGGGTGAGGGCGGCGGAATGGCAAAGGTGACGACGGGCGATATCGATCCAGAGATCGTGAAGGCGTTGGAGGCGATTCTGTTGGTGGCTGTGGAGCCAGTCACGGTAAAACTGCTCGCCCAAGTGCTTGAACAGCCATCGTCGGTGGTCGAAGTGTTGTGCAACCGTTTGGCGGCGTCATATGAAGAAGCAGGGCACGGGTTTCAGCTCGTTCGTGTAGCGGGCGGGTTCCGTTTGCAGAGCCGCCCGGAGTTGGCTCCGTATGTCGAGCGCTTCATCCTCGACGGCCAGCAGGCGCGTATCTCGTCGGCTGCCCTCGAGACGTTGGCGATCATCGCCTACAAGCAGCCCATCTCGCGTGTACAGATTTCGGCAATTCGTGGCGTCGACCCTGAATCGGTGCTACGCACGTTGCAGGCGCGGGGTTACATCACTGAGGTGTCTCGCGATGATGGTCCGGGTCTCGCGGTGATGTACGGCACGACGCCACTCTTTCTCGAGCGACTCGGACTCAACTCGCTGGAAGATTTGCCACCGATCAGTGATTTCGTGCCGGACGCAGGCGTGGTCGAAGCGCTCGAAGCCGGATTGCGAGTGGTGCCCGACCCGACGACCACGTGAACGACGCACAGCTGGGCGGCGAACTACCGGGCGGTGAGCGCCTGCAGAAAGTGCTCGCGCAGCGCGGCTTCGGTAGCCGTCGGGTGTGTGAAGACATCATCACGGCTGGTCGCGTGACGGTCAATGGTGACGTCGCCGTACTCGGTCGACGAGTCGATGTGAACATCGATGTCGTCGCGGTGGATGGTGTACCCGTTGGCGTGCGACCCGATCTCGTGTACTACCTCTTGCACAAGCCCTACAACGTGATCACGACGGCGAAAGACACCCACGATCGCGTGACGGTGGTCGAGCTCGTGCCACTCGAGCCGCGCGTACATCCGGTCGGACGACTCGACCTCGACTCCGAGGGTCTCATCATCCTCACCAATGACGGTGATCTCACGCATCGATTGACGCACCCGAGTTTCGGGGTGGAAAAGGAATATCTCGTGCACGTGCGCAGCGGACCAGAAGGTGTGCCAGATTCAGCGTTGGCGCGACTACGCAAGGGAGTCGAACTTGACGATGGAGTCACTGCACCGGCCAAGGTTGGCCAGGTGCAACCCGGGGTATTGCGGATCGTCATTCACGAGGGCCGTCATCGGCAAGTTCGTCGGATGTGTGATGCGGTGGGCCATGAAGTAAATCGCCTCGTGCGCACGCGCATCGGGCCGATCACCGACACGACGCTGACACCGGGTGAGTGGCGGCATCTCACCGCGGAGGAGGTGCGGGCCCTCGCCGTACGCTGAAATGTCGTGACGCAGCGAGCAAACGTGCTTGGCCTCGGAATCATCGGTGGCTCCGTCGCGGCAGCACTGCGCACGCGGGGCTGGCAGGTTTCGGGCAAAGATGCCGACCCCGAGCGGGAAACCGACGCGCTCGCCCGGGGCTTCATTGATACGCGAGGCGTCGACCCGCTCGCGGAGATTTCGTTCGTCGCGACACCCGTGTCACAGGTGGTTGATGGCGTGCGGTTGATGCTGGAGAACACCAGTGGCGTGGTCACCGACGTGGGCTCGGTGAAGGGCCCGATCGTCGAGGCAATCACTGATGCTCGCTTCGTGGGCGGACATCCGATGGCCGGCAGCGAACTACAAGGGCTGGATGGTGCCGATGCGGCGCTGTTTGACGGGGCAGTATGGGCGCTCTGCCCGACGGCGACCACGAGTGACGCAACATTCGCCTACGTGGCAGCCCTCGTGCGCGAACTGGGCGGCGACGTGCTTGCGCTGCCCGCGCAACGCCATGACCAACTCGTCGCCGTCACGAGTCACCTGCCGCACTTGGCGGCTGCAACCTTGCTGTCACTGGCTCGGTCACGGGCCGATGATCACGCGGCGGTGATGCGCCTCGCAGCCGGCGGCTTCCGCGACATGACGCGCGTAGCAAGTGGGCACCCTGCCATCTGGTTGGACATCTGTCGCGAGAATCAGTCGGCGATCATCGAAGCCATCGACGCCATGATCGACGGTCTCACCGACATGCGCAAGATCGTCGACGAGACGGACTCTTCCGCCTTGTTGGCCCGTCTCACCGACGCGCGTACGGTGCGGGCGAACCTGCCGGGTCGTGTTCGCGAACTCCTAGACGTACTCGAGGTGCGAATTCCAATTCCCGACAGGGCGGGGGCTGCGGCAGAAGTGTTCACCCTGGCGGCCGAACTTGGCGTCAACACCGCCAACTTCGAGGTCAGCCACTCGGTTGAGGGCGACCGTGGCGTGCTGGTCATGGTGGTGGACGCCGCGAGCGCAGAACTTTTCCGTGGCGGTCTGTTGGCTCGTGGCTTCAAGCCGGTCGTCGTGCGGATCGCCTGAGTGTTGCAGACCGAGACACTCACCCCACGCACTTCGCCGCTGGCGGCACGTATCCAGGTTCCGGGTTCGAAGTCGGTGAGCAATCGGGCGCTGGTGTGCGCGGC
>Ga0194128_10006481_pt1 | contig 15748 bp, 12 predicted proteins | sample TA2KigCa65mmetaG_FD_148650 | JGI IMG/M metagenome (GOLD analysis project Ga0194128, IMG submission 148650) | Freshwater microbial communities from Lake Tanganyika, Tanzania - TA2015037 Kigoma Deep Cast 65m | ecosystem: Environmental > Aquatic > Freshwater > Lake | place: Tanzania: Lake...
CGGTGTCGTCGAGTCGCGCCAGTCGGCGCCAGTCGACGGTGCCGTCGGCGGTGTGCTCGGCGAGCGACAACAGCGTGGCGACCTTCGCGCCGGACAGCCCGGCCGAGCGGAGACGTTCCGGCCCGGTGGCGACCACCGACGCCGGGTCGAAGGGCTCGCCGACCACCTGCACCACGCGGGACCAGATGACCGAGGCGGCCCGACCGGCGAGCTGCTGGTACGCCACGGCCCGGCACGTCGCGGCGAACCGGTCGTCGGGCGCGGCGCCCGGACCGATGGTCGGCGGGCCGTGGTCGGTGTGCAGCCGGTCCAGCACCGGGTGGCGGCGGGCCAGTTCGTCAGCCGCGTCCCGCCAGCCCGACCGCGAGGTCGCCCGGGCCATCAGCGGTTGCGGAACTCCGGCGGGCGGCGCTCCAGGAACGCGCCGACGGCCTCGTGCATGTCCTCGGTGTAGGAGGTGAGGATCTGCGTCCGGTTCTCCAGGTCGATGCCCGCGTTCAGGCTGCCGACCTCGAGCTGTGCCCACATGACCTCCTTGGTCATCCAGACACCCGTGGGGCTGTTGGCGCAGACCTGCCGGGCGGTCTCGAGTGCCGCGTCGAGCAGCTCGTCGTCGGGCACGACCCGGCTCACCAGACCGATGCGCTCGGCCTCCTCGGCAAAGACCATGCGACCGGTGAGCATGAGCTCGAACGCGCGTGACGCGCCGATCCACCGCGGCAGCAGCCAGGACACGCCGATGTCGCAGCCGGACAGTCCGATCCGCACGAACGCCACGTTGAACTTGGCCGACGCCGCGGCGACGCGGACGTCGGACGCCAGCGCGAGCGCCAGACCTCCACCGGCGGCGGCGCCGTTGACCGCGGCGATCACGGGGATGCGCAACGAACGCAACGCCGGGACCAGCCCGGCGATCCGCTGCTGGACGTCCATGCCGCGCTGCATACGGCCGCGGCCCCCATTGCCGGAGAGTCCGGTCGGGGACGCGTCCTGCAGGTCCAGACCGGAGCAGAAGCCGCGCCCGGCACCGGTCAGCACCACCACGCGAGCGTGGTCGTCCGCGCGCAGCTCGTCGATCCGCTCGTGGAGCTGGTCGATCAACGCCGGGTTCATGGCGTTGAGCCGATCGGGTCGGTCCAGGGTGAGGATCCGGATCCCGGAGTCCGGGCCGGTCTCGGCCACCCGCTCGAGTCGGACCACGGTCTCACTGCCCGCAGTAGCGGTGTCGTCGCTCATGGCCGAAGCCTGCCACGCACCCGACGCGCCGCGCCCGGTCGTCGACGGTTGGGCCGGGCCGATCAGTCCCGGGGTCGTGAACGGTGGTCCCACCAGGCGGCGACCACGTCGTCGTGCGTGGCGCCCGGGTTCGAGATCCGCCACTTGCGGACGAACTGGTTGTACTCGAACTGCGCCTCGATGGGCCCTGGCGCTTCGTCCCGGGTGCGGAACCAGATGTCGACCGCATCGGCGAGCCGCAGCTCGGCGACACCCGACGCGCCGCCGAAGAGGTCGCGCATGTGCTGGTCGAACCGGAACCCCGGACCGCAGTGCTCCGCCATGAACGTGCGCAGGGCGCGGGTCATGCGCTGGGGTGGGACGACCACCGTCTCCAGCGTGAGCTCCCCATCGAGCGTGTCTCGCGGCCTCGGTGTCGTCGAGGGCGGTGCCTCCTCCCCGGCGAGTGCTGCCCGCACCCGGGCGGATAGTTCGGCTTTGCGCCCGCCCGTCGCCACGCCCAACGAACGGGCGGCGGCCCGGAGATCGGCGACCGTCCAGTACCAGCGATCGAACTCCGCGGGCTGGAGTCCGGCTCGCAACCGGGGTCGCTCGCTCACGTCGGAGTCGGGCGGTCGGATACGGGTGTCAGCGGGTCGAGCATGCGTTGGAGCACCTACGCGTCGTCGTGGACGGTGAACACGGTGGCCACCCACCGTCGCTGCGGGTGGTGGACCACCTCGCCCGGGAGGTCGATCGTCTCGACGAGCGCCGGACGACCGGCGCAGCCGCCGACCTCGATGCGGTACGCGCCGGGCTCGCACACACAGTCGAAGTCCTCGTCGAAGTACGCCAGCCGTGAGGGGTGGAGCTCGAAGCTCACGCGCCGTGTCCCCCCGGCGGGGACGTGGACGCGCCCGAACCCCACCAGCTGGCGCTCCGGCCGGGCGACCGAGGCCGTCTCGTCGTGCGCGTAGCACTGGACGACCTCGTCGGCGTCGACGCCGCCGCTGTTGGTGACGTCGACGGAGATCGTCGTGGACTCCTCCGTGCTGCCGACCTCGACGAGCAGGTCGTGGTAGGTGAACGTGGTGGTGCTGAGCCCGAAGCCGAACGGGTGCAGCGGCGAGCTCGGGCTGTCGGTGTATTCGCCCCAGAACTGGCTGCGCCCGCCCCCGGCGCGGTGGTTGTAGTGGACGGGCACCTGGCCGACGGCTCGCGGCAGGCTCACCGGGAGCCGTCCCGACGGGGCGACCGAACCGAGCAGAACGTCGGCGATCGCGGTGCCGCCCTCGATACCCGGGAGCCAGGCCAGGAGCACGGCGCCGGACCGCTCCTCCACGACGTCGAGCGTGTGGACCCGCCCGGAGACGATCACGGTGACCACCGGGGTGCCGGTCTCGGCCACGGCGTCGAGCAGCTCGAGCTGCACGCCGGTGAGGTCCAGGTCGGTGGCGTCACGCGCCTCGCCGACCGTGGCATCGGGAGTGAGTCCGCTGCGACCACCCAGGCACACGACGGCCAGGTCGGCCTCGGCGGCCAGACGGGCGGCCGGTTCGATCCCGGTCCGGTCGGTGCCGGTGACACCGCAGCCGGCGTGGTGGGTGAGTTCCACGTCGGTGCCGAGCAGTGCGGCGCGCAGGCCGGCGAGCGGCGTCACGGTGTCGGGGAAGAACGGGCCCGGTGCGTACGCGCCGCCGGCGGCCGGCAGGAGGTCCGACGTCGCTGCTGCAGCGCCGTAGATGATCTCGAGGTGTGCGGGGTAGTGGTAGTCGCCCTGCATCAACCGCACCTCGTCGGCGGCAGGGCCGAGCACGGCGATCCGCCGCACCGGTCGCTCGACGTCGTCGAGCCGCACCGGGACGACTCCGTCGTTGGTGAGCAGCACGATCGACTGCTGCGCGGCGCGTCGTGCCAGCTCCCGGCCCTGCGGTGTCCCGAACGCCTCCTCGGCGGTGGATTCCTCCACGTACGGGTACTCGAAGAGTCCGAGTTCGAACTTCTGGTGCAGCACCCGCCGGACGGCGAGGTCGACGAACTCCACCGGCACGACACCCGCCTCCACGAGCGGTGCGAGTTCGCCGAAGCAGTCGGTGGCAGGCAACTCGACGTCCATGCCGGCGAGCAGGGCCATGGCGCCGGCGACCGCCTTGGTCGGCGCCACCCGGTGGTGCGTTCGGAGCAGGTCCACGGCGAAGTAGTCGGCCACGACGGTGCCGACCAGACCGAGTTCGCCACGCAGGAGGTCGGTCAGGAACGAACGTGATCCGGCACACGGCACCCCGTCGACCGACGAGTACGAGTTCATGACCGAGGCCATCCCGCCGTCACGGATGGCGGCGGCGAACGGCTCGGCGAACACCTCTCGCAGCTCGCGGGGGCCCATCTGCACGGGCCCGTGATTCAGTCCGCCGTCGGCGAGCCCGTAGCCGGCGAAGTGCTTGCCGGTGGCGACCACGCCGTCGGCCAGACCGGAACGATCGGTCCCGGTGGTGTTCTGCAGGCCGCGGACGTAGGCGGTTCCGAGCTCACCGGCGAGCACCGGGTCCTCCCCGTAGGTCTCCTCGACGCGCCCCCAGCGGGGGTCGCGGGCGATGTCGAGCACGGGGGCCAGGCTCTGTCGGGCACCGACGGCGACCATCTCGCTGCGGATGTGCGTGGCGACGGCACCGAGCAGCTCGCGGTCCCACGAGGAGGCCAACCCGATCGCCTGGGGGAACTGCACTGCGTCACGAGCGCAGAAACCGGCGGTCGACTCCTCGTGCACGAGTGCTGGGATCCCCAGCCGGGTCTCGGTGACGAGCCAGTGCTGTATCCGGTTGGCGGCTGCGGCCAAGCCAGCGGGCCGGAGCCCGGTGGAGGCAGCGATGCGGGTGACCTGGCCGGTCCCGTGAGGAATGACCTCCGCTGCGGCGGAGGGAGAGAAGTCGTCGTTCACGAACAGGCGGGTCGACCAGACACATCCGAGTTGGGCGAGCTTCTCCTCCAGCGTCATCCGGGCGAGGAGTTCCTCGACCCTCGGGTTCTCGTCGGGCGGTGGGGGGGTCGGCTCTGTGCGGTCGCTCACAGGCCGATCCTCGCACCTGCGGAGTACGTTCTGCGCATGGCTGACGTCGTGATCTTCCACAATCCGAACTGCAGTACCTCTCGCCACGCAGTTGAGGCCGCCGATGCGGCCGGGGTCGACTACGAGATCGTGAAGTACATGCTCGTGGCCGAACGCCCCGATCGGGCGACGCTCGAGCAGTTGGTCGACCAACTCGAGGACCCGGCGACCGATCTGGTTCGACGAGATGCGAACTTCAAGAAGCTGGGGCTGACCGAGGCCGACGTCGCCACGTCGGCGCAGGTGGTCGACGTGCTCGCCGCTCACGGGCAACTGCTCCAGCGCCCGGTGCTGGTCAAGGACGGCGTGGCGATCATCGGCCGACCGAAGGACCGGGTCCTTCCGTTCCTGACGGGCTAGGTCCGGCCCCGGCGCTCAGTCCTCCACGAGCGCCGCGAGGGGACGGGCGCACTCCGCTGCGATGAGGTGCTGGTCGGAGTCGGGTTCGAAGACCGTGCGGATGAATCCGGTGAGCATCTGTCCGACCATCAGTTGGGCCACGTCGTCGGGGTTGGTCACCTCGGGCACGGCCTCGGTGACCCAGCCGATGGCCGCAGGAACGAGGAGGTCGATCAGGTCACGGCCGACGGGCAGCACCGCAGCCTCGCCCCGCATGGCCTCACCGATCAGGATGCGCCAGATCGACTGTTCCTCCATGGCACCGGCGAACACGTGGATGAACACGGTGGCGAGCCGCTGCCCGGGGTCGGCGTCGTGGTCGACGGGGAGCGGGTCGGAGAGCCGGGCTCCGTACTGGCGCTCGGCCACCACTGCAGCGAGCAGAGCGTCCTTGGAGGGGAAGTAGTGGTAGATCGCCGCCACCTGGAGGTCGCAGGCCCGAGCGAGCTGGCGCATGCTCGTCCCAGTGGCACCCCGCTCGGACATGAGACGGAGTGCCTCATCGAGGATGTGTTCCCGTTGATTGGGTCGTAGCGGGTTGGACTGGAGGTCGGTCGACGGCACAGGAAGCGTCTTCAGTGCTGGACCGGGCAGGCGCTGTAGTCAGCCGGGATGTCCTGGAGGCCGATCACGAGCGACGACGCCGCCCGTGAGTAGTCGACGTCGAGCGGCACGGTGATGTCGGGCAGTCGGTGGAACAGCTCCTGGAACACCGTGACGATCTCCATGCGAGCCAGGTTGGCGCCCAGGCAGAAGTGCGGGCCGATGCCGAAACCCAGATGCGGGTTGGGGTCGCGGGTGAGGTCGAGCTGATCCGGCTGGTCGAAGACACGGTCGTCGCGGTTGGCCCCGGCGTAGAGCATGAGGATCCGATCGCCTTCACGGAGGTCGGTGTTGCGGTAGGTGTGATCCTCGGTGACGGTCCGGATGAAGCCGAGCACGGGGCTGACGAATCGCACGATCTCGTCGGCGGCCCGGTTCATGAACTCGGCGTCCCAGAGATTGTCGAGCAGGAGCTGGCGCTGGTCGGGGAACTGGGACAGGGCGATCAGCCCACCCGTCAGCGCGTTGCGGGTGGTCTCGTTGCCGGCGACGAGCAGCACGGTGAGGAATGCGAGCAACTCGTCGTCGTTGAGCTGGGCCGTCTCTCGGTCGCGCTCCTCGTGCATGCGCTGGACGTCCTCTGCGGAGATCCCCTGGACTGCTTTGTGGTCCTTGGCGAGGTCACCGGCGTCGAAGGCGGTGGTGAGGATCGAGATGAGGTCGTCGGCGGGGTCGGAGCGCCGGCTGGCGATCAGCTCGATGCACATCGTGGCGTACTCGCCGAAGGCGGCGGCGGCTTGGTGGAGGACCGGGTCGTCGGGGTCGACGTGGCCGTCACCGGCCATCATGGCGTCGGACCAGCGGTACATGTCGAGGCGTTGCTCGGGGTCGAGTCCGAGGATCTCGCAGATGATGATGAGCGGGACGTGCACGGCGAACTCGTCGACGAAGTCGACCGTCCCCTTGGCGGCGATCTGGTCGATCACCTCATTGGTGAGCTGACGCACGTGGGGGATGAGCTCCCGGACCCGGCGCGGGGTGAAGCCCTGGTTGATGAGTCGTCGCTGGCGGACGTGCTCGGCACCGTCGAGCGTGATGATCGACATGTCGCCGGCGATGAGCGGCCGCACCCCGAACCGGGAGCAGTAGCGCTCGGGGTCCCGGGAGATGGCGAACACGTCCTCGTGTCGGGCGGTCACCCAGAGATCGTTGGGTTCGTCGCGGTGGAGACCATCGTGAGCACGGAGGGCGGCGTAGGTGTCCCAGGCGTCGTCGAACGTGGCCGGGTCGCAGAAGTCGACCGGCACCAGGTCGACGGCCTCAGCGGTGGGAGGACCGGGGGGGCGGAGTCGCACGGATCCAACGTAGCCCTGATTGAACGTTCGTTCAACGAGGTCTAGAGTGCCGGCATGCAGCTCAGCGACGTGAACCTGTTGGATCTCGACGCCTTCGTCTCCGGGCGTCATCACGAGATGTTCTCGGTGCTCCGGGCCGAGCAGCCGGTCCACTGGACCGATGAACCGGAGCGGGAGGGCCCCGGATTCTGGTCGATCACCAAGCACGCCGACCTGCAGATGGCCAACCGGGACACAGCGACGTTCTCCAGTGAGCTCGGGGGGACCCAACGGATCGACCTCGCCGACGTCGAGGAGTTCGACACCCGTGGCGTGATGCTCGTCGACACCGATCCGCCCAAGCACACCCGTTACCGCCGTCTGGTCAACAAGGGTTTCACGCCTCGCATGATCGCTCTGATCGAGGCGCACCTCCGTTACCGCGCCGAGCTCATCGTCGACGACGTGATCGAGTCGGGGACCTGTGAGTTCGTTGGTGATCTCGCTGCTGAACTGCCGCTCCAGGCGATCGCCGAGATCATGGGCGTGCCCCAGGAGGACCGTCGCCTCATGTTCGACTGGTCCAACCAGATGATCGGAGCCCAGGACCCCGAGTTCATGGACCCCGAGGATCCGGACGCCGCCAAGCGTGCCGCCGCAGAGGTCTTTGCGTACTCCAATCAGCTCGCTGCCGCCCGGCGGGAGGATCCCCGCGACGACATCGTCACGACTCTCATCAACGCCGAGATCGAGGGCGAGCGCCTGAGTGAGCTCGAGTTCGACATGTTCATGCTCCTGCTCACCGTGGCCGGTAACGAGACGACGCGCAACGCCACCGCCTCCGGCATGGATGCCCTGTTGCGTCATCCGGACCAACTCGCAGCACTCACCGCCAACCTCGACGACGACGCCTACCTCTCGACCGCCATCGACGAGGTCCTGCGATGGGCCACGCCGGTGCTGCACTTCCGTCGCACGGCCGCAGTCGACACCGAGGTGCGAGGCCAGGAGATCTCGGCGGGAGACAAGGTGCTGATCTGGCACATCTCCGCCAACCGGGACGAAGAGGTCTTCGCCGACCCCTTCACCTTCGACATCGAGCGCACGCCCAACGAGCACGTCGCGTTCGGTGGTGGCGGTGCCCACTACTGCCTCGGTGCCAATCTCGCAAAGATCGAGATCGAGATCATCATGCGTGAGTTGTTGTCCCGTATGGGCGACCTGAGCGCAGCGGGCGAGACTGAGGTCCTCAGGTCCAACTTCATCGGCGGCGTGAAGCGCCTGCCGGTCCACTTCACGCCCGGCCATCGCAAGCACCCCATCGGCACCTCGGCCTGAGTGCAGCCGCAGCGAGCACCCAGCCAACAGGAGGCCAACTCTCATGCGCACACCGATCTGTGAACAGCTCGGGATCGAGTTCCCGATCTTCGCCTTCACCCACTGCCGTGACGTGGTGGCCGCAGTGTCCAACGCCGGTGGTCTCGGTGTGCTCGGCGCTGTGGGCTTCACCGCCGAACAACTCGCCACCGAACTCGAGTGGCTCGACGAACACTGCTCTGCCCCCTATGGCGTCGATGTGGTGATCCCCGGCAAGTACGAGGGCATGGGGGAGATGGATCCCGCCAAGCTCGAGGCCGAGCTCGAGGCGCTGATCCCTGAACAGCACCGGAGGTTCGCCGAGCAGCTACTCGAGGATCACGGCGTGCCGGCGCTCCCCGACGAGCAGGCCGCACCAGCGCTCCTCGGCTGGACCGAGGCCACGGCAGCGCCGCTCGTCGACGAGGCTCTCCGCCACGACAAGGTGGTGCTCATCGCCAACGCTCTCGGAACCCCGCCACCCGACGTGATCGATCGGATCCACGGCGCCGGTCGTCTGGTCGCCGCGCTGTGCGGTACCCCGGCACAGGCTGTGCGGCACAAGAACGCCGGCGTGGACATCGTCATTGCCCAGGGGACCGAGGGTGGCGGTCACACCGGCGACATCGGTTCGATCGTGTTGTGGCCGCAGGTCATCGAGGCCGTCGCCCCCACCCCGGTTCTCGCAGCTGGTGGGATCGGAACCGGCCGCCAGATGGCGGCGGCTCTGGCGCTCGGCGCAGAAGGCGTCTGGACCGGTTCGTTGTGGCTCACCGTGGAGGAGGCCGACGTGCCCCCGGCCCAGATGCAGAGCTACCTCGATGCCACCAGTCGTGACACGGTGCGGTCCCGTGCCTGGACCGGTAAGCCGTGCCGGATGCTCCGGAATGACTGGACCGAGGCCTGGGAGCAACCGGGCAACCCGGAGCCGCTCGGCATGCCGCTGCAGTTCATGGTCACCGGTGATGCGGTGGCCCGTGGCCATCGTTATCCGGAGCAGGCCAAGGACGTGAACTTCAACCCGGTCGGTCAGGTGGTTGGCACAATGAACCGGGTCCGACGCACCCGAGACGTCGTGCTCGAGATGGTCGAGGAGTACCTCGAGGCCACCGGTCGCCTCGAGAGCCTGAACGCTGCTGCAGCGGAGTGAGGCCCGGGCGATCGCCCGGCCGGCCGTCTACTTGACAGTGACGCCTCGGCAGCCGAGGAGGACCACCGTGTTGGTGGGATTGTCGATACCCCAGGCGCAGATCAGGTTGTCTCCGGGTGCGAGGTCGACCGTCACGCCCCACCGGTCGCCGCCGTTCCACTGGTCGAACTGGCGCAGATTGCCCTTGTTGGCCACGAGGACCCGCACGACCGCTGGACCGTTGGGGTCGACTGCCCATCCACCGAAGGCGTAACGGCGTCGGTCGAGCACGGCGATGTCGATTCCTCCGGAGACCGGCACCGGAGGCGGAGCGACCTTCGTTTGGGGAATGGGGGTCGGTGGTGCCGTGGTCGGTGGTGCCGTGGTCGGTGGAGCCGGAACTGGAGTTCCGGTGGCCTGCGCCACGTCGATGCGCCCAGCCCCGCTCATAGTGTCGAACCCGGGTGTGCCGATGTCGACGGCGGTTGTCCGGAGCAGTTCGGCGATCTGGGCCGGGGTCCGGGACGGGACCTGCTGACGTAGCAGGGCGACGCTGGCGGCCACCATGGGAGCCGACATCGACGTGCCGCTCTTGAGGCAGTAGCCCCCATCGATGCAGGTCGACAGTATCGACGCCCCCGGGGCGGCGAGGTCGATGTAGGAGCCCCGGGTCGAGAAACTGGCGATGGCGTCGGAGGAGTCGGTGGCGGCCACGGCGATGACGGGCGGATGGTTCGCCGGCCACTGGGAGACGCCGCCGACGCCGCCGTTGCCGGCTGAGGCCACCACGACGGCCGGTGCCGAAGCGCCGAGCGCCACGGTCGTCGTCACAGTGTTGATCGCTGCAGCAACGTCGAGCGGTATGGATCCATCGCCACTGAGCGAGACGCTGATGACGTCGGCACCTTGCTGATGAGCCCAGAGGATCCCGGCGACGAAATCGATGGAGGAGCCCTGGCCCGCAGCGTCGATCACCCGCACGGGGAGGATCCGAGCGCCGGGCGCCACCCCTCGTACACCGAGGCCGTTGTCTCGGGCCGCAGCGACGATACCGGCCACGTGCGTCCCGTGGCCGTGCGGGTCGAAGTTGCCCGGACCACCGTTGCTCCCGTCGGTCCTCACGAAGGATTGACCGGGTAGGACGCGCAGGCCACCGTTGCGGAGCGGTGCGGCGAGGTCGGCGTGCCACGCAGCAACGCCGGTGTCGACGACGGCGACGACCGTGCCGAGACCGTCGAGGTCCGAGGGGAGAAGGTCCGTTCTGGTGAGCGGCAGGTGATACAGCGAACTCGACAGAGGATCGCTGGCCAGTGAGATGGGGACATCGACAGCGGCGGTGATCACACCGGGAACCTCGGCGACGGAATCGATCAGGGAGTCCACGTCGACGCCCGGGCTCTGGATCCGCTCGACGGAGATCCCACCGGGCTGGATGCCGTTGGTGTCGACGACGACTCCGACGGTCACCCCCGGTTCCTCGTCGGTGAGCGCTGCGAGGGTGCGGACGTCGTTGAGCGAATCGAGGGCACCGGGAGAGCTGATCGCATCGGCCACGGAGTCGCCGGATGCGTTCGACTGCGGGCTCGCCCCGGCCACGGTGGCGGTCTGGGTTCCGCCGACGACACCGACGACGAGCATCGCCACGGCCAGGATTCCACGGAGCACACGCGGCCGGATCAACGATGCGTGGTGCAACAGTCTCTGACGAAGCGGTCTGTGGTGCATTGGTCTGCAGCGCATCGCCGATTCCCCGGCGCTCACGGGTACGGGCAACGATTCGGTGACGTGCTCGCCCGTGGAGCACGCGTGAACGCTACCAGTGACCGTGGGGGATCGGTAGGCGCTACTTGACCGTCACGGCCCGGCAGCCGAGCAGCACCGGTTCGTTGGTCGGGTTGTCGAATCCCACGGCGCAGACGAGGTTGACGCCGGGATTGAGCTCAATGTCCTGGCTCCAGCGGCCGTCGGTGATCTGCTCGGCGTTGACGAGGCGTCCACCGCCGATGGCGGCGACTCGCACCACCGCCGGGCCGTTCGGCTCGGAGATCCACCCGCCGATCCGGTAGCGCCTGCGGTCGAGGACTGCGGAGTCGATACCTCCGCTCAGTCGGACAGGTGCGACCACCGGCGGCGGCGGCGGCGGCGGCGTGGTGGTGGGCGGCGGCGTGGTGGTGGGCGGTGGCGTGGTGGTGGGCGGTGGCGTCGTGGTGGGCGGTGGCGTGGTCGAACCACCCGTGGTGAACGCCTGGGTCAGGTTGATTCGCCCGTGACCGCTGTCGACGTCGACGCCGGCGGTACTGACGTCCACCGCAGTGGACTCGAGGAGGGCCTCCACTGATGCCGGTGAGCGGGTCGGGGTCTGTTGACGCAGCACCGCAGCCGCCCCGGCCACCATGGGTGCGGCCATCGAGGTTCCGCTCATGGAGCAGTAGCCGCCGGACGTGCAGGTCGACAGGATGTTCACCCCCGGCGCCGCCACGTCCACGTAGGTACCCCGGGTCGAGAAGCTGGCGATCTGGTCGCTCGAGTTGGATGCGGCCACGGCGATCGAACGGGGGTGGCTCGCCGGCCAGCTCGGCAGGGCGCCCGGTCCGCCGTTGCCGGCCGAGGCGACGATCACTGCGGGGGCGTCCGCACCCTGTGCGGTGGTGGTGACGGCGGTCTCGATCGCAGCTGCGACGTCGCTGGGAACCGAGTTGCTCCCTGCGCCGAGCGACATGTTGATCACGTCGACGCCCTGCTGGTGGGCCCAGTGAATTCCGGCGGCGAGGTCGGTGGACGATCCGCTACCGGTACTGCTGAGCACACGGACAGGGAGGATCTGGGCTCCCGGTGCGACGCCCCGGCCTCCGATGTTGTTGTCGCGCTCGGCGGCGATGATCCCAGCGACGTGGGTGCCGTGTCCGTGGGGATCGAAGTTGCCGGGTCCGCCGTTGCTGGTCTCGTTGTAGACGAACGTCCGTCCGGTGAGCACCCGGGGTGATCCGTTGCGCAGAGCTGGGCTCAGGTCCGAGTGGGTGGCAGCCACTCCGGTGTCGAGCACCGCAACGACCGTGCCGAGTCCGTCGGCGGTCGGTGCCAGCGTCGTGGCCCCGATCCTGGTCGGGCCGTACTGCTGGCCGCTGAGCGGGTCGGCGAGGAGGAACACCGGGACGTCGAGGTCGGCCGAGGCCACACCAGAGACGTCCTCGAGCGTGTCGACGAGTTCGTCGACCTGAACCGCTGGGGTCGTGATCCGTTCGACGGAGATGCCGCCGGGCGCCATGCCGTTGGTGTCGATCACGACGCCGACCCGGATGCCAGGGTTGTTCTCGGTCCTGTCGGCGAGCTTTCGCACATCAGCGACCGAATCGAGACCGCCCCGTCGCTCGAGAGCGTCGGTGACCGGACCGTCGGGTTGGTCGCTGCCGGATGCGCTGACAGGTACCGCGTTGGTGATTCCGCCGAGGAGCACTGCGCCGACCACGGCGATCGTTCCGAGCGTGCGGCGGGCGGCCGCTGCGGTGAAGGTCATGAAGCTCTATCGGTCGATTCCGAGGAATCCCTGAGGAGTCGAACGAATCAGTGAGAGGCTGTTCAGGTGATGCGAGTCGCCACGTTCAACGTCCGCCACGGGCTGGCGGAGGGCGCCGCTGAACCGGCTCCAGAGGCCACCACCGCCGTGGCGGCCGCCCTCCGAGCGGACGTTCTCGCCCTCCAGGAGCTCGATGTGGGGGTCCGCAGGTCCGGTGGGACGGATCAGATCGCCATGGTGCGTGCGGCCAGTGAACCGTCGAGCGCACGCTTCGCCCGCACGCTCGACGTCGATGGTGGGGCCTATGGAGTCGGCCTCGTGGTTCGGGGCGTGCTGAGCGAGGTCGAGGATCGACCGCTCTCGGGTGCCGGCGAGCCCCGTGTGGCGATCATCGCTCGGGTCGAGTTGGCTGACGGCGCCGGGGACGGCGATCGCAGAGCACCGTTCACGGTGGCGGCCACCCACCTGCAGAACGATCGCCGAGTGGCTCGGACCCAGCTCGTCGAACTGCTCACAGCACTCGACGAACGACCTGGACCGACGGTGGTGCTCGGTGACTTCAACCTGCCGCCGTTCGTCGTCGAGGGGACGTGTGCCGAGTTGGGCTGGGACGCTGTGGCCAACACCGCCACGTTCCCGGCGCGCTCACCGAGCGTCCAGATCGACTGGGTCGTCGTGCGCGGCTTCGAGTTGGTCGCAGTGGTCGTACCCGACGTTCGGGTCAGCGACCATCGACCCGTGGTCGCAGAGCTGCGACCATCAACTGGGCCCCGGGTACCCTCAACAGGGTGAGCGGCCAGTGCATGCGTCCGGGGTGTGCGGATGCAGCGGCGATCAGACTCGTGTTCGACCCCGTCGCCCGAGAGGTCTGGCTCGACGAGCTCGCCGTGTCGAGTCCCGGTGGCTCGGCCCAGGCGCAGCTGTTGTGCGCTTTTCACGGTTCCCGTCTCGGTGTCCCGCGAGGCTGGGCCGTCGTCGACTCGCGCTCGCCGCTGGCAGCGTCCGCATCGACTGGACCCGCTACTGATCGCCCTGAAGATGATCCCGTCGAATTCGAAGATCGCATCGATCTCGACGACTCCGCCGACGGTGCGGAGCCGGAGCCGGAGCCGGAGCCAGACCCCGAGCCGGAGCCGGAGCCGGAGCCGGAGCGTGCTCCGGAACCGGCGGCCGGATCCATGCTCGGTCGCGCCTTCGCCTGGGCCGGTACGCAGCGTTCGGCGATCACCGCCCGACCTCCGGCGGACCCCGGTTCGCCCCGGGGCGACTCTGGTGCCTGACCTCGTAGCTGAGCCCGTGCCCGGCCCCGCACCTCGCCTTGGTGGTCCCCTGCGTCGCCGGTGCGTGGGAACCGCCCGACGGAGCATTGCGTAGGGTGGCGCCATGATCGACTTCGAGTTCCAGGCGATGTTCCCGCTCGCTGCGGACACCACGCCGTACCGCCGACTCGACGGTGATTTCGTCGACCTCGGTGAGTACCGGGGGCAACGGATCCTCGAGGTCGACCGGGAGGCGCTCACGCTGCTCGCTGCGGAGTCGATCCGGGACATCTCGCACCTGTTCCGCCCGGGCCACCTCGCACAACTCCGGGCGATCCTCGATGACCCGGAGGCGACCGACAACGACAGGTTCGTGGCCCGAACCATGCTGGCCAACGCCGTGGTGTCCTCGGGGATGGTCCTGCCGTCGTGTCAGGACACCGGCACGGCGATCATCATGGGGAAGAAGGGCCAGCAGGTCTGGACCCACGGCTCTGATGGCGCCCCCGGTGGCGACGAGGAGGCACTCGCCCGCGGCGTGTTCCGCACCTACACCGGCACCAACCTGCGTTACTCGCAGGTGGCACCCGTCTACATGTACGACGAGGTGAACACCGGGACGAACCTGCCGGCGCAGATCGACCTGAGCGCCGTCGACGGCAGCGAGTACCGCTTCCTCACGATCACCAAGGGTGGAGGCAGTGCCAACAAGACCTTCCTCTATCAGGAGACCAAGGCGCTGTTGAACCCCGACTCACTCCGTGCGTTCGTCGCCGAGAAACTCACGACGCTCGGCACCTCGGCCTGCCCGCCGTACCACCTGGCGATCGTCATCGGTGGAACGTCGGCGGAGATGAACCTGAAGACGGTGAAGCTGGCCACGACCCGCTACCTCGACAGCCTCCCGACCGAGGGCAGCGCCCGGGGCCACGCCATCCGTGTGCCCGAACTCGAAGCGGAGTTCACTGCGCTCGCCGCAGCGACCGGGATCGGTGCGCAGTTCGGAGGGAAGTACTTCGTCCACGACGTGCGGGTGATCCGGCTCCCGCGTCACGGGGCGTCGTGCCCGGTCGGGATCGGCGTGAGCTGTTCGGCGGACCGGCAGAGTCTCGGAAAGATCAACGCCGACGGGGTGTTCGTCGAGCAGCTCGAGACCGACCCGGCGCAGTACCTGCCGGAGGTGACCGACGGCGACGTCTCCACCGAGGTCGTCGCCGTCGACCTCAACCGACCGATGGACGAGATCCGCAACCAGCTCTCGCAGTATCCGGTCAGGACGAGGCTGGCGCTGAGCGGTCCCATGGTCGTCGCCCGTGACACGGCACACGCCAAGTTGAAGGAGCGGATCGACCGGGGCGAGGGCCTTCCGCAGTACGTGTTGGACCACCCCATCTACTACGCCGGTCCCGCCAAGACGCCCGAGGGCATGCCGTCGGGGAGCTTCGGACCCACCACCGCCGGCCGCATGGACTCCTACGTCGACCTGTTCATGCAGCACGGCGGCAGCCTGGTCACCTTGGCCAAGGGCAACCGGTCCCCGCAGGTGCGCCGGGCGTGTGCCGAGCACGGCGGGTTCTACCTGGGATCGATCGGCGGCCCAGCGGCGATCCTCGCTCAGGACTCGATCCGCTCGGTCGAGGTGCTCGAGTACCCGGAACTCGGCATGGAGGCCATCTGGCGGATCGAGGTCGAGGACTTTCCGGCGTTCATCGTCACCGACGACAAGGGCAACGACTTCTTCGCCGATCTCATCTAGCCGATCTGATCCAGCCGGTCCCATCTCGCCGGTCCCGCTCGACCGGTCCCGATGGATCTCCGGTCGGTTGCTGAGGAGTTGCTCCGGATCGTGGACCCTGGGCCTGCGTCCGGCCTGCTGCCTCGGAGAGACTGACC
>Ga0194128_10006483_pt1 | contig 15746 bp, 14 predicted proteins | sample TA2KigCa65mmetaG_FD_148650 | JGI IMG/M metagenome (GOLD analysis project Ga0194128, IMG submission 148650) | Freshwater microbial communities from Lake Tanganyika, Tanzania - TA2015037 Kigoma Deep Cast 65m | ecosystem: Environmental > Aquatic > Freshwater > Lake | place: Tanzania: Lake...
TGCACGGCGACTCCACATGGCCGCAGATGGTACAGCCGGACGCACCTTTCGGCGTAGTATTGGCTGCGGTGGCCCCGGTGTTCCGTCGGATCGCTCCCGTCACGCTCGCGCTCGCGTTTGTTCTGCAGGCGGCCCCGGCCGGCCGTCAGGCGCAGGAGCCCTGGAGCGTCGATCTCGCCGAGATCCGGCATGCCGCCGGGCTCGTGCCCGGGCCCCGGCCCGTTCGCCTGCACGTGCGGAAGTTCGCCGAAAGCCGCCGCACGAAGAACTTCTCGGTGAGGGGCGCGCCGGCCGACCCCAGCGTCCAGGCGCGCACGGCGTTCCAGGTCGTCTTTCCCGATTCGTACGTCATGGTCGACGCCGGCATGGACCGTGACGTCCACCGCTTCTTCGGCCGGGGGGCCGACGAGCCGTACGACGATGCCGCGGCCGCCGAGGTCCAGCGCGCCGTCAACGGCGCCCGGCTGATCGTGGTCACGCACGAGCACGGGGACCACGTGGCGGGCGTCGTCCGCGGCGCCACCGCGGCCAAGCTCGCGGCGAAGACGGTCCTGACGCGGACCCAGGTCGACGTGCTGCGGACCAGGCCCCAGATGCCTGAAATCCGCCTGACGGCTGCCGCCGCTCGCCGGTTCATCGTCGTCGACTACGACCGCCTTCTGCCCGTCGCCCCGGGCATCGTCCTCGTGAAGGCGGCCGGGCATACCCCGGGCTCTCAGTTGGTGTATGTCGCCCTCGAGTCGGGCCGGGAGTACCTGCTCATCGGCGATACGGCCTGGCACATGGACGGGGTCCGCCTGGTCCGTGGCAAGGATGCGCCCTGGGTGACCGAAGACGAGGCCGCCGTCCTCGCCCAGCTCCGATGGCTGCACGATCTGGCGCGCACCGCGCCGCAGCTCCAGATCGTCGCAAGCCATGACGAGGAGCAGCACACCGAGCTCGCCCGCAGGGGGATGCTCTCGAACCGGCTCGAGATCAGATAATCTTGGTCCGCGTGAAGGCCGACGCCGCACGTCGTGTCCGGCTGCGACCGGACCCATGGAGGAACAGCATGACCTACTACGGTCCCAAGGAACTGGCGGCCAGCTTCCGCCAGGTCCGCAGCAACACTACTCAGATTGCCGAGGACATCGCCGAGAAGAACTATGAGTTCCGGGCGGCGCCCGACTGCCGCACCGTCGCGCAGACCCTCGTGCACATCGCGTTTCTCTCGCACCTGCACCTGCACCTGCATCGCAACCGCGTGTCGGATCTGAACGCCGTCAACTTCATGGAGCTGCTGCAGCCGATTGGCGCCGAAGAGGGCAAGCCGCGCACGAAAGCGGAGATCGTGGAGCTGCTCCGGTCGCGAGGCGACGAGTTCGCGTCGTACCTCGACAGCCTGAGCGAAGGCTTCCTCGCGGAGCCGGTCGCGATGCCGGCCGGCACGCAGCCGGCGACCAAGTCGCGCTTCGAGATGCTCCTGTCCCCCAAGGAACACGAGATGCACCACCGGGGGCAGCTGATGGTGGTCGAGCGCATGCTGGGCATGACGCCGCATCTGACCAGGCAGATGCAGGAGCGGATGGCGCGGCGGGCCCCGGCGCAGGCCGCCAGTTAACGCCAGCGGCGGGCGGCGCCGTGTAGCATAGACGGATGGGCTGCTGCGAAGCGACCAATCCGGCGCTCGACGACCTCGCCTCGTCTGCTGCCGCGGCCGCCCCATCCGACCGCCGCACGGCCCTCAAGGGCCTGGCGGCGCTTGCCGGCGGGCTCACGCTGGCCGCCTGCGCGCGGGGGGGCGACCGCGGGCCGCGCCTGCGGCTCGCCTTCTGCGGCCAGCTCCTGTGTGTGGTGCCGTACGAGGTCACACGCGCGCGCGGCCACTTCGCCGCACAGGGGCTCGACGTCGAGCTCGTCTACACGCGCGGCGGGAATGCCGCGATGCAGGCGCTCGTGGGCGGATCGGTCGACTACGCCGGCACCTCCTTCGACGTCGCGCTCCAGGCGGCCGCCAACGGCGCCGCGATCCGCCGTTTTGCCTCGACCGGCCGCCTGCCGCTCTTCGCGCTGGCGACGTCGCCGGCGACGAGCGGCGCGATTCGGCGCGTGGCGGATCTCGACGGCCGCACGGTCGCGATTTCGGGCCTCGGCAACGCCGACCACGCGCTGCTCCTCTTCCTGCTCGACCGGGCGGGCGTCGCCGCCGCGGGCGTGCGCTTCGCCACCATCGGGACCAACGTCTTCGACGCGCTGCGCATCGGCCAGGTGGATGCCGCGATGCTGCAGGAGCCGGCGCTGACGCTGATCGTCGAGGCCGGCGGCCGCGAGCTCGTCAACCTGATGGACATCGACGAGGCCGAGCGGCACCTGGGGGGGCCGTACGAGTTCATGGGCGTCGCCGTCCGTGTCGCCGAGCGCGACCAGCGCCTGCCGGAGATGCGCCGGCTCGCGGCCGCGCTCGAAGCCGGACTCCGCGACACGCGGACGATCGCGGTCGACGAGATCGTCGGGGCGCTGCCGACGGCCCTCGTGGCTGGAAGCGACGCGGGCCAGCTCCGGGCGATCGTCGGGCGCTACCGCCTCTCCCTCTACCCCGAGCGGGTGACCGTCGACCTCGAATCCGCGCGCCGCGTCCAGCGATCCCAGGAGATCGCCGGCATCCTCGAGGCCGGCCGCGTCGATCTGCGCGTCGTCATCGACGCCATCGCGCTGGATCCCACGCCCGCCTGAGGCCGGACGCGACCGACGTGCTGCGCATCGACGGGTTGACAGTCGCCTACGGCGGCCCGCCGGCCATCGAGAACGTCGATCTCGAGGTGGGCGCCGGCCAGTTCGTCAGCCTCATCGGCGCGTCGGGCTCCGGAAAGACGAGCGTCCTTCGCGCGGTGACGCGCCTCGTCGAGCCGCAGGCCGGATCGGTGCACCTCGACGTCCCGCCCGGCGACATCGGATTTCTCTTTCAGGACGATGCGCTGCTCCCATGGCGCACGGCGGCCGAGAACGTCGCGCTGGGGCTCCGCATCCTGGGCATGCCGCGCCCGGCCGCCCTGCGCGCCGCCGACGAGTGGCTGGCGCGGCTCGGGCTCTCCGGCTACGGTCATCGCTATCCGCGGCAGCTCTCGGGCGGCCAGCGCAAGCGCGTCGCGCTCGCCCAGGTGCTCGCGCGCACGCCCCGGCTGCTGCTGATGGACGAGCCCTTCGCCTCGCTCGACGCGATCGTCCGGGTCCGCATCACGGAGGAGCTGCTCGGCTGGGTCGAGCGGGAGCGCCTCGCGGTGCTGCTCGTCACGCACGACCTCGAGGAGGCGATCAGCTTGTCTGACGTCGTCTACGTCCTCTCGCGCGGTCCGCGGGCGGGCGTACGCGCCCGCCATACCGTCGCGATCCCGCGGCCGCGGCACGTCCTAGACTCGCGCGCCGACCCGTCGTTCGGGCCGCTCCTCCAGCGGCTCTGGCAGGACCTCGGCGAACCGGCCGGCGACTCGCAGGCGCCGCCGCCATGACGAAGGCTGCACTCGGCCCGGCGGTGCGGCGCGCCGCGGCACTCCTGGTGCTGCTCGGGGTGTGGGAGTCGGCCTCGCGCGCCGGGTGGGTCGACCCGTTCTATGCCCCTGCGCCGTCAAGCGTCGGCTCGGTGCTGCTGGCGCTGGCACGCACAGGCGAGATCTGGGGCCATCTCGAGGCGACGCTCCTCGCCGCCCTCGGCGGACTGCTCGGCGGACTGGCGCTCGGCATCGTCCTCGGCTTCGGGGCGGCGCTCGTGCCAGCACTCGCCGAACTGCTCGAGCCGGTCATGATCCTGCTCAACGCCATTCCGCGCGTCATTCTGGCCCCGCTCTTCGTCATCTGGCTCGGCATCGACCTGGCCTCCAAGGTCGCCCTCGCGCTGATCCTGGTGACCGTGCTCATCTTCTTTGCCGTCTACAACGGCATCAAGGAGGTCGACCGGCGCCTCGTGGAGCGCGTGCGCACGCTCGGCGGCGGACGCGGTGCGCTCATCCGCGACGTGTATATCCCCTCGATCACGGCCTGGGTGATCGGCAACCTGAAGATCGCCGTCGGCTTCGCCTTCACCGGCGCCGTCGTCGGCGAGTTCGTCGCGTCGAGCCGCGGCCTGGGGTACCTCCTGCAGTTCGCGCAGAGCACTTACAACGCGGCCCTCACGATCGCGCTCATCGCCGTCATCATGGTTTTCGCCCTGGCGCTCTTCGCGCTGGCGGAACGCCTCGAGCGTCGGCTGCTGCGCTGGCGGTACGACCAGCCGTAATCACCACTCCGCCAGCCGCGCGCCCTCTCGCCCCGGGTTCGCGCGGAGCGTGAGACGGGACCGGCCCCGTCCCACGCGGTCTCCAGCCCTCAGTCGAGCTCGACTCGTGTCGCCAGCACCGAGCCGTCGGCCTGTCGCATGCCCGTCACCTCGACCAGCCTGCCGTTCGCGAGCGCGGCGCACGTGACGCCGTCGAAGGTTGTCGAGCTGTTCGTCCGAACACTCGTTGTGCCGATGGTGAAGGTCAGTGCCGGGCAGGTTCCGCTCACAGCGCTGATAGCGCCCTTCAGTTCCAGCCCACCGGCATCGTCATCATCTTCCTCCTCCTCGTCGTCGTTGTCCCGGCCGGTGTCTTCGACCTTGATCTCGCTGGCGACGAGCGTCTTCCCGTCCGCGCTCATGATCCCCTTCGCCTGCGCGTGGTCGCCGGCCGCGACCTGAGCGAGCGCCAGCCGCCGGTGCCCGTGGCGAATCACGGTCGTCGGCGTAACCTTCACGACGATGCCGCGAAGAGTGATCGAGTCGGCGCCAACCGCGGTGACGACGCCCGACAGATTCTGCCGCCGCCCGGCGTGCGCGCGTTCGTCCTCGTCGGCCTCGTCGCCCTCGTCCTCGGCACCGTCGCCGCCACGACCCTTGTCACGCTTGTCCTTCTTGGCCTTGTCGCGGTCTGCGCCGGCTCCACTTCCGTTCCTGGACCCGCGATCGGGCCCTTGTCCGCTCAATGCGGCCAGCACCTCGTCGGCCGTCGCTGCCAGCGCGCCCGACTGGGCGTCAACGCCGGAGGTCAGAGACTCGGAGACAGCCGATGGGGCGGTTGGCGACGACAGCGCGGCCTCGCCGCAGCCCGCGGCGACGACGGCCGCACCAAGCGCGAGGAACGACGGCAGTAAACGGACTCGACAGAGATGCATACCCATGTCCTCCGGCGGGGAGCCGGGTGGCCAAGGGGCAAGGCGCGTTCCCGATCGCCCTTCACGCCGAGAACTCGCTGAGAGCGCTCGGCTTGGAGGAACGGTCGCGGTTGGCAGCAGACGCCGCCGGCGCAGGCCGACGTGCAGAAATGGCCGTTCGTGTACAGAAGACGTGCGGAGCGTCCGGCCCGCCCGATGACGGCGCCGTCAGCGCGATCACACTTACGGAAATCCGATGTAGCGTCCGCCCATCGCGACCGTCGTCCAGAGCGACAGCGAGACGAGCGCCACGACCCGGTCGCGGGCCCGGTTGACGCCGGCATCGGCGGCGAGCGCGACCCGGCGGCGGATCGAGAACGTGAAGAGGAGCACGACGAGGAGCGCGGCGAGCTTCACCCAGAAAAACGTCAGGTGGTAGTACTTCGTCGCAAAGCACATGAACAGGAGCACGCCCGTCGGCAGCGCGATCCAGAGGCCGCGCTTCAGCCATCGCTCCCCGTCACGAATCATGTCGGCGGCGCGCTGGCCCGTGACGCCGAAGCCGAGCAGGCGCAAATCCACCAGGAGCACGGCGCCGCCGATGATTGCCAGCCCAAAGAGGTGGAGCGTGGCGATCGCCGGAAACAGCCACGGAGAGCTCCGCATCTCGACGAGCGGCGCCGAGTACTGAATCCAGCGGCAGAGCTCGAGCAGCGTCATCTGGTGGTACGTCACTCCCAACCCGGGACTGGCCGCTCCGATGTCGCGCCCAGAGAAACCGCGGACGAGAAGCGGTCGCCGCTGGCAGGGCATCAGTCGAGACGGCGGACTAGAACCAGTAGTCCTGATAGGCCATCATACGCCCGGCCGTGATGATGCACGCCCACAGCACCAGCGACACGACCGCGGCGACCCGCGCCGCGCGCGGCGGAACGGGATCGCGGTCCCACTCGGCCACGCGGCGGTACGCCGTGCGGTGGAAGAGCCACACATTGGCGAGCGCCAGCACGAGCGCCGCCATTTTCAGCCGGAAGAAGACGTTCTCGTATCGGACGAGCGGGGCGGCGTAGAACAGGAGGGCGCCGGAGGCGATCATCACGACCAGTCCTGCCCCGCTCCAAGGGAGCAGCCGCGAGATGACCTCCGACGTGGGGACGCGGGTCATCGCCGCCCCGAGCAGCCGCAGATCGATCAGGAGCACGGTGCCGACGAAGACGGTCAGCGTCAGCACGTGGACGCTCAGGACGACGAGAAACGCGTAGCGCGATTCGTGGAGCGCGATGCTCCAGGGGGTGTTCCCGAGCCACTCGCAGAGGTCAAACAGCGACACCAGCGGCGTCAGGACCCCCTGAACCCCACTGGTAGCCGGTAGCCGGTAGCGGGTAGCAAGAACCGGAACGTGAAGAACCGGGAACCTGCTACGCCCTACCGACTACCACCTACCGGCTAGTTGGTCGGCTTTCCGTCCGCGCCCGGAGCGGAACCGCCCATGAACACCTTGCGGCCGTCCAGGTACTCCACGAACACGCCGACGCCCTTCGGCTCGCCGCTCTTGGCCTGGTACGCAAAGACCTTGACCTGGCTGCCAACGGGGAGGCTCGTCTTCGTGATGCCGTTGCGCAGGAGGTTGGTCGGCGGACCGCCCTCGATGCCCCACGTCACGACCTTGCCGTCGTTGCCTTTCACGTCGATCCAGATCCAGGCATGAGGATTGACCAGCTCCACCTTGCTGACCGTCCCCTGCAGGTTGACCGGCCGGTTCTCGTCAAAGGCCGCCGCAAAGGAGTGATGCGCGGCCACCGGCACCGCGGCCACGAGCAGGCCGAGCGCGACAACCACGCCGAGAACCCTCACAGTGATCCGCATCTGGTGCTCCTTCCTTCGTTCGTTCATCTATGTAGTGCCCGCGTCCCGATCAATCCGCTATTCGCCGCCGGCGCGGGCGCGCCGGCCGCCGGAGGCGGCTTCCCGTTCCCGAATCTGGGTTCCCCTCACGACGTTGATCACGCCGTAGTTCGACTCATGACACGCGAACTCGAAGATGACCGACGGATCCACGCGCGGCATCTCGGTTTCCACGCGCCACGGCTGCGTCCACGTCTTCGGGTCGGTCATAGTGTACTCGTACCGCAGCGTGTTCGGCCCCACCCGCGTGAAGCGCTCGACGACCGTCAGTCCGTCGGTCGCCCCCTGGAAGTTCTGAGCCGGGGACCGGTCGTTGAAATTCTTCGTCTCGACGACCAGCGTGTTCCCCTCCCAGCGCCCGCGGGAGTCGCCGTACCACTGCCGTACCTTATCGGGCATATGCGCCCGCCCATCCAGCGGGATGATGCGGATGTCGTTGTTCGACTGGGTCACGATCGTCAGGTACCCCGGACTCTGGAAGAACTGCGCCTCGGCGGTCACGCCCGCGGCCGAACCCTCGCCCCCGGGGTTGCCGCCCCGGACGAGCGGGATGGCGCCGTTGCCCAGAATGCAGCGGGTGTAGGTGTTGCCGAAGGTCAGGATGCCGGCGGCGGGATCCCGCCGCCGCGCCGCCTCGGCGCGCTCCGTGCGCCGGCGCTCGGCCTCGGCGGTCGCCGGGGGCAGGCGGCCGTTCGACGGATCCGCGATGAGCGAGGTGCGCAGGTTCGGCCGCGCGCCGCCCTGCCAGCCGTCCATCCCGTATTCCTTCCAGTCGTAGTGCACCGTGCGCGGATCGACTTCGGCGTCGCGCTCGACCCGCTCCTTGAAGACCTGGATGGCCTCCTCTTCGGTGTAGAACGCCTTCTCGCCGAGCTCGACCGGGCGCTGCAGCGGCGTGTAGGTCGCCAGATGCCAGACGCCGCGCAGGTCCGGGTCGCCCCACGCCGTGCGCCCCGCGGTCCAGTTCTTGAGCGCCGCCTCCGCTTCCTTGCGGGCGGCCTCGGCGGCCCTGATGGCCGCCTCCGTGTCATTCGCCGTCGGCGTCGTCACGCGAGGGCCGGACCCGGGTGCGCCCTGCTGCTGCGCCAACACGGACACCGCGCCTGCGGCCAACGCACCCACCGCCGCAACCGCGGCACATAACCGGAGCATCCGAATGCACATACGCGTGCTCCTCCTCAAGGTCGTTATCGGCCCGCCCGGGGTCGGGCGGCCGCCTCGCGCTCTCGAATCTGCGCGCCACGGACAACGTTTATGACACCGTAGTTCTGCTCATGACAGGCGAACTCGAACATGACCATCGGCTCGACACGAGGCAGCTCCGCCTGGGCCGACCAGGGCCTCGTCCACGTATTCGGGTCGTTGAGGGTGTACTCGTACCGCAGGGTGTTTGGAGCGACCCGCGTGAAGCGCTCTACGATCCGCAGTGCGTCGGTCGTCCCGTACATGTTCGGCGCCGGCGCTCGGTCCTTGAAATTCGCCGTCTCGACGACGAGGGTATTCCCCTCCCACCGGCCGCGGGCATCGCCCCACCAGTGCCGGATGCTCGAAGGCGATGGTGAACGCCCGTCGAGCGGAATGATGCGGACGTCGTTGTTCGACTGGTGCACGATCGTCACGTAGCCTGGGCTCTGGAACAACAGCGCCTCGGCCGTCACGCTGGTAGCGAGGTCCTCGGGGTCGGCCCCCGGATTCCCGCCCTGGACGAGCGGCGCGGCCGTTTGGCCGATGATGCACCGCGTGTAGGTCGACAGGAAGTTGCCGAAGATCTGGATGCCGACCTCGGGATTGCGCTGCTTCGCGGCGGCCGCCCTCGCCGCCTGCCGCTGTTTCGCCGCGTCGGTCAGGGGCGGCAGCCGTCCATCCTCAGGATCGACGATCAGCGAGGTACGCAGGTTCGGGCGGGCGCCGCCCTGCCACGCGTCCATGCTGTATTCCTTCCAGTCGTAGTGCACCGTGCGCGGATCGACCTCCGCGTCGGCCTCCACGGCCCGCTTGAAGGCGGCGATGGCCTCCTCTTCCGTGTAGAAGGGCTTGTCGGCATGTTCCGGACGCCGCTGCAGCGGTGTGTACGTGGCCAGATGCCACACGCCCCGCAGGTCCGGATCGCCCCACGGCGTGCGTCCCGGCGTCCAGTTCTTCAGCGCCTCCGCCTCGGCGCGCATGCGGTCCGCCGCGGCATTGATGGCCGCATCCGGATCCACGGTCGTCGGGTCGATCGGCGTCGCGGCCGACGGAGTCTGGGCCAGCAGCCCGGACGCGCCGACGCCAACAGCGGCGACGAGCGCCACCACACCCGACCACCGGAGGATCCAGCTGCGCATAGGCTCCGCCTTTCTCGTCGCTACTCGCCGCCGCCACGCGGAGCGCGCGCCGAGCCACCGCCGGCAGCCGCCTCGCGCTCCCGGATCTGCGTGCCGCGCACGACGTTGATCACGCCGTAGTTCTGCTCGTGGCAGGCGAACTCGTAAATCACGTCCGGCTCGACCTTCGGCATCTCCGAGTCGACCGACCAGGGACGGGTCCACGTCTTTGGATCGGTCATAGTGTACTCGTACCGCATCGTATTTGGTGCGATTCGGGTAAAGCGCTCCACGAGGTGCAGCCCGTCGGTGGACCCCTGGAAACCGACGCCCGGCGAGCGGTCCCTCCAGTTCGTCGTCTCGACCACCAGCGTGTTCCCCTCCCAGCGGCCGCGCGAATCGCCATACCAGTGGCGGATCTGCTGCGGCAGGTGGGGCCGGCTGTCGAGCGGGATGATCCGGACGTCGGTATTCGACTGGTGCACCAGGGTCACGTAGCCCGGGCTCTGGAAGACCTGGACCTCCGCCGTCACCCCGGCCGCCGCCGCCGCCGACTCGGAGCCCGGATTGCCGCCGCGCATCAAGGGAGCGGCGCCCAGGCCCAGCACGCAGCGTGTGTAGGTATTGCCGAACGTCAGGATGCCGGCTGCCGGGTTCCGCTTCTTCGCGGCCGCCGCCGCCATCTCGCGGCGCTGCTGCGCCTCGGGGGTGACCGCGGGCAGCCGCCCGTCGGCCGGATCGACGATGAGCGAGGTGCGCAGGCTCGGCCGCGCGCCGCCCTGCCACGCGTCCATGCTGTATTCCTTCCAGTCGTAGTGCACGGTGCGGGGGTCGACTTCCGCGTCGGCCTCGACGGCGCGCTTGAACGCCGCGACCGCTTCCTCCTCCGTATAGAGCGGCTTGTCCGCCAACTCCGCCGGGCGCTGCAGCGGCGTGTAGGTCGCCGTGAGGTACACCCCGCGGAGGTCGGGATCGCCCCAAGGCGTGCGCGCCGGGGTGTAGTCCTTGATCGCCGCCTCGCGCTTGGCGGCGTCGGCGGCGGCCTTGATCGCGGCGTCCGTGTCGTTCAGGTTGAGTGCGGGCTTGCTCGACGGCGCCTGCGCCAGGAGAGCCGCGGCCGAGAAGGCCGCCGCCACCACCGCGAGGGCCAGCGCTCGTCGGAGAATCGAGATCCGCATGTACGTAACCTCCTATTCCCCGTCCGGCCGCGTGCCGGGCGGGAAGTAGAGTCCCAGTGGGTCGTACATCAGCTGTTCGACGAACGGGACGCAGTTGAACTCGATGAGCTGGACGTTGGGCTCGATGCGGCGGTAGACCGGGAAGCTGACCTTCCACGGCCGCGTATAGACGTTCGGATCCTCGATCGTCGCTTCGTAGAGCATGTGATTCGGCCCCTGGGGCGTCCAGCGCTCCACGACGTGCAGCGCGCTCGTCGCGTAGTTGCCCGCCCGATCGAACCAGCTGTACCCGTTGAAGCCGGTCACGTCGACGACGAGCGTGTCGCCATCCCACTTGCCGTTCGACCAGCCCATCCACGAGTCGACCGGCGCCTCCATCTGCGGATCGATGTGAACCTGCCGCATCGCCCACTTGTACTCGTAGACGATCAGCATCTGGTTCTGGTCCTGGAAGATCTGGAACGGGAAGGGCATGTAGTTCGCGCGCGGCACGCCCGGCCGGAAGCACTGCAGCTCGGGGTCGCCGTAGTCGAACCGGCTCGGGTCGTTGGTGATCTTCGGGGTCATCCGGTTCTTGAAGTTCGCGTCGCGCTTGGCCAGCGCCTCGGGCTTGTAGGGAATCGTGCCACCTTCGACAATGCCCTGGCCGCCCGGCTGTGCGCCGTACGCCCCCATGATCTCGGGACGCGGGCCTGCCTCCGCCGAGTGCGGCTCGATGTTCCAGTTGGCGCTCGTCAACGCCTGCCAGATGCCGTTCAGATTCGGCCGTCCGTCCTCGGTGCGCGCCACCTCAGGAGCGGAGCCCTGACCCGGCAGTCCCACCCAGAGCGCCCCGACCACGATCAGCACTGCGACGAGGAGTATCCCTTGCGACCGGATGTTCATCGCTCCCTCTGCTTTCCCCGCGCCCCCTCCCCCACCGACCCCTGAGCGCGATTGTCGGGCCGTGCCCCGCACGGCCCGGTGTTAGGCGACAAAACAATACCACTAGAAATCGAGCTGCGCACCGATTCGCAGGAGCCGCGCGCTGAGCACCTGCGCGGCATTCAGCCACGACGGCCCGTACGTCGGGACCATGCTCAACACGTTGCTGGCATTGAAGATGTTGTACACGTCGAGCGTGCCGCGCAGCCGGCTCGTGCCGCCCAGCCGGAAGAGGCGCGACACCCGGAGATCGACCTGCGTCAGCCGCGGCTCGAACACCGTGTTCGGCGGAATCAATTCCGTCCGGACCGTCGCGTTGCACGTGGCCGCCGTCTGGCTCGGACAGGCGGCGAGGTTCCGGCCGAGCGCCTGGCGGACCTGCGCGTTCGTCACGACGTAGCTGCCGGTCACGGGAATGCCGGGGTTGTTCTGCACGATGGCGCTCGTCTCCAGGTCCCACGGGAGGGGGTAGACCGCCAGGAACTTCACCTGCGTCCCCGACGACCAGGGCGGCGCCACGTGGCAGAACTGGTTGTTCCGTGGCACGAGCGACCCGGCGGGCGTCGCCGGCACGTTGAGGAAGACCAGGCCGGCGCCGGTCGGCGCGGGGTTGTTGAGCGAGGCGTTGCCGTTGAGGAAACAGTTGTCGGTCACGGTGCGGCCCAGGCTCAGGCCGCCCGAGAACTGGCCGCGCTCGAGGAAACGGCCGTTCAGCGTGATGTCGACGCCGTTGTAGACCTGGGTCTGCGTGCCGTAGTTCGACGCCTGGGTCACGACCGTGTCGACGCGGCCGAAGAACGCCGGATTGATGTCGTACAGCCCGCAGAGCTGGTTGCCGCCGCCGCCGGGCAGGCGGCCGTCGGCTGGAACGGGAATGCAGAACCAGTCGTACGCGCTCGCCGGCACGGCGCGGTTCTCCGTCGCCTGGAAGCCGCCATACCACGTCCGGAAGTAGCCGACGTTCAGCGCGAGGCCCTGCGTCAGCTCGTGCTGGACGCTCACCGACGCCTGCCAGTTGTGGAACTGGCTGTTGAACCCCTCGAGCGCATCCGGGGCGTTGGTGGTCGAGCGCCGCGGACGCCCGAAGTTCTGATCCGACCACGCCCCGCACTCGCCGTTGGCGACCGGGTTCAGCAGGTCGCAGTCGGGACGGAAGTTGCCGCTGCGCGGATCGCCGGCGCCGAACAGCCCGTCGTTCCAGGAGCGATTGGTGGTCAGCGAGAACTGGTTCGCGGGGTTCGCCGGCGAGACGCGGATGATGTCGGGATAGCGCCCGAGCGAGCCCTTGATCGCCGTGCCGCCGTCGCCGAACAGGTCGTAGGCGGCGCCCACCCGCGGGCTCAGGTTCCGCCAGTGCGGGATGTGCTCCGCCGCCGGAACGACCCGCTCGCCGACGAAGAAGCCGGGCGCGAGGACCAGCTCGGGGCTCGACATGTCGACGTCGTTGTAGCGCAGACCGAGGTTCAGCGTGAGCCGCCGGACCGTCCACTGATCCTGCGCGTAGAGCGCGAGGTCGTAGGCGACCTCCTCGAAGTGGTGCGGCGTCGCGAGCAGCTGCAGCGACACCGGCCGCTGGTTGTTGAAGGTGTAGATGACGCCGCGATTCCCCATCAACAGGTCGCGCCCGTACTTCTCGTTGTTGCCCGTCTTCACCGTGCGCAGGTTCACGCCGGTCTTCAGGCTGTGCGACCCGGTCACGTAGGTGACCGAGAACTGCTGGTGATACTGCGTGCGGGGGAGCGACGAGTAGGACGAGCCGCCGACCGTCGGCCCGTACGACGCGCCGTAGCGGAAGTCGAGCGACTGCTCGTTGATCATGATGCTGTTCTCGTCGGCGCCCGGCCCCCGCCGGTTCGTCTGCGTGATGTGGTTGGCGCCCGCCGCCACCATGAACAGCAGGCGGTTCGTCGCCGGATACGTCCACGTCGTGGTGATGTTGTAGGCCGGGTCGTACTTGTGCTGCTTGCCGGCCTCCGGGCTGACGAGCGGTCCGCCCTGCGGCCGGAACAGCAGGTACACGCAGTTGCAGTTGGACTGGAACGATCCGCCGATGACGATCTTGTGGCGCTCCGCGGCCTGCAGCGTGAGGCGGAGGCTGTAGTCGCGGTAGTAGTCGTTGCTGTGCGCGGGGCGGCTCAGGTCGGGCTCGTAGAGCAGGCTCTGCGGCTGCCGGTGCCGGTTCCAGAAGATGCCGGCGGCGTACTGCTGGGTGACGCTCTTGCGCGCGGCCGCGAAGAACCACAGGCGGTCTTCCCGAAGCGGCCCGCCGATGCCCCCGCTGGCGTCGTAGAACTTCTTGATCGACGCCAGGCCCCGCGTGGAGCTGTCGAGCCCCCGCGCGATCAGCGCGTCGGTGATGTTGTTGCTCTGGAGGTCGGGGCCCGAGTAGGCGAGCTGCAGCAGGCCCGAGAAGACGTTGCCGCCGTCGCGAGGGATCATGTTGAGCTGCACGCCGCCGGTGTCGCGGTCGGCGCCGATGCCGCTCGTTTCGGCCACCACCTCCTGGAAGTTGATCTGGTTCCACACGAACACGCCGGTGTTCGACGCGGCCATCTCGGTGTTCATGCCGTCGATGACCGGCTGCGCGTTCGGCGCGCCGTGGATCGCGAAGCGGGTCTGAGACCGGTCGCTGAGACTGCCGAGCGCCCGATCGGCCTCGTTGTTCATCACCGCGCCCGGCAGGATCGAGATCAGCGTCGACAGGCGGCCCGTGCCGGGCAGCGCCTGGAGCGTCTCGGCGGCGTACTGCGTCTGCGCCCGGGCGCTCCGCGTGTCGACGAGGGGCGCCTCGCCCGTCACGGTGATCGTCTCCTCGACGGTGCCGAGCATCAGCTCCGCGTCGACGGTCGCCGTGAACTCGGCGCGCAGCTCGATGCCGGTCCGCCGGAAGGTGTTGAAGCCCTGGAGCGTGAAGGTCACCGTGTAGGGCCCGGGGCGCAGATCCACGATGCGGTACACGCCCTGGCCGTCGGTCACCGCCGCCCGTACCTTCTCGATCAGGGCGGGGCTCGCCGCCTCGACCGTGACGCCGGGCAGCACCGCGCCCGAGGTGTCGCGTACGGCGCCGGTGATGCTGCTCTGCGCCCACGCGGCCGGCGGCGCGAACAGGCACACCCCGACAACGACGAGCAATCCCACTCGCACAACACGCATCGCCAGTCTCCTTTGTGTGCTACTCGTCGCCGCCGCGCACGCGCGCCGGGCGTTCGCCCCGCGCCGCGGCCTCGCGCGCCCGGATCTGCGCACCGCGGACGACGTTGATGACGCCGTAGTTCTGCTCGTGGCACGCGAACTCGTACATCCCGGGCTCGATGCGCGGCCACGGCACCTCCGCGGTCCACGGCCGCGCCCACGTGGTCGGATCCGTGACGGTGAAGGTGTACTCGATCGTCCTGGCGTCGACGACCCGCAGCCGCTCGACCAGATGCAGATTGCCGGCGGCGCCCCGCCATTCGCGCTGCGGGTGGAAGTTGGTCGTTTCGATGACCAGCGTGTCGCCCTCCCAGCGGCCCCGCGAGTCGCCCAGCCAGTGCCGCACGGGCGCCGGCAGGTGCGGGCGGCCGTCGAGCGGCACGATCCGGACGTCGCTGTTGGACTGCATGACGAAGACGACGTGGCCCGGCGTCTGGAAGATCTGCGACTCGGCGTCGTGGTTGCCCGGGACGCGCGGGGGACCCTGGTTCCCGGTGACGCACCGCTCGTAGAGCCCGCGGCTCGGCACGGTGAGGCCCCGCTCGGCGGCCGCGCGCCGCTGCTGCCCTTCCGGCGTCAGCGCCGGAATGCGGCCGTCGGGCGGATCGACGATGAGGCCGGTACGCAGGTTCGGACGGACCGGGCTCTGCCACGCATCCATCCCGTACTCTTTCCAGTCGTAGTGGACGGTGCGGGGATCGACCTCGGCATCGGCCTCGACGGTCTTCTTGAACACCGCCAGCGCTTCTTCCTCGGTGTAGAACGCCTTGTCACCGAGCTCGCGCGGACGCTCGAGCGGCGTGTAGCTCAGGCTCAGCCAGTAGCCCCGCAGGTCGGGATCGCCCCACGGCGTCCGCGGCGCCGTCCAGTTCGCGCGCGCGGCGGCGGCGGCCCGCGCCGCCTCCGCCGCGGCCTTGATCGCCGCATCCGTGCTGGTCGTGGTGGGATCGAAGTTCATCGTGCCGGACGGCGCCTGCGCGGCGGCCGCGGCCGCCCAGAACGCGAGCGTGACGGCCAGGACGGCTGCTGCCGGAGCCAGAACTCGGGTCCGCATCTACACACCTCCCGCGATCAGAGCACGGTGACGCCGGGGAACGCCCGT
>Ga0194128_10006496_pt1 | contig 15735 bp, 16 predicted proteins | sample TA2KigCa65mmetaG_FD_148650 | JGI IMG/M metagenome (GOLD analysis project Ga0194128, IMG submission 148650) | Freshwater microbial communities from Lake Tanganyika, Tanzania - TA2015037 Kigoma Deep Cast 65m | ecosystem: Environmental > Aquatic > Freshwater > Lake | place: Tanzania: Lake...
AGCGGCCCGGTTTGGGGGTTAAGAGTCCCTTGGATGGGTAAGCGGGCTTGGACCTAAACCGCGCACTTGGAGTTAACGCAAAGGCGCAACGACGCGGACGCCCCTGAGGGAGAAGTTAGGGACCGAGTGCCTTTTGGTAATTCAGAAGGCATTTGTCCCGCGGCCGGGAGCCTGTGGGGTCGTGTCTATTCATTATTCATTTGATGAGCCAAATGGATAATGAATAGGGTGTAGGCGCAATACCGGCAAGGGCGGCCTGATTGTCGGTGCAAACTCGCCATGATGCATAACGTTTGCCCGTGTCAACGGTGTTATAAGTGTTGAGATCCCTTGGAAAATCGCGTTTTTAGCGCGCTAGATGTAATACATCTTCTCTTTGCTTTGGCTCGCTTCGAGCAGTTGGTGGAACGTAATGCCGTCGGCCGCCGCTTCGACGGCCTTCTGCAACTGACGCCAAGCATCGCGCAATTCGACCGGGCAATTCGCGTCGCCGAGCGCCGGCGTATCGAACACTTGCCCATGCACAGAGCGGAGAATGTCCCCCAAAGTAATTTCCGCTGGCGAACGCGCCAGCATGTAACCGCCTTCTTTCCCGCGCTGGCTTTTGACAATCTGCTTGGACTTCAACTCAATGAGAATCTGGATGAGGTAACTCGCGGGAACTCCTTGTTCGGCCGCCAGGTCTTCGACGCGCACGGAGACACCCGGCTGGTACTGGCGGGCCAAACCCAGAACAGCGCGAGCGGCATAATCGCTCTTCACGGAAAGCTTCACTCGCAAAAGCTAGGGCGCTGCCATTGCTTTCGCAATAAAAACTCAAGACCTGCGCTCCCACCTGACGAGAAACGTGGGACGCGAATGCGCCGTTTCAAGATTCAGCCTCGACGTGGCGTTGCGCCGTCTTATCATCGCATCGAATTGCTACCCACAAATCATGAGCTCCACACCTTCGCCTTTCCATTTCATCAAAGGACTTAGCACATTGAGGCCGAGCGCGGACATCCCTGTCCGCAGCGTTCTGGGATCTGGCTGGATTGGCAGGGCGGCGTTGCTGCGCCGCCTGCATCGCGGTGGCAACGTGGCGGCGCAGCAACGCCGCCCTGCCTTCAGTTTCACGGGCAGAATTGCCCATTCCATCATCTCACCTGTTGTTAGCGTTTCACTGTGGTTCCAATTATGTTCACTTCTCGTTGTGCACTCGACCACTCTTCAAGCTCAGCCGTACGGCCAGCCGGATCGCGGCCAGCCCGGCGATGAAATGATCCAAAAGCACCTCCGGCAAGAAACGGAGAAGTTGGAAACAGATTTCTTGAGTGGAATAAAAACCGCCGAAGAATGGAATCGGGCCCGCCCACGGTTTCAGCAAGAGTATCACGATATGCTCGGCTTGTGGCCACTTCCGGAGAAGACTCCGTTGCACGCGACAGTGACGCGGACGCTCGACAAAGGAGATTATCACGTTGATATGCTGCATTACCAAAGCCGGCCTGGGCTCTACGTCACGGCGAATTTGTATCGGCCAGCGAAGGTCGCGCCGGGACAGCGTTTGCCCGCGATACTTTACGTTTGCGGACATTCAGGACGCGGACGCAACGGAAACAAAACAGCCTTTCAATCGCACGGCATTTGGTTCGCGCGGCACGGATACATTTGTTTGGTGGTTGATACGCTGCAACTCGGCGAGATCGCAGGCATTCATCACGGCACGTATCGTGAAAATCGTTGGTGGTGGCTGTCGCGCGGTTATACGCCGGCTGGCGTGGAATGCTGGAATGGTGTGCGCGGCATCGATTATCTGACTAGTCGTCCGGATGCGGACGCTGAACGCATCGGTGTTACGGGAATAAGCGGCGGTGGCGCGGCAACATTTTGGATTGCGGCAGCCGATGAGCGCGTGAAAGTGGCGATCCCGGTCAGCGGCATGGCGGACCTGATGTCGTATGTGCCGAATCGCGTCATCAACGGTCACTGCGATTGCATGTTCCTCTATAACACCTATCAATGGCCCTGGGCGCGTATCGCGGCCCTGATTGCTCCGCGGCCGCAGTTTTTCGTGAATAGTGACAACGACTCTATTTTCCCCATGGACGCGAATGAGCGCGTGATCAACCGGCTCGAGCGGCTTTACAGTTTGTTCGGCGCCGGTGATCTCGTGGACAGTCTTGTGAGCATCGGAGGCCATGATTATCGCAAGGATATCCGGCAGGCCACATTTCGGTTCATGAATACGCATCTCAAGAACGATCCGCGTCCGGTGTTGGACAGCGAAGTCGATTTGGTGACCGGCCCCCGCGAGTCGATACATCCGATTCCGCCGGAAGAACTGCGCGTTTTCCCACAGGATTCTGACATCCCGAAAGATGCGTTGAATGGACGCATCGATCAGACGTTCGTTCCGATGGCCAAGGTTGAAGTGCCTAACGACGGGTTTTTCGAACAGTGGAAATACAATCTGATGGGGAACCTGCGACGAATGACGTTCCATCATTTTCCAGAAAGAATTCCAACGGCTGAGCCCGTCAAACTAACAGATTCTGGCGCGACGCTGCGAACCGAGTCCGGAGTTCTCGTGCAACTCGGCGGTAAACCGACGTTGGCCAATCCACCGGCCCGAGTCCTGTTAGTTGTCGCCGGCACGAATTCCGCATCGTCGCTCCCTCAATGGGTTCGCGAACTCGCAAGCGAGAAAGACGCTTTGTACGTGTGCGAAACGCGCGGGACTGGCCCGACGGGCTGGACGCAGAGGAACCCGCCGAATTATGTGGCGCGCTCGCATTATTTGCTCGGACGCACGGTGGAGGGCGGACGCGTCTGGGACATCGCGGCGGCAGCTCGCCATCTGCACAAGGAGCATGGCAGGCGAAGTCCAGTCTATGTCGTCGGCGAGACAAGTTCGGCAGTCCTTGCGATCTATGCCAGTCTGCTCGAACCGGAAATCAGCGGTCTTATTCTTCGCGACCTGCCGTCGACCCACATGAGTGACTCCGCGCCCGCCTTGTTGAATGTGCTGCGAGTTTGTGACATTCCCGAAGCCTTAGGCATGCTGGCCCCACGCCCTGTTACTCTGATCGGCCGTCAGATGGATTGGGCCCAGAAGGCTGCGGCCATTTATCAAAAAGCTGGCGCTGCGGACAAACTCGAATTGAAGCTGTTGAATTGAGCAGTCGCGGCGCAGTGAGTCTGCTGCCGCTCTTCGCGGGCGACGAGCGGGTTGGGGATCCGAACGCCGACATGCCTTGGAGTGCGGCGATGGAGTCTGCGTAATCGCCGCTTTTGGGGTCAAGGACGCAGAACGCGTCCCCAAACGGCCCAGCGCTTTCGTAAACGCGGACGCCCAAGCGGTGACTGCGCAGACTATGTCACCGTACTCCAAGATGCTGGCGCGGCGTCGCATGCTCCAATCAGGTTCATGGGTTCAATGCGCGAAGTTTTGTTTCGGAGGAGTCTGTTCCCCGCGATGGCGGGACTTGCGTTGAATGCGCCTCATTGTTCCGCCCAAGGCCTTGTCGGTGGCGGTGGTGGCGGTTCGCTCCAGCGCCAGATCGGCTGGTAAGGAATCAGCAGATAGGGCGTTTCCACGCGCCGGCTATTCTCCTTGAGAGAAATTAAGAGCGCATCCAAAGCGCCGCTGGTCAGCAATGTGCGTTCGACGTTCCACGATGGTTTGCCGGTGAACATCATTCGCTCGATCCCATTGAGCAGCCAGGTGAAGTGCATGCCGGGCCGGCCTTCCTGTGTCCAAAACTGCGCTGATTCAATTCGCCGATCCATGGCGTAACGCCAGGCAGCCGACCATTCACCCGCAGCGCCGTTGAGTTCCAGCAAAAACGCGCGCCAGCCGTCCGCATATTCGAGAATGTAAAGCCTCGGCTGAGGCACGGCTTCTCGGAGCGCCCGGCCGCGAGTTTGCGGATTGGGCAATCGTTTCCACGCCGCATCGAACAATTCCGGATCAAACATTTTCTCGTCCGCGGCCTTCCAAACAGCGTCGCCCGCCAGCATCTGAACCGCTTTGATTCCAGCTTCGCCACCGCGGCGCTGCTCGGCCAGCGCTTGAACAAATTCCAACGCATGAAAGCCGTAAGCATCGGTTGTGTGGAAAGTGATGGCTACGATTTCGGCGATGGCTTCGCCGCGTGTCACGTCCGCGGGCGGGTTCCGCCAACTCGTCGGCAAAGACGAGCCCGCCATCAACGGAATCTTCATCTCACGCGCCGTGTCATAGATAAACTTCGCATCAGTCCAGTTGTCGGCGAGATGTTTGTCAACGAAAACTGGCGCGACGCGTTCGCTCGCTTTGAAGACCTTGATTGTCTCATCCCAGAATCGCCGCTTCGGATATTGCGTGTTGCCGGTCGGCGATTTCGGGTAATTGCCATGCTCGGCAATCAACAGCACGCCATCGACCGCCAACTTGCCCGTGCCCAGCGTTAGCGCGTCTTCGATAGAATCGCTGATCCGAAACCGGTGGGAAGCCGCGAGGAACTTGCTGGTGTCGCCCGTTGCCCTTTGATCGGTGTACAGTGAAACCAATTTGAGCGGCGAATCCTTCCCTTTGCCATCGAGCGTGTCAGTCTGCAACAGCCGGCTGACGATAATATCGGCGTGAGAATTATGCCGATAAACTGTGACAATAGCTGCGACGTTCTTAATTGTCGCCGGTGGTTCGGCAGGTCGGAGGTCAGCGCCGCTCCACAACGCGGCCAGCAGGAAAGGAAATCTCATTAACGCGGGCATGGGCCGGTTTTAGCACGCCTGTTGATTCACCTGCAAGGCGCATCGTGCTGAACCGAGGTTAATGACGAAAGCCCAATGACGAACGGAAACGGGTTGCAGATGTGCCGGCCCATTCGAGCTTCGTCATTTGTCATTCTTTAGTCATTCGGATTTCGGCATTCGTCATTGTGTCACCATCGGCGCCTGTCCGCTGGTGGTGAAAACGCTAATCCTCCACCGGGACCACCAGATTCTCCATGATGTAATTTTTTCGTTCCGGCGTGTTGCGGCCCATGTAAAAGGAAAGGATGTTCGCGGAGTCGGGTTTAGGGGCGTATTCCACTTGGCTGAGGCGCATGTTGGAACCGATAAATTGCTTGAATTCGTTCGGCGAGATTTCGCCCAATCCTTTGAACCGCGTGATTTCGGCGCTCTTGCCCATAGCTTTCGCGGCGTTATCGCGTTCCGCTTCGGAATAGCAATAGATCGTTTTCTCTTTATTGCGCACACGGAAGAGAGGTGTCTCCAACACGAACAAATGGCCGTCATGGACCAACTGCTCGAAGAAGCGGAAGAAATAAGTGATCATCAAATTGCGAATGTGCAAACCATCCACGTCGGCATCGGTGGCGAGAATCACCTTCTCGTAACGGAGTCCTTCGAGGTTGTCTTCGATGTCGAGGCTGCGCATGAGATTGTACATTTCGTCATTCTTATAAACGATATCGCGCTTGAGGTCCCAAACGTTTAGCGGCTTGCCCTTGAGCGTGAAGATGGCTTGCGTGTTCACGTCGCGGCAGCTGACGATGGAACCGGCCGCAGATTGTCCCTCGGTGATGAACACCATCGAACCTTTGCCTTTGCCTTTCTGTTTGTCGAAGTGGATTTTGGAGTCTTTCAATTGCGGAATGCGGATAGTGACCGCTTTGGCGCGTTCCCGCGCCAGCTTCTTGACTTCCTGAAGTTCTTTGCGGAGCTGCTGCGTATCTTCGACCTTCGCCAGAATTTTCTCGGCGATCTCCTTGTTCCGGTTAAAGAAATGCAGCAACTCCTCGCGCACGGTGTTGACTAGGTCCGAGCGAATTTCAGTGTTGCCAAGTTTATTCTTCGTCTGCGACTCGAAGACCGGATCTTTCAAACGAATGGCCACGGCGCCAACCATGCATTCGCGGACGTCGTCACCTTCGAATTTGCCTTTTGAATATTCGTTCACCGCTTTGAGCAAGCCTTCGCGAAACGCGCTCAAGTGAGTGCCGCCGTCTGATGTGTACTGTCCGTTCACGAAGGAATAGAAGCTTTCACCGTAACGGCTATTGCTATGCGTGAAGCAGAACTCGAGCGTCTTGCTGGCGTAATGGAGTGGAGTGTAAATCGGCTCACTATTGTCGGCTTTCAAATCTTCAAGCACGAGATCGAGCAGGCCGTTCCGCGATTGAAAGACCTGGCCGTTGAAGACGAGCTTTAGGCCGGCGTTGAGATAGCTGTAATGCCGCAACCGTTTCTCGACGTGTTCCGCGCGGAATTCGACTTCTTTGAAGATTTCCGGATCGGGTTGAAAACGGATGAAGGTTCCATCCGCTTCCTCCGAGGCTTTGCCATCCTTTTGGTTCCGGAGTTTCCCTTGCTTGAAGGCCGCTTCGACATATTCGCCAGAACGGTGGCTGCGGACCACAAAGTCCTTGGACAAGGCATTGACCGCTTTGGTCCCGACACCGTTGAGACCCACGCTGAATTGGAAGACGTCATCGTTGTATTTGGCGCCGGTGTTAATCTTGGAAACGCAATCGACAACTTTGCCGAGCGGAATGCCGCGCCCGAAATCGCGGACGCTCACATTGGGACCGTCGATCTTGATGTGAACTTCCTTGCCATGGCCCATGATGTATTCGTCGATGGCGTTGTCGATGACCTCCTTTAACAAGATGTAGCAGCCGTCATCGTAATGAGAACCATCGCCGATGCGCCCGATGTACATGCCGGTCCGCAACCGAATATGCTCCAGCGAAGAGAGCGTCTTAATTTTGCTTTCGTCGTAAACGTGTTTCTTATTCTCTGCCATATTTTGAGGACTGAAATATTGGCGCGATTAGGAGATTTGCCAACAGGGAAATGAATGGAAATGAAGTTGACATGAAGTTTTCATTGGAGCGCGGGCTTCAGAAATCGCGCATTGCTCCCTGTGAACGCGGTAGGTCAGCGCGTCTCGCTTATCCTGCTCTTGGTGTCCGCAAATGCTGGACAGGCGGGACGCCTATCCTACGACGCCGGTTCAGGGGCAGAAGCTCACTTGCAGCGAGGGTCTTGGATGGATATTCTTCTCAAGATCAAGTTGCTCCTGGAGAATCTGCCGCCGAGCCTCGCGTCTCAACGCGAAACGCTGGCGCGCTGCCTGGAAGCGATGAACCGCGTAATGCCGTTGCGGGCCGTTTATCTCTTCGGTTCGCACGCTCGCGGTGAGGCTTGGCCCGATAGTGACGTGGATTTGTGCCTTGTGGCTGATGGCGGGGCACGGCAACTCAAGGCGGCGCAGAACTTACGTTTAGCCATGCGCCCGATTCCGGCTAAGCCGCCGTTCACGCTAGTGCCAATTGCTCCGAACCGCTTGGCGGAAAAACAGAAGATTGGTGATTTTTTTCAAAACGGTCCTGACGGAAGGGGTGCTGCTTGCCACGGAAGACTGACTCAAACAATCCGGCCGACTGGCTTTGGATTGCGGAAATGGACCTCGAAGTGATCCAATTGGCGGCCACGAACGAAGTTGGGTACGTCACTGTTCGAAGCAAGTTGGCCGAAGTCTTGGAAAAGGCTGTTTGACTGGATACGCGACCACGAGGTCAGGTGACAACAACGACCCTCGTGAGCAATCGCATTTGGCAGGCAGGGGGCGGCGCAGGAATGTTAGCCTCCGCAGACCGCGCGCCAAAAAACTGAGATGCAAAGGTTCTCCTTTCTTTGCCCTGGTCCGCCTGCTACGTATCTCGGCAAGGCAGCTAAGCTAAGGCAGCTTATGGGCAGCGAACTCATTCCATTCGGCGGGGAGCGTGCCTCCGATTTTCAAACGTTGGTCGGGCGCCTCGGAGAGGTCTTTCGCCTCGGCCAGCAACAGATCGAGGAAATCAAAATCCGCAGTTATTGGGAAGCCGGCCGGCTCATCCATCGGCACATTCTCAAGCACGAAAAGCGCGCCGGTTACGGCAAACAAGTGATTCGGAAGCTGGCCGAAGCGCTGGAACTTGGCGAGAACTTGCTTTATCGGATGCTCCGTTTTTACCAGGCATTCCCAATTCTGGCCACGTGGCCAGAATTGACTTGGAGCCATTATCGCCTGCTTTCACAAGTGACCGACGCCAAGGAACGGCACGAGTTAGGAGCCCAGGCCGCCGCTCAAAAATGGACCGCGCGCGAACTGGAAGACCGCATCCGCGAAAGCGCCAGCACCGCTGCCAGGACAATCTCCGCCGACACGGGCGACAACAGTGGAACAAAAATCCGGTTGCTCGAGCCCACGCAAGGCAAAATCGGAATCTACAAAATCGTCGAAACGCATGACGGTCTCGCCGTGGACCTTGGCTTCACTTCGTATGAGGACTTGGACCCGCGCCAAGTCAAGGAACGGCAAGCCGACGAGCTGGTCACCTTCTCGGCCAGCGGCCGAATGCTTCCAGCCAAGCATGCGACACAGAACGGCCTTTACACGCACCAAGCGCGCTGTCTGCGCGTGGTGGACGGCGACACCTTCTGGGCCCAAATCTGGCTGACGGAAAGGCTGTGGTTAAAGGAGAAAGTGCGCTTGCGCGGCTTGGACTCTCCGGAATTGGACACGGCCGAAGGCCGCGCCGCCAAACGCGTCGTTGAGATGCAATTCAAAAAAGCTGCGAACGTTCTGATCACGAAGACGAAGCCCGATAAATGGGACCGTTAGCTCGCCGACGTTTTCATCCGCCAACCCAACGGCCAACAACTTTATCTCAACAACTTCCTTCTCCCCGAAGGTTACGCCCGCCGCATGGACAAAGTGATTCCCGCCGACTGGGATTACGCCTAGCACCCGAACGCATTCACCAAGGCTCCAGAGGACTGCCGCAGTCCAAGACGCTGTCGCGCCGAAGAATATCCCGATCGGTTCAAGCGTGGCGGAAACCCTGTCCGCATCGACCTTGACCACGCGGTTCTGGCCGAGCAAACAGAACCCGATACGTTGCTCCTGTTGGATGACGCGTTGGAAGCACTGGCGCGCAAAGACGCGGACAAAGCGGAACTAGTGAAGTTGCGGTTTTATGTTGGTTTGAGCATCGACGAAACGGCTCAAGCTTTGGGTGTTTCCGAAAAAACCGTCAAACGGCATTGGGTTTACGCGCGAGCCTCCTATAGTGGTACGAAACCACGAAAACGCGTCCGAAGTCGGCGTTTTGAACTTTTTTGACCAACCATTCAACCATTCAACCATTTAACCATTTAACCCACTCGCCCATTTTGCTAGAACCTTAAGCCATGCCAAAGCACGATATTCATAGTGAAGCATTTCTTCACAGCCTGATGCGCCGGCAGCTTCGGCTTTCCATCGCTTGCGCCGCGACCTTTTTGATTGCGCTGCTCGGATTGCCACTGCTGAACTATTTCTTTCCCGATGCGATGGCGTTTCGTGTTTTCGGTTTCACGCTGACTTGGTTTGTTCTCGGTGTCCTGTTCTTTCCGTTTGTTTGGCTGATTGCATGGGTGTTTATTCGGCGGTCGATTGCGTTGGAGGAAGCGGAGGTCCGGGAAGCAACGAACGAGGATGGGCAGGTGGGTAGGTAGACAGGTGTGCAGGAAGATATCGTATGACAACCAAACTAATTCGGCATCACTGGCAATTGGACGTTTATAAGCTTTCTGTGGAAACGGCGATGACGATTTTCGCTGTGACCAAGACGTTTCCGGCGGACGAGCGATATTCCTTGACCGACCAAGTTCGACGTTCGTCGCGTGCGGTTTCCGCAGCAATAGCGGAGGCTTGGCGACGTCGGAACTACGAAGCCGTTTTCGTGAACAAACTGAACGAAGGCGAAGGTGAAGGCGCCGAAACTCAAACTTGGATTGAATATGCGGTAAAGTGCGGTTATTTAGGCCGCAAGCAGGGACGAGACCTGCACAAATCATGCGGTCGTGTCATCGCGATGCTCAGCAGCATGGGCAATAATTCCACGCCTTCGATACTGGCTAAGACGACACCGCGTATCCGCTGATTCTCCTGCCTACCTGCTGACCTACCAACCTGCCTACCCACATTCGTTGCTCACCATGTTCCTTGCAACCATCGACCCCTACATCCTCACCTTCAGCGCCCTGACCGTCATCGTCACCATCTGGATGGGCTTTTGGTCGGCGAGAAAATCGAAGACAGCCTCCGATTTTTTCGTGGCGGGACGTTCGGTGTCCGTTGGCTGGAACGCTTCGGCAATCTCCGGCGAGTACTTAAGTGCGGCGTCGTTCATGGGCGTCGCCGGCATGGTGATGAGTTCGGGCTATGACGCACTGTGGTATCCGGTTTGTTATGCGTGCGGTTATCTGTTCTTGCTGTTGTTCATCGCCGGACCGCTGCGGAGGTTCGGAGCTTACACGATCCCTGACTTCGCGGAAGGACGATTCGATTCACCGGTGTTCCGAAAGATCGCCGTGATCTTCGTCTTGTTCATCGGGTTCTTCTACACGATGCCACAAATGAAAGGCGCCGGAACGACGCTGGCGTACATCTTCCCGGGGCTGCCGTATTGGGCCGGCGTGGTCTTGGTCGGCGCGGTGATCACACTTAATGTGGCTTTGGGCGGGATGAAAGGCATCACGTTGGTCCAGGCGTTTCAGTATTGGGCCAAGATGTTTGCGATCTCGGTGCCGATCTTTGTCTTGATGGCGGTCTATGGGCATTACGGCAAGCATTTGGGCAGTAACACGTCGAGCGCCAGCACGGCCACTTACACCGACCGGCGGCCTCTCCCAGAAAAAGCGCCCAAGGATCTCACCTGGTTGAATCCGTTCGGTCCCTTAACGACCAAAGCCGCCAAAGCCGCCGCCGCTGCGCTAACCAATTCTCCGCCATCGCCCAAAATCGCTTTGCGTTCGGACCTGTCGCCGGACCAGCGTATGACAGTCCATCTGACTGTCACTAACCTCTCGCAAGCCTTGGCCATTTATGGAGACCTTACCGGACGTCAATCGGGGCCGCACACGAACGGTCTTGAGAAATTGGACGATTTATTGCGCGGACAACTAAGCCGCTGGAGTTTGATTCAACGTTCCGCCGTGCCCGACAGTGGCGTCCGCGTGCATGGAGATGGCCAGTTGACGGCAAACGAAGTCAAGGAAGGCTTGGAAGCATTCTTTAAAACCAACGGCGTCGCTTTAGTGCCCGAAGGCGCCCGGCATTTCCGCGTGGAACAGGGAAACAAGAGCGCGCAACAAGCTTGGCTCGATAAACACGAACGTCCGCTGGCCTTGCTCTATACTTACTCGTTGATCATCGCGCTGGTCTGCGGTACCGCGGGCCTCCCGCACATTCTCGTGCGCTTTTACACAAACCCCGACGGCGTTGCCGCGAAGCGCACGACGATGTGGGTCATGATTCTCATCGGTGTGTTCTACTTGTTCCCGCCCATTTTTGGGGTGCTCGGGCGCAATCTATTGCCCGATCTTTACGCGGGCGTGGGCGCGAAGGGAACCGACAAGATCGTTTTGGAATTACCTCGCATCTTGAATGAGAAATACGGCGTTCTCGGTTCAGTCATGAGCGGAATCACATGCGCGGGGGCTTTCGCTGCGTTTATGAGCACGTTTAGTGGGTTGCTTGTGTCGATGACGGGCGCGCTGGCCCACGATGTGTACGGACGCATGTTGCGTCCCAAGTCGACTTCCGAACAACGGCTCAAAGCATTCAAGATCGCCGCGGTCGTTGTCGGCTCGGTCGCGATTGTGCTGGGAATGCAAGTCGAGCCGTTCCAGATCAACTTCATGGTTGGCCAGGCATTTGCCATTGCGGCGGCAAGTTATTTTCCGCTCTTGTTTATGAGCGCCTGGTGGCGCGGAATGACAACGAAAGGCGCCGCGGCGGGCATGCTCGGAGGCGGTGTCTTGGCCCTGGCAGGAATTACGCTGACCAGTTTCAGCGATTTGAATTGGCTGCCCTTGGCGGGCTTTTGGGCGGCCCATCCGCTCTTGCGAATTCTGTGCGAACAACCCGCTATCTGGACTGTGCCCCTCGCAATTGGTTTGATGATTGTCGTTTCAACACTCACCAAACGTGATGTGCCGTCCGATGTGCGCATGAAAATGCTCGTCTTGCATGCGCCAGAAAAGCTGGGCCTCAAACAAGAGTACATCCAGGAACACCAGGCTGGACATTAGCTATCGAGGTTTTCCCGAGTTATTCTGAATAGTCTTGAAAAAGGAGCTCCAGTATAGATTGGACATCTGATTCGAAGTGAAAAAGCGTTGTGACACATGAAAACAGCAACTGTGCGGCAGGTCCGGCACGATTTTGGCGGCGTTCTGAATTGGATTGAAGAAGGTGAACAAGTCGAAATCCTGAAACGCGGCAGAATCGTCGCGTTAATGTCTCCTCCGCCTGTCGCCAAGAAACGCAGGCCGAAGAAGAGACCCGATTTCCTTGCCCGCCTCAAACGCATTTATGGTGACAAGGTGTTAGCGGGAAACATAGTCGTAGAAGAACGCGAATCGCGGCCATATTGAGCCCTGCTCGAATACTTCAGACTCGATGACTACTAGTCTCGAGGAACGTCTGAAATGATCGTCTATGCCGGCGCAAGCTTTCTGGTTGCCGTTTATGCACCGGAAGCTGACTCCGTGACGGCGCTAAAGTGGCTCCAAGACTCTAGGGAACCGTTGCATTTTACGCCTTTGCATCGTCACGAGGTTCGCAATGGGATTCGCCTGCGCGCGTTTCGCGGTGAGATTACCTCAGAGCAATGTAAACAGGCTTTTGAGGAAATCGAATCAGACTTGGCGGACAACATTCTCGCGCATGTGCCGGTTCCGTGGACTAATACATTTCGTGCAGCAGAGAATCTGGGCGCTTTATACACTCAAAAGGTCGGTGTCCGCAGTTTCGATTTGTTACAGGTCGGCTTGGCTCTCAGGACTCTTGGCGGGGTCGTGCCTATTCATTATTCAATTGGCTCATCAGATGAATAATGAATAGACACGACCCCAAAGGCCCCCAAACCCGAATGGACGCCAATGGACGCGAATAATTCGGTGGCCGGTTTCATGAGCGACCGTGGCGTGGGCAGTTATGACCGATCGCCGGTTGATGGGCCGCCGTCGGAGATTACCGCTTGGCGTTCATTCGCGTGTATTCGCGGTTGGCCGAGCTCCGGAGTTCGCGACGTCAGAATCCCCGAACCAATCGCTGGGAGACGAACCGCCGCTGAGCGCCTCGATTTTCATACGGCCGGATTTATTAACATCACCGGACAGAGCCTGAGCTCGTTTCCAGCGGCGGTCGTTCAGCTTGGTCGTTCGATGACAGCCGAGCGAATCGGTGCCCGCGCCTCGTGTCGAGAGTTTTCAGGATCTAATGCACCACAGCCATATCGTGAGAGCGCCTTACGCACCGCTCGCTCACCTTGTCGTTGACGCAAAATGATGGCGCTGCTCAACGGCCATGTTAAGCTGCCTGCATGCCGACCGTTCTGAGAATTGGCTCATTTCGGTTTCACTTTTACTCCGACGAACGGGAAGAGCCGGCGCACATTCACGTCCGCACACCAGATGGCGAATGCAGATTCTGGCTCGATCCCGGCATTGGACTGGCCCAGAACCGCGGAATCCGACCACATGATCTTCGCCGCATCGAGCAGTTGATTTTCGAACACCAGGAACATTTGAGGAGAGCATTCAATGATTACCACCACCGATAAATCGCCAGTCGCCATAGAGCCTGCCGCCGTACGGGTCTGGGTTCAAGGGCGGACGATCTATTTAGAGCTCCACGATGGCCGGATTGTGGGCTTTCCAGCCGATCGCTTTCGCCTGCTCAAAGCGGCAACCGAGGAGCAGCTTGCCAAGGTTCAGCTTGAGATCAACGGCTATGCGCTGCGATGGGAGGAGCTTGATGAGGACATTACAGTTCCCGGAGTCGTCGCCGGCCGATTTCAGTTACCACCCACCTGAACGCCCAACCAGAGGCCGTAGCCAACAGCCACAGCCCGCTCCATGAGCTATCTCTTCGGTATGAGTCCGCGCTTATTCCATTCCAGGCTGGCGCCGCCGGTGGCTGTGGCTCAGCCTGATCGTTGGGCGACAGTATGAAGGAATCGGATGTCACTCAATCTCTACGCGACTACGGAGTGAATGACTTCCTCACGGAGGATGACGATCCGAACCTGTGGTGGGCGGTGCTGACGCGGTATTGGCCTTAAGACGGAAGACGCTCCATTTCTCCAGTTGGAGAATTCCACGGATGGGGATTGAATCATTAGTTATATCGCTTCTGCGACTTCTTTGCGCTTCAGACCGAGCCTGAAAAGAGATTGGAGTAATAAAGTCGGCGGAAACCGTCGGATCGGCCTTCTCCATCTTTGCCACACGCGACTGACTTGTTTCAAGCCGCGATGCGACCTGTGATTGCGTCAAGTGCAGTCGCGCGCGCCTCCTTGAGCAAACGGCTTAAACTTAAGGCGCGGCGTGTCTCAATGTATTCAACATCGGCGTCGGAGAGATCGAGGAATTCTTTGACCGAACCTTCCACCCATCCGTTTTTGAGTTTTTTCATCCGAGTCGATTCGATAAACGAGTCGCCATGTTTTGTTCTGATCGTTGACACGCAGCCCATGCTCTTTGGTCCATGGTCTTCGCGTCCTTCGCGATCTTCTGTTCTCTCGCTTTTTCTGCGCCCGTTTTTCTGACAGCCTCGGGACTTTAGTCAGAAACATGGAGGCAGAAAGATATTCCGCCGGTATCCGATTTCTGACCTCTGACCTCTGACTTCTGATATCTTGACCTTGCCCTTTGCTCTTGGCCCTTGGCACTAAGCCGTCTGGTCTACAGTCTTCAGTCCCTGGTCTTTGGTCCGTGGCCTTTCATCTTTCTCAGGCAGGTGACGGTCGCGAACTCTTTTTGGCTCTCGAATGCGGGCGAATCTCAGAGACTGTTGCGCAGCCTATGTTTGGCTGGAAAACGTGTGACAGTGCGCCAACTGCAAGATGGGAAGGTGCAACTGCTCTACGAGAAGCAGAAGCTGCGGTGCAAGGAACTGCCGGCGCGACCGGAGGGCCCTGCGGCCAAGAAGAAGCCATGGGTCGAGCCAAAGCCCTGCAAGCCTGGGCTGGCCCATCCGTGGCGGCAGTTTGGATTTGGAGTGGGCCAAGAGTTTTGGCGAGGGAAAAAACGAGCGGGGCGCCAGAGACAAAAAGCAGGAGCAACGGGCCGATGACGAGCTTGAGCCAACAGAGCCTCTCCCCGGGGGCAGGCCGCGAGCTAAGGCTCACAGCACGGCCTGCCTCCCCTTTTAAGGCTCTGTTGGCTCAAGCTCTCCGCGCAAGAACAATCCAACCGCAACAGACATAGGGGACATTTTAAAAAGAGTCTTGACAGAGGCACCAGCGGCGGACAAGGACCCAAGGTCGGCATTACTGCGTTCTGGGTGCCGTCCGCGGCGGAATTTTGGCCTCGTACGGACAGCGCGCCGGCGTCAAACCGCCCGTCACGATTACCTCACCGTCAAGCGGGCACCCCATTTCGACCTCCTTTTTGAATCTCAGAATCTCAGCGCGCAACCGCCTGCTCGCCCGGCGGCGCCCGGGCCTCGTCCTCTTCCCACAGCCCGCAATGCCGGAGAATCCTCTCAATGACCTCGCGCTGGCGCCGCTCGATGAAGCTGATGATCTTCATCGTCCCGCCGCACTTGGGACAGAGCAACGGATCCACTTCGTACACCTGCTGGATCAGGGCCGCCCAGCGCCGGCGGGCTTCCTGCGCACCTGGACCGTTGACCTCGGTGGAGAGGGCCGCGGCCGACTGACTTTT
>Ga0194128_10006504_pt1 | contig 15722 bp, 13 predicted proteins | sample TA2KigCa65mmetaG_FD_148650 | JGI IMG/M metagenome (GOLD analysis project Ga0194128, IMG submission 148650) | Freshwater microbial communities from Lake Tanganyika, Tanzania - TA2015037 Kigoma Deep Cast 65m | ecosystem: Environmental > Aquatic > Freshwater > Lake | place: Tanzania: Lake...
GTGACGGAATTGGGCCAAGAATAGGCCTTTTGCGCCCAGCTGCCGGCATCGGGGCGGAGCAGTTGAATTGGGCGGAAGGCGCGGCTATGTATCGATTCCCGGCAATTCTTCAACTCTAAGGCCGGCGGAGCTCGCTCCCGACAAGGCCATCGTTCCGGAGGAACCACATTGCCCAGTCCTCGACCCGTCGTCAGCCGCTATGGCGTTGAAAATCATGGTCTTGTGAATCTTCGCGCGGCTCATTGGAATGGCAGCATCCCGTTTCTCTATGAAGAAGCAATTCGACGCGGCGAGGGCCTGTTGGGCGATGGCGGCGCGCTGGTGGTCACCACGGGCAAGCACACGGGCCGTTCTCCCAAGGACAAGTTCATTGTAAATGAACCGTCGTCGAGCGCGGACATCTGGTGGGGCGACGTCAACCGCAAATTCAGCCAGGAGCGCTTCGATTCGATGCATCGGCGGATGCTGGCCTACTATCAGGGCCGCGACGCTTTTGTGCTCGACAGCTTCGCCGGTGCCGATCCGGACTATCGTCTGCGCGTGCGCGTCGTCACCGAGACCGCGTGGCAGAGCCTGTTCGCGCGCAACATGTTCATCCGCCCGACGGTGGACGAACTGAAGGACTTCGAACCCGAATTCACCATTCTGCACGCGCCGGGACTGCAGGCCGACCCCAAGCTCGATGGTACCAATTCCGAAACCTTCATTCTCATCGACTTCGCGAAGAAGCTGGTGCTGATCGGCGGTTCGTCCTACGCCGGCGAAATCAAGAAGTCGGTTTTCACCCTGATGAACTACCTGATGCCCGGCCGCGGCGTATTGTCCATGCATTGCTCGGCCAACATCGGGAAGAAGGGCGATACGGCGATCTTTTTCGGGCTGTCCGGCACCGGCAAGACGACGCTGTCGGCGGACAGCACGCGCACCTTGATCGGCGACGATGAGCACGGCTGGTCCGACAACGGCATCTTCAACTTCGAAGGCGGCTGCTATGCCAAGGTCATCAAGCTGTCGCGCGAGGCTGAACCGGAGATCTTTGCGACCACCGAGCGGTTCGGAACTGTGCTCGAGAACGTCGTGATGGACGCCGACCTGCGCACCTTCGACTTCGACAGCGCCAAGCTGACCGAGAACACAAGGGCCTCCTATCCGCTCTCCTACATTCCCAATGTCAGCGTCTCTGGACGCGGCGGGCATCCCGACAACATCATCATGCTGACGGCCGATGCTTTCGGCGTGCTGCCGCCCATCAGCCGGTTGACTGCCGACCAGGCGATGTACCATTTCCTGTCCGGCTATACGGCGCGTGTGGCCGGAACCGAGAAAGGACTGGGCAAGGAGCCGCAGGCGACATTCTCGACCTGCTTCGGGGCGCCGTTCATGCCGCGCCATCCCACGGTCTATGCCAAGCTGCTCGGCGAACGCATGGCGCGCCATGGCGCCAAATGCTGGCTCGTCAACACCGGCTGGTCGGGCGGCGCCTATGGCGTTGGCCAGCGCATGCGCATCAAGCACACCAGGGCCATGGTGCGCGCGGCGCTCGAGGGACAGCTGGCGCAGGTCTCGACCGCGACCGATCCGATGTTCGGGCTGCACGTGCCGACCGCCTGCCCGGACGTGCCGCCCGACGTGCTGCAGCCGCGCGGAGCGTGGGCGGACAAGGCCGCCTACGACACGACAGCGCGCGAGGTGACACGGCGGTTCGAGTCGAACTTCAAGCAGTTCGAGAGCTACGTCTCCGACAAGGTGAAGGCCGCGGGCATTCATGCCGCCGCCTGATGCGCCGCGTGACGATGCGGCCATGAGTGGCGTCATCCTCGCGTCAACCATCATTTGTCCGATCTGCCGGACGTCGAAGATAGAGGACATGCCGAGCGACGCCTGCCAGCACTTCTACGACTGCACCGGCTGCGGCGCCGTGCTCAAGCCGAAACCGGGCGACTGCTGAGTCTTCTGTTCCTTCGGTTCGGTCGCCTGTCCTCCGGTTCAGGCCGAACGGGCCATGAACCGCGGTCGTGCGCCGACCTGCTGCGCCTGATGCGCGATCATGCCGGGACAGGCGACAGGGCTTCGATGATCCGGCAATCGGCGATCGTGCCGTGCCGGCATTGCCCGATCAGATCGCGCAGTGTGCGACGCAGCGCCGTTAGATCGGCGATCTTGCGCTCGACCTCGGCGAGATGATCGCTCGCAATCACGTCGACGGCCTGGCAATCGCGGGCCCGGTCGCCGGCGAGCTCGAGCAGCGCCTTGATCCGGTCGAGCGTGAAGCCGAGCTCGCGCGAGCGCCGAATGAAGCTCAGGCGGGCAAGCTGTTCTGCCGAATAGAGGCGGTAATTCGCGGCAGTTCTAGCCGGCCGCGGCATGAGGCCGATGCGCTCGTAGTATCGGACCGTCTCGGCGCCGACATGAGCCGCCTTGCTGAGCTCGCCGATCGTCAGTCGCTGGTTCGCCATCGCCTTGACCCTGTAGTTGCCACAAGGTCTATATGGGGAGTCGTCTCCCCGATCGGGAACTGATTCTTATGGCTGGCTGCTGTCCCGATTCGAGTTGCTCGTCCGGCGCACCCGAGCTCAACAGCCCGGGTTGGCGCCGCGCGCTGTGGATTGCGCTTGCCGTCAATGCCGGCATGTTCGTCGCCGAAGTGACGGCCGGCGTCGCCGCGGGGTCGGCCGCGCTGCTGGCCGACGCCCTCGATTTTCTGGGCGATGCGGGAAATTACGCGATCAGCCTCTGGGTCGCGGCCATGGCGCTCGCGTGGCGCGCCCGCGCTGCGCTGTTCAAGGGAGCGACGCTGGGTGCGTTCGGCGTCGGCGTGCTCGCCAGCACGGCGTGGAACGCATATCAGGGCACACTGCCTCAGGCCGAGGTGATGGGTATGGTCGGCGCCGTGGCGCTCGCCGCCAACACCGGCGTGGCGGTCATGCTTTACCGGTTTCGCGGCGGCGACGCGAACATGCGGTCGGTCTGGATCTGCTCGCGCAATGACGCCATCGGCAATATCGCGGTGATGCTCGCGGCGGCAGGGGTCTTCGGCACCAGCGCCGGATGGCCCGATCTCGTCGTCGCATCGATCATGGCCGCGCTCGGCATCGCCGGCGGGTGGCAGATCGTCCGTCAGGCGATCGGCGAACTGCGCGCCGACGAACGGGCGCCCGCAGCGGCAGCCGAATAGGCCGGTTGGTCGCGCTCTCGCTTCCGAATTGAAGCGGGGTCGTTTGAGATTGATGCGTGCATCAATCTCAAACGACCCCGGTTCCTTGGCGTAAAATGCAAGCGCCCCCGTCCGATCGGACGGGGGCGTTTTGGTTTCAGGCGTCAGCCCTACTTCTTCTTCTTCGCGGACTTCTTCTTCGCAGTCTTCTTCTTCGCAGCTTTCTTCTTCGCAGCCATGATTGTCTCCTACTCAGCCGTTGGTTGTCCGTGTCGCCTTGGGCCTCATGCTCCTCAACACGATACCGGCCGGGTCCGATGCGCCGCCCCTCTCGGGGGCAATCTGCAATCGTCCGGCTGTCGCCACGATGTACGGAGAGGTGTGATACGGAGCAACTGCATCCCTCATAATCGTCGCCGGGTGAACTGTCACGATCCGGCTCCGCTTACTTGCTCCCCCTCTCGAGTCAACCGCAGCAGTCGCAAGAACGACGTAGCCAGTGTGCCTGCGAACGAGTCAACAGGCAAACAATTCGTGCAACACAAATTTTTTCCTTGCCAAGAATTCGATCGCGAAGCGCATTCGCGGCGACTCGTGAGCGCGCTTCGACGAGCGCACGCTCCATCGTCCGACGTTGCTCGGCGCGCGCGACGCAATCACGGCAACGCAAGGAATTCTGCGGCTTTCAAGATGTCGTGCGCACGAAGCGCGCGACCAGCTCGATGCGCGACGACCAGACGAATTGGTCGATCGGTTGCACCCAATCGAGTGCGAATCCGCGATCGACCAGGATCCGAGCGTCGCGCGCGAAAGTGGATGGATTGCAGGACACGGAAACGGCATTTTTGATCACTGATTCGCCTACGGCCTCCGATTGGGCTTTCGCGCCGGCCCGCGGCGGATCGAAAACAGCGGCATCGAAGCGTGCCAACTCGTCCGCCGACAAGGGTTCGGCGGCGAGATCGCGCTCGCTCCAGGTGATGCGTCCGGCATGCGCAGACTGTCGTGCCGCCGCCGCCAATGCGGCGATCGCGTCGGCGTCGCCGTCGACGGCATGAACGCGCATGTGCCGGGCGAGGGGAAAAGTCAGGGTGCCGAGACCGGCGAACAGGTCGACGACGCTTGCAGCATCGCCCACGGCTTCGACGACGGCGGCGGCGATCGCCGCCTCGCCCTCTCGACTCGCCTGCAGGAAAGCGAGCGGCGGCAGCGGCACGCGCAAGCCGTCGAAGACGACGTAGGCGGGCCGACGTTCCGCGATCGGATCGATTCGACCGCGCACGCACCAGCCGGCACGCGCCAGATCATGATCTGCGACGAACCGCGCGAGCGCTTCGCGCCGCTGCATGTCGGCCGGCGCGGTCGCCTCGACGGTCAAGTCGATGCCGCTATCGGCCGCCGTCAGGACCAGCGCACATTCTGCGGCCGCGGGCAGCAGTGCGGCCGCGAGATCGCGCAGTGCCGGCAGCAAACGGTCGAGGCGTGGCTCGAGCACCGCGCATGACTCGACGTCGACGATCGAATGGCTGGCGCGCGCGTGGTAGCCCAGTTGCGTGCCATCCCCGACGCTGCGGGCCACCAGCCGGGTGCGCCGGCGGGTCGCCGGCCGCACCGTCACGATCGGGCGCATGACGAAATCGACAATGCCGCGGCGGGCCAGTGCGCGGGCGATCTCGTCCGACTTCCACGACGCTTCCGCTTCGGTCGCCATGTGCTGGAGCTGGCATCCGCCGCATGAGCCGAAATGGGGACAAGGCGGCTGCCGCCGTGCCTCGCTGGGCGTCAGGATGTCGATCAGCTGCGCGGCGATGCCGTCGGCACGCCATTCTCCGAGGCGGGCGCGAACGCGTTCGGCAGGCAGTGTCAGCGGCACGAACACGCGCGTCCCGTCATGGCTGGCGAGACCGTCGCCGCGCGCACCGAGCGCTTCGATCGTCAATTCGACGAGCGCGCCTTCGCGATGTGACGATCTTGCTCTAGGGCGGTAGCGTGCGGTGCGCTTCGGCATGGAGCGGCTTGCCGCAATGCGGGCAGGTCGGCGTCGCTTGGGGAGATTGGACCATGGCCTGATCGAGGATCAGCTTGGCGTCGGTTTCCGTCAGGCCGAGCGAGTCGCGTCGCTTGGCCAGCTTCCGCCGCTCTTCCTCGCTGAGGTGGCCGTCGCGCAGCGCTTTGGCAACCATGACCTGATACTGACGACGCCGGATTCGCAGCTGATCGTTGAAGCCGGACGATAGGAGACCGGCCAGCAGCGCCAGGACGCTGACGCCGGTCACGGCAACGAGCCCGCCGATGATCTTGCCGGCCGCCGTGTGCGGCACCACGTCGCCATAGCCGAGCGTCGTCAGCGTGACGATCGCCCACCACATCGAGGCGGGGATCGAGCCGAAGGCTTCGGGCTGCGCGTCGTGCTCAACCATGTGAATCACGCCTGCAACCAGCGTGAGCATGACCGCAAAGATCGCGAAAATCGCGCCGAAGGCGCGCGCGTCCTCCTTGAAGACGTCGCTCAGCAGGTCGATTGAGCTGGAGTAGCGGGTGAGCTTGAGGACACGCAACAGGCGCAGCAGCCGGAGCATGCGCAGGTCGAGTCCGAAAAGTGCCTGCAGCAGGCTGGGCGCGATCGACAGCAGGTCGATCAGCGCCATCGGCGAGGCGGCGTAGCGCAGCCGGCCAAGCACAGGGTCCCGATAGCGACGGCTCGGGTCGTCCACGCTTGACCAAAGGCGCAAGACGTACTCGATGGTGAAGACGGCAACCGAGAAAAACTCGAAAGCGTGGAACAGCGCCGCGTGGGCGCGACGCAAATCTTCGACCGATTCGAGGACCACGGCCACCACATTGGCGAGGATAAGCGCAATCAGGAAGCCGTTGATGGCGAGGCCCAGCCGGTCGTGCTGGTTCCCAAAGTCGAGCAGGTTGTGGACGCGGTGGCGCAGGGGCCGCATCGCAATCAATGCGCCTCGGCCCAATTGCTACCTGCGCCCGCGTCGGCAACCAACGGCACACCGAGTTTGAGCGCCGGCTCGCAAGCCCGCTCCATCACCTGGCGCACCAGAGCGGAGGTCCGGTCGACCTCGTCTTCCGGCACCTCGAACAAGAGCTCATCGTGGACCTGCAGCAGCATGCGCGCCTTGAGGCCCGCGCCGGCCAGCGCAGGAGGTACGCGGATCATCGCGCGCTTGATGATGTCGGCGGCCGTGCCTTGGATCGGCGCATTGATTGCCTGGCGCTCGGCAAAGCCACGCCGGGCCGGATTCTTGTCATTGATGCCGGGGACGTGGCAGCGCCGGCCGAAAAGCGTCGTGACATAGCCGCGTGCGCGCGCATCCTTCTTGGCACGTTCCATGTAGTCGCGGATGCCGGGATACCGGTCGAAATAGGCCTTGATGTATTCCGCCGCCTCGCGCGGCGTGCAGCCGAGCTGGCGCGACAGGCCGAAGCCACTGATGCCGTAGATGATGCCGAAGTTGATCGCCTTGGCCTTGCGGCGCGTCTGGGCATCCATCTGCGTCAGCGGCACGCCGAACACCTGGCTGGCGGTCAACGCATGGATGTCGACGCCGTCGCGGAAGGCCTGCTTGAGCGCGTCGATGTTGCCGATGTCGGCAACCAGCCGCAGCTCGATCTGGGAGTAGTCGACCGACAGCAGCTTGTGGCCGGCTTCCGCGACGAACGCGCGGCGGATCTTGCGGCCCTCCTCGGTGCGCACGGGAATGTTCTGCAGGTTCGGGTCGGTCGAGCTCAATCGCCCGGTCGATGCCACCGCCATGGCATAGGAGGTGTGGACGCGTCCGGTCTTGGGATTGATCTGGTCGACCAGCGCGTCGGCATAGGTGCTCTTGAGCTTGGCGAGCTGGCGCCAGTCGAGCACGTGCTGGGGCAGCGGGTGGTCTACTGCGAGCTCCTCCAGCACGTCGGCACCGGTCGCATAGGCCCCGGTCTTGCCCTTCTTGCCGCCCCGCAGCCTGAGCTCGTCGAACAGCACTTCGCCGAGTTGCTTGGGTGAGCCGATATTGAACGGATGGCCGGCCAGCTTGTGAATGTCGTTCTCGATGTCGCGCAACCGCTCAGAAAAATCGCGGCTCATCTCGGCGAGCGCGTGGCGGTCCACTCGGATGCCGGCGCGCTCCATGGCACCGATCACTGGGATCAGCGGACGCTCGATGGTCTCGTAGACCGTCACCATGCGCTCGCCGACCAGGCGGCGCCTGAGCAGGCGGTGCAGCCGCCCGGTGATGTCTGCGTCCTCCGCCGCATAGTCGCAGGCCGGGCCGAGCTCGACGCAGTCGAAGCCGACCTGCGACTTGCCCGATCCGGCAACGTCGGTGAACTTGATCGTGGTGTGGCCGAGATGGAGCTGCGCCAGCTCGTCCATGCCGTGACCGTTCTTGCCGCCGTCGAGCACATAGGACAGCAGCATGGAATCGTCGACCGGCGCCACGGTGATGCCGTAGTCGGAAAGGACGATGCAGTCGTACTTGATGTTGTGTCCGACCTTGAGCACGGCGGCATCCTCCAGCAGCGGCTTCAGCCGCTGCAGAGCGTCGGCCATCGGGATCTGGCGCGGCGCCTCCTTCCGGCCGGTGCCGGCGAGGTCGAGCCCGCCATCGCCACCCGCCTGGGAACCGGGCGCCCTGTGCGCCAGCGGGACATAGCAGGCACGGCCGTCCTCCAGCGCGAGCGAGACGCCGACCAGCTCGGCGCGCACGGCATCGAGGGAGGTGGTCTCGGTATCGACGGCGACCGCGCCTGCAGTCGTCGCGCGCGCAATCCAATCCTCGAGCCGCGCGACATCCTGCACCAGCTCGTAGGATGTCTCGACCTTGGCCGGGGGCTCGTTGCGCGCTGTCACGAGCGTGGCGAGTTCGCGGACGGGAGCGGCCTCCGCCGTCGCCGGTGCCGCCGGTGCCGGGTTGGGCATTTGCTTCGGCGCCGGCGCACTCGGCGTGCCCACCGATTCGCCGGCGAGGTTGTAGCGCGCGAGGAGGGAGCTGAAGCCCTGGAGCTTCAGGAACGCCTGGAGAACCGCGGGCTCGGGCTCTTTCACGGAAAACTCCTCGTAGGGCGCGGGCAGGGCCAGATCGGTCTTGAGCTGGACGAGCCGCAGGCTGATCTCGGCGAGGCTCCGGTTCTTGTTGATCTTCTCCGCCCAACCCGCGGCCGCCCCCGCGGCGCGGCTCTTCTCGCGCCACACCAGGATCTGGCCGATCACCTTCGGGCCTTTTGCGGTGAGCGCTTCGAGCGCGTCGTTGCCGACGTCCCAGAACCCTTTCGCGTCCTTGGTGCCGCCGGGGATCTTCATCTCATCGAATAGGATGGCTGCCAGATCCTTGCTGGTGCGCCCGAGCTTGCAGGCGCGCGGCAGGGCCTTGCAGATCTCCTGTTCGAGCGCATCGGCCTCCGCGCGGAATGCGGCAGCGAATGTCTCGGGATTCTTCGCCGCCTCCAACACCGCAGCCAGACTGCCGAACTTGGTGATGCACGCTGAAGCCGCGGTCGGCCCGATGCCGGGCACGCCCGGCACGTTGTCCGTCGAGTCGCCGATCAATGCCTGGACATCGACCACCCGATCAGGGCCGACGCCGAATTTCTCCACGACCTCGGCTGGGCCGATCATGCGGTCCTTGATCGGGTCGCGCATCGTGATGCCGTCGCCGATCAGCTGCATCAGGTCCTTGTCGGATGAAACGATGGTGACCTGCACGCCCTTCGACGCGGCCTGATGGGCATAGGTCGCGATCAGATCGTCGGCCTCGAAGCCCGGCATCTCGATGCAGGCGACGTTGCACGCACGGGTCGCGTCGCGCACGAGGGCGAACTGCGGCACGAGCTCGGGAGGCGGCTCGGGCCGATGTGCCTTGTACTCCTTGTAGATGTCGTTGCGGAAGCTGAGCCGTCCGGCGTCGAAGATGACCGCGACGTATTCGGCGTGCATGTCGCGCAACAGCTTCATCAGCATGGCAGTGAAGCCGTAAACGGCGTTGACCGGCGTACCGTCCGGCCGGGTCATCGGCGGCAGCGCGTGAAATGCGCGGAAGATGTACCCGGACCCGTCGACCAGAAACAGGTGCGGCCGCGCAGCGCCGACGGGAGGCGGCACGGCTTGCGGGACCGAAGCGGGCGCGGACTTGAGCGGTCTGGGCATGTTCAACGATGTTGCAACGTGCCGGACCAGGAGCCCGGCGAACTAAATTTCATCAGCCTTGCGGCGGCAAAGCGCGTTGCGCGTTTCAGTGCGACGCAACGGCGCGGGCACCTTCCTTGAGGACGAAGCGCTTGCCGCAGTACGGGCAATCGATCTGCTTTTGATCACCCAAGTTGAGATAGATGCGTGGGTGGCCAAGCGCGCCGTTGCCGCCATCGCAGGACACGCGCGGGCTCTCGACCTCGACAGTTTCGACCGGTTGCATTCGGCGCATTTCCCCCGGGGGCACGGCGCGACACTCGTCATCCCAGGCTCGCGCGGCGGTTCGCCGCAGGGGCCGGCGCCTCGTCAGGGCCAGCGCGCGTTGACCCTGGGGCTTGCCGGATGATACCCATTGCCCCGCCGGGATCAACCGTCGCCTGCGGCGACCAGATTTGCCCTTCGACATGGCCGACGCCACCGACCCGCTCACCACGGACGTCATCAGTCCCGCGCGCGACGAGGCCGCCGAGCCCTTGCCGTCATCCGGACCGCATGTTCTGCCCGTCCATGCCGTGCGGGTATCGGGCTTGTGCAAGACCTACCGCAAGACAGGGCGTGGTTCGGCCAAGCTGGCGCTCGACAATGTCGATCTGGAAATTCCGCGTGGCAGCCTGTTCGGTCTGCTCGGGCCCAACGGAGCGGGCAAGTCGACCTTGATCAACATCCTCGCCGGCCTCGTCACCAAGAGTGCGGGGGAGGTGCGGGTCTGGGACATCGACATCACCGAGCGGCCACGCGATGCGCGCGCAGCCATCGGCGTGGTACCCCAGGAGCTCAGCATCGATCCGTTTTTCACGCCCCGCGAGCTGCTCGACCTCCAGGCCGGACTATTCGGCGTGCCGCTCCATCGGCGACGCACCATGGCCGTGCTGGAGGCAGTCGGCCTGGCCGACAAGGCGGACGCGTACGCGCGCACGCTCTCCGGCGGAATGCGCCGTCGCCTGTTGGTGGCCAAAGCGATGGTCCACCGTCCGCCCGTGCTCGTGCTGGACGAGCCGACCGCGGGCGTCGACATCGAATTGCGCCAGCAACTCTGGGCGCATGTGCGCACACTCAACCGCGCCGGCGTCACGATCCTGCTCACCACGCACTACCTCGAGGAGGCCGAGGGGCTGTGCGACCGCATCGCCATCATTGACCATGGCCGTGTCATCGCCTGCGACACAACGCAGGCACTGCTTCGACGCATCGACAGCAAGATGCTGACGCTCACCGTTTCGGAAACGCTGACCGCAGTTCCGGCCGCGCTCGCGCCCTTCGATGCCGAGCTCAAGGACCGTCACATTCTGGTCCTCCACTACAAGCCGAGCACGACGCCAGTCGGTGCCATCCTCGGCGCCGTTCAGACAGCAGGCCTTACGCTCGTCGATCTGATGACCGACGAAACCGATCTCGAGGACATCTTCCTGCAGTTGACGCGCGGGTCGCGCGCCCGTGAGCAAGGCTAGTCGTCTCGGCAGAGCGTTGGGCCTGGCCGTCGCCGCGGCGCTGTCGGCCGCGCTGATCGCGTGCACGCCGCGCATTCAGCCACCGGGGCCGGGGCCCGCGACGCCCGAAATGACCGATCGGCAGCTGCGCGTGCGCGACGGTCTCGTCCTGCCTCTGTCGCGCTGGCTGCCTGAAGGGCCGGTCACCGCGGCCGTCGTGGCGCTGCACGGCTTCAACGACTATCGCAACGCCTTCACCGATGTCGGACCGGAATTCGCGCGCCACGGCATCGCTACCTATGCCTATGACCAACGTGGTTTCGGCCAGTCACCCTATCGCGGCATCTGGCCGGGACAGATTCCGCTTATCGAGGATCTGATCGACGCGTCCCGGCTGGTGCGCGCGCGGCATCCCGACGTGCCGCTCTACGTGCTGGGCGAGAGCATGGGCGGCGCCGTCGCCATGGCCTCGCTCGCGCGGCCGACGCGGCCCGACATTGACGGCGTCATTCTGGCATCGCCGGCCGTGTGGGGCCGGCGGACCATGCCGGACATCCAGGTGGCGCTTCTCGAACTGGTCGCCCACCTCATGCCGGCGCTCGCTGGCAAGAACCAGGGGCTGATGCTCACGCCGTCGGACAATATCGAGATGCTGCGCGCACTGGGCCGCGATCCGCTGATCATCAAGGAAACGCGCATCGATGCCGTCTATGGGCTGGTTGCCTTGATGGATGCGGCCCTGGCTGCAACACCTCAGCTCGACGTGCCAGCGCTCATCCTCTACGGTAGCCGGGACGACATCATCGAGCGAAAGCGGACCTGCACCATGCTGACGGAACTGCGCCGCGGCGCGGGGCGACAGTGGCGGCTCGCGCTCTATCCCAAGGGCTATCACATGCTGCTGCGCGATCTGCAGGCGGATACGGTCATCGCCGATATCCTCGCATGGATCGACGATCGGTCGGCGCCGCTGCCCTCGCAAAACGAAGCGCAGCGCGACCGAATCAGCGCATTTTGCGACAAGCAGTCCTAAAGAGGACGGCGCCGCAGCCTTCTCGTCAATTGACGATGCGCCATGTCCCGTCCGGCTGCTGGCAGGCCGTGCCGTAGCTCGGCCGGGCGACGCCGTCGACGTTGATCGTCGCCTGGTACTCCCGGCACACCCGACCGTCCTGTGTCTGGTAGACGGGAGAGGCGGGTGCCGCAGAGAGCGGCGCGGGATAGACCGGGCTCGGGTAGACTGGGGCCGTGTAGACCGGGGCCGTGTAGACCGGGGCCGGGTAGACCGGGGCCGGGTAGACCGAGAGCGGATAGGGTGCGACCACGACCGGCGGCGCGTAGACGACGCGCGGGCCCCAATACCCGTAAGAATAATAGCCATGGTGGTGGTGGTAACGATGATGATGATGGCGCCCATGGCCATGCCCGGTGCTGAAGCCGAAGCTGAGGCTGTCGGCGAGGACGGGCGCCGGCGCCGATGCGGCCAAGGCGAACGACATGGCAAGCGTCGCCCATGTCGACGGCCTGGCAATGTTACGAATCATCGAATGAACTCCCGCGCTTGCCCTGAAATACAACGTCTCATTGGCTGTCCTATTCCCGGCCGCATCCTGCCATAGCTCGACGTTGGCGCGGGATAATCATTGATACGGCTCACATGAGAACGCGGCGCGGCCACAACTTGGATATTGAATTTTCATATATCCGAAATTTCGTCTGTTCGATAAGCCGGTTATCGTTAAGAATCCGGTCGCATACCGCTAGTCAAGCGGAACAGGCTTCGAGGACCCAACCGGAAGCCGCGCGACCGACGGGGTTCATTCAAGTCCGGTCGGAGTCGGGTACGGCTTGCTCGCGACATTGTTCGCGGACAAGGGGGTGACATGGTCGGCACATACAATCCCTGGCTCGTGGGGATGTCCTACATTGCCGCGGCCATCGCATCCTATGTTGCGCTGAATCTCGCCCAGCGCGTCAGTGCGGCCAAGGGGCTGCATGCCGTCTACTGGACGATCGGTGGCGCGGTCGTCATGGGGACCGGCATCTGGTGCATGCACTTCATCGGCATGCTCGCGTTTCAGCTGCCCATGCCGATGTCCTACGACATCTGGATCACGTTGCTGTCCTGGGTCATCGCGATCGTGGTCTCGGGGTTCGCCCTGCACACTGTGAGCGGGCGCACGCTCAGCACGAGCCGGCTGGCCACCGCGGGCGTGCTCATGGGCTTTGGCATCGCCGCCATGCACTACACCGGCATGGCCGCGATGGACGTGACGCCCGGTATTGCCTACGACCCGCTGTTGTTTGCGGCTTCGATCCTGATCGCGATCCTGGCGGCGGCGGCGGCATTGTGGATTGCCTTCCAGCTTCGCACCGACGACGTCCGCCACGTGCTGTCCAAGCGCTTCGGCGCGGCGCTCGTCATGGGCTTCGCCATTGTCGGCATGCACTACACTGGCATGGCCGCGGCCATCTTCGATCCGGCGTGCAGAAGCACCGGCGAGGGCGTCGTGGTCGATAGCCTGTGGCTCGCCATCCTGGTCGGAATCGCGACCTTCATGCTGCTGGGCAGCGCGCTGCTCATCTCCACGATCGATGCGCTCATGGCGGTCCAGATGGCCGACCTGGTCGAGGAGTTGCGCAAAGCCAATCAAGAGATGGAAGAGCGCATCAGGGAGCGCACCGAGAGTCTGGTCGTCGCCAATGACGCGCTCAACGAGGAGATTGCCGAGCGTAGCCGATCGGAGCAGGCGCTCCGGCAGAGCGAGGCGCGCAAGGGAGCCATTCTCGAGACCGCGCTCGACTGCATCATCTCGATGGATCACGCCGGCCGCGTGGTCGATTTCAATCCGATGGCGGAGCGCACCTTCGGTTATGTGCGACATGCCGTGGTCGGCAGAATGCTCGCCGAAGTGATCATTCCGCCCGATCAGCGCGATCTGCACCGGCGCGGCCTCGAACGCTATTTGGAAACCGGCGAGCACATCGTGCTGGGCCGCCGCATCGAAATCCATGCCATGCGCAGTGACGGCGAGGTCTTCCCGGCCGAGCTCGCCGTCTCCATGGTTCCGCTGGAGGGCAAACCCTTCTTCTCCGCGACACTCCGCGACATCTCCGAGCGGCGCAAGGCCGACCTCGAGCTGCGCCGCGCCAAGGAAGCAGCCGAGGCGGCCAGCGAATCGAAATCGCGCTTCATCGCGGTCATGAGCCACGAGATCCGCACGCCGATGAACGGCATCCTGGGCATGGCACGCCTGCTGTTGGCGACCGAGCTCCGCGACGCGCAGCGCAACAGCGTCAAAACCATGCTGGATTCCGGCGAATCGCTGCTGACGGTGCTGAACGACGTGCTCGATTTCACCAAGCTCGAGGCCGGCAGGCTCGATCTGGTCAACCGCAACTTCGACCTGCGCGGGTTGGTCGAAAGCGTGGCGTCGCTCTACCGCGTGCGCGCGCGCGACAAACACATCGATCTGGCGATCAACGTGTCGCCCGATCTGCCCAGTTTCTTTTTCGGCGACGTCGATCGCCTCCGCCAGGTATTGTCCAACCTCGTCAGCAACGCGGTGAATTTCACCGAGCAGGGCGGCGTCGTGATCGACGTTGATCCGCTGTCGTTGAACCAGGACCACTGCATGCTCAGATTTACCGTGTCCGACACGGGCATCGGCATCGCGCCTGAGGCTCAGGGCAAGCTGTTCCAGGATTTCACCCAGGCGAATTCGAACATCGCGCGCCGTTTCGGCGGTACCGGACTTGGCCTGAACATCGCGCGACGCCTGGTCGAGCTGATGAGCGGGCGCATAGGCCTGACGAGCGAGCCCGGCTATGGCAGCCAGTTCTGGTTCGAGGTCCCGCTGCGGCGTGGCGGCCTGCCGTCTTCCTCGGTCGACGGCGATGTGGGCGTCAGCCTGCCGAAGCTGCGCGTGCTGGTCGCTGAGGATAACGAGGTCAATCAGCGCGTGCTGGCCGGATTCCTGCGCGCGCAGGGCCACGTGGTCGACGTGGCGAACGATGGCCGGGACGCGGTCGAGGCGCTCAAGGCGCAACGCTACGACGTCGTGCTGATGGACATGCACATGCCGGTCATGGACGGTATCGAAGCAACGCACATCGTTCGCGCCTTGTCGAGCGAGCGGGCCGAAACGCCGATCATCGCCGTCACGGCAGGCGCCATGGACTCGGACATCAAAGCATGTCTCGGCGCGGGCATGAACGATTTCATTGCCAAGCCGGTCCACCCCAACACGCTGTTCCGCGTCATCGACCGCGTACTCAACCCGCTCGAGCCGGCATCGGACCGCGCCGAAGACTTGGCGCAGCGCCTGATGCAGCGCGGGCCGGCTCTCGACATCACCGTGCTCGACCTGCTAGAGGGCCAGATCGGCTCCCAGGGGCTGGCTGACGTGATTGAGGATTTCCGGCGCATCGCGGCGCGCCAGCTTGCCGCCATCGATGCCGCGATTGCGACCGACGACACCGCCGCACTGGTCGGAGCGGCGCACTCGCTCAAGGGTGCGGGGGGCAGCGTCGGTCTGCGACACGTTTATCAGTCGGCGCGGGCGGCGGAACTGGCCGGCCGCGCGGACAACCTCGCCGATGCCCGCGCCCATGCCGAACCTCTGCGTCGGCTGGTCAACGAGGGCGAGCGCCTGCTGGCAGACCGCCCGCAGCGCGACGGCGCAGCACAAAGGGCCTAGATCGACCGCCGGTTACTGCGCATGTCCGCATCCGATTTCACCATCGACGGCCAGTCGGCTCGATCGCCGTCGCTTAGCCTGAACTTTGCCCGAAAAATCCTGGCCAGCGGTCAAAAATCGTAGTGCTGAGAATTGGTTAGCCCGAATTTTGCCGTGTCCGTACTGACTACAACGGCATGAACGAAAAAATGATTCAAATCAATGGCTTGGCCATTCGTGATACATGCCTACAAACGGCCGCGGTTTCGGAC
>Ga0194128_10006507_pt1 | contig 15721 bp, 13 predicted proteins | sample TA2KigCa65mmetaG_FD_148650 | JGI IMG/M metagenome (GOLD analysis project Ga0194128, IMG submission 148650) | Freshwater microbial communities from Lake Tanganyika, Tanzania - TA2015037 Kigoma Deep Cast 65m | ecosystem: Environmental > Aquatic > Freshwater > Lake | place: Tanzania: Lake...
CCGCCCGGCGGGCGACCCTCTGGGCGAGACGGCTGGCGAAACGCTGGGCGACACGGTTGGCGACACGCTGGGCGACACGATCGGCACCCGTGGCGGTACGATGCGGAACGGCCCGCCGCTATCTTGCGACCCGCTCAGGTAGGCAAACGTCGCTTCGCCGCCGCGTCCGTCGCTCACGGTAACGGTTATGGTTCCCGGGTGATCCCCTGAGGGACAGGATCTGGGATCGCCCGGTGTGTGCGGGTGGTTCTACACCGCATTGGCGGGCTGTGTGGCGACCTGCTGGAACTGCCCGCAGGTATTGCTATTGGACCAGGCGTAGGTGAGCTTATCGCCGTCCGGATCCGTCGCCCCGACCCGATAGACGGTGTTGGGCGGGCTACGTGCGGCCTGGAACTGCTCGATAACCGGCGGCCGGTTCTGCGTCGGGGTGGGCGTGTCCGTCGGCGTCGGCGACGGCTCGACGATGCATTCCACCACCGTCGAAACGATCGTTCCGCTCACCCACTGGACCGGCCTCGAATCCACAATGTCGAGCGACGGTCCCCTAAGCACGGTCTCGATGACCGGGCCTGATTGGCTTGCGTCATAGAACACGTCTACGGGGCCAGGTGCCGTGCAGGTGAACACCTTCGTGACGGTGAAAGAGTCCGCCTGGACTACCGTCCCGAGCGGCGGAGCATCTCGTACTTCGCCGGGCTGGACAGGTCCATCAGCAAAAAAGACGCCCCGCAGGCGCCACGCGTCCTGTGCGGCTTCCCTGCTGATGACATGGACCTCCGCTGTGGAGGACAGCGATCCGCTCGCCTGGACCTTGCGCGTCACGCGACGCACGAGCGCGGTCGCCGGGAAGGATTAGCCAACAACCGTCCGCTCGACCGCGGTGATGCTGACAGAGAAGAATCCCGGCCACGCAACGGCGACCTGACTGAAGCTGCTTAGTTCCACGGTCGCGACGACCGTCCCGGCCTATGAGTTGATCTCCATTCGCGACTCGGCCATGAGCGCCGGACCGTCCTCGGTGAGGTGGTAGAGGAGCGGGATCTCGTCGCCTTGGAGCGGCAACGTCACCCGCAGCGTTACGGGCGCACGGAACTGCGCGCCGCTCGGCTCGAGCTGGTACGCGACCGCCGGGGGGACGCCATTGAGGCGCAAGCCGCTCGCCTCCGGTGCAAGGCGGGCTACCCGAACGTCGGCCGCGCTGAGCCCTGCAGGCAGAGCACCCGGCGGGATGGTCAGCTCCAGCGAGCGGGCCACCTCTGTCAAGACGGCGGCGTCCGACGGAGTTGCCGCGCCAGAGACCGTCCCAGGTGCGGCCGGCGCGCGACTCGCGGTCGCCGTCGGCGACGATGTGGCGCTTGGTGCCGGCGCGGGCGTCGCTGCGCGCGCCGCTGGGGTTGGCGGGCTAATCGCCTCGCCCTGAGTCGGGCCTGCTGGGGCCGCCGGCGCGGGACCCCCAGACTCCGGCCCGCACCTGGCAAGGACGGCCAGCAGGACACCAAGCACCGCCGACGCGATGCCGCCTGCGCAGCTTCACCACGCGCGCCCCACGGCTGTCCCCAATGACCCCGTGCCCCGACTGTGCAGAATACGCACCGCCCTGCCGCCCGTGCAGCGGCGTGGTCCACGTGGCATACGGGTCGCTCGTGACGAAGGCGGTGCGGATTGCCTCGTAACTGCGATTTGGTCGGCGGGTCCAGACCTTTCGCCGCCCTGCGAGCCCAGCGCTGCGCTGGACACCACGGATGTCAGCGCGCCGGACGTGATCCCTCAAGGCGCGGCACTGCGCGGGAGGACCGCGCGCTTCGCCGCGCCCCGGCGCTGCGATGGGTGCTCACTGCTGCGGGTGAGGTCCGACGCCCGCGGCCACCGCTGCAGCGGGCGTTCGTGGCGCTAGACGCCGCCCCCGCCATACCCGCGTCCGCCGCCCCCGCGGCCCTCCTCGCGCGGTCGGGCCTCATTCACCGTGAGCGCACGTCCGCCAAATTGCGTGCCGTTGAGCGCCCGGATGGCGGCGCGCCCTTCATCATCGTTGTTCATCTCCACGAACCCGAAACCGCGCGGACGGCCGGACTCGCGATCTTTGATGACGCTCGCGCGTGCGACCTTACCATAGGGTGCGACCAGGTCCGCCAGATCCTGATCCGATGCCGAGTAGGGCAAGTTGCCCACAAAGATGTTCACGAACTCCGACCTCCGCACGCGCCGCCGCCATCAACGCTGGCCGGCCCGTCTAGGCCCTGGTCGCCCTGGCATGTGCGCCAGGCCGTCCCCGGAAACGATCCATGCAGATTCTCGCGACAATCTTGCTCGCTGGCAATGGCGTGACGCCCACCGGCACGCCTCGCCAGGCGTGAGGCCGGCGCGGCGGACACCTGCCGGGCGCCGCGCTGAACGTCCTCATTTGGATCGGGAGCTTCCGGTTCCCACAATCGTCCGTCCGACCGGGCCGGCCTGCTAGCGGGACGGCGCTCCCACGACGGCGCGCTGTTTGAATACGGCCTCCGTGTCGACCGGCAGGTCCACGACCGCGTCGAACTCGCGGATGGCTTCCAGGCTCTGGCCCATCGCGCAGTCCTCGTCGGGGTCGACCATGATGTCAACGATGGCCGGCTTGCCCGAGGCCAAGGCCCGGCGCAGGGCCGGCTTGATCTGCTCGATGGCCACCACCCGCTCACCCCAGGCGCCGTACGCCTGGGCCCACGCCACGAAGTCCACCAACTTCTTTTCGCCTCCGTACCAAAGATCGACGCCGAGCCGGAGGTTGTTGTGCGCGTATTTCTGGTTCTGGCGGATCAAGCTCAGATTGCCGTTATTGATGATGACGACGAGCACCGGGATGTCGTATTCAACGGCCGTGGCCATTTCTTCGCCACAGAACTGAATGCTATAGTCGCCGGTGATGTTGACGACCGTGGCCAGCGGCTTCGCCAGCTTGAAGCCCATCGCTGCCGGCAAGTCCCACCCCAGCGGCCCGGCGCCACCGCAGTAGTGGTAATGGCCTGGCTTGTTGATGCGCTGAAACTGACCCGACCAAATCTGATACAGACCGATGCACGTGACATAGTACGTGTCGTCGTCGAAGAACTCGTGCATCTCCTTGAATACGCGCTGCGGCTTGATGGGCACGGCGTCGTGATCCCACCGGCGGTGCATGCTGAGCTTGGCGCGCAGCGCCTCTTGCGCGAACGCCGTGGGCGCTTTGGCCGGCATCATCTCGCGGGCGACCTCCAGCATCGCCTCCAGCGCCAGGCGAGCGTCGCTGACGATGCCCAGCTCCGTCGGGATGATGCGACCGATCTGCGTCGGCTCGATGTCGACGTGGATGAACTTGCGGTCCTTGAGGTACACGTCGATCTTGCCGGTGTGCCGGTCAGCGAAGCGGCAGCCCACGGCCAGGACGAGGTCCGACTGCAAGAAGACGTGGTTGCCGGCCCGCGTCATAGTCTGAATCCCCACCTCGCCGGCGTAGAGGCGGTGGTCGTACGGGACCGCCCCCTTGCCCATCCCGGTGTTGCAGACCGGCAGTTGCAGGTGCTCCGCCAGCTTGACCGCCGCGTCCGACGCGCCGGCGAGCAGGGCCCCGCCTCCGACGAGCAAGATGGGCTTCTTGGCGTCAAGGATCATCTCGACGGCACGGCGAACCTGGCGGCGGTCCGGTGGCGGGACAAGGAACGGCAACCGCCGGTCGATCGCAGGGTCGTAGTCCACTTCGCCCTGCTGCACGTCGATCGGCAGATCGATGAGCACTGGCCCTGGCCGGCCCTCGCGCGCGATTCGGAAGGCCTCGCGGAACACATAGGGGACGTTGCTGGCATCGCGCACGTAGTACGTCCGCTTGCACACAGGGCGCGCGATCTCGTGAATGTCGACCGCCTGAAAGCCCTCCTTGCCCTGGAACGCGCGCAGGTGCTGACCGGTGATCGCGATGATGGGGATCGAATCTGAGAGGGCGCTGTAGAGCCCGGTGATGAAGTTCGTGCCGGCCGGCCCGGAGGTGCCCACGCACACGCCCACGTTCCCGGTGGCGCGCGCCCAGCCCTCAGCCATGTGGCTGCCGGCTTCTTCGTGCCGCACCGTGACGTGGCGGATCTTGGTGGACGTCTGCAAAGCCCGATAGAACGAGTTGATGTTGGCACCGGGGATGCCGAAGATCAGGTCGACGCCCTCGTCTTCGAGGATGCGCACGGCCGCTTCCATACAGTGCATGCGAGGCATCAACCGGCCCTTCCTAGCACGACGGCACACCGTCCGACGGCGCGCCCGAAATAAAATGAAGAAGCGTCTTGGGATTCGCCATTGTGCCAGACGGCCAGCGCGCCGGAACCACAGCCCTGCGGCGCCCCGCGCCCGTCCCCTCCGCGCCATCACCGCCGCACGGCGAGGCGGCTGCCGGTGGGGGCTGGCTACGGCGTCGCCGTCGAAGGCGCGCCGCGCCCCTGGAACGTCAAATCCGCCACGGCCGACTTGTCGAGCTCGCCTTGGCCGAGCGCGATCAGCCGATCGAACTGCGCCTTGGTGGCCATCGCGAGGGGTAGGTCCAGGTTCGCCTGGTGGGCGAGCGCGAGCGCGATCCCCGCATCTTTGGCGGCGTGCGCGGCCGAGAAGTAGCACTCGTGCTCCCGGTTTTGCATGTCAGCCCCGTCGGTTTCGAGCACGCGCGAATTGGCGCCGGTTTGGGCGAAAACATCGCGCAGCATGGTGAGATCGAGGCCGAGCGCGGCGCCCAGCCCCAGCCCCTCGGCGAGACCGGCGGTATTGATGTTCATCACCATGTTGACCAACGCTTTGACCTGGGCGGCCGTTCCCGCCGGACCGACATAGCGCAGGCTGGCGGCGAGGTCCCGGAGCACCGGCTCGGCGCGCTCGTAGGCGTGGCGGCTGCCCCCGCACATCAGGTACAGAGCGCCCTGGCGGGCCTGCGGGATGCTGCTCGCCATGCAGGCCTCGAGGCTCTCCGCGCCGGACGCCTGCGCTGCCCGCTCGACCAGGACGTGCACGGCGGGCGACACGGTGGCGCAATTGATAAAGAGCCTGCCGCGGGCCCCGCGCAACAGGGAGTCATCCGTGGACGCGTAGATCGCCCGCATGGCCGTGTCGTCGGTGACCACGGTGATCACGACTTCGGCCGACTGGGTCACCGCAGCAAGGTTTGCGGCGACCGGGGCGCCGATGCTCGCGGCGAGGTCCGCCGCCCGGGCGCGGTCGACGTCGAAAACACTGGCGATGGGATAGTGCAGCTCGTGAAGCCGTAGCGCCATGTTGCGGCCCATGCGCCCCACGCCCACGAACGCCACGCGAGGTTTGGACGAATTCATCTGATCCCCCAGGCCGGCCTGCCCGCGGCCCACGATAGCAGTCGCGTCCTCGGGCGCTCACCGCCCCACCCGGCCGCGTGGCGCGGACACGCTGCGCCATGCCCCTCGGCTCCCTGTCGGACTGCGGCGGCCGACCCTGGCAGCGCGGCGCGGCAGACCGCATACTGGTCGCCACGTCCCGAGGCAGGGTCCGCATGAACCCGGTTGAGCGCGCGGTTGTACAGAGGCACCGTCGCGCAGGCCGTTGGCGGGGTGGCGCCAGGCTCGCGTGGTCGCTGGTCGCGCTGGCGCTGCTGGCGGCGGGGCTGGTTGCAGGGGAATCGGCGTCCGCGGCCGCCACAGGGACGTTCCGCACGGGTTCCGCCGAGCAGACGCGGTTCTATCGAGAGCTTGGGCACAACGTCTCGAACCTCCGCGGGGCGCTTGCGAGCGAGGCGTCGTACGACACGTCGTTCTTGAGCCACTTCGACGCGACCGGCGGGATCGAACGCTGGGGGTACCCGACCTCGGATGTCTTCGAGGAATCGGCCGGCGCGCTGACGCAGTACTACCAGCGCGGCGTGCTCGACTACCGGCCCGGTCGTGGGGTGGAGCGCCGCCTGGTCTGGGACTACCTCGGCGGCGGCCTCGGCGGAAGCCCGGACATGGGCGTCGAACCGGGCACGTAGAATCCGAACGCGGGCGAGGCGTACGGCCCTTGGGGGCACAAGGTCTCGAATCTCGCGGTGGGTGGGTCCTACACCGGATTCCTGGACACGTTCAAACGGCTCGGCGGGGTGAAGGCCTTCGGCTATCCCAAGACGGAGGCCCGCCGCGACACCGGCGCGAGCGGCACGCTGCTCGCCCCCGGCTCGAGCCCGGGCATCATCCGCCAGTACTTCCAGGCCGCCGTGCTGGAGTCGTTCCCCGCCGCGGTCCAGCCCGTGAAACTGACGCTGCTCGGCGACGTCGTGCGGAATCGTATCAACCCGAATAATGGGTATGAGAGCATCAGCGCTTTCCGGCGCGCCACGCCGTTCACGCCCGGTCAGGCCACCCAGTTCGATAGGGCTACCGTGCGCGCCCCCAAGGAGCGCACGCCCGAAGCGGTCGTGCGGTTCGTGCAGCCCTCGCTGGTCCGCGTACAGCGCGCGTCGGGGGGCTGCGGTTCGGGCTTCTTCGTGGATGCCCGGGGCCACGCCGTCACGAACTGGCACGTCGTGGACGGCGAGACGCGTTTCACCGTGCGGATGCACGACGGCCGCGACGCGCGGGCTACGGTCGTCGCCAGCGACGAGTACCACGATATTGCGCTGTTGCGCGTCGAGGGCGTCACCAGCACACCGGTTGAGTGGGGCCTCTCGGACGGGCTGAACATTGCGGCGCAGCTGGTCGCCCTCGGTTTCCCCGCGCCGTTGCGCGAGAGCACCTGCCCATTGACTCCCAAGGTGACCGTTGGCGTGCTCTCCGCGCGCACCACGATCGACGGCCTGACATACCTGCAAACCGATCTGTCGCTCAACCCCGGGAACAGCGGCGGCCCCGTGGCCGCACTGAACGGGACGATCGTCTGGATCTCGAAGGCCGAGGCGATCGGGCTGCAAAACACGAATTTCCTGATCCCGGAGGAGCGCGCGCACCCGATCATCACTAGCTGGCTACGCACCTTGGGTTCGGGACAGCCGCCAAGCGCTCGCTCACGCCCGGGCCCACGGTGACCCCGACGCCACGACCGTCGCCAAGCCCATCGCCCAGTCCGACGCCGGCCCAGCCGAGTGTCGTGTTCGAAAGCGAGCCGGAAACGTGTGAGACCCTGACCGCGCTCACCGCTACCTGGCTGGGCCCGGTTACGCTGCTCGCCAATTGGGAGTTCCGTGCCACCGTGGAGCCGGTCAATGCGGCGCTGAGCCGGATCTACTACGAGGCCCGGGTCAACGGGACGTACGACGCGGAGCTGGTGACCGTGGGCATGTGGCTGGGCGCTGACGGCGACCTGTTCGACTTCGTTTGGGAGTCGCGCCGCAATGGCGTCTGGGCCACCAAGACGCTGACGAACTCCGGCTCCGTCACATTCTTCACGCCGGAATACGAGCTGCGCGTCGTCAATCTGAACAACACCATGACGGTCTACATCGATGGGGCCCAGATCTCGACCGGTCTTGCCGTGGACGTGCCCGCCGGCAGTGGGCGTCGCCTCTCCATCGGCTGCGTCAGCCCGCCAGACCTGCCGGAAGCCGGGATCAACTTCTACGACGTGGTGATCAGCAAACCGAGCTAGGGCGCGCGTCGCGCTGGGGCGCAGGCCGAGACGACGGCGTCATGCGTCCCGGCGGGAAAGCCTACGCGGCGTGCGGCGCGGTCCGCCTACAATTCTGCGGTGCGCTTCCCAAGGGATGCTTCCACGCCGCTGCTTGCACTGGAGCGGGCTCGCCGCCGCATCACCATTGGCCTGTTCGCCTCCCAGGCCGCGTTCGGCGCGGGATCGGTGGCCGCGTTCACGGTCATGTCCATGATCGCCGCGCAGCTGGGCGGCCCGGTGCTAGCGGGCCTGCCGGGTGCGCTGGGCCTGCTAGGCCGGGCGAGCGCCGCCTATCCGATGGGATGGCTGATGGATCGCGCGGGCCGGCGCACGGCGCTGGCGCTCGGCTACGTGCTGGGCACCGCGGGGGCCGCCCTGGCGTCGGTGGCCGTGATTGGCGGCTCATTGCCCGGCTTCCTGGCTGGCAGTGTGCTCTTTGGCATGGCCCGTGGCGCAGCCGATCAGTCCAGGTTCGTGGCTGCCGAGGTCCATCCGCCCGATCGTCGTGGGCGGGTCATCGGGCTCATCGTCTTCGCCGGCACGGTCGGGGCCGTCGGGGGCCCCTTGCTCGTCGGGGTGACATCCGATTGGGCGAGCGGGTGGGGCATCAACGAGTTGACCGGGCCATGGCTTGCGACCGTGGCGCTGATGGCGCTCGCCACCCTGGTGTCGTTCGGGCTCCTTCGACCCGATCCTCGCGAAATCAGTCGCGCGCTCGGCGCATCGGGCCAGAATGCAGCGCAAACGGAACGGCCGGCCCGTCCGCTGCGTACGGTTTTTGCCGCGGCGCAGGTGCGCCTGGCCGTGGCCGCCATGGTCGTGGGGCAGGCCGTGATGGTGATGCTGATGACGATGATGCCGCTGCACATGTACGGCATCCACGAAACGACCCAGAGCATCTCCGTCGTCATGACCGCCCACACGCTGGGCATGTTCGGCCTCTCCGGTCTTACGGGACGGCTGGTCGACCGTATCGGCCGCGCACCGGTCATCGCGCTGGGCGCCCTGCAACTCGTGGCCGCCAGCGCGCTGGCGCCCTTTGCGGACGGTCTCGCCCAAATCGTGCCGTCCATGTTCCTGTTGGGCCTGGGCTGGAACTTCACGTTCGTCGCCGGCTCCTCGCTGCTGGTGGATCAGTTGCGACTGGCCGAGCGGGGGCGCGCGCAGGGCGTCAGCGAGGCGGCCGTGGCGGTTGCGGCGGGCGCCGGCGGGATCGGCAGCGGTCCGGTATTCGCCCTCGGCGGGGTTGCGTGGGTAGGGGCGCTAGGACTCGCGGCGACCCTGGGCCTCGTGTCCGTGCTTGCCTGGTTCGCGCGGTCCAGTAGGACTGTCGCGGCTGTACCGACGTAGGGCGGGGCGGCCACGCCCGCGGTCCGCGCGGCCGGAACACGCCCGGCGATGTGGTGCCGCCCGGTGGTCGGAACTCCCGTTCGAGGCAGGCGAGCGGGCGCCTTAACCGCGCGGGCATGCGTGCGGGCGACCGGTGACGACGATGCCCTCGGCCGTCGATCGCCCCGCGCCCGCGCGCTTCGTTTGGGGGAGCGTTGCGCCAGGCCGCCTTGGCCGCCCCTACAATGCGCCATCCGCCCGGCCGGTGGCGCGACCCTTCGGCAGGCGCGCAGATTCCCGTGCGTCGTATGGACGGGCGGGTCAGATTCCGTGCCCAGCGGATCGGAGGTCGTAGCAATGCCCGCGCTCTGGGGCCGCACGTATACGCGCGCCGAGTTGATGGCGCGCGTCGGCGACATCTCGCAGATCGGCGGCGTTCGATCGTCCCGGCTCGATGGCGGCGCCGGCGATGGCCTGCCCGTCGTGGATGTGGACACGGGCAGCGGCTTCCGGTTCACGGTCGTGCCGGGCCGCGCACTCGATATTTCAGGGGCGTGGTACAAGGGCGTTCCCCTGGGCTTTCGCACGCCGACCGGCGACGTGCAGGGCGCCCGCTTCGAGCCTGCCGACCAGGGCTGGCTCCGCAGCAATGTCCTCGGGCTGCTGGTCACCTGCGGCCTGGATAACATCGGCAATCCGGGCGCTGACGAGTCCGGTCCCCACGGCCTGCACGGCCGCCTGTCCAACCTGGCGGCCAGCAACGTTCTGGCCGAGGGCGCGTGGGTTGGCGACGAGTATGAGCTGTCGGTCCAGGGCCGCGTGCGACAGGCGGCGCTCTTCGCGGAGAACCTCGAGCTCAAGCGGCGCATCACGACCCGGCTCGGAAGCAGTGAATTGCGCCTCCACGACGAAGTGACCAATCTTGGCCACCGCCCCGAGCCGATGCTGATCATGTACCACATGAACACGGGCTACCCAATCATCGACCAGGGCGCGCGGCTGCACGTGCGCAGCCGGTCGCGCCGGCCGTGGAACGAGCATTCCGCGCGCACCGAGGCCCAATGGGCGGAGCACGCTGGCCCCACGGCAGGCTGGCAGCCACAGGTCTGGGTGCACGATCTCGAGGCGGCTCCGGACGGCACGGTGCACGCGGCCCTGGTGAATCGTGCGTTTGTGGACGGCATCGGGCTCGAGTTCGTTTGGAACAAGCGCCAGTTGCCGTACCTGAACCACTGGCGGCAGCTCGGCCTCGGGGAGTACGTGACGGGCATCGAGCCAGGCAATGGCACGGTGCTGGGTCGCGTGCAGAACCGCCTGGATGGGACCTTGCCGGTGCTGCCGCCCGGCGCAACGGCGACCTTTGACCTGGGCATCCGCGTCCTCGATGGGGCCGAGGCCATCGACGCCGCCATCGCCCGCGCTGGGGCGTAGCGCGTCTGTCGCTCCCACCCGACCGGCCCGTGGCGACGCCGGCGCACGTCGAGCGCCTGCGCGTGCGGTACTCCGACACCGACGCCCAGGGGATCGCCCACCACTCCAACTACCTCCGCTGGCTCGAAGAAGCGCGCATCGGCTGGCTGGCGGCGCTCGCGAGTGACTACCGTCAGTTGAACGCCCGGGGCATTCATATCCCCCTGACCGCCTGCGCCTGCACGTTTCACCGGTCCGTCGGCCCCGGCGACCTGCTCGAGGTCCGGCTCTGGGTGACGACGGCCACCCGCGTGCGCGCAAGCTTCGCCTACGAAGTGTGGCGCGATGGCGCCCTGGTCGCCACCGCGTCGACCGCGCACGCCTTCGTTAACGCCGCGGGTGCGCCGGTGCGCCTGGCCCGCGAAGATCCGTTCTGGCGGGCCGTCTGCGCGGCGACCGGCGCCGCCATTGCCCCTTCGCCCACCGGGATGAGCTGGGACAGGCTACGGGGCATGACCCAGGGCTGAGGGCGTCCTCGCGAGCGTGCTCGAAGACGAACATCGCTTCTCCGCCACGCGAACGGCTAGTCGCCGCGACCCACGCAAGGCCCACCGGCACATCCTGGGAGCGCACCGGCCAGTCGCGCGTCGTGCGGCTCCGCAGCCGCGGGCAGTCCGATGCCGCCGCGCCTTCAGCCCTTCGGCATGTCGCGCATCTCCACGTAGGCGGGCCGGAAGGCGCCATCGCGACGAATGATGGCGAAGGCCCAGCGCTCGTCGTCGGGGTCGAAGACCTGCTGAAACTTCAAGTTCCAGATGAATATGTGGGTCACGTAGGGCGATTCCGCCCTGACCTTCTGAAAGGCGCGCGCCAACAACGCCGCCTGGTCCTGTTCGCTGATGCAGGCCGCGTAGGTGTAGCCCGGTGCGGGATTGGGCGTCGAAGGCCAGCCCACCTCGGTGAACCATACCGTTTTACCGCGGATGCCAGCATTCAACAGGACCTGGTAGAGCTCCTTGTAGCGGTCAAAAAAGAAGCTCGCGTGGTTGGCCCAGCCTCCCCCGCAGGCCGCCCGGCTATGCGCTGGATTCGCCATCGTGTCGTCGGGCGCATGCGGTCCGCCGAACGGGTGCACGCCCAGAGCGTCGAAGTAGTTCGCGGCCTCACCCTGGTTGATGCCTAAGAGCCGTTCGAGGTACTGCCGGTCGTCCTGGGCGATGGCAGGATCGTTCACCCCCGTGGGTGTCAGCGCCCCCAGCGCCACCAGCGCGTTGGGGTCGGCTTCCTTCACGGCCCGGTAGCCCAACCGCAGCAGGTCGAGGTACTCGGCCGGCGCGTTTTCGGTGAGGGGGCCCCACTCGCGCGCCAGGTCCACCTCATTCCACATTTCGTACGCCTGGACTTTGCCACGGTACCGGCTGGCCATGAGAAACATGAGGCGATGGAACTTGGCGAGGTCCACCGGCGCGCCCGGCTGCCCAGCCAGCTTAGCCGGCTTGTAAAAGTTCGGTGCCTTGATAACGCCCATGAGGATCTGAAGGCCAGCGCTGTGCGCATTGTTGACCAGCCGGTCCGGCTCGTCCCACTGGAAATCATCGGGCCGCAGTTCGACGTCTGCCCACGTCACCTGCTGTTTGATCCAGTTGAAGCCGGCCCCCTGCACCAGCGCGATCAACCCAAAGTCATTGGAACGGCGGAATTCCCCCTGCATGCCATAGCCCGACAAGCCGGGACCCGCCGGCGTCGGGACCGCAGGCGCCTGGGCTGGCGTCGCGGTGGAATTCGGGGTCGCCGGGGGCGTGGGCGTGAAGAGCGGCAGGCCCGCCTCTGCCTGGGCCGCCGTAACGGGCTGCTTGGCCGCTTCGGGGATGATGACGTCCTTGATCTTCTTGATCTTGTCGGGGATGTTCTGGCGTCCCACTACGCCGACCGTCGTACCGGGCGCCGGCACGCGCCAGACATCGAGGACCATGCGCTGCGCGCGCAGCACCTCCATCGCGCCGTTGCCGAGCACGGCGCAGCTGATCGGGAGGCCGTACAACGTGCGCCAGTCCACCTCCGCCAGGAACGCCGCTCTGATGGCGGGGTTCTGGTCGAGGAGCTTGAGGTGGTTGCGTTCGATCGTGGCAGGCTCCGTCACGCCCCGATCTTCGGGCAGGATCGCGTGCGCGGGGACGTTCTCCAGGTTCAGGCCAAAGTCATTGGCCACGATGTCCAAGGTGTTCCGCCAGTCGAAGCGCTTCTGCTCGGGCCGCCATTGCAGCATCGCCTTCTGGAAGGCCTGGACCGCAAACCCCTTGTAGGCGAATCGTTGTGAGATGGGGTACCCGACCTTCTGGAGGTCGAGCGTCTGGTAGAAGTCCCACAGCGGAACACCGCCGGCATTCGTAAGCGCGAAGCCGGCGGCCGGATCGGTTGGCGCTCCGGCGGTGCGCGTGACCAGGCAACTGTCAGCCAGGCGGATGCCGTCGCACGGCGCGGCCAGCGCGGGCGCGGCGAGCGCGCACGCCAGCACGAGCAGCACGCCTCCCACGGCGATCTGGAACCTGATGGCGCACAGGCGCGCTTGCCCGCGGCGCGCAGGCGGTCGCCGGAAGGCGGTCATAGCCTCAGCTTTTCAGCGGGCGCGCGGTTGCGTCGGTCAGCGCGACCACCGTGAGCCTTGGGCCCCGCGGCGATGGGGCAAAGCCCGCCGTGAAGCGGGTTTGGCGGCAAGCGACGGCGCCTACGGTTTGCCCACGCCGCGGGTCGGCCGCCACTACGGCTGCGGTTTGGGCATCGCTCGCACTGCGGCGTAGGCCGGACGCCCCGACAAGTCCTTGCGCACGATGCCAAAGGCCCATTTCTCGTCGGTCGCGGGCTCGATCTGCTGGAAATTGAGGTTCCATATGAACAGATGGGTCACGTAGGGTGTCTCGGCCCGCACCTTTTCGAATGCCCGCGTGATGAAGCCGGCCTGGTCGTTCTCGCTGTTACAGCGGGCGTACTCGTAGCCTTCGGCCGGCTGCGCCGTCACGGCCCAGCCAAACTCGGTCATCCACACGGTCTTGCCCGTCACTCCGGCATCCAGGAGGGCCTGATAAAGCTGGGCGTACCGGTTGAAGAAGAAGCTGTCGTGGTTGGCCCAGCCCCCGTTGCACGTAGCCTTGCTGTGCGCGGGGTTGAGGCGCGTGTCGTCGGGCGCGTTGGCGCCGCCGTTCGGGTGCACGCCGAGCGCCTCGAAGTACCGTCCCGCCTCGCCCTGATTGAGCGCGAGGAGACGCTTCAGATAGGTGAGATCGTCGACGGCGATCTTGGGATCGTTGACCCCCGTCGGGGTCAGCGCACCCATCACCACGATCGCGTTGGGATCGATTTCCTTCACGGCCAGATAGCCCTGCTTCAAGAGCTCCAAGAACTCACCGTAGGCCGTATCGTCCACGGCGCCCCACTCGCGCGCGAGGTTCTGCTCGTTCCAGATTTCGTACGCCTGCACGCGCCCCACGTAGCGCCCGACGAGGGCGCGCATGAAGGTGCGGAAGTGCGCCGCATCGGCGGGCGGCCCGTGCGCCGAGCCGCGCAAGGCGGGCTCTTTGAAGAAGTCCGGCGCTTTTACCACGCTGAACAGAATGCTCAGCCCCCGCGCCTGCATGGACTGCACCAAGTTGTCGAGTTCCGTCCAGTAGTACTTCCCCGGCGCGCGCTCGACGTCGCGCCACGGCACCTGCTGCTTGACCCAATTGAGCCCGGCGTTGGCCACCAGATCCCCGAGCGTGCCGGCGTCCGCGCGCCGGAATTCGCCCTGAATGCCGTAGCCGCGCAGCCCTGCCGGCAGGGTCCGCGGCGTCGGAACGGCGAGCGCCGTCGGGGGGGCAGGCGTGGCGCTGGCGCTCGCGGACGGCGGAGGCTTGGGCTGTTCAGGCGCGGCGACGGTGGGCGGAGGGAGTGCCGGCCCCACGGGCGAAGGTGCGGCGGTGGCAGCCAGCGCGGGAGCGGATTCGACCGCCGTTCTCGACGGGCTCGCAGCGACCGTGGTGGCGGTGGGTGCTGTCGCGGCCGCTGCGGGCGTAAGGGCTGACGGCGGGCTCACCGTTGGGCTGGTCGCCTCAGGCCCGCAGGCGGCCAGGGCGGCGAGGACCAGCGCGGCGAGACCGGCGCGCGCCTGGCGAACTCCGACGAAACGCCGAGGCGTTGATGACGCGCCGCCGGAGCGCCTGGATGCCGGACGTGCCCTCACCCTAGCCGCCGCCTGGTGGAAGCGCGGACTGGCCCGCCCGTCACCCTACCCAGCCACGCCACCCGCTGGCTGGGGCTTGGCCATGCCCTGAAGGGCAGTGTACGCCGGCCGCGGCGAGAGGTCGCTCCGTACGATCCCGAACGCCCACTTCTCGTCGGTGTTGGGCACGACCTGTTGAAAGTTGAGGTTCCAGATGATCATGTGGGTCACGTAGTCCGTCTCGCTGCGGACCTTCTCGAACGCCCGCACAAAGAACGCGGCCTGGTCCTGCTCGGTATTGCAGCGCGCGTATTCGTAGCCGATCGCGGGCGCCGGCGGCGCGCCGGGACCGCTGATGGTGGCCCACCCGAACTCCGTGAACCAAATCGTCTTCCCGGTGATGCCGGCGTCGAGCATGGCCTGATACAGCGCCTTGTAGCGCGTGAAAAAGAAGCTTGCGTGCGTGCTCCAACCGCTGTTGCAGGTCGCATTACTGTGCGCAGCGTTGCCCAACGCGTCGTCGGGCGCGTTGGGTCCACCGTTGGGGTGAACGCCCAGCGCCTCGAAATAGTCGCGGATTTCGCCGCCGTTGTGCGCGAACAGCTTCTTGAGGTATTCGAGATCGTCAATGGCGATCGCCGGGTTGTTGACGCCGGTGGGCGTGGGCGCTCCCAGGATCACGATGGCGTCGGGATCGCCTTCTTTGGCACCGGTGTAGCCATTCTTCATGAGCGCCACGAAGTCCGCGTAGGCGGAACCCTCGATGCGGCCCCACTCGACCTCGAGGTTTTCCTCGTTCCAGATCTCGTAGGCTTGCACGCGCCCTTTGTAACGGGTCGCGAGGTCGCGCATGAACGACCGCAGTTTCGTTGGGTCCGCCGGGGGCCCGTGGGTCGTCCCGATCTTGGCCGGATCGGTCTTCGGGTCCTTGTAGAAGTCGGGCGCCTTGACGACGCTGAAGAGGATGTTGAGGCCCCGCGCTTGCATCGACTGGACCAGATTGTCCAGCGGCGTCCAGTTGTAGACGCCCGGCAGGTTTTCCACTTCCTTCCACGGCACCTGCTGCTTGACCCAGTTGAGGCCCGCGCCGGCAACCAAGTCCCCCAGCGTGCCCGCGTCAGAGCGCCTGAATTCGCCTTGGACGCCGTAGCCGCGCAGGCCCTTGGGCAGAACGCGCGGCGCGGGCACGGT
>Ga0194128_10006509_pt1 | contig 15720 bp, 16 predicted proteins | sample TA2KigCa65mmetaG_FD_148650 | JGI IMG/M metagenome (GOLD analysis project Ga0194128, IMG submission 148650) | Freshwater microbial communities from Lake Tanganyika, Tanzania - TA2015037 Kigoma Deep Cast 65m | ecosystem: Environmental > Aquatic > Freshwater > Lake | place: Tanzania: Lake...
CTACAGGCTCACCACCAAAGGCATTACTGTGGCACTACTGTTCCTGTTCTTTCACAAACGCTTGTGCGGCCCCCTTGCCAACAGCCGCTTTCACCATCGGCCGTCGCCCGATCACAAACCCCACTCCGCACTCGAAAACGCATACTACAAGGCCGACCGCGCTATCGAGGACATCGTCAAGTTACTCGCTGCGTAACTTCGTTTGTTGCAGTACTCTGATTCTAGAATCTTCGATTCTAGAATCTAACGTCCTCGGCATCGCCCTCGACGGCCTGCTTCGTCCAATCGTCGCCGGCAACGCCAGCAACCTGTTTGTCAACGTCAATTCCCCGATGCCCACGACGCCTACCGACTTCAGCAACGCTTATGTCTCGGCGATTAAGCCCGGTCTCAACGGCTATTCATTCGCCGCGGCCATCGGCGGAAGCGGCGGCGATATAGCTACTTCCGTCGCTACCGATGCATCGAAAAACATCCACGTCGCCGGACGAACGACCTCGGCTAACTTCCCCGCCCAAGGCGCGCTCCAACCCACGCTGAATGGCACGCAAGACGCCTTCGTCGTGAAAATCTTCGACAACTAACGCGCCCTGAAGTGCCCCATCACCTTCTCGGCCACAAACCGAGCCGCGGCCTCGGGTTCAAAGGTCTTCTCCTGCAACACATGCGAAGAAACCTCCACGACCACGGGGCCGCCGTATTTTCTCGCCGCCAGTTCCCTCGCGTAGCCGGCATAGTCAATCGACCCCGCGCCCGGCAGCACAAACCGGTACTTCGCCGCATCCCCGACGGAATCTTTGATATGCACCATCGCCGCAAACGGCAGCGCCGCGTCCAGAGATTCGGTCAACGAAAATCCCTGCAATTGAAAATGGCTGTAGTCGAAGTTCAGTTTGAAATAGCGGGACTTCATCGTGCGGCACAACTCCGCCGCGTCCTTCGGCGTATGCAGCGCCGAACCAATGTGCGCCTTGATCGCGACCACAACTTTGTGTTTCTCGGCGCGTTCGGTCCACTTCTCTAGCCGCCGTTCAAACTGCTCCTTCAACTGCGGCCACTCCGGCGGCTTCCCGCCGACAATCGTCTCCACCACTGGCCGGCCAATCTCTTTCGCCAACCGCAACGAATGATCCAGTTGATCGAGACTCTGTTTTTCATCGCCCGTCAGCCGCACGTCTTCCATCAGGCTCACTACCGGCAGCTTATGCTTGGCGACCAGCTCGCGAACCTCGATCGCCATCGCCTTCCGTGGCTCGAACAGCTCGACTCCCGTATAGCCCAGCTTTTTCGCCATCGCGAACGATCGATCCAGCGGCCAGTTCGGAAACCCTTTGAAGCTGTACGCAAACGCCGCGGTCTTCGAGCGCGGAATCAGCCCGGCCAGCAAGACACGCCGCGTCATGACGGATTAACCGCGATGGATTCCTTCAGCATCCGCATCCACTCGCCGATGAAGTACGGATTGTCATGCCACGTGCGGCCCGAGACCATATTGCCGTCTCGCACGCACCGGTCGTTGACGAACGTCCCGCCGCTGAACTCGACATCCAGCTTGCACTTCGGCACCGTCGCCATCCGCCGCCCGCGAATCACATCCGCCGCCGCCACGATCTCGACGCCGTGGCAGACCACAGCCACCGGCTTTTGCGCGTCGAAAAAGTGACGAGTGATGCGCAACAGGTCTTCGTTATAGCGCAGATACTCCGGCGCGCGTCCGCCGCTGACGAACATCCCCGCGTACTCTTCCGGTTTCACATCCGCGTAAGCGATATCGGATTTCCAGTGGTAGCTCGGCGACTCCTTCGTCAAATCCCAACCCGGCGGAATCTCGTGCATCACCAGGTGATACACGCGCTTCTCCGGCCCCGCGACGACCGCTTCATAGCCCTCTTCAATCACGCGCCAAATAGGATAGACCGTATCGAGCGCCTCCGACGCGTCCCCGATCGGAATCAGAATCTTCGGTTTCACAGCTGCACCTTCGAGCCGCCATGAGCGCGGGACTCATTCATCGCCAGCGCCAATCGCACGCTTAGCGCCGACTCCACCGGAGAACAAATCACCGGCTTCTTGTTTTCATTGACGCAATCGGCGAAGTACTGGATTTCGGCCGCGTAGCCGTCGACATCGTCGAGCTGCAACTCCTCCGCCTCACCATCGGCCTTATACAACTTCGGCGGACGGTTGTCGGTGGAATAATCGAGCGTGCCGCCATCGGTGCTCACCGTATACTCCATCGAGAACGGATACGCCTTCGGATGATGCCACCCGCCCGTCACAACCACCGACCCGATCTCGGCGTAATGAAAATTCGCGGTGATCACATCGATGCCCGCATTCAGATTTTCGTACCCGGTCGCCGTCACCGCCTCCGGCATGCCGAACAGGTGATAGACCATATCCACGTCGTGGATCAACAAATCGAACACGCCGCCGCCGCTCTTGTCCGATTCCTTCAACCACTTGCTCCATGCCGGCGCCGCACATCGCCGCCGGAACAACGCGCTGCGAACCGCGCCCAACCCGCCGCTCCGCAGCGCCGCGCGCAGCGCCGCGTAGGCCGGAAAGAACCGCAGCACCTGCGCAACCATCAAAATCTTCCCAGCCGCATCCGCCGCTTCCAGCATCTCGCTACACTCGCCGAGCGATAGCGCCATCGGCTTCTCGACCAGCACATGCTTGCCCGCCTTCAGCGCCGCCAATGTCAGCGGCTTGTGCAGGTCCGTCGGAACACACAAATCGACCGCGTCGATATTCGGATCGGCGAACGCCTGTTCCGGCGTCTCATACTGCGCGACGTTCGAAAAATCGAGCTTCTCCCCCGGCCCGCCAAGGTTGCCTTGAATCGCGCTCAGATCGCCCGACCGCCGCTTCGGATCGGCCGACACCACCGCGCCGAGCGTCGCTCCCTTCACCGAATGCAGCCCCTTCAGGTGAGTGCTGCCCATAAAACCGAGTCCGACAACGGCGATTCGCATAAGGTTCTATTATTGGTCCGCGACCGCCCCGTCGGCAAACTTGTATTCCGGCCGCTTCACCGGTTTGTACGGATGCGCCGCCGCGACCTTCTCATCCAAATCGCAGCCCAGCCCCGGTTTCGACGGCAAATCGGCGAAGCCGTTCTTGTGATCCACCTTCGCGCCTTGGAACAAATCGAGCAGCCAAGGATCGCTCTTGATCGTGAACTCCTGAATCGTACAAGCCGGCGTCGTCGCATCGACGTGCATCGACGCCAGCGTCGATACCAGGCTCTGCGGATTATGCGGCGCCATCTCGATGCGATACGCCTCCGCGATCGTCCCAATTTTCTTCATCTCCAAGATCCCGCCCGCATGACATACGTCCGGCTGCACGATATCGACCAGATGCCGCGAACACATCTCCGTGAATGCGTGCTTGGTGAAATGCCGTTCGCCGGTCGCCAGCGGGACTTTCGTCTTTGACCGCAAATGAGCCAGTTCCCCGAGATCTTCAAGCTGCGTAGGTTCTTCGACAAACAGCGGCCGCAGCGGTTCGATCGCCGTGCAGAAATGCACCGCCATCGGCGTCGTCAGCCGCCCATGCGGATCGAGGCAAATGTCGAAGTCATCGCCCACTGCCTTTCGCACCGCTTCCATTTTTTGAATGCCCTTGCGCACCGTGACGCTCGGATCGATCAGGTCTTTCTCGGCATTGATGAAGCCCGACTTCGCCGCCGTGAACCCTAGAGACTTAGCCTTCAAATACGCTTCCGGCGTATCGCCGACATCGAGGTAGAGCCGGATCCTCTGCCGCGCCGCGCCGCCGAGAAGTTTGTAGATCGGCACACCCAGCGCCTTGCCGACAATGTCCCACAGCGCAATTTCAATCGCCGATATCGCCGAGTTTAATATCGGCCCGCCGCGCCACCGCGGCACGCGATACAGCGTCTGCCAGATGCCTTCGATGTCCGAGGGATCGCGCCCCAGCAGCAACCGCTCGTTGTCCATGATCGCCGACGAAAGCGTGGCTTCCTTGCTTGTGATCGATCCCTCGCCCAGCCCCGTCAACCCCTGATCGGTGAGCACTTTGCAGAAGACCTAATTCACACTGCCGACGTTCACGGTGAACGTCTTCAGCCCCGTGATCTTCAAGTGCAACGGCTTGGACTTCTCATGCGCCGATTGCGCCAGCGCGGCAACGGAAGAAAGCAGAAACGATCGGCGGTTCATAGCAGTGCCATTCTATCGCTTTAACATGGAGAGATGAGTTTCCTGGACAATCTGGAAAATTCCCTGAATCAGCTCGAACGCGGCAACGACAAAGAAGCCGAGCGCGAAGACCGCAAGCGCCGCGAAGCCGAACTCGCCGCCGAAAGATCCATCGCCCCTCGAGCCGAACAGCTGAAGAAGTCCCCCTTCACAAACGCACTGCTGACCGAATGCATGACGATCGGCCACAAACAGCGCACCCGCGTCGGCATGGCCTGGATCGGCACGACACTCCGTTTGGACGCCAAAGAAAAGCGCCTCGAACTCCGCCCAACCGCCGAAGGAATCCTCGCCGTTTTCCACATCGACGGCGCCGAAACCTCGCGTGAACCGGTCGACCTCAACGCCAACGCCGCAGCCCTCGCGGCGAAGTGGCTCGCTGTGAAGTAGGCCGTGGAATAGGTTCCACACATGAAAACAGTCCAAATCGTGATGGAGACGAAGCTTCTGGCCGCCGCCGATCGCGCCGCCAAACTCGAACGTTGTAATCGGTCCGCGTTCGTGCGCGATGCGGTGCGCGAAAAACTCCAGCGCCTCCAAATTCGGAGACTCGAAAAACAAGAGCGCCTCGCCTACGCGGCCAAGCCCGATCGCCGCGACGATGTCTTGGTGTGGGAATCGGTGGCGGCATGGCCCGACAAATAATCCGGGGCGACATCCATCTCTGCTCCTTCCCTCCGCCGAATAAGACTCGTCCCGTCCTCAGCCTCACTCGAAACTCGTCTGTGCAGTTGCTGTCATCGGTAACGGTCGCCCCAATCAGTTCCACAATCCGCGGCGGCCCAGCCGAAGTCATTTTGGGCGTTGAAGACGGAATGAAAGACGCCTGCTCAATAAATTTCCACAATACGATGACTGTCGTTAAGGAGCGAATCGGCCGCCGGGTGTCTTCGCTTCGTCCTGAACAACTAAAGAAAGTCTGCGCCGCGCTCGGTTATGCGCTCGGCTGCCTTGACGTGAACTGAGCCGGTTACATCCGCACCACGCGTACCTCAAACCGCTCCGGCGGCAACGCCGCCACCGGATCCGGCGTCATCCCCGCCCAAGTCGCAAACGCCGTCGTCGCAATCGACTGGTTCAGATAAACAAGAAACTGGTCCGAGCAACACGCCAGCGGCGGCAGATGCCGAAACGCCAACCGCAATCCCAGCGCCTTCGTCAAATCGACATCGCCCAGATCAACGTGCTTGTCCTCTAGAAGCGTAATGAACGAAGTGCGTCCCGCATGCGGCCAAACGTCGGGACGCAACAACCCGCGCAGCGACGCATTCAACTCAAACGTAGTTTCGCACTGCCGCACCCACTCGAGCACCGCATCGCCCCATCGCCAATGCGTCCGCAGCCCTAGGTATTGCTCGCTGAACTGCACCGCGAGATCGTACCGCCGCCGGTCGAGATCGATATCGTCGACCACCGGAATAATCTCGTCGGCCGCGACAATCTCCTCGGCCATCGACAACACCTTCCCCAGCCGCTTCGGCCCGGGCATCGTCTCCGCGATCAGCAGCGGCGGCAGTTCATGCGTCTTGTCGCCCGCGATCTCAACGTAGCGCTTCCCTCCAATGATGTCCATGGAACACCTCGCTAGCGCACTTATCGGCATTCGACCGACAGAGCTTTAAGCTCCTGCCCTTAGGACGCACGCGCCGCCGTTCCGTTACAGCGCTATTCTGAATCGTATGGCTTACCGGCCAACTCGCCGCGACCTCGTCGCACTCGCACTCACAATGAACGCCGCCGACCCCCCCGCCCCCATTGCCGCGCGCAAACCCAAGAAGATCACGCAGCACGGCGAAACACGCACCGACGACTACTTCTGGATGCGCGAAAAAACCAATCCCGAAGTCCTCGCCTACCTCGAAGCCGAAAACAGATACTTCGAAGGCGTCATGAAACCCGTCGCCGCGCTTAAGGAAACACTCTACAAAGAGATGGTCGGCCGCGTCCAGGAAACAGACCTCTCCGTTCCCGAGCGCAAGGACGATTACTACTACTACACCCGCATCGAGAAGGGCCAGAACTACCTGCTCTACTGCCGCAAGTACGAAACGCTCGACGGCAAGGAAGAACTGTTCCTCGACGGAAACGAACTCGCAACGGGTCACAAATATTTCCGCTTGGGCAACTACGCCGTCAGCCCCAACCACGCGCTGCTGGCCTATTCGATCGACACTGAAGGCGACGAAGTCTACGTCACCCATTTCAAGGATCTTAAGACCGGCGCGGTGCTCCCAGATCAAATCCCCAACGTCTACTATGGCATCGTCTGGGCCAACGACAACAAGACGCTCTTTTACACCACCCTCGACGCCGCCAAGCGCCCCTTTCGCGTCCACCGCCACACGCTGGGCTCACAGCTCGAAATCGACAAAGTCGTCTACGAAGAAAAGGACGAACGCTTCTACGTCGAACTGCGTAAAACGCGCGACGCCAAATTTGTTTTAATCGCTTCCGACAGCAAGATGACCTCCGAGGTCTTCTATCTCGACGCCTCCACGCCCAACGCGGAGTTCAAATCCGTCGCCGGACGCCGCCAGGGCGTCGAATATACCGTCCATCACCACGCGGGCGATTTCCTCATCCTCAACAACCACAACGCCGCCAACTTCAAAGTCAGCGCCGCCAAGGTCGGCGACAGCGAATGGCGCGACATCATCCCGCACCGCTCCGATGTCTACATCGAGCAAATCGCCGAATACAAAGACTGGTTCACGCTCACCGAACGCGAAAACGGGCTTCGCCGCCTGCATGTACGCAAATGGAATGGCGGCGACGATCACATCGTCGCCATGCCCGAACCCGTCTACGCCCTGCAACTCACCGGCAATCCCAACTACGACGCCAAGACCGTCCGCTTCACCTATCAATCTCTCGTCACGCCGTCCTCGGTCTACGACTACGAACTTTCCACGCGCCAGCGCACGCTCCGCAAGCAACAGCAAATCCCCAGCGGCTACGACGCCTCGCAATACACAAGCGAACGCCACTTCGCCAAAGCCGCCGACGGCGCGTCGATCCCCGTCGCCATTGTCTACAAGAAAGGTTTCAAGGCCGACGCCAAATCGCCGCTGCTGCTCTACGCCTACGGCTCCTATGGCATCAACACCGAGGCCGCCTTCAACGCCTCGCGCCTCAGCCTTCTCGACCGCGGTTTCGCCTTCGCCGTCGCCAACATCCGCGGCGGCTCCGAGATGGGCCGCCATTGGTACGACACCGGCAAACTGCTCAACAAGAAAAACACTTTCACCGACTTCATCGCCGCCGCCGAACACCTCATCGCGAAGAAATACACAGCCCCTTCGAAGCTCGCCATCATGGGCGGCAGCGCCGGCGGCTTGCTGATGGGCGCCGTCGTCAACATGCGCCCCGATCTCTTCCACACCGCACTGGCGCTTGTGCCCTTCGTCGACGTGCTGAACTCCATGTCCGACGCCGCGCTTCCGCTCACCGTCGGCGAATACGAAGAGTGGGGCAACCCCGAGGACAAACGGTTCTACGACTACATGAAGTCCTACTCGCCCTACGACAACCTCGCAAAGAAAGCCTATCCAAACATCCTTGCGACAGCCGGCCTCAACGACCCGCGCGTGCCCTACTGGGAGCCGTCGAAATGGGTCGCCAAACTCCGCACGCTGAAAACGGATAAGAACATTCTTGCCATGAAGATCAACATGGGCGCCGGCCACTTCGGCAAGTCCGGCCGCTACGCCGCTCTTGAAGAAACCGCAGAACAATTTGCCTTTCTGCTACTCACAATGGGGATGAACAAGTAAATGACCGAATTCTCGATCGGCGTCGACCTCGGCGGCACCAACCTGCGCGCGGCCGCCGTCTCGCGCGAAGGAAAAATTCTGGAAAGGATCGCCGTCGACACAAACTTCGAAGGTGGCCGCGACGCCGTCATCGGCGACATCGTGAACGGCGTCAATGCGCTCAAGCGGCACTTCGCCGGTGCGCGCCTGGCCGGGGTCGGCATCGGCGTCCCAGGCTTCATCCGCCTCAAGGAAGGGTTCATCACCAATTCGAACAACCTCCCTTATTTAGAAAACTATCCCGTCCGCGACGCCATCGAACAGAAACTCGGCACGCCGATCATCCTTGAAAACGACGCCAACGCTGCGGCGCTCGGCGAAAAATGGATGGGCGCCGGCAAAGACGTCGACGACCTTGTTCTTCTCACCCTCGGCACCGGCGTCGGCGGCGGCATCATCATCGGCGGCCGCGTGCTGCACGGCATGGACGGCATGGCCGCCGAACTCGGACACATGACGATCGACTCCTCCGGCCCGCCCTGCGGCTGCGGCAACTACGGCTGCCTCGAAAAGCTCGCCAGCGCCACCGCGGTCGAAAGCCTCGCCATGCTTCTCAGCCTCAGCGCCAAGCCAATGACCAGCCGGGAGGTGTACGAACTCGCCATGGAAGGCAACGAAAAAGCACTCATGATCTTTACGCAAATGGGCCGCGCGCTCGGCATCGCGATCGCCAATCTGATCAACACCTTCAACTTCCCTTTGTACTTGCTGAGCGGCGGTATGCTCCCCGCCTGGAACCTCTTCTGGCCGCACCTCGAAGAGCAAGTCAAACTCCGCTCCTTCACCTATCGCAACACCAAGACGGCGATCAAGCCCGCCACGCTCGGCAATCAGGCCGGTCTGATCGGTGCGGCCTACCTGCCATTTCAAGCGATCGATTTGAGCCACTAAACATGAGTGCGTACTGGATCGGCATCGACATCGGCACCGGCGGCTCGCGCGCGCTGCTCGTAGACGAAAAAGGCGGCATCAGAGCCGCCCACACCGCGGCCCACGACGACATGCTTATGGAGCGCCCGCTCTGGGCCGAGCAACACCCCGACAACTGGTGGGACGCCTGCCGGCAAGCAATCGGAGGCGTTCTCGCCGCTGGCGGCGTTACCGGCGCCCAAATCAAAGGTGTCTCGTTATCCGGTCAAATGCACGGCCTCGTCATTCTTGACGAAAGCGGTGCGGTCATCCGTCCGTCGCTCATCTGGTGCGATCAACGCAGCCAACAACAAGTCGACGCCATCAACGCGAAGGTCGGCAAAGCCAAAGTCCTCGACTGCATCGCAAACCCTGTATTAACGGGCTTCACACTGCCCAAGCTCCTCTGGGTCCGCGACAACGAACCCGCCAACTGCGATCGCGTCCGCCACCTTCTCTTGCCGAAGGATTACATCCGCTACAAGCTGACCGGCGAACTCGCCAGCGAAGTCTCCGACGCCTCCGGCACCGCGCTGTTCGATGTTGTCAATCGCAAGTGGTCGCACGAACTCGCTAGTGCGCTCGGCATCGATACCGCGATCCTCCCGACCGTCGTCGAATCGCAAGAACAAACCGGCGTCATCTCACAAGCCGCGGCTGAAGCCACGGGCCTCGCGAAAGGCACGCCCGTTTTCGGCGGCGGCGGCGATCAAGCCGCCAGCGCCGTCGGCAACGGCATCGTCGAGCCCGGCATTGTGTCGGATACCATCGGCACATCCGGCGTCGTCTTCGCGCACATGGATAATGTCGCCTACGATCCCGCCGGCCGCGTCCACACCTTCTGCCACGCCGTGAAAAACAAGTGGCACGTCATGGGCGTCACGCAAGGCGCGGGCCTGAGCTTGCAGTGGTTCCGCAATCAACTCGCCGCGGGCGCAACCTACGAGGATCTCACCGCCGAAGCCGCCCATTCGCCCGCCGGTGCGCGCGGCGTCTTCTGGCTGCCCTATCTCATGGGCGAGCGGACGCCGCATCTCGATTCCTCCTGCCGCGCCGCCTTCATCGGACTCACCGCCGCGCACACCCGCGCCGACATGTCCCGCGCCGTGCTCGAAGGTGTCTGCTACAGCCAGAAGGACTGCCTCGATATCGTCGAGTCCCTCGGCTGCGCCGTGCAGTCGGTCCGCCTCTCCGGCGGCGGCGCCAAGAGTGCGTTCTGGAAGCAACGCTTCGCCGACATCTTTAACAAGCAGGTTGTCATTCTTGAAACACAGGAAGGTTCGGCCTACGGCGCAGCGTTGCTCGCGATGGTCGGCACCGGCGCATTCGCCAGCGTGCCCGAAGCCTGCAAAGCGACCGTGCGCGAAGTAGAAACCGTGCGGCCATCAAACGACGCCGCCTTCTACCAGAAATCGCACGGTATCTTCCAATCGCTCTACCCCGCCCTGCGCGAAACCTTCCGGGCGATCGAAGGTCTCAGCTAGTGTTAGTACACAAATCGGCCCCCAACCCGAACCGCCCTACAGAGGCGCAACCGCAACGGAGCGCACCTTCCCCAACGAACAACCTGCCCTAGCCATGTTCTGCGACGTCAGCCTCCCCGTCCCGCTCGATCAGGCGTTCACCTACGCGCTCCCTCAAACGCTCCACCACCGCGTGAAAGTCGGCGCGCGCGTCGTAGTCCCCTTCGGCAAACGCACCATCACCGGCGTCGTCGTAAAGCTGCACAACAACCCGCCGCAATCAAAGACCCGCGCCGTGGAAAAACTCCTCGACGAAGAGCCCGTTTTCGACACCGCTCTGCTCAAACTCGCCGCCTGGATCGCTTCCTACTACTGCGCCCCGCTCGGCGAAGTCCTCCGCGGCATGGCCCCAACCACCGCCGAAACCAGCCGCTCGAAAATCTACACGCTCACCGACAGCGGCCGCGACGTCGTCCGCCAATCGCTCTTCGGCGCCGACGACCCCTCGCCCCACGCCCGGCTCCTCCGCATCCTCGAATCGCGCCCTCTCTCGGCGTCCTACCTCAAAACCAAAATCGAAGAAGCCGCGAAGATCCTTAAGCCGCTCGAGCAGCAGGGCCTCATCGCCGTCGAGGAGGACGTCTCCGCGCGCGACCCCCTGCGCGCCCCCTCCGAAGTCCTCCGCGCCAAATTCAGCAAGCGCCCCGACGGCCTCAAACTCGCCAAAGCCGAGCGCGAACTCTGCGCCTTCCTCGAACTCCACCCCGGCGAACACGCCCTCCCGACTCTCGAAGCGAGCGTCAAGGACGCCTCTCGCGCCGCCCGTGCCCTCGCCCGCCGAGGCCTCATCACGTTGCGCATCGCAACCGCCATGACCGCCGCCGCCGAACGCCCTCCGCACAACCTGAACCCCTGGCAAAATGCCGCGTTCGAGGCCATCCAACAAAAACTCGACAAACACGAATTCGGATCGTTCCTGCTTCAAGGCGTCACCGGCAGCGGCAAGACCGAGGTCTATCTCCGCGCCATCGATCACACCCTCACGCTCGGCCGCTCCGCGCTTTTGTTGGTTCCCGAGATCGCACTCACGCCCGCCGTCGCCGGCCAGTTCCTCAACCGCTTCGGCGACCGCGTCGCCATTCTTCACTCCGCGTTTTCCAGCAACGAACGCACCGAACAATGGCGTCGCATCCGCAGCGGCGAAGCCGGCGTAGTCGTCGGCACCCGCAGCGGCGTCTTCGCGCCCATCAAGAACCTCGGCCTCATCATCGTCGACGAAGAACACGACCACAGCTACAAGCAGCAGGAAGCCCCGCGCTACAACGGCCGTGACGTCGCCGTCATGCGCGCGCACGAACTGAAAGCGGTCGTCGCCCTCGGCTCCGCCACGCCCGCGCTAGAAACCCGCTACAACGTCGAGCGCGGCAAATACACGCTGCTTGAACTCCCCGAACGCGTGCAAAGCCGCCCCATGCCCCAAGTCGAACTGGTCGACATGCGCGCCGAATTTCTCGAAACGCGCCAGCACGGCACCTTCTCACGCCGCCTCCTCGAATGCCTCCGCGAGCGCCTCGAATCCGGCGAGCAAACCATGCTGCTCCTCAACCGCCGCGGCTTCTCCAGCTTCGTCAGTTGCCGCGCCTGCGGCGAGCGCGTGCAGTGCCCCAACTGCTCCGTCACACTCACCTATCACCGCCGCGACCGCCGCTTACTCTGCCACTACTGCAGCTACGCCGAGCGCATCCCCGAAAAGTGCCCCAAGTGCGACAGCGAGTACCTCCACTACGTCGGCACCGGCGCCGAAAAGGTCGAGGACGAACTCCACGCCGCGCTCCCAACGGCCCGCATCGCGCGCATGGACCGCGACACCGTTACCACCAAGCGTCACTTCGAGACCATCCTCAACGGCTTCCGTGATGGCAGCTACGACATTCTCGTCGGCACACAAATGATCGCGAAGGGCCACGACATTCCTAACGTCACTTTGGTCGGCATCGTCTCGGCCGACATCGGCCTCGGCATGCCCGATTTCCGCGCCGCCGAACGAACCTTCCAACTCCTCACGCAAGCCTCCGGCCGCGCCGGCCGAGGCGAAATCCCCGGCCGCGTCATTCTACAAACATCGAACCCCGAACACTACGCCGTGCGCCTCGCATCGTTGCAGGACTACCCTGGCTTCTACGAAAAAGAGATTTTATTCCGCCGCGCCATGCGCTACCCGCCCTTTAGCGCGCTCGCCAACATCCTCGTCCGCGACGAAGTGCAGGAAGAAGCATTACGCAAAAGTGCCGAACTGGAAGCGATGTTGAAGCCCGAGCCGAAAGAGATGCGCGTCATGGGCCCGGCTCCCGCCCCGGTTCCGCGCTTAAAGAACGAGTTCCGCTATCAACTCCTCTTAAAGTCCACCGATCGCAAGCTGCTGAACGAAACGCTGCACAAACTCCGCCGCGCCTGCGTCGAAAAAAAGTGGGGCGCCACCGCACTGGTCATTGACGTCGATCCCGTTTCTCTGTTGTAATGTCCCGCGCATGGACAACGGCCGCCGGCCTTTTCAATATGTCGAGGCAAATCTCCGTCACGCGATGGAGTTCTACTCGCGCGCCAATGAATCCGGCCTCGTCAAAGCATTCCCCGGCGTCGAAACCATCAGTTGCGGCCGCGACTACCCCGTCTTCAATTCCGCCCTCCTCAGTTCCCCCGTTCCCGGGAACGATGGTAATCTGAACTCGCGCCTGTCGATCCCGTCGGCATTTTTCGAACACATCGGCATGGGCTGGTCCTACTGGTTGTGCCACGATCTCCTCGACCGCGGCGCGCTCCACGAAATGAACTCCACCTGCTCCTCCTTCGGTCTCGAGCCCGTCCTCACCGCTCCCGGCATGATCGCCGATGCGCTCCAATCCCCCTCCCGCAAACCACCCGCCATGCAAATCCGCGAGGTGGACGACGCCCCCACCCGCCTCGTCTTCGCCCACCTCGTATCGATGATCTTCGATCTTCCGTTCCAGATGACCCTCAACATCTACGGCAACGCGGCGATCTGGAGCCAGGACTACGCCGGTTTCGTCGGGTACGCCGCCGACCGCCCCGTCGCCATCGCCATGCTCAACAACGGCGGCGGCTGCACCGGCTTCTACTCGGTGGGCACGCTCCCCGGCTTCCGCCGCCGCGGTTACGCCGAATCGTTAATGCGCGCCGGTCACGAAAGTGTAAAATCTCGATGGAAATCGGACGTTTGCGTGTTACAATCGTCCACCGCGGGCCGTCGACTGTACGAAAAGATGGGATTCCGGGAAGTCACCCAGTTCTCCGTCTACAGATACACGGCCAGCGAAACAAGAATTGGTTAATAAAGGAGATTCTCCCCATGGGAATGGTTGACGAGTTCAAACAGTTTGCAGTCTCGGGCAATGTTATGGATCTGGCTGTCGGCGTAATCATTGGTGGCGCCTTCGGCAAGATCGTTAACTCACTTGTGAACGACATAATCATGCCGCCGATCGGTCTTTTAACTGGCGGCGTCGATTTCAAAAACCTGTACATGGCGCTCGATGGCAAGACCTACGAAAACCTCGAAGCCGCGGCGAAAGCTAAAGCGCCGGTCCTGGCCTACGGCAACTTCATTCAGACGACTTTCGAGTTTCTCATCCTCGCCTGGGCCATCTTCATGATGGTCAGGATGATGAACAAAGCGCGGCCAGATTCCGCCAACGCCGCTAAAGCGGGCGGCTGATAGATTTCAATTGGCGCGGGGAGCGATCATAGACTAAGCTCCCCGTGCCCACCGATCGCCTCCCCTTCTCCGCAACCCATCTCTCCGCCGCCTACGACGACGTAAACAAACTCCCCGCCACCGTCCTCCTCGATAACGTTCGCAGCCTCTACAACGTTGGATCTTTTTTCCGTACCGGCGACGCCTGCGGCCTCGAAAAACTCTACCTCGGCGGCATCTCCGGTTATCCTCCCAAAAAGCAAATCGCCAAGACCGCCCTCGGCGCCGAAGAACGCCTGCCCTGGGAACACCATTGGGAAGTCGGACCGCTTCTCAACGACCTCCGCGCCAGAGGCTTCGAACTCGCCGCCATCGAAACCAGTGCCCGCTCGGTTGATCTCTTCGACTGGAAGCCGCGCTTCCCCGTCTGCGTCGTCTTCGGCCACGAGGTCGACGGCATCCAACCCGCAATCGCTGAAGCCTGCGACGTCCACGTGCGAATCCCCATGCTCGGCATCAAGCACTCGCTCAACGTCGCCACCGCCGGCGGCGTTGTGCTGTACGAGCTGTTGCGCAAGTACCGCGGAATGCTGCGCAGGTAACCGAGCGGCAACCACCGGCGCCAATGCATCTGGTTCAAAGAACGATTCACCCAGGGCTCGAACAATGTCAGAAACTCTACGAGAAACTCCCGCGAACATCGACGAAGCCAAATACGGCAAACTCCTCGATCGCTGTACGGAGCTCCACGAAAGTCTCTGCTCTATTACAGCCCCCAACACCAGAGTCAGCGAGACTTCGTCCGCCGCCGGGAAAGCAGTCTTGCTCCAGCAACGCTTCCATAACCAAGGCCCGCTCTTCCCGAAGATCTTCGAACGTCGAACTCACAAAAACCTGGTAGCGTCGATCCGTACTTGAATCATCCTACAAGTACGACCGTCTGGCACAATTGTCCGTGCCATGTTGGTGTCGCCGCCAACCGCCCTCGCTCAAAACGCCTTGCCCGCAACAACCTCCAGGAACTGCCGTGGCGTAACGATCGCGGCGCTTTCCCACCGAGCCGGAAAATCGCGAATGTTTCCGGTCACAAGGTACGCCGCCCCGCTGGCTTGCGAACGCTCCAGGAAAACATCGTCATCGGGATCGACACAGGCGCGAACCGGTTCCGAAGGCTTCACCCAGTAAGCCGTCCTCCTGATCGCCTCCAACGTAGCAAGAATCGTGTCCTCCGTTCGACGAATTCGCGGCCGCCGAAGCACTTCCTCATACTCGGCGAAAATGCTGCCGCTGACGCACATCCGAATCGAGCCGCCCAGCGCCAGCAAGAATACTTGTGCCGGAGGACCGAGAGGTTGGAGCAACGCCGAAACGAGGTATTCGTGTCGAGAACGACGCGGATCATGCGCCGTTGCGGCGGGCCTGCCGCGCGACGGCGATTTCAGCCTCAATCTCATCCATGGACAGCTGATCGAGTCCAGCCGCTTCCGCACTAGCGGGAGTTTACTGCGAAGAGCGTTTACCTCGTGCGGGAGCGCGAGGTAAGCGGTTCATTGTGAATCACTTAGCGGGCATGCGCTCGGGCGATTTGTGTATTA
>Ga0194128_10006527_pt1 | contig 15697 bp, 19 predicted proteins | sample TA2KigCa65mmetaG_FD_148650 | JGI IMG/M metagenome (GOLD analysis project Ga0194128, IMG submission 148650) | Freshwater microbial communities from Lake Tanganyika, Tanzania - TA2015037 Kigoma Deep Cast 65m | ecosystem: Environmental > Aquatic > Freshwater > Lake | place: Tanzania: Lake...
CGGACAGGTCTCGGTGAGGCCGTAGCCCTCGAGCAGCAGGATGCCCGCCGCGTGGAAGAACTCGGCGATGTCGCGCGAGAGCGGTGCGCCGCCGGACACGGCCCACTTGAGCCGCCCGCCGAGCGCGGCATGGAGCTTGGAGAAGACGAGCTTGTGCGCGATCGCCTGCTTGAGCTTGAGCGCGGGCGGCAGCGGCTGACCGCGCTGCTGGTGGCGGCTCACCTCGCGCCCGACCCCGATCGCCCAGTGGAAGATCTTCTTCTTCACCGGCGACCCGGCTTCCACCCCCGCGAGGATCTTGGCGTACACCTTCTCGAACACGCGCGGCACGCTGCAGATGAAGTGCGGGCGCGTCTCCTTGAGGTTCTCGCCGACCTTGTCGAGGTTCTCGGCGAACGCGGTGGTGAGCCCGTTGTAGACGCCGAGGAACGACTCGAGCCGCGCGAACGAGTGGGCGAGCGGGAGGAAGAGGAGGTGGACCCAGCCGGCCTCCACCGGCGTCATCTCCGCCGACGCCCGCAGCGACGCGAGGTGGTTGCCGTGGGTCTGCACGACGCCCTTCGGCGGCCCCGTCGTGCCCGACGTGTAGACGATGGTGGCGACGTCGTCGGCCTGCGTGGAGGCGACGCGCTCGGCCAGCGTGCTCTTGTGCGCGCCCTCGTGCTCGCGCCCCAGGCGCCGCAGCGCCTGCCACGTCATCACCATCTTGGGCGGCTCGGGCGCGTCGTAGCCCGTCATCACGATGATGTGCTCGAGGTTGGGCATCGCGTCCCGGGCCTCGAGCGCCTTCGCGAGCTGGGCCGCGTCCTCCACGATCAGCGTGCGCGCCTCGGAGTCGTTCACCACGTACGCGATGAGGTCCGGCGGGTAGCTCGGGTAGATCGGCACGGTGACGCCGCCGGCGCTGAAGATGGCGAAGTCGGCCTGCACCCACTCCGCGCGGCTCGCGGACAGCAGCGCGACGCGGTCGCCCTTGCCGCGTCCAAGCGCGATCAGGCCGAGCGCGACCTCGCGCACGACCTCCCCGAGCTCACGCGCGCTGAGCGTCGCCCACCCGCTGCCGGTCTTGAACTGCTGCGCCGGCCGGTCGCCGCCCTGCTCGACCCGACTCCAGAACATCCGTGCGAGGGTATCGTCCGCCATACGGCCTCCTTCGGCCTCCGCCGCGTCGCACAAAGTCATCAGCAATAAGGAATTTGGACGGTAGCACGCCCGGTATGACGCGACGCGTGAAAATTCGCTTGCCACGCCTGACGCGGCGCGTTAGGCTGCAGGGGATCGACGAAGCACCCAGGAGGAGCGGCATGAAGGACGCGACGGTGAAGGCGAACGAGATCTTCGGTCAGGCCTCGGACAAGGCCGTAGAGACGATGGCGATGTGGGCGGAGGCGAACCAGCGCGTGCTCCGCGAGCTGGTCGAGCTCTCGGCCGGCGCCGCGAAGGAGAGCGTGCGGCTGTACGCCGAGCTGCAGCAGGGCGCGATGGACGCCGTGCGCGACAGCCAGGCGACGGCGCTCAAGTGGCACGCGACCTGGCAGGACGGCCCCAAGGACCCGATGGGCTGGTACCAACAGGCGCTCGCCGAGGGCGTCGAGGGCGCGCAGAAGTTCTTCCGGATGGTGGAAGGCGGCGCGCAGGCCGTGACGCGGTCGGCGGAGCGCCTGCAGACGACGGCCGAGCAGACCGGCAAGGGCATCCAGGAGACCGTCGAGGCCACGGTGCTGCGGGTGAAGGACGCCTACCGCACGAACTAGGCGCGCTACTTCTCGTCCGTCTTCCGCTTCTCGAGACGCTCCTCGAGCGCCCGCAGGCGCTCGCGGAGCGTCGACACCTCGTCACGCAGCCGGTCGGCTTCCGGCTCGCTCGCCGGCCGCGCGGGCTCCGCGGCCTTCGCGCCGGGCGTCGCCGCCGCGCCCCATCCCGCCCGCGTGGACCACTCGCGGAACACGCGGTCCATCTCGCGCTGACTCGAGATGATGCCCTCGAAGCTCGAGCGCATCGAGCGCTGCACGAAGTCCTGCCACGCCTCGCCGTGCTTCACGAGCTGATGGAGGAACGCGGCGGGGAGCGCGGCCCGGTGGTTGCGCTCGTTCTCCAGGATGATCTGCGCGAGCGTCACGGAGGTGAGATCCTCGCCGCTGGCCGCGTCCACGACGGAGATCTCCTTGCCGCCGCGGATCATCTCCTCGATCTCCTCGAGGGTGACGTAGCGGCTCTCCTGCGTGTCGTAGAGCTTGCGATTCGAGTACCGCTTGATGACGTACGCCATGGGCTTGCCCCCGCCGTCGCGGAAAGTCCGCGGAGTCTAACACTCCGCGTCAAGCCCGACAAGTTGCGCGCGTGCTAGACTCCGCGATGACTCACCCCGCCCTCGGAGGACCGCATGAAGCTCAAGGGTCGCACCGCGCTCGTCACCGGAGGCTCCCGCGGCATCGGCCGCGCGATCGCGATCGCGCTCGCCGAGGAAGGCGCCGACGTGTGCGTGAACTACGTGTCGAGCGAGAAGGCGGCGCGGGACGTCGCCGAGACCATCACCAAGATGGGCCGCCGCGCGATCATCGCGCAGGCCGACGTCGGCGACTATCCCGACACCTTCCGGATGGCGCAGGAGATCCTCAAGGAGTTCGGCCACCTCGACATCCTCGTGAACAACGCCGGCATCAACTCCGACAAGACGTTCACGAAGATGGACCACGCGTCGTGGCGCAAGGTGCTCGCGATCAACCTCGACGGCGTCTTCAACTGCACCAAGGTCTTCATCGACCAGATGATCAAGCAGAACTACGGGCGCGTGGTCAACATCACCTCGGTCATCGGCCAGATCGGCAACTTCGGCCAGGCGAACTACGCGGCGTCGAAGGCGGGCGTGGCGGCGTTCACGAAGTCGCTCGCCAAGGAGCTCGCGGGCAAGGGCGTGACGGTGAATGCGGTGGCGCCGGGCTTCATCGAGACCGAGATGATCGACGGCATCCCGGAGAAGGTGCGGCAGAAGCTGCTCGACCAGATCCCGCTCAAGCGCTTCGGGCGCGCCGAGGAAGTCGGCCGCGCGGTGACGTACCTCGTGTCGCCGGACGGCGACTACATCACCGGCGCCGAGGTCTCGATCAACGGCGGGCTGTTGATGTAGCGCCCATCAGGGCGAGGCCGAGCGCGCCCCACGCCGCCGTCGCTTCGGCGGCCCAGGTCCAGGGCGACATCGGCCAGCCCGCCATCGCGGCGAGCTCGCCGCGACGGCGCCCCTCGTAGACGATCGCGCGGCGGGACGGCATCACCCACGCCTCGCCCGACAGCACTTCCTCCCCGCGCTGGTTGAGGCACACGGTCGCGAGACGGATCCGGTTGCGCTCGCGGAGGACCTCGGCGATCTCGACGCGCGCGGTGATCGTGTCCCCCGCGAACACCGGCTTCGAGAACTTCAGGCTCTGCGAGAGGTAGATCGCCCCGGGGCCCGGCAGCGTCGTCCCGATGACCGCGGAGATCAGCCCCGCCGTGTAGATGCCGGGCGCGATCGGGCGCTTGAACATCGTGGTCGCCGCGTAGGCGGGATCGCTGTGCACCGGATTGTAGTCGCCGACCGCGCTCACGAAGCCCGCGATGTCCTCGTCGGCGATCACCCGCGTGAGCTCGGCGCGGTCGCCCGCCTGCAGCTGGTCGATCGTCTTTCCGATCATCAGGCCTGGCCTTTCTCGAGACGGCGCAGAATGGCGGCGATGCCATCCTCGAGGCGATCCAGCCGTTCCTCGAGGTCCATCATCTGCTTCGCGAGCGACGTGACCTGCGTGCGCGTGGGCAGGTTGAGCGCCTGGAGCGTGGCGTCGATCGCCTGGTCCTGCTGCTTCTTGACCGGCGCGTAGCTCACCATCCACTGCTCGAGCGACTTGCCCATCGCCTGGGCGAACTGGTCCGTGCTCATCACCTGCCCGAGCGCGCGCGACCACGCCTCGATCGACTGATCGAGGAACTGCTTCCACTGGGTCATGAGGTCCGGCGTGACGGGCGTGGTGGCGAAGATGCGCGCCCACTGCTGGAGCCCGTGCTCCATCGCAGGTTTCCAGAACGAGAGCGGATCGGGCGTCGGCGTGGGGTTGTTCCCGACCATGCGGGCCCACGCCTGGGTCCCTTCGTCGAGCTGCTTCTTCCAGAGGTCGAAGAGCTGCTGGGACGCGGCGCTGACGTCGTTCATGCGCCCAGCTTATACATGAACTGACGCTACGCGCCAAGAACCGTGGAGCGTATCGCCCCGCCAGCCTCGAAGCCGTTGACCATTGCCTATCGACGGCCCGCCAGACAGCGGTCAGCGAAGACCGTCTCCGGGCGATGGGGGGTATCGGGGGGAGCGCCAAGACGCTCCCCCCGATGTTGAGCGAATGCCTAGCTGCGCGCCCCGAGCCAGGCGGACACCTTCGGCCAACAATGAACTGACGCTCCCCTGCCAGCGATCAAACTGATATGTCCGCCGGGCAGCTCGATATATTCCTTGTCGCGGCTCGACACCGCGGTCATCAGCGCGCGCACGCAGTCCGGCGGCGCGATGTAGTCCTCCTTCGCGCCGACCACGAACAACGGGCACTCGATGGCGGACAGCCGCACCGGGCGGCCGCCGAAGACGAGCTCGCCGCGGTAGAGCTTGTTGCCCTGGTAGAAGTCACGCACCCACTGCCGGAAGAACTCGCCGGGGAACGCGACGTACTCGTTCGCCCACTTGTTCAGCGCGCTGAAGCCCTCGACGTACTTGTCGTTCCACAGGTTCCACCAGAGGTTCAGGTTGGTCGACGTGTCCATCGTGGGGCGCAGGAGCTTGAAGCCCGCCTTCACCATGTCGGCCGGCAGGTAGCCCATCGTGTCGATGAAGCGATCGACGTCGAAGAACCGGCGGTCGAGCCACAGGCCGAACATGCCGACCTTCGAGAAGTCGATCGGCCCCGCCATGTTGATGTAGTTCTTCACCGGGATCTCGGGGTGCGAGGCGACGAACGACGACGAGATCGGCGCGCCCATGCAGTAGCCGAGGACCGACAGCGACTCCGTCCCCGAGCGCTCCAGCACCTTGCGCGCGACCCGCGGCAGGATCTTCACCACGCAGTCCTCGAAGCTGAGCTCGTTGTCCTCCGGCCCGAACACGCCCCAGTCGAGCAGGTAGAAGTCGAAGCCCTCCGTCGTCATGTGCTCGATGAAGCTTCCGCCCGGGAGGAGGTCGAAGATGTACGGGCGGCTGATGCCGAGGTTCGGCACGAACAGCACCGGCGTGCGGTGCGTGCGCCTGGAGGCGTAGCGGTAGAGCCGCGCCTTCCCCTTGCGGTAGACCTCCTCGCGCGGCGTCTGCCCCGTGCGCGGCTCCACGGGGCTCTGCACCATCTGCGCGAGGTTCGTCATGCGCTTGAAGCCGCGCTCGAGCTCCTGCTGCCACTGCCTGATCGCCTCGGGCGTGGCGGCGGCCCCGAGCTCGGCGTAGCCGTTGGCGAACCGCTCCACGACGTCGGCGAAGCGCTCCTGACCCATACGCGCGCCGCCTACATCTGGAACATGGAGCCGAGCTTCATCGCCAGGCCCATGTCGCCCTTGATCTTGAGCTTCCCCGACATGAACAGCATCTGCCCGGACTGCTTGCCCGACAGCATGTCGAGCCAGTCCTGTCCGGCGATCTGCAAGGTGAGGTTCGGGTTCGTCGCCGGGCCCGGGCTCACGGTGCACGCGCCGTCCTTGATGACGGCGTGCCAGGTGCCGCCGCCGTCGCCGCTGACGTCGTACTGGATCGTCGCGTTCGTGCCCGCCGCCTTGTCGGCGCGGAAGCGCCCGCCCATCGCGTCGAAGGTCTCCTGCACTGTCGGCATCGTCGTCCTCCCCCCGAAACCTAAAAAGTGAACAGGTCCATGCCGCCCGTGACCGTCAGGACGGCGCCCGTGATGTACCGCGCGCGCTCGGACACGAGAAAGGCGATCGCGTTGGCGACGTCCTCGGGCGCGCCTTCGGTCTGCATCGCGACCCGCTTGACCATGCGCTCGTACATCGGGCTCAGCGCCGCGTTCGGCCCGATGATCCCGGGCGCGATCGCGTTGGCGGTGACGCCGTGGCGCGCGCCCTCGAGCGCGACGGCTTTCGTGAAGCCGATGACCCCCATCTTCGTGGTCGCGTACGCCGTCTGGCCGAAGCCGCCCATCAGTCCCGCGATCGACGCCATGCAGATCACCCGGCCCCACCGCCGCTCGCGCATGCCGGGGAACACGGCCTTCGTCACATTGTACGTACCGGTGAGATTGACGGCGAGGTTGATCGCCCAGTCCTCGTCGCGCATGTCCTTCAGCTGCGCCACGGTGTAGATGAACCCCGCGTTGTTGACGCAGATGTCGACCGGCCCGAGGTCCTGCTCGATGCGCGCGACGACGTCCGCCACCGGCCCCGTCTCGCGGATGTCGCACGCGTAGCCGCGCGCGGTGCCGCCCGCGGCGCCGATCTCCTTCGCCGTCTCCTCCGCGCCGTCCTCGTTCAGGTCCACGATGGCGACCTTGCACCCCTCGGCCGCGAGCGTGACCGCGTCCGCTTTGCCCAGGCTGCGTGCGCCGCCCGTGACGAGAGCCACGCGCCCGGTGAGGCCCAGATCCATCAGCGCCCCTTGAACTGGGCGTCGCGCTTGCCGAAGAACGCCTGGATGCCCTCCGCGGCGTCCTCGGTCTTGAGCACGTCGAGGAACGCGCGGACCTCGACCTCGAGCGCGCGGTCGATCGGGGCGTCGAGCCCGTCGTCCACCGCCTCGATGATCAGGCGCGTGGCGATCGGCGGGCGCTTGGCGATCTGGCGCGCGAGCGTCTTCGCGTCCTCGAGCGTCTGCCCGTCCTTCGACACGCGGTTCACGAGCCCGAGCCGGTGGCACTCGTCCGCGGGCACCTGCGTGCCGAGGATCAGGAACTCCAGCGCTTTCGTCCGCCCGATGAGCCGCGGCGTGCGCTGGCTGCCGCCGAAGCCCGGGATGATCCCGAGGTTCGACTCGGTCTGGCCCATGCGCGCGCTCTCCTTGAGCAGGCGCAGGTGACACGCCATCGCGATCTCGCAGCCGCCGCCGAGCGCGTGCCCGTTCATCGCGGCGATGACCGGCTTGGGAAACCGCTCGATCTTGCGCAGCACCGCGTTCCCGAAGCGGATGAAGACGTCGACGTTGCCGCCGGAGAACGCCGAGCCGAGGTCCGCGCCCGCGCAGAAGATCTTGTCGCCGGCGCCCGTGATGATCACCGCGCGCACGCTCACGTCGTCCTTCACCGAGTTCAGCGCGGCGTTGAGGTCCTGCATCAGCTGCTCGCTGATCGCGTTGGCGGGCGGCCGGTTCAAAGTGATGACGGCGAAGCCGTCCTCGCGGGCGAACAGCAGCGTCTCAAACGCCATCGGCGGTGACTCCTCTCAGGAAGATGTTGGCGACCTCCTCCGCGGAGTCGCTCAACCGGTATTTGCGCTTGCCGAGCACCCATGAGGTGGCCATCTGGTCGAGCGCGCCGAACAGCACCTTCACCGCGGTCTTCACCGCGACGTCGCGCCGAATCGTGCCGGCCGCCTGGCCTTCCTCGAGCACCGAGGCCATCAGCTCGAAGTACGCCGAGATCTCGTGCGCGGACGCGCCACGGAAGAACTTGTGGCCCTGGCGCAGCTCCACCTGGACGACCTCGGCGAGCGCGGGATCCTTCTCCAGCACGCTGAAGTGGAGGGCGACGAGCCGCCGGATCTTCGCGACCGCGTCCGCCTCGTCCTTGATCGCGTCGCGGACGTGCGCGACCCACGCCGCCATCTTCTCGCGGAAGAGCGTGACGAGGATCTCGTCCTTCGTCCGGAAGTAGAGGTAGATCGTGCCGCTCGCGACGCCGGCTTCGCGCGCGATGTCGGAGACGCGCGAGTTGTAGTAGCCGTTGCGCGCGAACACGCGGACCGCGGCGTCGACGATCTGGCGATGCTTGTCGGAGTCGCGCATGAATGAACCGGCATTCATGATAGCAGGTCGTGCCCGTGATAGAGTCCGCGCGTGGAGATCAAGTACCGCGTCGGCGTCATGCCCGGTCCGTGGCCCGCCGACGCAAGTGCCGACTTCTTCTGGCGATTCGTCGATCTCTGCGAGCGCAGCGCGATCGACTCGGTGTGGTTCTCCGAACGGCTGTCGTCGCCCCTCCCCGTGCCCGAGCCGATGACCGCGATGGCCGCCGTGGCCGCGCGGACGACCCGGCTCAAGTTCGGGCCGAGCGTGCTCATCACGCCCTTCCGGAATCCGGTGATGGCGGCGCGCGAGCTCGCGATGATCGACTACCTCTCGCAGGGCCGGATGCTGCCGGCGTTCGGCATCGGCGTCGAGCAGGAGCGCGAGTTCCTCGCGGCGGGCGTGCCGTTCAAGGAGCGCGGGCGGCGCACCGACGAAGCGATCGCGGTCATGCGGCGCTGCTGGGAGGAGGACGAGGTCACCGTCGCGGGCGAGTTCTGGACGCTCGATCGCATCACGGTCCTGCCGAAGCCGATCCAGCGGCCGTTCCCGCTGTGGATCGGCGGCAACAGCGAGGCGGCGATGCGACGGGCGGGACGCCTCGGCGACGGCTGGATCCCCTCGTTCATCGCGCCGGCGCGCGTGGCCGAGGGCATCGAGAAGACGCAGGCCTTCGCCGCCGAGGCCGGCCGTGAGGTGCCCGCCGATCACTTCGGGACGCTGTTCTACTACTGCCTGGACGACGACCCGGCGCGGGCGAGCGCGCTCGCGGCGCCGTTCATCCCGCGCAATCGCGTCGACGACGCGACGTTGGCGCAATGCACCGCGTTCGGGCCGCCGGCCCTGGTGCGGGAGCGCCTCGAGCAGTACGTGGCGGGTGGCGCGTCGAAGTTCATCCTGCGCCCGATGTGCCCGTCGGAGCGAATGCTCGACCAGCTCGCCCGGCTCGCGGAGGACGTCGTCCCCGCGTTCCACGCCCGCTGATTCAGCGCGGACTGACGACCGACGCGAGCAGGGCGGGATCGATGTTCCCGCCCGAGATCACCACGCCGACCGTCGCGCCCTTGGGTAGCGGCAGGCGGCCGCTCAGCACCGCGGCCACCGGCACCGCGCCCGTCGGCTCCGCGACCACGTGCGCGGCCAACGCCAGCACGCGCACCGCCTCGAGGATCTCGTCGTCGCTCACGAGCGCGATCTCCGCCACGTTCGCCTGGAGCACCGGGAACGTGAGCGCGCCCGGCGTCGTGAGCCGGATGCCGTCGGCGATCGTCGGCGGCGGCGGGATGCTCACGCGCTCGCCCTTCCGCAGCGACAGATACGTGTCGTGCGCGGTGTCGGCTTCGACGCCGATCACCGTCATGGCCGGGCGCACCGCCCTGGCCACCGTGCTGCAGCCGGCAAGAAGGCCGCCGCCGCCGACCGGCGTGAGGAGCGCGTCGAGCCCCGGGACGTCCTCGAGCAGCTCGAGCGCCGCGGTGCCCTGCCCCGCCATGATCGCGTAGTCGTCGTACGGCGGCACCACCACGCGCCCGGTCTCCGCCGCGATACGGCGGGCGAGTGCCTCACGGTCGTCCTTCTGCCGATCGTAGAGCACCACCTCGGCGCCGTAGCCGCGCGTGGCGTCGAGCTTCAGGCGCGGCGCGTCCGTCGGCATGCAGATGATCGCGGTGGTGTCCACGAGCCGGGCGGCGAGCGCGACGCCCTGCGCGTGGTTGCCGGACGAGAACGCCACCACGCCGCGGCGGCGCTCGTCGTCGGAGAGCGTGAGCAGCTTGTTGAGCGCGCCGCGGATCTTGAACGCGCCCGCGCGCTGCAGGTTCTCGCACTTGAGATGCACGGCGTAGCCGCTCGCGGCGTCCAGCGCGTCGCAGCGCAGGACCGGCGTGCGCGTCACGTGTCCCTGCAGACGGCGCGCGGCGGCCATGACGTCGTCGAGGGTGATCACGGTGCGCTGAGTATACTCGCCCCATGCGCATCACCTTCGCGCTCGTCCTCCTGCTGCTCACCGCGGGCTGCGGCTCGGTCGTGTCGATCGATCTGTCGCCGCGCGTCCGCCCCCTGCAGGAGGAGACCGTCGAGGGCAGCGGGGACGACAAGATCCTCCTCATGGACATCTCGGGCTTCCTCAGCGACGAGTCGACGTCGAACCTCCTGAGCCTCGGCACGCCGCCCGCGCGCGTGCCGCTGCTCGTGCGCATCCGCGAGGAGCTGAAGAAGGCGACCGACGATCCGAAGGTGAAGGCCGTGCTGCTGAAGATCAACACGCCCGGCGGCACCGTCACCGCCTCGGACGTGATCTACCGCGAGCTCGAGCTCTTCAAGCGCGAGAAGAAGGTGCCGGTCGTGGCCGTGATGATGGACGTGGCCGCCTCCGGCGGCTATTACGTCGCGCTCGCGGCCGACACGATCGTCGCGCACCCCACGAGCGTCACGGGCTCCATCGGCGTGGTCATGCTCACCTTCAACGCCGAGGGGCTCATGCAGAAGCTCGGCGTCTCCGCGAGCGCCATCAAGTCGGCCGAGCGCAAGGACATGGGCAGCCCCTTCCGTCCGCTGACCGCGGACGAGCGGGCGATCTTCCAGTCGGTGATCGACGATCTCTACGCGCAGTTCCTCGCGAAGGTCGTCGCGCGCCGGAGCCTGCCGGAGGCGGCCGCGCGCGGGCTCGCGGACGGGCGCGTGTACTCGGCCGCGCAGGCGCTCCAGGGCAAGCTCATCGATCACGTGGGGTACATGCCGGACGCCCTCGAGCTCACGAAGAAGGCCGCGGGGCTCGACAAGGCGCGGCTGGTCGTCTATCACCGCCCGCGCCAGTACCGCACGACCTACTACGCGGAGTCGCACGCGGGCGAAGGCGCAGGCGGCATCCTGTCCCAGGCCGCGCTCGGCGCGCTCCTCGGCCCGGGGCCGAAGATGCTCTATCTCTGGATGCCCTGAGGGCTCGCCGGCGGCTCGAATCCCGGGCATCTGACGACCGGGACGCGCGGATATTTCGCGTAGCGCGGGTCCGTGTCGCTGCGCGCGCAGCGCCAGAACGTGGAGCCCTTCGCGCTGGTGACCGCGCGCGCGTGCGCGCAGCCCGCGCAGAGGCCCGGCGTCAGCGGCCCTTCCACTGCGGGGCGCGCTTCTCGAAGAACGCCGCGATGCCTTCCTTCGCGTCGTCCGACATCCCGACGAGCACGATCAGCTCGCGCAGGTAATGGAGCGCCTTGCCGTACTCCATGTCCTGCGTCGTGGCGGCCGCTTCCTTCATCAGACCGATCGCGGTGGGGCTGAACCCGGCGAGCTTCGCCGCGAGCGCGCTCGTCTCCGCCGCGAGCTGCGCGCGCGGCACCACGCGGCTCACCAGCCCCAGGTCGAGCGCCTCGGCCGCGCTCACGGGCTCGCCCGACAGGATCATGAGCAGCCCGCGCTTGCGCCCGGCGGCGCGGAGGATCGGCGCGCTCACGATCAGCGGCAGCAGGCCGATCGTGATCTCCGGCAGCCCGAAGCTGGCGTCGTCGGAGGCGATCACGAGGTCGCACCCCACCGCGAGGCCGCACCCGCCCGCGAGCGCGTGGCCGTGCACCTGTGCGACGACGGGCGTCCGCATGCGGGGGATCGTCTCGAGGATCGTCGCGAGGCCGCTGAACGACTCGCGCGCCTGCAGCGTGGTGCCGCGGTCGGCGACGCCCTTCAGGTCCGCGCCGGCGCAGAACGCCTTGTCGCCTGCGCCGGAGAGCACGATCACGCGCGCGCCCGGATCCGCCTCGCACGCGGCCAGCGCGGCGCCCAGCTCGTGGATGAGCGTCCGCGACAGCGCGTTCCGCACCTCGGGGCGATTGAGCACGATGCGCGCCACACCGTCGGCGCGTGAGACGAGCAACGTCTCGTAGGCGCTCACGAGCGGCGCACCAGCTCGAGGAACTGGACGAGGATGCGTGCGGTGGCGCCCCAGATCGTGTCCTCCTGGTAGTCGAAGAAGTACACCGGCCGGCGCACGCCGTCGCGCTCCCACTGCTCGACCCGGCAGCTTCCCTCCGCGGCGAGCAGCGCGAAGGGCACCTCGATCACGCGCTCGATCTCGTGGCCATCGGGTTGCCACGCGACCGGTCGCCGGACCACGCCGACGATCGGGGTGATCACGAAGCGCGTGGCCACGGTCTCGGTGTCGTCGATGACGCCGAGGGGCTCCACCGCCTTGCGCGGCAGCGCGATCTCCTCCTCGGCCTCACGCAGCGCGGCGTCAAGCGGGGTGGCATCGCTCCGCTCGATCACCCCCCCGGGGAACGAGATCTGGCCCTTGTGGTGGCCGACGCGATCCGTGCGCTTGGCGAAGAGGATGTGGGGCGCGCCCGCGCGGTCGACGATCGGGAGGAGCACGGCCGCCGCGATCAGCGGCCCGGGTGCGACCACGCGCCGCGTGTAGCCGCCGAGGCGCTCCCGTGTGAGCGCGACGAGCGCGTCGGTGGAGAGCGCCGTGGACGTCAGACGAACCGTGCCGAGACGGAGCCGAGGCGGGTGAAGCGCGCCCGGACGGTGTCCCCTGCTTTCGGCTGGAGGAGCACGGAGACGGAGCCCGTCATCACCACGTCACCCGCGCGCAGCCCCAGGCCACGGGCGCCGAGGTGGTTCGCGATCCACGCGAGCGAGTTGATCGGGCTGCCGAGGACCTCCGCCGCGGTGTTCGTCGCGGCGACGGCGCCGCTGAGCTCGTACACGAGCCCTTCGAGCGCCAGATCGAGATGCGTCACGTCCGTGAGCGGCGCCCCGAGCACGATGGACTTCGCGAAGACGCCGTCGGCCACCGCGTCGATCGCCGTGGGCTTGCCGGCGTAGCGGAAGTCGATGAGCTCGAGGGCGGGCACCGCGCCCTCGACGGCGAGCAGGGCCTGCGGCGGCGTCACGCCGGGCCCCGAGAGCGCGCGGCCCATCACGAGCGCGACCTCCGCCTCGACGGCGAGCCCGATGAAGCCGCCCGCGGGCACCTCGGCGCCGCTCGCATACACGCCCGAGCCGAGCAGGAACGCGGCGGCGGGCTCCGTCGTCGCGAACGCCTGCTGCGTCACGCGACTCGTGAAGCCGACCTTCCAGCCGACCACGCGCTCGCCCCCCGCGACGAGCGCCTGGCGCACCTGGTCCTGGACGTCGTACGCCTCGGCGAGCGTGAGCGGGCCGGCCTCGGTGGGCGCCGGACTCGCGGTGGCGCTCTTGCGCGCGGCGAGGATGCCCGCGACGACGCGATCGCCGGGTTTCATCGACGGCGCTTCTTCGCGCGCGGCTTCGCGGACGCCTTCCTGGCCACGGGTCGCGTGGTCGTGCGCGCGCGGCGCGGCGGCGCCGGCCGCGCCTTCGCGGCCGTGCGCGGGGCGCCCGCGTACGGCTCGTTGCGGCGTCCGACGTCGCCGCGCACCGTCGGCCCCGCTTCGACGACCCGGATCCACGCGTCGAGGTCGCGCTGCAGCTCGGGGTAGCAGTGGTCGCGGTAGGCGCGGAGCGCGCGCAGCGCCGCGGGATCCTTCCACGGCTTCAGCACGAAGGCGCCGTCGGGATCGGCGGGATCGAAGGGCGCCTCGGTGGCGAGCGCCATCACCACGTAGCGTCGGGTCAGGGCCGGCATGGCGCCCAGCCTAGCCCGGCGGACGCGGAGGCCGCAAGCCTCACGCGGGCGCGCGCGGGAGGCGGCGCTGCAGGACGCCCGCACACAGCGCGAACACGACGATCGAGCCCGCGAGCAGGAGGACGTTGGTGCGACGGTCGTCGATCGTCCCGGTGAGCGCGGTGAGCACGGCGAAGACGCTGTTGTTGACCACGTGGCACACGATGGCGGGCAGCACGCTGCCGGTGCGCTCCGTGAGCGCGCCGAGATAGAGCCCGAGGACGAGCGCCATCGAGGCGTGGATCCATTCCATGTGCAGCAGCGCGAAGGCGACGCTCGTGACCACGACGGCGGTCGCCGGCCGCCACGCCGCCCGCAGCCGCGATTGCATGTAGCCGCGGAAGAACAGCTCTTCGGCCCCGCCCGCCAGCAGCCCCAGGACCACCACGGCGGCGAAGAGATCGCCGCCCTGCACGCCGGTGAGCGCCTGACGGATCGCGGGCATGCTGCCGGTGCGGCCGAGGCCCACGAGCATCGTGAGCGAGTCGAGCGCCTGCCCCAGCGTCAGCATGCCGAGCACCGCGGCCGCGAGGTCGGGTCCGGTCTCACGACCGGGCAGGAGGCGCAGCGTCGCCGCATCCAGCGGCTGCGCCACGAGCGCCACCGTCAGCACGAGCGCGGTCGCGGAGGCAAGCCCGCCCGCGATGAGCCCGCTGACGCCGGTGAGCAGCTCGAGGTCGGGCACTTCCGGGTTCGCCATGCGCAGCGCCCCGAGCGCCGCGAGGGACGCGATGACGATCGTGAGGACCGCGAGCAGGTAGGCGACGAAGACGGGCCAGACGCGGGGCTTCAGCGGATCAGACGGGGCGATCGAGCACCTTCGCGACGGCGCCGCAGAGGCGCTCGGGGTCCACCGGCTTGTTCAGGTACTCGCGGAACCCGGCGGCGCGCGCCTGCACGGGATGGTAGCGGTCGGAGAAGCCGGTGACGGCGACCGCGGGGAGCGTCCCCATCCGGCGCTGCACCTCACGCATCAGCCAGTAGCCGTCCTCGCCCGGCATGCCGAGATCGCTCACGACCACGTCGGGGCGGCTGTCGAGCACCGCCTGGAGGCCGGAGCGCGCGGACGGCGCGCTGACCACGTGGGCTCCGCACTGCTCGAGCATCAGCGCAAGCAGCTCGCGCGAGTCGTCGTGATCCTCGACGAGCACCACGCGCACCCCCTGGAGTTCGGACATGCGGTTATGCTCCCACGCCGGCGCCGCGGTCGGAAGGAAAACCCATCATCGGCGCAGACCATACACTATGCTCGCGCCATGCGCGTCCTCGTGACCGGCGGGGCCGGCTACATCGGCAGCGTGGTGACGGAAGAGCTGCTCGCCGCGGGTCACGACGTCGTCGTGTACGACGATTGCTCGACCGGCCATCGCGACGCCGTCCTCGCACCCGCGACGCTCGTGGACGGCGATGTGCTCGACCAGGCGCGCATCGCGCAGACGCTGCGCGCGTCCCGGATCGACGCCGTCGTGCACATGGCCGCGCTCGCGCTCGTCGGCGACTCCATGGCGGACCCCGCGGCGTACTACCGCACGAACCTCACCGGGGGGCTCGCGCTGCTCGACGCGATGCGAGCCGCCGGCGTGGGAACCCTCGTGTTCTCGTCCTCCGCCGCCGTGTACGGGCAGCCCGCGCGACAGCCCATCGACGAAGACGCGCCGCTCGCCCCGACGAACCCGTACGGCGAGACGAAGCTCGCGTTCGAGCGCGCGCTCGGCTGGTACGGCGCCGCGTACGGTCTGCGCGCCGCGAGCCTGCGCTACTTCAACGCCGCCGGCGCGACCGAGCGGAGCGGCGAGCGCCACGCCCGCGAGAGTCACCTGATCCCGCTGGCCCTGGAGGCCGCGGCGGGGCTGCGCGGGGCGCTGCGCGTCTACGGCGACGACTATCCGACCCCCGACGGGACGTGCGTGCGCGACTACGTGCACGTGAGCGATCTTGCGCGGGCGCACGTGCTGGCGCTCGAATCGCTCGCGGCCGGACACCCCGGCGGCGCCTTCAATCTCGGCGGCGGCGGCGACGGCGCGAGCGTGGGCGCGGTGATCGACGCGGTTCAGCGCGTCACGGGGCGCACGGTGCCGGTGGAGCGCGCGCCGCGCCGGCCGGGCGAT
>Ga0194128_10006530_pt1 | contig 15695 bp, 18 predicted proteins | sample TA2KigCa65mmetaG_FD_148650 | JGI IMG/M metagenome (GOLD analysis project Ga0194128, IMG submission 148650) | Freshwater microbial communities from Lake Tanganyika, Tanzania - TA2015037 Kigoma Deep Cast 65m | ecosystem: Environmental > Aquatic > Freshwater > Lake | place: Tanzania: Lake...
ACGCTTTCAGGTCTCGTGGGCATGATGCGATGTCGTGCGATTTGATTCCGTCTGAACGTCCGGGGCCGCACTATCAGGGCGACGTTCGGGACTTACTCGGATATGAATGGGACTTGATGATCGCTCACCCTGACTGTACGTACTTGACTAATTCGGCGGAGTGGGCGTTTAAGAACCCTGACTTCAACCGTTATCCGGGGGTTGGGTATCACCAGCGCTTGAAGCCGGGAACGTTATTTGGGGCCGAACGCCGTAAGGCTAGAGAAGATGCGTTGTTATTTCTGAATGAGCTATGGTCTGCGGCGATTGATCGCATCTGTGTGGAGAACCCCATCGGTTCAGTGTCGGCGAGGATGAAACCGTCGCAAATCATCCAGCCATGGATGTTCGGCGAAGATGCTAGCAAGGCGACTTGCCTGTGGCTGAAGGGTTTGCCGTTGTTGCGGCCAACTGTTTTGGTGGCCCCTCGAATCGTCAACGGACTGAAGCGATGGGGCAATCAAACTAACAATGGTCAGAACCGACTACCGCCAACTGAAGATCGTTGGAAGATTCGGAGTCGGACATATCAAGGCATCGCCGACGCGATGGCAGAACAGTGGGGAGGTTGAGTCCGACCTTGGGTAGTTGGGTGAAGATGGAGTGGTTATAAGGAGTGATTTCAAGCCCCGATTCGAGCCGACCATCACTCGAATCGATGCACCCGACCGCGGGGCGATCAGCGCAACGAGTCTGACAGGCTGTCAGTGGGAGTTGGCTGTAGACCTCCCTCATCCGCTCGTGAAGTGGCCCCAACGCGGCTGCTCCCGCGGTCGTCATTTTAAGTTGAGGATTAATCCTTAAGAGGGAAAAGATATGGGGATAGATGATGCGGACTTCCGCCCTGCTGTGGTGGATGGGATTACGTTGAGGCGAGATTCAAGGGTTCACAACGAAGTCATGCGTCGGGCAGCGGCGGCGTTGAGCGCACAGAGGGAGTTGTTTGATAAGACGGGGAAGATCGCCGACCATCTGAGCGATGACATTATGTGTCTCAGGAAGTCGGTGTTGAAGCGACGACGGTTGGAGAAGATCATCGCCGAGTCGGGAGACCCCCATGAACCGTTGACAGCAGATCACATCGTGATGTTTGGGGTGGGGTATGGGTTTCAACACGCGCTGTTGGGGGACGTGGAAGAAGCGCGGTGGTCTGAGAAGTATCAGTTGATGTATTCACCCGATGGCCCGAACCTCGAAGGTATCGGATTCGTTGAAGTGAAGACGAGTCGAAGGTCTCCATTGAAGAAGGACGACCGCGCGGCAGGCATGTCGGTTGAGGACGTTCTGATGCGGGATAGATCGGAGTGGTGGGCGTACATATTGGGGGTGATGAAACTTGAGGGGTTGACGGAGTATCACCTTGAACATCTATGGGTGGTGTCTGGAGAAGCCGAGGGGTTCACCGTCGAGGCGACAAAGGAGAGGATAGAGCGAAATTGGGGGGCGTTGTCGGAGCGCAGGGAAAGGCGACGAGCAGCGTTGAGGGATGGAACGTTGCCGGGAGTGGATACTCGACGCGGGGCGTGGGAGTGCGGTATCTGTCCGTTCGGCGTAGTCGAACCGTGCATGTCGGACGTACTGCGGTATAACTTGGCGAACCCTGAATGACAAGGCCGTTAAAAGAAGCGTATGAAGGCGGCATCCACGAACTGATATACGCGAACATCCCCGAACCGGAGTGTTACGTGGAGGGGCTGCTGTACGCGCATCAACTGGCGGTGTTGTTCGGAGAGCCGGAGAGTGGGAAGTCCTACATGGCCGGGCAGTTGAGCGTGGCGGTGTCTTCGGGGCGGGCATGGGGCAATCACCTTATCGTGCCGAAGCCCCGAAGGGTGTTGTACGTGCAATCGGAGGGAAGTCGGAGTGATTTGATCGAACGTATCAAGCCCGCGTATGAAGCGTATCACGCGGCGAATGCTTCGTGGCAGTATTGGTTACCCCCGAGCTTGAATTTGTTTGAACCGAATCACATACGAGAGTTGAAGCAACGCGTCGAGGGGGTTGATGTGATGTTCCTCGACAGCCTTTACAGCTCGTTCTACGGGAAGATGACGGACGACGAGACGATGGGTCGGGCGTTCGCCCTGTTGCGCGAGGTAAGGCTGGAGACGACGGGCCTGGCCATGGTGGTATTGCACCATGAGCATCGAGCGAGAAGGGACTTCAGGGGAAATATCATCGAGGAAGGAGGGGATTCGATATTCGGCAGCATCGTAATCAAGGCGGCAGCAGATCAGATATGGAGGTTTAGGAAACAACGTCACGGGCACCCCGCTAGCTTTGAGCCTGACAAGTCTCGAAGTCGGCACCAAGGGGTTGACCCGTTTGATATCGACTTCGACGTGGATACGGGATTGCTCGTCGCGGCGAAGAAGGTCAAACCGTTGAATTATTACGAGGTGAGGAAGTTCTTGGAACGGTATCCCGCGACTTCAACGGACACTCTGATCAAGGCGATGAAGGAATACAAAACATCCGCTCGAACGGTATATCGCCGGTTGAGTGAACTTGAAGCGGAGGGATTTCTGGCGTGGGATCGACAGACTGGAGGGGTGACGGTGATAAGTGTTGACACCGGGGAATAAGCTGGTAAGATAGGGAGACGATCAGTGTCAACTTGGGTTATCGGAGGTAATTGTGGCGACGAAACCAACGGGTAGTGCCGATCCGATGGGGCCACCCCCGAAGGACGTGAGTCCAACGAGGGTGCCGCTGCCGCCGGACGTCATTGTGACGTATCACATGTATAGTCCCGCGCCGAGCAAGAGGCCACCAGTGTGGCGTCCGACGTTTTTCAGAGAGCGTGGGGGTGTTGTATACAGGCTCGAAGTGAGAGGGGTGATGAAGTATGATCCTACGCTCGATGTGGATTGGGAAGATGTGAAGACGGTTACATCAGCGGAGTGGGTGAGGGAGAAGTACCCATCGCTTGAAGTGGTTGAATTCTTCAAGCAACGGATGAAAGAACGCCCGGCCCCGGAAGACCACATCGACATTACGGACAAAGAGCTTTCTGCTTTGGGGTTCCCCGCGGTGGGGGAATCTCGTGTAGCAAAGGGGCATGAAGTGGAGGAAATGATCAAACCAAACGAGTCAAGCCGACCCGTGGAGCGGTCGGGGAACCAACTGAAGTTTGCTGAGGAAGAAATCCCTCAGAAGCTCCAAACCGTATCAGCAGATGACATTATGAAAGCAATGAAAACGTTGAGGGAAGAGGAAAAGTCCGATGACGACGCAAACGGGTAGGGTTTTGACAGATGAGAGTGTGGCCCCGAGTGGGTTTCCTGAAATCGTGGAGATGACGGGGACGATCACCGAACCGGCGAGGATGGTGGCGAATCAGCGTGGGGGTTACTCCGCGGTGGTTCCGTTCCACGACCTGTCGGACATCAAGACGGACGGAGACTTCGTACCGAGCCTCGACAAGCGGGATGTGTATTACTACTACTCACCCGACGGGGCGGCTCCACGGAAGGGGCAAACTTGGTGGGTCATCAACAAGGCGTATGCCGATCTCGGCATTGACCTTGCAAAGGATGACTGCGCGGGGAAACGGGTCAAGCTCCAACAGGTGACGATTGACTTGGGGTACAAGAGGCGCGTGAGGAACCCGAACGGTGAGGGGTTTCTTAAGGACACCGAGGGGAACGAGGTGAAAGAAGACGCCACTTGGACGGGCCTCCTGCCATCAGAGGCGATTGAGACCAACGGTGCGAAGCCGAGGGTCACAAGCGACGAAGACGCGGCGAAAGCGGCGCAGGAGCTTCTCAAGGAAGTCGGTCAGGGCAACCTCGCACTGTTCCGGCAGATGGCGGCGACGCATCCCGTGATCAGTGGGAACGCAGCGATGAAGAGGCTGATCGCGACGGGGAAGTTCCCGCCGAAGAGTTAAGAAGTATTTAGCGCGTCGGGCCATCTCACGGGGGAATGTGGGGTGGCCCGATGTTGCTTTAGGAGAAATAAGGGATGAGTGCGTATAACGAGACGATGTTGATCTTCGGTGGCCCGAACGTCGGTAAGACGACGATGCTACTGGAGATCGCGAGGGAGAACCCGGAGCGGGACTGTTGGTTCTTTGATTTTGAGAACAAGCTGTCTCGCGTGGCGCAGTTCTACGGTGGGGTGCCGAAGAACGTGAAGCGTATTGGGGCGTTCGATGTGCCCGAGGTGCTTCAGCAGTTCAATACGGTGGTGAAGCCAGCACTGAAGGCGAAGCCTGAATCGATTGTGCTGGTGGATATGGTGGATCAGATGTGGGAGCGGTCGCAGGAGTTTTACAGCAACTTCATTTATGAAGAGACGACGCTGGACTTCCTGCTGGCGAAGAAGAAGGCGTTGATTGAGTCGGATCAGGACAAGAGGCCCGCGACGTTTGAGGGGTACTACGACTGGCCGTACATCAAGAAGATTCACAACAGCTTCGTGGACGTGCTGTTCAAGGATAGTTCGTTGAATTGTCACGTCTTCGCCACCGCGCCGAGTCGAGAGCTGAGACCGCCGATGGACGAGAAGGGCAAGAAGAACCCCATGGGGGATGACCCGGAGATTTACCGCATGTTTCAACCTGTGGGGGTAGCCCCCGCGGGGGAGAAGCGAAATCCGTTCCGGTTCAATACGATCATGTTGCTTCGGTCGGAAGGTACGACGATGAGGAAGTTCGATATGAGCATCTTGAAAGATGTCAGTCGGACGTTCGGCGCGCAAACGTTGGTGCTGGGGAAGCCGTTGACGTTGGAGAAGATTGGGAATACGGAGATCAAAGTGGCTAGTCCGTGGGTGGAGTTTTGCACTCACGTGGGGATTACAACGAATTTGGGGGGATGATCAATGAAGTTTGAACAGGTTCATAAAGACGCCGTACCAATTGAGGTACGAACGAAGTTGAGTGTGGAGTCCAGAGCGTTTATTGACTTGCCGATGGACTTCACGATGAAGATTCCGCACGACGGCACGGGGCATAAGAAGACGCCGAAGGGGGTGGAAGTCTGTCCATTGGGCCATCGATTGCGGCGTGTGGCCCAAACTTATAACGTCGGGCTGACGTACGCGCACCACGATGGATTCTTGTGGGTGACGAAGGTGAAGAGCCGTGATCGTGACGATTGATCACCGTGGAAGAAATGCCGACGATGATTACCTCGAACGAATCGCTGAGACGTTGCGGACGGTAAAGGAACGTAACAAGAGTCTGTTTGAGGTGAGATTCGTACAGTTAGACATCGGCGATATTGATTGGTGGGACACCCCCGAGTCGCACAATCTGTTGGAGATCAAACGTGCGCCGGACTTCATGCGGTCGATGGTGTCCGGGCATCTCGATGATCAGATCAATCGGATGCTCACCGTGCCGGGGCGGAAGTTTCTGGTGAAGATTGGGCGGATTGTAAAAGGCCCACGGGGGGAGGCGTGGGCGGAAAGAAGCGTGGCAGGGGGCTTGGAGTTTCCTGAAAACGTAACGCAGGTACAGAGGGATAAGAAGTTGACGGAGGTGAATCACTGGACGAGGTTTGAGTTCCCCATCACCGCCGCGACGAATTACATCGCCTCGATACAGGCGAGTGGGATTACGGTTGTGAACGTCGATCATCCTCATGATGATGGGGCGGTGATAACGGGGTTGATTAAGTGGACGATGAAGCGGAAGCACTCGATGAGAGGTAAAAAGTGAGTAGCTTCAACGTCATTGTAAAAGAGGAACGCGTTCACCGATGCGGACATTGTAGAGATGCGTTCGCCGACTATCAGTGCGTGAGGTGTGGCAAGGCGTTATGTGAGCGGGATGCGAGGGAGTGTTTTTATTGCAACGCCATGAAAAGGCCGAGCTTCTTTTGTTACGACTGCGCGCAACGTCATTGGGGGGCGAGAGATCAGCGGTTCCCCCCGAGGGACGCGATGTGTTTGAGGGATTTGAGAACGAAGAGTGGGGGGTATGGGGATGAGTTAGCGATGGAGCAACGACGGAAGGAATGGTACAAGAAGCGAGGGATTATCTGATGGCTAAGTGCGTGCATCATTGGTTGCTCGAACCCCCGACGGGAGAAATGAGTAGAGGTCTGTGTCGTAAGTGCGGGGCCAGAGATGTGTTTCAGAATGTGTTGGTTGAAGGCGGTACGGAGTGGCCGTTGGCGAAGAAGGCGAGGATGAAGCGGTTGCAATTTGAGAAGAACAAGCTGTCCAAAGAGATGGGGGGAAAAAAGGAGTGAATGGTGACGGAACAGTTTGTCTCACTTCACCCTGGGCCGACAAGCGCGGAGGTCATACGAGATGTGTTCGCACTGTACGTCAAGAACCACAGTTCAGTGCTGGATTTGACGTACGGCAAAGGCACGTTTTGGAATTGGGACTGGCCAAAGCGGTGGATCATCCTCACGGCGAATGATTTATACGTGACAGAAGGTATCGATACGGCGTGGGACTTTCGACGATTGCCCGAAACGACTCGTCGGTGGGATGTGGTGGTGTTTGACCCGCCGTTTTCTGCTATGGGGCCGTCAAGTGATGGCAATAACAATCATAGCGAGAGGTACGGAGCGGGGCGGCATCAGCAGGGAGGGCCACAGAATATCAGAGATGTGATGGATTGGACGGTGGAGGGGATAGCAGAAGCCACCTCGGTGGCGAATAAGTTGGTGGTGGTGAAGTGCCAACCCGTAGTGGAGAGTGGGCGGTATTGGGACACACCGCATATTGTGAAGGACGCGTTGCTTGCTCGTGGGTGGCGGATCGATGACGTGGTGTTTTTTGCATCTCATCGCAGGCCACAACCGAACGACCGACGAGTGGTGCATTTTAGAAATGTGGTGAGTCAATTTATTGTGGCTGGGAAGGTGAATTGATGAATGATGCCTTTATTGAACAATTGAAGGGATGTAACGCGTGCGCGCTTCGAGAACACGCGTCGCAAGTAGTTCCCGGTTGGGGCAACGAGCAAGGGAAGTATGTCATCGTTGGTGAGGCTCCGGGGAGAAACGAAGACGAGCAAGGGATTCCCTTCGTCGGGCGTTCCGGGGAGATGTTGAGGGAGTATCTCGCGCTCTCGGGGATTGACATATCAGAGTGCTACATCACCAACGTAGCAAAGTGCTGGCCCCCGTTGAATTCGGCGAGGAAACAAAAGGCACCGACGAGTAAGCAAATCAAGCTCTGCGCGAGTTTGTGGTTGGACGCGGAGATCGAGCGAATTGATCCGAAGGTCATCATCGCGCTCGGTGCGGTGGCGTCGATGTATTTGACAGGCGAGAAGGTCAGCGAAGCACACGGTCGAATCGTAGAAGGTGTTGGGGGACGCCCCGTTGCGGTGATGTATCACCCCGCGGCGGGAATGCACGACCCGAGATTGAGTTCGATAATTCGGGCGGACTTTGAACGCTTGGCGAACGTGATTCAAGGAAGTCCTGCGAGTAGACCGTCTTGGAAGCTCATCACGACGATGAAGGGGCTGTTGTGGGTAGTGGAACAGGTGAGGAACGCCCCTCTTGTGGCGGTGGACTTTGAGACGACGGACGTGCGCCCGTTCGCCGCTGAGATTGTGGGGATTGCGCTTGCGTGGAAACCCACGTATGGGGTGTACATACCGATTCAACATCCTGATGTGAATGTGGGAGTGCCCGCGAAGACGGTGTTGGAGATGTTGAAGCTCGATCAACGTCAGGTAGTCGCCCACAATGCGAAGTTTGAGTTGTCCCTGATGAAGCGTGCAGGTGTGGACGTGAATGGCCTACTCATCGATTGCACGATGGTCATGGCGGCGCTGCTCTGTCGGCCCACGAAGGGTCTCAAAGCGTTGGCGTTGAGTGAGTCCAACGTGCAGATGAATCCTATTGAGAGTGTGATTGGGAGTGGCGTTCATCAGGTGACGATGGATTTAGTGCCCGCGGCGATGGCGGCGGAGTATGCGTGTCCTGATGCAACGATGGCGTTCAACCTGTTGAAGCAATTCACGGCGGAGATGGACGTGACGACGAAGTGGGTGTATGACGAGGTGGAATGGCCTCTCATCCCCATCGTGGCGAAGATGGAGCAAGAGGGCTTCGCACTCAGTCGAAAGGCCATTGATGAAGCGAAGCGGGTGTTGGATGAGAAGTTTGAAGAGTTGCTCTCGGAGATTCGATCTGAGACGGGCGACGAAACGTTCAACCCAATATCGCCGATTCAAGTCGTTCAAGCGTTGGGGCTGAGGAACGCGCAGGCGGAGACGTTAAGAACGGCGGGGAATCCCCTTGCGACGAAGATCGCAGACGCGAAGCACTTGAACAAGCTGAGAACGAGCTACATCGAGAACATTGAACGTATGTGGCCCCGAGCGATGTTGAGCTTCAACCAAGTCGGGACAGCGATAGGACGGTTCAGTTCGTCAGCGTGGAAGGTGAACGGCGTCACATGGGGGATTAATGCTCAAACATTACCAAAACCAAAACCTTGGGAAGATGGTGAAACCGCAGAGTCGTTGATGATTCGTCGGTGCTTCGAGGCTGACGAAGGATACGTGCTGGTGGAGGGCGACGTCTCACAAGCTGATTTGAGGTTGGCGGCTCACATATCGGGTGATGAGTTGATGATCGAGGCGTATCAAGGCGGTCGTGATCTCCACTCGGAATTCATGCGAGAGACGAAGATCACTGATCGGAGACTTGCGAAGATCATCAACTTCGCCACGTTGTACGAACCGGACAATCAAAAAGCCGCTGCGGTGTTGAAACAGAAGGCGTTGGAATCCGGTGTGAAGATATCAGCGGGGGACGCGGCGCGCATGATCGCTGCGAAGAGGGTGGCGTTTCCTGGGTTGGTGAGGTATTACGGGGAGATTTATCAACAGATTGCGAGGCGCGGATATGTAGAGACGGTGACCGGGCGACGGATGAAAGCAGTCTTCGTCCCAGGACGGTCGGACAACGCGGTGAAGGCGAACCTCGACACGTGGAGATCAGCGATCAACATGCCGATCAGCGGAAGCGTGGCTGATTTGATAAAGATCGCTCTTATATCCATGGACAGAGAAGTGCCCGAGTTTGTACGATATAAACTGACCGTTCATGATAGTTTAGTGGTTCAGACGAAGATTGGAACTGAAGTCGAGGTAGGTGCATGGCTGAAGAAACATTTAAAGTCCGCGTTGACACTCTCCGTCCCCGTAGAGGTAGACCTAAGCGTGGGATTGAACTTAGGCGAAATGAAGAAGTTGTCGTGTTGACGAAGCGACAGTTCGAGGCGTACAGGTTAATCGCCGAAGGGTATAACAATAGCGAAATCGCTCGAAGACTTGGCGTCGCGGTGAGAACGGTGGAGTTTTTGACGACGGAGATTTATCAACGATTTGGATTGAGTGTGACACATCCGACGTTACATCCGCGGGGGATGTTGATTGTGAGTTACTGGAGGGACATGATTCGTGGATAAAATCATTCTATGGGGGTCTGATGAAGGGGAGAATTTGTTTGTGAAGAGGGAAGGGGGTAGCTTTGTATTTGTCAGTCAAGAGTTCCACCTTAGCGGGTTGAATACGTCCTTGAGAAACCGCATCCTTCTATCCCTCTCACCAGAGGTGATGAAACGATTGATTGACTGGAGCGAAAGTAGTGGAAATCTCGCAGACTCAAATCAAGTCCACATCGAAGGTGTTCGAGCGTAGACGTACGGTCATCGCCCCTGTGGGGGACGTACAGCTAGGTTCGAATGCGTGCGACGAAGACGGGTTCAAGAGGTATATCGAAGAGGCGATGAAGCGAGACGCGTGGTTCATCGGTATGGGGGACTACGTTGACGTGGCGAGTCCGAGCAATCGGGTGAAGTTGAAATCGACGGAGTTTTACGACTCCGTGGAAGACATGATTGAGGAAGGAGCGGAGCGACATCTGGAGCGGTTTAAACGAATCGTCAAAGGGACGGAAGGCCGCTGGCTCGGTATGTTGAGCGGGCATCACTACTTTGAGTTCCGAGACGGTACGACGAGTGATACAAGGCTGTGCCAAGCGTTGAGGACGAAGCACTTAGGGTCGTCGGCGTTTGTGAGGCTCCATTGGGGTTATAAGGGGGAAGATCGTGTCATAGGTAAGGTGAGTCGAACGTTCTGGCTTCACCACGGCGCGGGGGGTGGAGGTAAGACGAGTGCGCCGTTGAACAAACTTGAGAACATCGTGCCGTACTTTGAAGCGGATGTGTATCTCATCGGGCATATGCATAAGAAGGTGAGCGCGCCGATTGATCACCTGTATTTGACAACGTCAAAGTCCCCGAGTATTGCCCATCGAACGAGGTATCTCGTAGGAACGGGGAGCTACCTCAAGGGCTACATGATGGGGCATCAAACCCCCTCGGGGGTGGCTACGGGGACGTATGTGGAGCAACGGATGTTGTCTCCCGTGGCGTTGGGGGGTGTGTTTATTACGATGACGCCGAGACGAGAGTCGAAGTCGTCCCGTGGGTGGCAAATTGAAACGAGGGTAGAGTTGTGAAGATACTGATTAAGTTCGTTATGTGTAAGGGTTTGGATTTACACGAAGACCGAAGGTACAAGAGGAAGAACCGCCTCGGTTGGTACAGCACGTGGTTGAAATGCCGTCGATGCGGGCGAAAGATGCTCGATGTTATTGAAATCAATGAGGTAAACGGTAAGGTCGCGCCTCAGACTGTGGAGACGACAACGGGGGGCGGGAAGGAGACTAGCTAACCGTCTCCATCCAATCCGCGGCTTCGATGAGCTTATGGCCCAGGACGCGGAGAAACGCCGGGTTGTTCGTTGACAGATCGAGCGCGCCCTTGCCGATGGTGACGTCGTATGAGCGATGTTCGATGCCCTTTAAATCAGTCTCGATTTGGACTTCCACGGTGAGGGGGAATCCCGCACCGTTGACGTTGTAAGTTTCGTTGATGACTCGTTTAGGCATGGGCTATACGACCTCCTTTAGTTGGTACATAACCACCGATCCCTCAGCGATACGTTGAAGGATGGATTCGGGGATGTTATCAGGAATCTCTCGGGTTTGGTATTGCGCGACACGAACGTAACGAGTAGTCGTCGTCGATCCGTGCGTTGTCATGCCTGGATATTGGAGTGAGACGAGTGTGCTGCTGGTGACAACATCGTGAAGTACGTTCATCACCGATGACGCGTCGGGGTACTTCGCTCGGTGAGCGTTGCTCGTCGCGGCGAGATCGATGAGTACGGTGTATTGGTGAAGGTCGGGGTAGAGTTTTTCGTAGTAGTCGGTGAGTTGATATAGCACGGGGGTGTTGGTGTTCGTACCCCCGCGCGAGAAGGTGAGCTTGTGACTCCAAACACGGGCGGGGAGACCAGCGGAGGAACCGTACTTTCTATTGATCGTCGCCCCATCGTTCCAAGTGAGTACGTTGGGGGAAGCCTCGTAACTTGTGGAGTAGTTGACCGCCGTTTGCACTTGAATCGTTTCAGTGGATGTCAATCCAGAGCCTGACAAACCTGTTTGGATCAAGTTGCCATTGACCTCTGGCATGTCGGAAGAGAAATGACCAGTGACAAGCGTGCCACTTGCCGCGAATTTTTTACCCGACGTTCGGAGGGGGTCGGTGATGACGTTGGATATGATGCGGAAGGTACCATCTAAGAGGACAAGATGGAGATTCCCCTCATGGATGATCATGTCATACACTTGTTGGCCCATTGACCCGATGAAATGCCATACAGGGGCATCGCCGCTCTCTCGAATGTCGTAAGCCATCACCGTTCCGTTGAAGGACGCGAAGAGCCATTGGCCCTCCCCATCGGCTATGGCGTCAACGTTGACGTAGCCCAAGTCGGTGCTGAGATTTGCGATGGGGGAGATGTCTTTCCAGGTACCGTCACGCCAGTAAAACTCGTACAAACGAGTATCAGCGCAGACATAGAGTCGCCCGTTGAAAACCTTCGGTCGGCGAGGGCTAAAGTATTTTATGTTGTTAGCGTATTTAATGACAGGGCGAAGCTCCGCGTCTGCGATGTCGAAGATGTAAACACCAGAATCCATCACGGCGTAGATTGCAGGCTCGCCAACGGAGTCGAAGTAGATGATGAGTTCCGCTTCGCTAGCAGGGCCGGTTGAGATGGAGGCACCAGTGAGTGACCAAGTCGCGCCATCGTTGATGGATTGTTCGATGAAGTATTGATCACTTGTCGCGGTAGCGGTGTCTTCCGTCAACGCGTACATCGTGTCATTGAAACTAACGACGCTCTTAACTCGATTCGTGAAGTTAGTCGTAGGGGTGACATCTGTCCATATCGCGGGTTCAGCTAGAGTCAACTTCACCGTTGTAGGATGGTTACCCGCCAAACTGCCGTAGAAATACAGATGTCCGTTGTGAGCCACCGCGGTTGAGCAACTTAACGGGACACCGTTTGCTATGTAAGGGGAGGTGTTAAGCTCTTTTGACAAAGACCAAGCATTACTGGAGTACCTGATGATGTTGGAACCGTAATAAGGGCTTCCTAGAATCGTTGCAGCGTAGATATATGAGCTGTGAGCGAAGAATCGGTTATACAGGGTGCCGCCTGGATTAGATGTAATGACGGTGGGGCTTAATGGTTTCGAGGGGGTTTCTACTAGCCCCGGAAGTGTAACCTGCCCCTTCCATCGCGTCTCCAATGTAGAGCTAAAGGCAGCTTTAAGACTGTCCGGGTTGGATGACTTCGCGACGAAGTACCCAATTCCCTTGCTAAAATCATCCACCAACCACTGATCGGTGTTGACGCGGTCGGTGGGGCGTTGATTTCCCACAACACGAAGAGCTTCGGGCCAGGCGAGTATCCGCTCGGTTTGAATTGGTGCGGCGAGGACATAATCATTACCGCCTAAGCGAATGGTGGGGTTAGCAAAAGCTGGCATAAAGGTTACACCGGGAAGATAATACGAGAGTTCTTCGGGTAGTGGGGCCGTACGTTGGAGGATATGGCATTGTAGATGCTGAACGCGGCGTTAGCTTCATCGGTGCGGCCTTCCTCGCGAAGCAACACCGACGCGGCGTAGTTGACGACGGCTTCAACGTTGATGTCAAACGTACTCGTATCAGCAGTCGGCATTGTGGGGTAGGTGAGACCCTCCAGGGTGATGACGCGATTGGATGGTAATACAGAGCGATTCGCGTACATCAAATCCAACGGGGTGTTTCTTCCCGCGATGAAGTATTCAGAGCGGAACCCAAGTATAGTCGAGGGGTTTGTGTTCCCTGACGTGGCGAACCAATACTTCTGAGGCACCTCATACTCACCGATAAACATCTCGGGGTTAGAGGATGGCGATGCCGCGTCGATGGAGACACGGTGAATCGTGTGGGGCGGTGCGGTGCTGAGGGGATATTCCAGCACGTGACGAGGGGTACTAACGTAGACGGAGTCAACGTAGGCGCTGAGGGAGTTACGAGTGATCGCCGCAGCGTAAGGCCCACGAAGTCTGTGGGTGGACTCCCGAGCGATGGTCGCACTCCCTGTTGTGTCGATTTCAAGATCGACTCGAATCGATGAGGATGTAGAACTGGCCGTAGATTCGATTTCAAGTAATTCCCATCCGCCGCTGCCCTCGTGATTGTCAGTGGTAGTCGTGGTGCCATCGTAGACGCTGAGACGCGTCAACGCTGACGTACTGGCAACCACCGCGCTGACGGAGTAGGATTCCCCCGCGTGGACGAAGGTGGAGAGAGTTTGACGAAGCCCCGCCGTGACGAGTGACCAATCATCAGGCGCGCTTGTTGTGCCATTTGACCAATGGGTGAAGAGGGGGTTCAAGAGTGATGTGTTTGTCAGGTGTTGAGCGAGTCGATAGTGCGAGAGATGCATGAAGCGAGAAGCGCGAAGGGCAGCGTCGATGGCGCGGTTGTAGTCATTGACGCGGTGGCGACGGTGAATCTCGTATTGAGAGGTTGAGTCGGGAGTTGTCGTCCATGTTGGGACGGTGATGGCTTTGGTCGATGCGGTGGAGTCGGTGATCGCTCGCTCTTGACCTAACCCCGTACCAGTGTGAATGAAGACCCAACCACCGATGTAATCATCGTCGGATGCCGCGAGAAGGTTATTCGTGTCAATGAGGGTAGTCGATGACCCGGAAGTGGCAGTACCTTCAACCAGGAAATCTCGGATTCGTTGCGCGATGAGGGAACGAACGGTGCGGCGGGTAACTGATTCGAAGACAGCCATTACGTTCTCCCTGTAAATAAATCCTTGACGAAGGTGACAACGGCTCCGATGACGATGAGTATAATCGAGGTGGTCGTCCCAATGAACCACTTACGAAAGTGGGCGAATGATTCCTCGTTTCGACTGGAGCGGAGATTAGCTTCGTTCGCCGTGGCGGAGACGATTTCCATTCTCTCTTCGAGTCGGTGAAGGGAGGATTGTACAGATGTCATTCGTTCGTCGATTCGTATAAGGAGTTCTCGGTCGTTCAAGTCACCCAACGAAGAAAACCCCTGTAAATTCTATACCGAGGCGTTCGTCAGCCACGAGAGATACGAAGATGCCGCTGCCAGTCCGACCGTGGGCGCAGCGATGGACAGGAACCGGAAGAAGAAGTCACTGGCACTCATCCTTGCCCTAGAGGAACCGGAAAAAGAAGCCATTGGTAGGAGCAGCAACAAAACTATGCTCGACTGTCAATTTCGGGTCGTATGTGGTTCCGGCGGCTGTTTCCGCTGAATAATAAACCAAAGAACTCCAGTTTTGCCATTGTGCAATAGATGTATTGTTGATATCGAAGCCACTTTGCAACGCAAACTTGGACACGCCGGTTTTCGAGACGTTACCCCTACCAGTAGAAGTCAGAGTCCACGATTGGAAAGTGTCATACATCCAGGTTGAAGGGGTCTTTTGGTCACTCTGCTCGATGTGAGTCCAAGTGCTCCAATCCGCTGCAACAAGATCAGTATTGGACGCAGGATTGCATGTGGTAACGGCGATCCAGTCATATCCTTCGCCCGCCCCGCCAGTACCAACCCCATTCATCCAGACATATATCGTCACTGTCGCAGCAGTAACGGTGTCCGTGTCAGGAATAGACGATGTATCAAACAATAATGCGGCTCGCCTTATGTACCACCCTTCGGGGCCATAGAAAACTCCGACCGCTCCACTACTAGCCGCCGTATAGACATCTGTGGTAGACCCAGCCCCCCGCGAGCGAGTTATGGCCCAACTGCCACCGGAAAGCGGGGAACCTACGATTATATAACCCTCAACGGATGTTGATTCGGGATGGGCATCGGAATAGAACGTACTGGTCGTAGCACCTGTCTTTCCCGGAGTAACCGCAGCCCCCGGCTTCCCGACGGTCTTGATGGTTTGAGCGATGGTTTGCCGTAAAGCCTCTGTCAAATCTTCTTTGAAGTTATGAATCTCGATCTCGTCGTTGGGGAACATATGAGGAACGGGCGCTGGCTCTCGACGCGTGGTGCCATCTGGCACCATGATCGGCGGGTTGAAAAAGCGGAACCGCTCCCATTCCACTGAACCGTCGGTGCCAAATCCGATGGGATTACCGCCTTCATCCCATGCGCGAGCCAGTACGACAACCGCCTTTCCGTCGAGGTTCGTCACGGCCCCCATTTCGATCTTCGTCCCGTCGGACTGGTAGGTACCAGCCTGAACGGTGGCCGCGATTTGCTCGCACTTGATGGCGCAGTTTTCTGTGGAGTTCCCTGTGAGAAGTTCGTGGACTGTC
>Ga0194128_10006532_pt1 | contig 15691 bp, 9 predicted proteins | sample TA2KigCa65mmetaG_FD_148650 | JGI IMG/M metagenome (GOLD analysis project Ga0194128, IMG submission 148650) | Freshwater microbial communities from Lake Tanganyika, Tanzania - TA2015037 Kigoma Deep Cast 65m | ecosystem: Environmental > Aquatic > Freshwater > Lake | place: Tanzania: Lake...
CGGCGGCGCGCGCCGCTGCCTCGAGCCAGCGTTGCTGACGGGTTGCGCCCTGGCCGTCGAGCACGAGGTCGTTCCAGGGAGCGCCGGGCTGCGGCACGGCGGCGGCGACGCCCTGTCGCTCCGCGATCACCTCGCCGAGGGTCAGGAACGCGATCCCGTGCGCGTTCATGACGTCGGGGAGCACCGAGCTGCCGTAGCGGTTGTTCTCCGTCCCGGGGTCGATCAGCACCACCGGTCGAGCGGCGACGCCGCCGGCGCCGTGGCGCAGCAGCGTCAGCAGCGCGCGCGCTGCGGCCGGCAGCTCGAGGTGCTGGATCAGGCGCGCCTGCACCAGCCAGAGTTCGCCCTGGCCGATGCGCTGCTGCGCGATCGCGCCATTGCCGTGCAGCTTCCAGCCGGGCGTCGCGACGAAACGCTGGGTGACGATGTCGGGGGCGCGGACGACGTCGAGCCGGAGCGCGCCGCCGGGGTCGAAGGTGTCGAGACGGGCATTCTCGACCTTGGGCGGTTCGGGAAGCCAGGAGAGCGGGTAGCGGCCCGAGGTGTAGTCCTGCTGCAGCAGGAGCAGGGTGCAGCCGCGCTCGACGGCCTTCAGCAGCTTGCGCTGCAGGGTCGGCTCGAAGTCGCGGAAGGTCTGCCAGGCGCGCGGCCCGACGACCAACGGGCCGAACGTGGCGGGATCGAGCACCGCCGGGTCGAGGTGGTCGAGCGCGCTGCCGGTCGCGAAATAGAGCGGCGTGGCGGCGGAGCGCGCCGGCACGACCCGCCACGGCGTCGCGCGGAGCGGGTCGGGCAGTCGCCAGCTGGTGTCGCCGTGCGCGACCTCGGCGGCGAGCAGGTGGCCGCAGTCGAGTCGCGGCAGCCGTGCGACGAAGCGCCCGCGGTCGCGCTCCATCGCCACCCGGTGGAAGAAGGTCGAGCTCGGCAGTGGCTTGTGCAGCAGGAACGCGCGGTCGAGGCCGCTCGCCGGCAGGCTGGCGACGACTTCTTCGCGCTCCAGCACGAAGGAGAGCGCAGGATCGGGAGCCGCCGGCCGCGGCGTCCCGGCGGGCGGTGCCGGGTTCGGCGGGGGCGGCTCCGTGGCGAGGCGGCGCAGCGACTCGGCCTCCTGGCGGACCTTCGGCAGTTCGTCGCGCCAATGGAAGGTGTGGGTGCGCATGCGCAGGCGGTCGGTGAAGGGCGCGTAGCTGCGCGCGGCGGGCGACTCCGCGAGCTGCGTCCACGCCGCCAAGGCCTGGTCCATCGCGCGGCTGGCGTGCGCACGGGCCCCTGGCGTGCCGGGTGCGGCATTCGCGAGCGCCGTCCACCAGGCGGCGCGCTGGCGCCCCGAGTGGTAGCGCGCGAGCGCGCCGAGCTGCGACAGCGCGGCGTAGAGCTCGCGCAGTCGCGCAGCGGAATCGACCGGGACCATGGCCGCCGTCGGCGCCAGGCGCTCGAGACGGCCGCGGCGGCGTCCAGCTCCGCGGCGGCGTCGAGCGCGCCGAGCCGCCCATCGCTGCCGCCCGTCGCCCGCAGCGCGATCTCCTCGCGGATCGGCCGGAACGCATGGGTGTCGAGCCCCTCGCCCTCGATCCAGTCGCGGGTGGAGCCGCCCCATTCGAGCTCGGGCGCATGGTCGCGATGGTCGGGTCCGAACGCATGCGAGAGCAGCGCGAGCGGCACGATCCGGCTCGCCGCCCGCCAGGCGCCGTCGAGCGCCGCCGCGGCCGGGCCGAACCGCTCGGCGAGCCGCGCCGCGAACAGCGAATCGGGCGTCTCCGGGTCGTAGCCGAGGCGGCCCCACTCGAGCAGGTAGAGCTCGTCGCGCTGATGGATCCAGCGGCACGGGCGCATCGCCGGATCGGCGAGGTAGTAGTCGGGCGTCGCCGGGAAGTAGGCGTTGAGCGGTTCGATGGTGAAGCCGCTCGCGGTGCCGAGCTTCATCGGGCGGATCGAGCGGCGGACCCACTCCGGTTCGTGGAACGGGAAGATCCGGTGGGTGCCATTGGCGCGGACCTGCCAGACGATCTTGTAGGGCTGGTCGGGCCACTTCTCGCCGCTCGGGTCGACGTGGCCGGGCCACGACCGCTTCGGCGCGGGCGTGCCCGCACCGGCCTGCGCATCATGCGTCGTCGAGTCGCTGAGATAGTCCTCGAACGAGTAGCTGTGCCAGTTGGCGACGCGGCCGCCGGCGAACGGATACGGCGCTGCCCACTGCTCGCCGTCGTACTTGATCTCGACGGTGAAGTCGGACGAAGCGCGTGCGAGCGGCACCACCTTCTCCTTGCGCGTCACCCAGCTGCGGGTGATCAGCGGGATCTCGCGGCCGCTCCGCTCGACCGCCTCGAGGTAGCAGCGGAAGAAGTCGCCGCCGCGGCCGCTCTCGCCGATGCGGAAGCCGATGGCGTCGAGGCCGGGCGCGCCCCGGATGAGTCGCTCGACGGCGTCGCGCGTGTACGCGTACGCCGTCGCCTCGTCGTTCGGGTAGGGCGGTTCACGCCGATGGGGGACGGAGAGGCGCGCCTCGTACGACATCACGCTGACGCGCACGCCGCGGGCGTGGGCGCGCTCGATCACGCGGTTCAATTGCGCGAGGTTCGCCGCCTTGGTGGCCGCCGAGACGCCGACGTCCGGGAACGCCTCGCTGTGGACGAAGTAGGCGTAGAGGTTCGGCGCGCCGGTCGAGGCGATGTCCCACATGCCGTGGAGGTCGAGCCAGTTGAGCCGCGCTTCCGCCATCAGGTCGAACAGCGTGGTCCAGTAGTCGCTGTCGTGGAACCACCAGCGCGCCGGGTCGACGAGCGCGGCTTCGTCGTAGTCGGTGTCGCGCCGCGCGTCGCTCCAGGGCAGGGTGAGGAAGAGGTTCAGCCCCCGTTCGGCGAGGAACGGCGCACCGTCGAGCCGTGCGCCGGCCACGGCGGCGCCGCCATCCGCCCGCACCCGCTCCGCGAGCTCGAGCAGCCCGTACATCGCGCCGATGGGGTCGCCCGCCGCGACGACCGCCCGGCCGTCGGCGGTCGCGCGCACGGTGAACGCCTCGCGGCCGCGCGCCGGGTCGATGCGGACGACCGCGTGGTCGGTCGCGACTCCGGCTTCGGCCAGCCGCTGCAACCCGAACGCGATCGGGTCGGCGGGCTCTTGCGCCTGGCCGGAGACGACCACGGCGAGCACGACGAGGGGTGCAAGCAAGGTGCTCTCCTTCGCCGGCGAGCGTAGCCGCAGTGTTACGCTGGGCCGATCGCACGTCGACCGAGCCGGTCCGGCGCGCGCCGGAGGGGGACGGCCGATGGACGAGATCTCGCGGCGGGGTTTCCTCAAGGTCGCGGGCGGCGCGACGCTCGCGACGACGATGGGTGGATCGCTCGCGGCGGGGGCGCGCGACCCGGCGACGGCGGCGGGAGTTCCAGCGCGGGCGCGATCCGGCGGGCAGCGCCGTCGCTACGCGATCGTCGGCACCGGCATCCGCGGCAGCACGATGTGGGGGAGCAGCGTGCTTTCCCGGTACGGCGACGCCGTCGAACTGGTGGGTCTGTGCGACGTGAACCGCAAGCGCGCGGAAGTGGTGCAGGCGCGGCTCAAGACCGCGGCGCCGATCTTTACCGACCTCGATGCCATGCTGGCGCAGGCGCGCCCGGAACTGCTCGCCGTCACCACGGTCGACGCGACGCACGCCGACTGCATCGTGCGCGGACTCGCCGCGGGCACCGACGTCATCACCGAGAAGCCGATGGTGACCGACGAACTGCAGTGCCAGCGGGTGCTGGACGCCGCCCGTCAGGGCGAACGCAGGTTGATGGTCGGCTTCAACTACCGGTTCGCGCGGAAGCACCGGCAGATCAAGGAACTGCTGCTGGCGGGGGCGATCGGCAGGATCACCTCGGTCGATTTCCACTGGTACCTCGACGTGTACCACGGCGCCGACTACTTCCGGCGCTGGCACCGGCTGCGCTCGCGCAGCGGCTCGCTGCTGGTGCACAAGTCGACTCACCACTTCGACCTCATCAACTGGTGGCTCGACGCGGCTCCGGTGGAGGTGGTGGCGTTCGGCGACCTCAAGGTCTACGGCCGCAACGGGCCGTTCCGTCACGCCCAGTGCCGCGGCTGCCCGCACGCCGCCGATTGCCGCTTCTTCTGGGACATCAGCAAGGACCGCGGGCTGACGCAGCTGTACGTCGATTGCGAGGGGGAGGACGGCTATCGCCGGGACGGCTGCGTCTTCCGCGAGGACGTCGACACGTTCGACACGATGAACGTCACGGCTCGCTACTCGAACGGCGTGCAGATGAGCTACTCGCTCAACGCGGCGATGCCGTTCGAGGGCTACCGCCTCGCCTTCAACGGCACGGAGGGCCGGCTCGAGGTGCGCGACCACGAACGGCAGCCGTGGAAGCCGGACGCACCGACCGAGATCTGGCTCACCCGCAACTTCGGGCAGCGCGAGGTGGTCGCCGTCGAGACCGTCACCGGCGGGCACGGCGGCGGCGACGAGTTGCTGCTGGACCAGGTGTTCGGCGCGGCGCCGGGGGCGGCGGATATGCCGCCCTGGCTGCGCCTGCCGACGGTGCGGGACGGTGCACTCTCCTGCCTCACCGGCATCGCCGCCCGCAGGAGCGCCGACGAACGCCGGGTCGTCCGGATCGACGAACTCGTGCGCGGTCTCTGATCGGCGCGCCGCGGCGCGCGACCCTCACTGCACGTCGAGCACGACCGAGTTGAGCACCCACTTGACCGTCGACAGGTCGCTCCCCGGAAACACCAAGCCGCTGAAGACGTTCTGATTGTCGCGGAACAAGCGGCCGTTCGGTACCACGAAATTCGCCGTCGCCTTGCCGTAGATGTCGAGCGAACCGATGAAGGAATTCCAGATGCCGACGGACGGCAATGCGAGCGAGATGTCGGTCACCAGGTCGTAGTTCATCGGCACGTAACGCTCGTCACCCGGAAAAGTGGTGCCGAGGTAGTACCCCGGTTCGCGCCCTGATGTCGACGGCAGGATGAGGTAGACGTCGCAGCCGCTGTCGGGGCGATCGATGTACAGATTGACCGATCCCCCCTCGACTGTCGCCTGCGTCGACAGCGAGAGCGACGCCGCCATGTCGAGCGATCGGTGGAGGTCGGCGAGACCCCACTCGTAGCTGGAGTCGCGGCCGAGGGTGCCGAGGTCCTTGGCGCCATACTTCACCGCCAGCTCGACATCGAGGCGATCGAGCTGCGAATTTTGGGAGCGGATCAGCGCAGCGATCCCGGCGACATGGGGTGAAGACTGCGAGGTGCCGGTCAGGACTGACGTCTTGCCACTCTTCCAGAGACTGGTGATGCCGTCGCCCGGCGCGCACAGGTCGCACCAGGAGCCGTAGTTCGACCAGCGGGCGCGCTTCTCGGCATAGTCGGACGCCATGACGCCGATGACCCCGTCGTAGGCGGCGGGGTAGAACGGCGAATTCGAGGCGTTGTTGCCGGCGGCGGCGACCTGCACGATGTCGAGATCGGCACTGTAGAGCACCGCCGATTCGACGCCGGCGTCGTAGCTGTGATCGCCGAGGCTGAGGTTGGTGATCACGGCGCCGTTGTCGGCCGCGTAGACGATTCCCTGCGAGATCGAACTCCAGGTGCCGGCACCCTGCGAATCGAGCACCTTCAGCGACTGGATCGTCGCGCTCCAGCAGACTCCGGCGACGTCCCGCCCGTTGTTTCCCTCGGCGGCGACGATGCCGGCCACGTGGGTGCCGTGGCCGTAGTCGTCGTTGGGATCGCCATCGGCATTCCAGAAGTCCCAGCCGTGGACGTCATCGACGTAGCCATTGCCATCGTCGTCGAGCTTGTTGCCGGCGATCTCGCCGCTGTTCTTCCACAGGTTCGCATCGATGTCGAGGTGCTTCAGGTCGGTGCCGCTGTCGATCACCGAGATCAGCACGTCGGACTGCGTCCGCCGGTCCCACGCCGGATCGCAGTCGAGATTGTCGATGAGGAAGCTCCATTGGCTGCTGTAGAGCGGATCGTTCGGAACGCTGCAGTTGCGGACGACCCGGTCCGCCCACGCCGCCTCGATCGAATTGCGGCCGGCGTAAGCGGCCACCACCATGGTCGAGTCCGTCATCGGTTGGCGGAACTGGACGTAGTAGATGCGGTCGAGACCGAGCGCGGAGAAGTTCGCCGGGTCGCGATGGCCGCGCGGCGGTTCGGGGTGCAGCCGGTAGACGGCCGCGACGGAGTAGGTGCGGCCGAGATCGTCAATCTCGCCGATCCCGGTGCCGCTCCACCCGTCACTGACCGCGCCCTCGACCACTTCGTGCCCGTTCTCGACCTTGATCAGGATGTGCCGATCGACGCGCGGACCGTAGTCGCCGACCCAGGGTCCTTTTCGATCCTGGCCGCCGCCCGCTGCGAAGGCGGTCGTGGCCGAAATCCCGACGGAAAGTGCGATGACTGCGGGGCCGCAACGAAGTGGCATCCGGTAGCTCTCTTGTTGTCGGGCGGCAGACGGATTTGACCCAAGGAGTCTATCCAAGAGCGAATCGCCGTCTGCAAGTTCTTGATCGGAGCCGGTCGTCACGCCGCCGGCAGGGACAGCGACCGGACGTCCAGCCCATTTCGAACGACGGCCACTGCGCCTTCGGGACGATCCGGCACCTGCCGCCACGAGCGGGAGACTGCAGCGCTCCGCCAAAACAAAGACGAGGGGTGGCCCGATCCAGACCACCCCTCGCCGATCATGAACTTGCAGACGCCTCAGCTGGGGCCGAGGCAGGACGGGGGCGAATCAGAACTCGACCGCGCCCATGTCGACGCGCCCGCCCTTGACGCGGGAGTTGCCGTACACATCGATCGGGCCGCCGCTGTAGCCGAAGTTGCCGGCATCGATCACCGGCGACGTCGACAGCAGCGAGTAGTTGCGGTTGGCCATGTCGGTGAACTGCGGATCGATGGAGAGGCTCGACCCGCCGAGCGACGCAGCCTCGACGTCCGAGAAGCCGAACGTCATCAGGCCGGTGCCGTCGAAGAACGACTTGTTCGTGCCGGCCGTGTTGAAGTAGATGATCGAAGTATCGATGACCGGGGCCGACTTGCCGATGGCGTAGACGCCGCCACCCTTGACCGCGTCGTTGGCCGCGATCGTCGCGCCGAGGATCGACGGCGACGAGTCCTTGGAATAGACGCCACCGCCGAAGCCCGACCCGATCGTGGTGTTGAGATCGATGATGTTGCCCGAGAGCAGCGTGGTCGTGGAGCTGCGGGTAGCCACGCCGGCGCCGAGCGCGCCGGTGTTGGAATAGATCTCGTTCAACTCGACGACGCCCGTCGTCTTGCCGAGCGACATGCCGCCGCCGTAGCCGAAGCTACCCTTGGCGCCGAGCGCCGCCTTGTTCGAGTGGATCAGGTTGTTGACGATCGTCGGCGAAGCGTCGTAGGTGTAGATGCCGCCGCCGCTGTGAGCGTCGTTGAGGCGGAACTCGTTGTCGGCGACCCACGCCGTGGAGCCGGCGACCAGCGACAGGCCCGCGCCTTCGCCATTGATCGGGTTGACCGTGACGTAGTTCTCCTCGAACAGGTTGTTGGTGATCACCGGCGCACCGCCCTGGGCGTGCATGCCGGCGCCGTACCAAGCGATGTTCTTGTCGAACTCGCCGTTGATGACCTGCGGCGAGCTGCCGGACGTGTAGAGGCCGCCGCCGAAACCGGTCGTCGCCGTATTCTCGGCGAAGCGGTTGGCGTCGAGCACCGGCAGACCGGCGGCGTAAATCCCGCCACCGAGGCCTTTCGAGCTGGTGACGTTGTTCGCGATGAGGCAGTCCTGAATCAGCGGATCGCTGCCGACGTCGATGAACAGGCCGGCGCCCCAGTCGGCGGTGTTGAAGCCGATGGCGCAATCGATCATGGTCGGGTCGGAACCGCCGGTCATGTAGACGCCGCCGCCAAGGAGCTTGCCGTTGACCAGCGTGCCCTTGCCGTTCTTGATCGCGAACATGGTCAGGACCGTCCCGGCACCTTCGCCCGACTGGATCGTGACCACCGAGCCCGAACCGCTGCCGGTGATCTCGGTCGTCTTGCCCGGCTTGCGCGAGCCGACGCCCTTGATCGTGATCGCCTTGCCCAGCGTGTTGATGTTCTCGGGGTATTGCCCGGCCGCGACCTTGATCAGGTCGCCGTCGACCGCCGCATTGATCGCCGCCTGAATCGTCGCGTAATCAGCCGGGACGTTGATCGTCCCTGCGGCCGCGAAGGGTGCTGCACCGAAGGCGGCGAGCAGCGCCAAAGTCGAGTTCTTCAGCATCATCGTCTCCTGTTGTTCCTCTTGGTTCACCTGGGATCGTCGATCACTTCTTCAGCCGCGCCGGCTTGGGGGAAGCCGACGATGTCATCTTGTCTGCTGGGTGCCTGCTGGTTGGTCTTAGTCTGCGGCTTGCGTTTTGGCGAGGCGCCGCCCGCAGGCCGCAACGGAAAGAATAGCGCGCGTCACCGAGTTGTCACGGAGCCGTCCACCGCCTCGCAAGCGCGCCACCCCGAGGAGCGACGGCGGGCGAACGATCTGGGGAACAATCCGGCAGTTCTTCTCTGCCGCGGCGAAGGCAGGGAGAGTCGGACCGCTTGCCGCCCGATGGCGGCAAGCGTGCTCGACCAAGCACAGAGTGTGCCGCCCAGGAGGGGAGCCGGAGGCCGGCCTGCCATCGGCCTTGGTGGCATCACGACGCCGGCTGCTGACCCTCGCTGGCTCCGGGCGCGGAGCCGAATTCGGCCGCCGGGAATGCGGCTCGCCGATGCGCTCAGACAGCTTCCGGATGTCCAAATTGAACCGAGCCCACGGCAGCGCACGCGGTCGGCGCGGCCGCAATCTCACCGGCGGTGCTGCTGGTCGTGGTGTCGTTTCAGCCATCCCGCTGCGAAATCCTGCACGACATGGCGCCAGAGCAGATGGGTGTGATTGGCCCCGTTCTGGGTGTTGTCGTACTCGATCACGTCCCGCCCCAGCACCAGGCGCCAGTAGTGCGGCTCGCCCGGGCTCAGGCTCCCGGCCCAGGCGAAGCGGTTCGAGGCCGAATTCGGCTGCGGGCGGTCCGTCCGTTCGGTTTCTGCCGGCCGGGCGGCCGGACGTGCGGCCGGGGCGACGTGGTCGAAGACCGCAGCGGCGAGACGATGCGCCTGCTCCTGCTGGAGCGGGGAGAGTTCGGTCCATGGAATCCCGGCGGCGAGGTCGGGGGGAGACTGACCCGGTCCGAACAGGACGTCGGCCGGAGCGACCGCCGCGAGGAGACAGCGTGCGCGCTGCGGGGCATCCAGGCTTTGCGCAAGTTCGCGCGCCGCCACTTCGAACGAGCCGAGCAATTGGCGGCCGGCGGCGTCGCCCGTCCGGACTTCCGCCGGATTCGCACCGAGGAAGAACGGGGTAGCCGCCAATTCGCCGCCAGGGGTTCCGGTCCACTGGAGGGAGAGATGGTGCCCCTCGAACCGGACCATCCACGGTGCTCCGGAGCCATCCGCGAGCGGCGCCGGGTCGCCGAACACGCTGAGCCAGTAGGCGCCCGGATCGCGGCCCGGGTTGCCCTCGATGTCGCGCAACACCGCCTCGAGTTCGATCACGCCGAGCGCGCGCTCGTAGCCCAGCGGAGAGAGGAGCGACCGGAGCAGCCGATGGGTGGCCCGGCGCTCGGCGTCGTCGAGCGCGCGCAGCGGTACGCCGCGTCGCTCGCGCGGGATGAAATGCCAGTCGAGCCGCAGCGGATCGACGAAATCGAAGCGCGCTGCGGCCGCCGATTCCGGGCGCAGCGCCGCGATGCAGCGCGCCGCCGCCACGCGCGGCGCCTCGTCCGGCAGCAACGCCGCCAACGCCACCGCCGCTCCTGCCGTGATCACGCTGCGCATCGCCTTCTCCCATGCGCGCACGACGACCGCCGCGCGCAGCCGATATGTTGGCCAACGTGCTGGCCCTTGAACACATCACGGTGCACGTCGGTGAACGGCGGCTGCTCGACCAGGTCGACTGGATCCTCGGGACCGGCGAGCGGATCGCGCTGGTCGGGCGCAACGGCGCGGGCAAGACGACCCTGCTGCGCATCCTGCTCGATCAGCAGGCGCCCGACGACGGCCGCGTGGTGCGCGCCCATCACGTCCGGCTCGGCTACCTGCCGCAGGAGGAGCTCCCGCTGGCCGGGGAGACGCCGCTGGACGGCGCGCTCCAGGCGTTCGAGGCCGCCCTCGATGCCGCCCGCGAGCAGGAGGAGCTCTCGACGCAGATCGCCGCGTGCGATGCGGAGGATCCCGAACTCCCCCGGCTGATCGCGCGCCTCGACGATCTGCAGCACGCGTTCGACACCGGCGGCGGCCACACCGCGCACGCCGATGCCGAGCGGGTGCTCGACGGCCTCGGGTTCACGGCGGAGCAGATGCGCGCGCCGCTGGCGACGCTGTCGGGGGGGTGGCGCATGCGCGTCCACCTCGCGCGGCTCCTGCTGTCGCGGCCGACTCACCTGCTGCTGGACGAGCCGACCAACCACCTCGATCTGCCGTCGCTCGCCTGGCTCGAGGAGACGCTGAAGGCGTTCAGCGGGACGCTGGTCGTCATCTCGCACGACCGCGCCTTCCTCGACCGCAGCGTGACGAAGGTGGTGGAGCTCGCCGACGGGAAGCTGACGCCGTACGCGGGGAACTACAGCGCGTACGAGGCCGAGAAGGCGCGGCGCAAGGCCGCGCTGCTGGCGGCCAAGGAGAACCAGGACAAGAAGATCGAGCAGCTCGAGCGCTTCATCGAGCGCTTCCGCGCCAAGAACACCAAGGCGACCCAGGCGCGCAGCAAGGAGAAGCAGCTCGATCGCATCGAGCGCATCGAGATCGAGAGCGAGGCGGAGTCGATCCGCTTCCACTTCCCGCCGGCGCCGCGCTGCGGCCAGTTGGTCTGCGCGCTGATCGGCGCCAGCAAGCGATTCGGCGCCGCGCCGCCGCTCTTCGCCGGGCTCGACCTCGAGATCGAGCGCGGGGAGAAGGTCGCGATCGTCGGCCCGAACGGCGCGGGAAAGTCGACACTGCTCCGGATGTTCGCCGGCACCGAGCCGCTCGATGCCGGCGTGCGCCGCCTCGACGCGCGCGCGGTCCCGGCCTTCTTCGCCCAGCACACCGCCGAAGCGCTCGATCTCGCGGCGACGGTGTTCGAGGAGGTCGAGCGCGCCGCCCCGAAGGGCACGCCCGACCTGCGGCTGCGCATGCTCCTCGGCGCGTTCCTGTTCGGCGGCGACGACATCCACAAGCGGATCGGCGTGCTGTCGGGCGGCGAGAAGGCGCGCGTCGCCATCGCGCGGACGCTGCTGCAGCCGGTCAACTTCCTGCTGCTCGACGAGCCGACCAACCACCTCGACATCAAGGGCAAGGAGATGCTGGCCGAGGCGCTCGCCGGCTACGACGGCGCGCTGCTGCTGGTGACCCACGATCGCCACGTGATCGATGCGGTCGCCACCCGCGTCCTCGAGGTCAATCCCGGCGGCCGGGTGCGCAGCTATCTCGGCGGCTTCACCGCCTACGCCGAGATGCGACAGCGCGAGGGGCGTCCGCTGGCGGGCTATGCGCCGGCCGGCGCTGCGGCGCCGCCCCAGCGACTCGCGCGGGCGACGCCGGCAGCGCCGGCGGCGGCCACGCCGTCCGCCGAGTCCGCCGAGTCCCGGAGATCGGGCGGGTCGTTCCGCGACCGCCGCCGCGAGGAGAAGGCGCGTGCCACGGAGGAGAAGCGGCTGCTCGAACGGATCGAGCAGGTCGAGCGGGAGCAGGCGGAGTTGCTGCGCGCGTTCGCGGATCCGGCCCTCTATCGCGATGCGGCGCAGCTTGGCTCGAAGCAGGCGCGCCATGCGGCCCTGACCGCGGAACTGGCGCAGCTCTGGGAGCGGCTCGGGGCAGGCTGAGGCGCCCTCTCCGGGAGGCCGCGTCCGGCGCTGGGGAGCGCCCCCCGCGGATTCCATCCGGGGAGGCGCGGCAAGGAACGGATGAAAACGGCGGCGCGAACCCTAACGTCGCGCGCCCTCGCGGTCGCCGCCGGCTTTCGCCGGGCGTCCCCGATCGTCGAGCAAGGAGCACCCGCGTGGTCCGACTGCTGCCCCAGGATGAAGGCTTCTTCGACCTGTTCGAGCGCGCCGCCGACAACCTCCAGGAGGCCGGGCGCCTGCTCGATCGGTTCCTGACCGACTTCACCGACGTCGCCAACAAGGCCAAGCAGATCAACAACGTCGAGCACGCCGGCGACCATCTGACGCGCGAGGCGATCGAGAAGCTGAACCGCACCTTCCTCGCCCCGTTCGACCGCGAGGAGATCCACGCGCTGGTCTGCCGGATGGACGACGTGCTCGACCACCTCGACGAGGCGGTGAACCGGATGGTGCTCTACCGGATCGCCGCGCCCACCGAGGACGCCCGCGCGCTGGGCAAGGTGCTGCACGCCTCGACCACGCTGATCCGCGAGCTGATGCCGCTGCTGCGCAACCTGAAGCAGCCGCAGGTGATCCTCAACAAGTGCCTGCAGATCCAGCAGCAGGAGTCGGAGGGCGACCGGATCGAGCAGCACGGCCTCGCCGCGCTGTTCGACAACAAGCACGAAGCGACCGAGATCATCAAGTGGAAGGACATCTACGGCGACCTCGAGAAGGCGACCGACGCCTGCTCCGACGTCGCCAACGTGGTCGAGTCGATCGTCATCCGGCACAGCTGAGCGGCGACGGATGAGCTTCCTCGAAGCGATCGACCACCTCGGATTCGTCGGCTGGCTGATCGTCGCCGGCGCGATCCTCTTCGACCTGGCGAACGGCTGGAACGACGCATCGAACGCGATCGCCACCGTGGTCTGCACGCGCGTCCTGAAGCCGATCACGGCGGTGCTGTTCGGCGCGGTGTTCAACTTCCTCGGCGCGCTGGTCGCCGGCGAGGTCGCGAAGACGGTGGGCAAGGAGATCGCCGACCCGAAGCTGCTCACCAGCGCGACCTACATCGCCGCGCTGGTCGCCGCGCCGCTCTGGATCACGGTCTGCACCTGGCGCGGCCTGCCGATCTCCTGCTCCCATTCGCTGATGGGCGCGCTGGTGGGCGCGGTGATCGCCACGGCGGGGAACGAGGCGATCCACGGCGCCGGCATCAAGAAGATCGTCATCGGGATCTTCACGTCGCCGATCATCGGCTTCCTGCTCGGGATGGCGGTGGTCACCGCGGTCTGCTGGATCTGCCGCCGTTGGCGGCCGACCAGGGTGAACAGCGTGTTCGGCAAGCTGCAGATCGTGTCGGCCGGCTACATGGCGTTCTCGCACGGCACCGGCGACGCGCAGAAGGCGATGGGGATCATCACCGGCGCGCTGATGGCCGGCGGGGCGGCCAGCAGCGCCGACTGGCACATCCCGATGTGGGTGCGGATCACCTGCGCGGTGGCGATGGGCGTGGGGTCGTTCGTCGGCGGCTGGGCGGTCATCCGGACCATGGGCAGCCGCCTGTCCCACATCAACACCTACGAGGGCTTCGCCGCCGAGGTCGGCGCGGCGACCACGATCCTGGTCTGCACCAGTCAGGGCATCCCGCTCAGCACCACCCACTCGATCACCGGCTCCATCACCGGCGTCGCCGCGGCGAAGGGGATGCGCCGCGTGCGCTGGGAGGTCGGCAAGAAGATCCTCTACGCGTGGCTGCTGACCTTCCCGGTCTGCATCGGGCTCGGCTTCCTGCTGTCGAAGCTGCTCGGAATCTGGATCACCGGATCGATGGGCGACGCCGCGCCGGTCGAGGGGGGCTGAACCGGCCGCCGCGCAGCGCTGCCGCCCGTCGCAGCCCCATGCGCCGCCGCGCCCTGTGCCGCCGCGGCATGATCGCGCCGAGATGGACCCGGTCGCGCCGCGCACGATCCTGCACGTCGACCTCGACGCTTTCTACGCGGCGGTCGAGGTGCGCGAGCGGCCGGAGCTCGCCGGCCGGCCGGTGATCGTCGGTGCCGACCCGAAGGGCGGGACCGGGCGCGGCGTGGTCTCGGCGGCGAGCTACGAGGCACGCCGCTTCGGCGTCCATTCGGCGATGCCGGTCTCGCGCGCGTGGCGGCTCTGCCCGCAGGGCGTCTTCCTGCCCACGCGGATGGAGCTCTACCTCGCGGTCTCGGCGCGCTTCATGGCGATCCTCGAGCGCTTCACCGACCGGGTGGAGCCGCTCTCGGTCGACGAGGCGTTCCTCGACGTGACCGGCAGCGCGCGCCTCCACGGCGACGGCGCGACCATCGCCCGCGCGATCCGCGCCGCGGTGGCGTCCGAGGAGCGCCTCTCGGCGTCGATCGGCGTGGCGCCGTGCAAGTTCGCCGCGAAGATCGCCTCCGACCTCGAGAAGCCGGGCGGGCTGGTGGTGGTGCCGCCCGATCCGGGCGGCGTGGTCGCCTTCCTCGCGCCGCTGCCGGCGGGGCGGCTGTGGGGCGTCGGTCCGAAGACGCTCGAGCGGCTGCACCAGCTGGGTGCGCGGACCATCGGCGAGGTGGCGGCGCTGCCGCTCGCCCACCTGCGCGGCGCGTTCGGCGATGCGACCGCCGACCATCTCCATGCGCTGGCGCGCGGCGAGGACGCGCGCGCGGTCGAGCCCGAGCGCGCCGCCAAGTCGCTCGGCCGCGAGCACACCTTCGACGTCGATGTCGCCGACCGCGACGAGGTCGGGCGCATGCTCCTGCTGCTGGTCGAGCAGCTCGCCGGCCGTCTACGCCGTCACCGCCTCGCCGGGCGGACCATCACCGTCAAGTTGCGCACTGCCGACTTCGAGACGGTGGCGCGCGCGGCGACGCTGCCGACCGCCGTCGACACCACCGAGGCGATCCTCCCGACTGCGCGCGAACTGCTCCGTCGTTGCGACTCGACCCGCCAGCCGATCCGGCTGGTCGGCGTCGCGCTTTCGCACTTCGCCGCGCCGCAACCGGCGCTGTTCGAGGCGCGTCGGGACGTGCAGGGGCGCGCGCTGGCGAAGGCGGTCGATGCGCTGCGCGAGCGGTTCGGCGACGGGGCGGTCACGCGCGGGGCGCTGCTCGACTCGAGGCCGCCCGGCACCGACGGCGGCGCGAAGCCGGCTGCCCCGCGCCGGCCGCAGCAAGCGGGGGAGTAGCCTCGGCGCGTGGACAACCTGACCCACACGCTCTGCGGCGCGGTGCTGGCGAAGACGCCGCTCGGACGGATGACGCCGCTCGCGCCGGCGGCGCTGCTGCTCGGGGCCAACCTCCCCGACGCGGACGTCGTCGTCACGCTCTTCGGCGCCGACGAAGCCGCGCGCAAGGCGGCCTACCTGCTGCACCACCGCGGCATCACCCACTCGCTGCCGGGGATCGTGGTCCAGGCGCTGCTGCTGGCGCTCGCCATCCGCTGGATCGAGCGCCGCGAGCTGGCACGCCGGGACAGCGCGGCGCCGCCGTTCCGCGCGCATCTGCTGCCGGCGCTGTGCGGCCTGCTGACTCATCCCCTGCTCGACTGGCTCAACAACTACGGCGTGCGACCGTTCCTGCCGTTCTCCGGCTGGCGCACCTACGCCGATCTCGTGTTCATCGTCGATCCGTGGCTCTGGCTCGTCTTCGGCGGAACGGCGGCGCTGGCCGGTCTGCGCACCCGGCTCGGCCACTGGACGTGGGGCGCGCTGGCGCTGGCGGCGGTGCTGTTCCTCGGCTTCCATCCACGATCCCCGGACCTGGTCCGGCTGGTGTTCCCGGCGGCGGTGGCGCTGGTCGCGCTGGCGCGGCGCAGCG